>Ga0065721_10051997_pt1 | contig 12961 bp, 11 predicted proteins | sample Mesricmetagenome_FD_59108 | JGI IMG/M metagenome (GOLD analysis project Ga0065721, IMG submission 59108) | Mesophilic microbial community from rice straw/compost enrichment Sample: eDNA_1 v2 (version 2) | ecosystem: Engineered > Solid waste > Grass > Composting > Bioreactor | place: USA: Davis... | reverse complement strand
GGGCCGATCTTCCAGGATGCCGGCATGCTGCTGCAGTCGGCGGTGGCCGGCGTCGGCGTGGCCACGGCGCGCGCGCTGCTGGCCCACGACTATCTGGTCAGCGGCGCGCTGGTGCAGATCGGGCCCACGCGCATTCCGTCGACGCTCCAGTACTGGATGATCTGGCGCGAAGGCCATCCGCACGAAAGAGCGATCCGGCGCATGCACGCGTGGCTTCGGCAGCAGATCGAGGCGTCGCGCGTACCCGATGCCGGCGCCGCCGACTGACACAGCGGCGTATCGGCGACGGGCACCGGGTATTCCTTCGGCGCCGCTTTGTTTCAGGATCGGAACACTTTGGCCAGCCCGCGCAGGGCCATGCCGTAGGCGCACCGCCTACGCCGAATGGATGAGACCGGCCGGCGTTGGCGCCCCGCATGGGCATCGGGCGCCCTTTGCTCGCCCCCGGTGCCCCATGCGCCGGGCCGCCCATCCGGGCGATGCCGCGATGGCGTGGCGTATGCAGGGTTCCGCCTTGCCGTTTCACCGGTGGCACCACGCTGTAAAGCAAACGCAACCATTCGGCATCTCGGCGGACACGCTGTCACATCGGCGAAAAGCCTGCCCGGTCAATCGTGCCGATGAAGCCATCCGCCGGAGCGCATCCAAAGAACCGCCTCCTGCGCCACTTTCATCCCGAAGAATAAGAATCGTTCGCCTCATCCTTCGCGACTGATGCACTGGAGTGCATCACGCCGAAACAGGCCACCGTTCCAGGTCGGATACATGGTGTTACAAGATTCCATCGATGTAACAAGTGCGCAGAAATAAACGCAATAAAAATCAAGGACTTATAGTGCGTGGCACGCTAGTCGCTGGGTGAATCGTTACAAAAACGCGTGCGGCCTCGCAAGAAGGCACGCCGCAACGCCGGGCGGCAAGGCGGCATCACGACCGCTACCGCCCGACGCCGCAACACAGGCGATGCGCCACTGGCCACTGGTCATGTTTGAAGCAGCGGTCAGGCAATGGGAGGTTGCACATTGCCTGGTTGGGGATGGGCATCTTCGCGTGAGCGGAGAACGGCGACGGGCACGTCTGTCTGGGACGGCCCGCCGCCGGCCGGAACCGAGGCAGGCGCGGGACGTTGTCCGCGTCTGCCTCGGCAATAAGAAGAATCCGGGGGAATCATCATGAGCGGCGCCATCACCCGCCCGCTGCTGTTCGTATCGCAGCACCACGAGGCCAATCTTTGCCGCTTCCTCAGCCAGCGTGGCTGGAAGCTGCTGTTCGCCGCCACCCCGCACGAGGTGGAAGCACACCCGCTGGAGGAGCAGCCGATCGCCGGCCTGCTCGACCTCGGCGGCGATATCGGCGACGCGGTTCTGGAGGCGCTCGAACCCTGGTTCGCGCAGCCCAACATTGCGTGGATCGCGATGGTCGGCTGTCGCGACCGGCTGACGCCGACGGCGCGCCGGCTGCTGGGGCTGTATTTCATCGACTATCTGACCGCGCCATTCGAATCGGCGACGCTGGCCCAGGGTCTGGGCCACGCCTGGGGCATGGTCCAGCTGCGCCACGACAGCCTGGCACCCAACGCGCGTGTACCGGGCCCGGCCGGCATGGTGGGCGAATGCGAGGCGATGCAGGCCTTGTTCCGCGGCATCGCCAAGGTTGCGCGCTGGGACGCGCCGGTGCTGATCGGCGGCGAATCGGGCACCGGCAAGGAACTGGCCGCGCAGGCGATCCATCGCGCCTCGCCGCGTGCCGCGCAACCGTTCGTCGCGCTGAACTGCGCCGCGATCCCGCCCGCGCTGCTGCAGTCCGAACTGTTCGGCTACGAGCGCGGCGCGTTCACCGGCGCGCTCAAGCGCAAGCCGGGCCGCATCGAGCTGGCCCAGGGCGGCACGCTGTTTCTCGACGAGATCGGCGACATGCCGCTCGAGAGCCAGACCAGCCTGCTGCGCTTTCTCGAAACGGGCTGCATCGAACGGCTGGGCGGCACGGACTCGGTCGCCGTCGATGCGCGCATTGTCTCGGCCACGCACGTCGATCTCGAGGCGGCCGTAGCGGCCGGCCGCTTCCGCCAGGACCTGTATCACCGGCTGTGCGTGCTGCGCATCCGCCAGCCCGCGCTGCGCGAGCGCGGCAGCGACATCGTGCTGCTGGCCGAGCATGTGCTCGGCGAGATCCGGCGGCAGGCGCCGGCACGCATCAAGGGGTTCTCCAACTCGGCGATGCGCGCGATGGCCGTGCATCCGTGGCCGGGCAATGTGCGCGAGCTGATCAACCGCATCCGCCATGCCGCGGCAATGTGCGAAGGCGGCGTGATCCGCCCCGCCGATCTGGACCTGCAGCCGCCCGCGGAGGCGCATCCCTGCACGCTCGCCGCGGTGCGCGAGGCGGCCGAATGCAACGCGATCCGCGAGGCGCTGCAACGCCATCACGAGCGGCTGATCGATGTCGCCGCCGAACTGGGCGTGTCGCGGGTGACGCTGTTCCGCTTGATGCGCGACTACAAGCTCCAGATACGCAGGCAGGACCTCGGGCTGGTGGTACGCGAGGGCTGAGCGCTGCTGCCCCCTCGCCGCCTGGACCCCGCACCCGCACCCGGCACCCTGCCCCGCGCCCGATCGAGTCTGCCCGCATGCCATCCGCCACCGCCCGGCCGCGCGCCACCGTCCGCCACACCGGCTTGCGCTACCTGCTGGTCGGCGCCAGCAATTCCGTGCTCGGCTTCGCCGCCATCTGGCTGGCGCTGCGCGGGCTGGACTGGCATCCGGCCGCGGCCAATGCCGCCGGCTATGCGGTCGGCTTCCTGTGGAGCTTCGCGCTGAACCGGCGCTGGACCTTCGCGCATCGCGGCCATGTGCCGGCAAGCCTGTGGCGCTTCGGCACGGTCTGCGTGCTCGGCTACCTGGCCAACCTGGCGACGGTGCTGGCCCTGTCGAACGTGCTGGCGCCGCGCAGCCTGCTGGCGCAACTCGGCGGCATGGCCGTCTATACGGGGCTGACGTACCTGGGGGCGCGGCATTGGGCGTTTCGCGGACATGTGGGCTGCACGCAGCGGAAGAAGATCGGCCGCGCCACGCGCGTCGCGGCAGCGCGCGCCGTCATGGCCAACGCGCCGTTCGTCGTTGCCGTCGCGGCCGGCTCCGCCCTGCCCTGGCTCGCGCCCTATCCCCCGATGATCGACCTGCCGCAGCATGCCGGCCAGATCGCCGCGCTGCGCGACCTGCTGGCCGGTACCTCGCCATGGCAGCAGGACCTGCGCATCAATCCGTTCACGCCCTACCTGCTCGGCTATGGCGCGGCGCTGGCGCTGTCGTGGTGGATGCCGGTGACGGCCGCGCTGAAGCTGCTGCTGTCGCTGGCCTATCTCGCCTGTATCGGCGCCTGTATCGCGCTGCGCCGGCAGCTTGGCGCCGATGCGCGGCTGGACTGGCTGTTCGTGCCGGGATTCTTCGGCTTCGCCTATGAATGGGGCTTCCTGACCTTCCTGCTGGCGGTGCCGCTCGGCCTGCTGTTCCTGCTGCCCGCATGGCGCCATGCGCGTACGCCCACGCTGCGTACCGCCGCCATGATCGTGGCCGGCGGCGCGCTGCTGTTCGTCGCGCATGGGCTCGTCTTCCTGTTCGCCTGCGCGGTGGGCGGCGTCTGCACGCTGATCGGACTGGGTGGCATCGTTTGCCGTGCCCGCCGTAGCGACGGTGCCCACCGCGCCCGCTCCTCGCACACGCCGCGCATCGTGCTGCGCGCGCTGATGCCGTACGCGCTGCTGGGCCTGGTCGCGCTGCTGTATGCATGGCACGCGCAGCGGTTCGACGCCACGCTGGATTACGCGTGGCCCGCGGTCGAATGGCGCTGGGACTGGATGCGCGTGCCGTTGCTGCTGGTCTCGCCCTGGGGCGCGTGGTCGACGCATCTGCCCTTCGCGCTGGCCACGCTGCTGATGCTGGCTGCGCCGTGGGCGATGGGCCTGCGGCCGCGTTGGCGTCTACCGCAGGCCTGGCTGCCTCTTGCCGCCGTGCTGCTGGTCTGGCTGTGCGTGCCGCACTACGCGATGCGCACCGCCTTCCTGTTCCAGCGCTTCGGCATCCTGCTGCTGCCGTGCTATGCGCTGCTGTTCGCGGCGCCGACGAGCACGAACGGTCCGCGCCGCGCGATGGCTGCGCACTGGTGCGCGCTCGCGCTGTGCGCGGCCTGCGCACTGCACCTGGGTTGGCAGGCCAGGCGCACGCTGGCTTTCGGCGCGGAGACGCGCGATTTCGACGCGGTGCTCGGCGCGGCCGCGCCGGGCCAGCGTGCGCTGATGCTGGTCTTCGATGCGGGCAGCGCGGCCGCCGCGCATCCCGGCGCCTATCAGCACTTCCCGCTGTGGTACCAGGCGCGGCGGCACGGACTGGTCGACTTCAACTTCGCCTGGTTCCTGCCGCAGATCGTCCGCTATCGCAGCGGCCATGCGCCACCGCTCGATCCCGCCGACATGCTCGACAACGCGTTTCCGGCCAACTTCGACTGGCACCGCCACGATGCCGGACGCTATCGCTATCTGTTCGTACGGCGCGCGACGCCGCTGCCCGCCGGCTATTTCGCCGCGGCCGATTGCCGCGTGGAACGGCTGCGTACGGCCGGCGAGTGGTCCCTGTATGCCACGCGCGATTGCCCGCCGCCATCCGCGCGGCCCCTTCCCTAGGAGACCACCATGTCGCCGCAAGCCTATCTCGAAATGGCGCAGACCGAAGCCGATCACTGGTGGTTCCGCGCGCGCCGCGACATCGTCGCCGCGGTGCTCGAGCAGCTGGCGCTGCCGCCCGGCGCCGCCATCCTGGAGATCGGCGCCGGCACCGGCGGCAATCTCGACATGCTGGCGCGCTTCGGCACCGTCAGCGGCCTCGAGATGGACGCGATGGCCCGCCGGCTCGCCGTGGCCAAGACCGCGGGCCGCTATGCCATCGCCGACGGCCGCTGCCCCGACGCGATGCCGTACCGCCCGGGCAGCTTCGACCTGGTCTGCCTGCTCGACTGCCTCGAACACATCGCCGACGATGCCGGCGCGCTGCTGGCGGTGCGCTCGCTGCTACGGCACGGCGGCGCGGCGCTGATCACGGTGCCGGCGCATCCGTGGCTATGGAGCCGGCATGACGTGTTCCTGCACCATCAGCGCCGCTATCGCCGAACGGCGTTGACCACGCGGCTCGGCAACGCGGGACTGTGCGTGGAAACGGTGAGCTACTTCAACACCGTGCTGTTTCCGCTGGCGGTGGCGGCACGCTGGCACGACCGGCTGCGCGACCTGCTGCACGCGCGCCTGCCCGAGCACGGCGTGCCGGGCGAGGCCGGCGGCTCGACCGGCACGGCGATGCCGCCCGCCCTGCTGAACGCGCTGCTGTACACGCTGTTCCGCAGCGAGCGGCACTGGCTGCGGCGCGGCACCTTGCCGTTCGGCGTATCGCTGCTCGCGGTCGCGCGTGCCGTCTGACAACAGGGAGCAAACCAGAACGCCGCGGCATCGCTGCCGCGGCGCCGGATCGCTTCCGATCAGCGCGTTCGACCTCGGCGCGATCGAGGTCAGCGCGCAAGAGGTCGGCACGCCGCGGAATCAGCGCGTGCGGGCCCGTTGCACCGCGGACAGCTCGATCACGCGGCGGCCGCCGAGCCCCTGCGTCGCCGGCCGCTCCTGGTAGCGCCGGCGCACCAGATAGATCGGACGGCCCTTGGTCTCGTGATAGATGCGGCCGACGTATTCGCCCACCACGCCGACGCCGATCAACTGCAGCCCGCCGAAGAACAGCAGCGCACACAGCAGCGAGGCGTAGCCCGGCACGTCGACGCCGAGCCACAGCGTGCGGCCGACGATGAAGCTGCCATAGCAGAAGGCGGCGAAGGCGACGGCCACGCCGATATAGGTCCAGCAGCGCAGCGGCACCGTGCTGAAGCTGGTGATGCCCTCCAGCGCGAAATTCCACAGCCGCCAGCCGGAGAACTTCGACTGCCCGGCGCTGCGCGGTTCGCGCGTGTACGGCAGCGTCACCGTATGGAAGCCGACCCAGGCGAACAGGCCTTTCATGAAGCGGCGCCGCTCCGGCAGGCTCTTCAGCGCGTTGACCACGGCGCGGTCCATCAGCCGGAAGTCGCCGACGTTCTCGGGCAGCCGCAGTTCCGACATGCGGTTGTGCAGCCGGTAGTAGGCGCCGGCGGTCACGCGCTTGAGCCACGAATCGCAGGCACGGTCGATGCGCTGGGCCAGCACCACCTCGGCGCCTTCGCGCCAGCGCGCCACCATCTCGCCGATCAGTTCGGGCGGGTCCTGCAGGTCGAAGTCGATCGGCACCACCGCATCGCCGAACGCCTCGTCGATGCCGGCGGTCAGGGCGGCCTCCTTGCCGAAGTTGCGGGTCAGGTCGATCACGCGGATGCGCGCATCGGCGCGTGCCTGCGCCAGCAGCCGCGGCAGCGTGTCGTCGGCGCTGCCGTCGTTGACGCAGACGATCTCGAAGCGGATGCCCGGGATCGCCTCGAGCACCGGGATCACACGCGAGAAGAACGGCACGATGGCGTCGCTCTCGTTGTAGCAGGGCGCCACCACCGACAGCAGCCGGGTATCGCGGTGCCACGGCGTCTGGCGGTCGGGGCGCGCGGCGCCCATGGATCCGGCCGGCGCGCCGACGGCCCCCTCGGTCGCACCCTCGCCGCCGAGGCCGCCATGGAAGACACCGTGACAGCCCCCATGAGGGCCGCCATCAGAGCGGACGTGATTGCCACCGCCGACATTGCCGCCCTTGGGGGCGCCCTCGACGGCGCCCCCAGCGGTCCTCCTCCCTGCCCCCGTGTCCTCGCGGCGGCGCTGGCTTGCGGCGCCGATCCTGTCATGTCGCGACATGTCCCGTCCCCCCGCCCTTGCTGCCCGTATCGGTGTCCGTCCGCCAGGCGCGCCGCAGCACCGCGGCCATGCCCAGCGCGAGCAGTTGCACCCCGCCCTGCCACTGCTGCGCCAGCGCATTGGCGAACATCAGCATCGGCATGCACCACAGCGCGACCAGCAGCAGACGCTCGCCCGGCATCCAGCCGCGCCGCACGCCCTCCCCCGCCAGGCCCGCCACCGCCATGCCGAGCCACGCCAGCTCGTAGTACCAGAGATAGGGTGTGGCCAGCATCGCCGCCAAGGCCAGCGCGGCGGTGCGCAGGCCGGTGTCGCGATGGCGGCGCCATACGCAGGCCAGCGCGCCGGCCGTCGCCAGCGTCAGCACCGCCTGCAGCGCATAGGCCAGCGCGGGCGGGCCGCCGGCAAGCCGCACCGAGGCCACCAGCGTCGGGCTGACGTACCAGGCGCGGATGCCTTCCTGAATCAGCAGGTCGGTGACCTGCGCGGTGGCGCTCGCGAAGGCCGGCACCGTCTGCCAGCCGAACGCCGCGACGCTCGCGGCGGCCAGCGCTCCCGCCGTGACCGCCGCGGCCGCCAGCGCGCGCCATTCGCGCCCGGCGATCAATGCCACCGGAAACATCAGTGCCAGCTGCGGCTTGATCGCCAGCAGGCCGATCAGCACGCCGGCCAGCAGAGGCCGGCGCGGCAGCAGCACCAGCGCCCATGCGGCGAGCGCCGCGGTCAGCAGCGCGTTCTGGCCGATGGTCGCCGCCAGGAACAGGCCAGGGAAGCCGAGCAGCGCCATCACGATCGCGCCGCGCGCCGCGCGTGGCGGCGAGGCGAGTGCGGCCAGGCGCAGCAGCGCGGCGACATAGCCGGCCGCGGACAGGCCGATGAAGGCGACGTAGCTCCATGCGAACGGCAGCAGCGACAGCGGCAGCACGACCCACAGGAAGGTCGGCGGATAGAGCCACGGCAGATAGAAGCCCGAGTCGGCCGGCACGGCGCCATGCGCGGCGATCACCGGCTGCAGCTGCGCATAGTCGTAGACCGCCAGCGCGCCGGCGCCGCGCAGCAGATGCGAGGCGCTCCAGAACACCGAGAAGTCGGCACCTGGCCGAACGATGGTGTCTGCCGTGAAGCCACGCGTGATCCAGGCCCATGCCACCAGGATCAGGCATTGCGCCAGCAGCATCGCGCCGGCGTACAGCCGCACACGCTCCAGCGTCAGCCAGTGTCCGCGCGCGGCGGGCAGTGTGTTGGCAATCGAGGCGCGTTCAAGGGTCATGGGGTCGCTCGGAAGGGGAATGGGCACGGCGACGCGGCATCGCGTGTCCTTGTTCTATCAGACGCGGCCCGCGGCGCAAGGCGCGCCGCCCGACGGGGCCGCGACGATCGAGGCGGTTTGCACGCCGGCGTTTCCGCGCGGAAGCACGGCACGGCGAACCGCTGCATTCGCCGATGCGAGCGGCCGATGCGAGCGCGCGCCGGCGCGCCGGCGCGGTGCTTGCGGTCGCCTGGCCATCGTGTCCGTCAGCGCGCCAGGCGTGCCGACGCGGCTTCATGCAACGCCGCGGCACGCGGCAACGTTTCAAGCGGGAAACACGGCGCCGGCGCAAACCGGCTGCGCCAGACGGATGGCAATCGCCGCGCAACGGGCGGGCACGCATCATCGCCATCCTCGTGCGAAAGGATGAGGCGGGCATCCCGGCACGCCGCCACGTCACCGCCGCCTCATGGCGCGCCTCATCCTTTGCGGCGAGTGCCGGACGGAGGCGCGCGCCGCATCGCCGAACCATCATCGGCCAATCGTCCACCCATCGCACGGCATCGCGTTTCCGCTCGGAAACGAGCGGCCGTCCACGGGCCTGCTTTCGGCCTGCCGGTCGACACCCCGCTTGCTGCAAGGCCTTATCGCACAACGATTTCGCATCGGCTGGCAAAGCTCTTGCCTTGATGTGGCCACACGGTCGCCGGCACAGCGCCGCCGGCCCCGGCAGCAGTTCCGAATCACGCGGCGGCAGCGCGAGCGCGCCGCAAGCGACAGGACATTGACCATGCTGACGAACCCGCACCGCCTCACGCAGCCTCCCGCCTCGCGGGGATCGCGGCCGCACCGCGCGCCGCGCCTGCGCTGCATGCATGGCGCCGATGCCTCGTCGCCGCGGCACGCCGCGCCGCGGCATGCGCGGCGCGACCACACGCATCGCCGCGCACGCCGCCTGGCGGCGAGCGGCCACCCGGCCCATGCGGACCGCCATCGGGGCGGTCATCCCACCGGACACTGCGGCGGCCATGGCCGCTGGCCCTTCGATGCCTGCGCGGCATGCGGGCCGCCGCACCGGCGAGCGCGTGCCATCACGCATCGCAGCGGGCAACTCCCCGCTGCCAACCGTAGCGAATCGACAGAGTAGTGCCCTGCATTCCAACCAAGGAGAGAGCCATGCAAGACCTGATGCAACAAGCCAAGCAGTTCGTCCAGGACGAAGACGGCGTCACCGCCATCGAGTACGGCCTGATCGCCGCACTGATCGCCATCGTGATCATCGCCGGCGTCAAGCTGGTCGGGCAGAACCTGAGCGCGGTGTTCGAGAAGGTGCAGTCCGCACTGAAGTAAGGGGCGCGCTCCGGGCGCCAAACCCGCGCCGGCGAGATCGGCGCAAGCAAAACCCCGCGGGGCCACACGCTCCGGCCCCGCGGGCCTGCGACACCAAAGGGAGACACCGATGCGCGCGCTACCGAATGCCATCCGCACCTTCGTCGATGAAGACGGCGCCGTCACCAGCATCGAGTACGCATTGATCGCGATGCTGATCGCGCTGGTGATCATCGTCTCGGTCAGGGCCGTCGGCGAAACCCTGAGCACCATCTTCGACAAGGTCGCGTCGTCGTTCTGAACGACGTGCCCATGTCGCATCGAACGACCCGCAGAGAAGGATCTGCACCGAGCGGCCTGCACCGAACGACCCGCATCCAACGACTGGAGCCAGCCATGTCCCACCCGCACCTCGCCACGCTGATCGGACCCGCCGCGATGCTGCTGGTGCTGGCCGCGGCCGCGACCGACCTGCACAGCCGCCGCATTCCGAACTGGCTGACCTTCGGCGCCTGGCTGCTGGCGCTGCCGGTGCTGATGGCGACGACCGGCGCGCTGGCCGGCGCGCTGGCCTGGGCCGGCGGCTGGCTGACCGGACTGGCGATGTTCCTGCCGATCTACCTGCTGCGCGGCATGGCTGCCGGCGACGTCAAGCTGATGGCCGCGGTCGGCGCGTGGCTGGGCGCGGGCATGGCCTTCGACATCGCGCTGGCCGCCTTCGTACTCGGCGGCGCGTGGGCCCTCGCGTGGGCGCTGCTGCGCCGGCGCGGCCGCGAGCTGGGACGCAACATGCTGAACATCCTGCGGGCGCCCGGCGGATGGAATCCGGACCGGTGCAAGCCCGGCGCGCTCGATCCATCGGTATCGGTGGGCGCGATGCCCTACGGCATCGCCATTGCCGCCGGAACCGTCGCGATGCTGTTCGCGTCGGCGTAGCGGCCATGGCGACCGGCGAACCGGCCCATCGGGCAGGCAACCAGCACAGATCGGGGGATCTCATGATCGAGCAACAGCCGACCACGCCGCTGCACCGGCTGCCGACCGCGGCCGATGCCGGCGACCCTGCGCCGGCCGAGGCGGCGGAGACCGCGCAGCCCCAGCCCTGGCACGTGGCGCCGCGCACGGTCGCCGATACCGGCATCGACATCACGATGCTGGCGAGCCTGCTGATGAAGGCGGCTTACCTGTACCGCGACGTCACGCTGCTGCAACTGGCCGAGACGTTGCGCCTGCCCGGCTCGGTCATCGGCGAGATCGCGACCTCGTGCGTGCGCGAACGCCTGCTCGAGATTGCCCATCGCGGCGCCAGCGACCTCGACGTGCGCTACCGGCTCACCGATGCCGGCTACGCGCGCGCCGCCGAACTGGCCGCCCGCTGCAGCTATGCGGGCCCGGCGCCCGTCACGCTGGACGCCTATCTGGAAGCAGTGCGGCGCCATTCGGTGCGCCAGGCCAGCGTGTCGAAGGCGGACGTGGCCGCCGTGCTGGGCGACATGGTGGCCGCGCCGCACGTGGTCGACGAGGCCGGCATCGCGCTGAACGCAAGCGCGGCGCTGCTGCTGTACGGCCCGCCGGGCAGCGGCAAGACCTTCCTGGCGCGGCGGCTGCGCGAGCTGATGCCCGGCGCGGTGCCGGTGCCGCACGCGCTCACCGTGGCCGGCGAGATCATCCAGGTATTCGATCCGCTGGTGCACGTGCCCTTCGACGAGGGCACCAACCCCGGATGGCGGCGCGGCGCCGACCGGCGCTGGACCATCTGCCATCGTCCGGCGGTGCTGACCGGCGGCGAACTGACGCTCGACATGCTGGACCTGCGCTACGACCAGGTCGCGGGCTACTACCAGGCGCCGCCGCACATGAAGGCCAACAACGGCGTCTACATCGTCGACGACCTGGGCCGGCAACTGGTCGGCGTCAGCGAACTGCTGAACCGCTGGATCGTGCCGCTGGACCGCGGCATCGACATGTTCACGCTGCACAGCGGCGTGCGCTTCTCGGTGCCGTTCGATGTGTGGCCGGTGTTCTCGACCAACCTGGAGCCCAGCGCGCTGGGCGACGACGCCTTCCTGCGCCGGCTCGGCAGCAAGCTCTATATCGGCCCGCTGGCCGAGGACGACTACCGCGAGGTCTACGCGCGCGCCGCGCACGCGCTCGGCCTGCACGGCGCCGACGAGGTGTTCCGCTTCCTGCTCGACGGCCTGCACCTGGCCGACGGGATTCCGCTGCTGGCCTGCATCCCGGGCGACCTGCTCAAGCTGATCGACTCGGCCCGGCGCTACCACGGCGACCCGCCGCGCGTCACCGAGGCGGCGCTGCGGCGCGCCTGGCAGGCGTACTTCGGCCGCGAGGCCGGCGACGGCATGCGCTGGCGCAGCGGTGAGCGAACGGCGCGGCGATAGCAGATCGGACGGACGCCGCGCCGACAAGGAAACGCGGAAGGACGCAGCGAACGCGCAGGGAATGAGGGAACGAGGGAAACGAGGGCGACCTCAGGGAGAGCTTCCATGAAAAACGCACGGGCAATTCTGATGCTTCTGGTCGCACTGGCCGCGGGGGTGGCGGCGGTGATCGCGGCCTCGCGCTGGCTGATGCAGCAGTCGTCGAACTCGGTGGCGCAGGTGGTGGTGGCCGCCAGCGACATCAATCTGGGCCAGCCGATCGGGCCCGAGCAGTTGCGGATGGTCAGCTGGCCCAGCGGCAGCGTGCCGCCCGGCGCCTTCACCAACGCCGCACTGCTGCAGGGGCGCGTGGCCAGGACCAGCGTGCTGCGCGGCGAGCCGCTGCTCGAGGCCAAGCTGGCGCCGCAGGGCACCAAGGGCGGGCTGTCGGCGGTGATCGGCGAGGGCAAGCGCGCGATCACGGTGCGTGTCAACGATGTGGTTGGCGTGGCCGGCTTCGCGCTGCCGGGCAACCTGGTCGACGTGATCGTCAACACCGCGGCCGAGGCCAGGCGCAACGGCGCCGCCAGTGGCAACGGCGAAGCCAGCATCTCGAAGATCGTGCTGGAAAAGATCCTGGTGCTGGCGGTCGCGCAGCAGGTCAGCCGCGACGACACGCAGCCGAAGGTGGTCAATGCGGTGACGCTGGAGGTCACGCCCGAACAGGCCGAAAAGCTCGACGTCGCGCGCAGCGTGGGAACGCTGTCGCTGGTGCTGCGCAATCAGGTGGATCTGGCCGCGGTCGATACCGAAGGTGCAACGAAGACCACGCTGCTGGGCACGCCCGCCGCGGCGCCGGCAGCCGCGCCGCTCAAGCCGGTCAAGGTCAGCGCGCCGGTGCGTGCGCGCCCTGCCGCGCCGGCCCGATCCGGCCACTGCATCGGCGTGCTGTCGGGCGTGCAGGGCAGTCTCGAATGTTTCTGAGCCGGAGGGTTTCAGCCGGGACGGCAGCGGCATGACTGGGCATGCCGCGCAAGGCGGGTCGCACGTCAGGAACGATGTGCAGCGAATCGGGCAGCACCAATTCTCTCCGGGGGGAGATATGAAAACAAACCATGAGCAGAGGGACCGCGCGCGCACGGC
>Ga0065721_10006630_pt1 | contig 12962 bp, 18 predicted proteins | sample Mesricmetagenome_FD_59108 | JGI IMG/M metagenome (GOLD analysis project Ga0065721, IMG submission 59108) | Mesophilic microbial community from rice straw/compost enrichment Sample: eDNA_1 v2 (version 2) | ecosystem: Engineered > Solid waste > Grass > Composting > Bioreactor | place: USA: Davis... | reverse complement strand
ATGGCCATGACCAGGGCGCGCAGCGAATTGCCATGGGCGGCAATCAGCACGGTCTTGCCGGCCTTGAGCTGGGGCAGGATCTCGGTCTCGTAATAGGGCAGGGTGCGCGCCGCGGTATCCTTGAGCGATTCGCCGCCCGGCGGGGGCACGTCATAGGAGCGGCGCCAGATGTGGACCTGCTCCTCGCCCCACTTCTCGCGCGCATCGTCCTTGTTGAGGCCGGAAAGGTCGCCGTAGTCGCGTTCATTGAGCGCCACGTTGCGGGTGATGGTCACATTGAGAATGCCCATCTCCTCGAGCATCAGGTCCAGCGTGTGCTGGGCGCGGCGCAGCGCCGAGGTGTAGTAGAGATCGGGGACGATACCGGCGGCCTTGAGCGCCTTGCCCGTGTCGCGGGCCTCCTGCTCACCCTTTTCGGTCAGGTTGGGATTGCGCCAACCGGTGAAGAGGTTCTTGAGGTTCCATTCGCTCTGGCCGTGGCGAACGAGAATGAGCGTGCCAGTCATGTCCATGTTCCTAAACTGTCAGTCGTTGAGGCCGAGCACGTCGGCCATGGAATAAAGTCCCGGCTGCTGCCGACTGGCCCAGAGCGCAGCCCTGAGNGCGCCGTTGGCGTAGATGGTGCGGTCCTGCGCNCGGTGGTTGAGNTCGATGCGTTCGGACTGACCGGCCAGGATGACCATGTGATCGCCGATGACATTGCCGCCGCGCAAGGTGGCAAAGCCGATCGTTCCGGCCTGACGGGGACCGGTATGGCCGTCGCGCACGCGCACCGAATTGTCCTTGAGCGAAATATCGCGCCCCCTGGCGGCCGCCTCGCCCAGCATCAGGGCCGTACCCGAAGGGGCGTCGACCTTCCTGTTGTGGTGCATTTCGAGGATTTCGACATCATAGTCGGGCAGGGCCCTGGCGGCCCGCTCCACCAGCACGGCCAGCGCCACCATGCCGGGGGAGAAATTGCCCGACTTGACGATCCGCGCACCCTTGGCGCCGGCAGTGGCAAACCCCGCCTCGTCGGCTTCCGAACAACCGGTGGTGCCGATGATGTGAACCAGCCCCTTTTCGGCCGCGCGCTGCGCCAGGGCGACGCTGGCGGCCGGTGCGGTGAAATCGATGATGGCATCGGCCTTATCGAGCAGGGAAGTCACATCATCGGTGACAATCACGCCCAGCGCCTCAAGCCCGGCCAGGGTGCCGGCATCCTTGCCGATAGCGGCCGAACCGGGACGGTCGAGCGCGCCCACCAGCTCCACACCCTCATGCGCCGCCACAGCCGCAACATTGGCGGCGCCCATGCGCCCACCCGCTCCGGCCACGATGATGCGCAGATTAGTCATGTCGGGAACTCCTCGAATTCCATTCGCCTATAGCAGCGCCTGCCCGCGCCGCCAACCGGGATGCCGCGACGGGCGGCTCTGTGCTAGGATTCGCCAAACACAACAGAGAAAGTGGACCTGTCCATGACCCTGACCAATGTGCTGGCCGGTGTCGCCGTGGAGGATCTGGGGCACTCCCTGGTCTGGTACGAATATCTGTTCGGACGCCCCGCCGATGCCCGCCCGATGGTCGATGTGGCCGAGTGGAAGCTGCCGGGGGGCGGCTGGGTGCATGTGATGAGCGATGCCGATCGTGCCGGGGCCAGCGTGGTCACTCTGATCGTCGATGACATTGCCGAGGAACTGGCGCGGCTCGACCTCTTTGGCATCAAGCCGGTGGCCAAGTCGATCGGGGATTTCTTCAAGACCGCCAAGCTGCGGGATCCGGACGGCAATCTCATCATCCTCAGCCAGCCCCAGCAGGGGACGTATTAGGTTTCCATCGAGAAAATGGATTGCCCGGTCAAGCCGGGCAATGACGGTGGACTAGGCATTCGTCAAACCGGATCGTCATCACACGGCGTGACCGGGTGGTCCTGGCAACCATCCGAAAGAGCGGAACCTAGAGCCTTCTCAGCCTGACCTGCTCGACCCGGTGATCCTTGCCTTTCTTNAGNATGAGATCGGCGCGGCTGCGGGTGGGCAGAACGTTTTCGAGCAGGTTGGGCAGGTTGATCGTCTCCCACACATTNCGGCCGAAAACGCCGGCCTCTTCCTCGCTCATTTCNGAGAATTTGCGGAAGAAGGAAGTCGGGTCGCGAAAGGCGGTTTCGCGCAGGCGGAAGAAGCGGGTGAGATACCACTCGCGCAAGTCATCGACATCGGCGTCGATATAGACCGAGAAATCGATGAAGTCCGAGGCAAAGAGGATCGGCTTGCCGTCGCGCGGCAATTCGCCGGGCTGGAGGATGTTGAGCCCCTCGACAATCAGAATGTCGGGGCGGTCGATGATCACCTCTTCGCCGGCCACCACGTCATAGACAAGGTGCGAATAGACCGGCACCGAGACATTGCCCTTGCCCGACTTGATATCGCCCAGGAACTTTACGAAACGCGCCCGGTCATAGCTTTCGGGAAAGCCCTTGCGCTCCATAAGGCCGCGCTCCTGCAGGACCCTATTGGGATAGAGAAAGCCATCGGTGGTGACGAGGTCCACCTTCGGGCTCGAAGGCCAGCGCGAGAGCAGGGCGCGCAGGATGCGCGAGGTGGTTGACTTGCCCACCGCCACCGAACCGGCAACGCCGATGATGAAGGGCACCTTGTCGACCGGCGTCTTGAGGAATTGCGAGGACAGCTGGTGCAGGTGCTGCACGCCCTCGACATAATAGGCGAGCAGTCGCGACAGCGGCAGGTAGACTTCCTCGGCCTCGGCCAGCGAGATCGGGTCATTGAGCGAGCGCAGCCGCTCGATATCCTCGGCGGTCAGCGTCATCGGCTGACCGTTGCGCAGCTCGCTCCACTGCTTCTTGGTGAAGGTCTGGTAGGGGTCGTGGGCAGGCGGGCGACGGGCCATCATGCCTCCTTGCGGGCAGCTTTTTCCGCAAGACCCGACTGGGCCGTGCGCGCATCCAGCTCGGCCATCACCTCGGACAGTGGCACGCCTTCGGCTTTCAGAACCACAAGCAGGTGATAGAGCACATCGGCGCTCTCCTTCACCAGTTCGGCGCGGTTGTGGGTGACCGCGGCAATGACGGCTTCGGTGGCTTCCTCACCCAGCTTCTGGGCGGCCTTGTTGATGCCGCGGGCAATCAGCTTGGCCGTATAGCTCTCCTCGGGCGACGCGGCAGCGCGGGCAGCGATGCGCGTTTCGAGCTCTTCAAGGGTCATCTGTTCCTCCCGTCCTTTCCGGGAGTCATTCCGGCCAAAGCCGGAACCCATGCGCCAGTTGTCGAGATGGTCCCGAGTGGCGGACATGGACCCCGGCCTTGACCGGGGTGACATCGTGTTTCGTCAAGCTTAGAGCAAATAATCCTGCCCGCGTCACTAAGACCTAAGCCGCCTGAGCGGCCAATGCATCGAGCCGCATGGGGATGCCCTGTCCGGCCATGAAGGCCTTGGCCTCGGGAATGGTGAAGGTGCCGAAGTGGAAGATGGAGGCGGCGAGCACGGCGCTGGCATGGCCCTCCTTCACCCCATCGACCAGGTGCTGCAGCGTGCCGACGCCGCCCGAGGCGATGACTGGCACTTCGACGCTGTCGGCAATGGCGCGGGTGAGCTTGAGATCGAAGCCGGACTTGGTGCCGTCGCGGTCCATGGAAGTAACGAGCAGCTCGCCAGCGCCGCGCTCGACCATGCGGGCGGCAAATTCCACCGCGTCGATGCCCGTCGGCTTGCGCCCGCCATGGGTATGGATTTCCCAACCCTGGCCACCATCGCTGCGCTGCTTGGCATCGACGGAAACGACGATGCACTGGTTGCCGAACTTGTCGGCAGCCCGGGCGATGAAATCCGGATCGTTGACGGCGGCAGAATTGATGGCGACCTTGTCAGCCCCGGCGAGCAGCAGCTTGCGAATATCCTCGACCGTGCGGACCCCGCCGCCCACCGTAACCGGCATGAAGCAGTGCTCGGCGGTGCGCGCCACGACATCGAAGATCGTGTCGCGTCCCTCATGGCTGGCCGTGATATCGAGGAAGGTCAGCTCGTCGGCGCCTGCCGCGTCGTAGGCCATGGCCGCTTCAACCGGATCGCCGGCATCGACGAGGTCGACAAAGTTGACGCCCTTGACCACCCGGCCGCCAGCGACATCGAGACAGGGTATGATACGGATCTTGAGGCTCATGCCTGCTCCAGTTTCTGCCGTCGCGCAAACGCGACCCAATGAATAACCAGCACTACCAGCCAGACGATCAGCGCGCCACCGGCCAACGGCATGGTGGCGAGCAAGAACCAAGTGAGTGCGGCGACTGCATATAGTGCCGGGCCCCAATCGCTGCCGCCGACCACGCAGACGAGATTTGGTCCATCCCCAAGATTGCAGCCATTGGCGCTGGCAACGGCATCGGCCACCACCACGCCCAGCAGCGGCGCCAGCCCGAACAGCACGAGCACAACAAGCAGCGTGAGATAGAGCCACCAGGGAAAGCGCATTTGCCTCATCACCGGACCTTGTGGCGCTGGCTGGAGCGGACGATGAGATGAACCACCAGCGCCACCAGCCAGCCGCCAAAGGCGAACATGCCAATGGGAAAGGGGGCAAGCAGCAGCCAGCCCAGCACCCCCCATTGGGCCATGAGATCGGTCAGCTGCAGCGGCTCACCATTGGGACCCGGACCGGCCGAAGCCAGGAGGATAACAGGCGAGAAGGTGAACAGGCCGATCACCGCGAGGCTGACGGCATAGGTCAGCCAGGGGAAGCGTCTGCGCTCCCCAGCCATCAGGCCGCCGCCTTGAGCCGGGCAAGTGCTTCACGTGAATCAATGCGCCCATCATAGAGGGCGCGACCGGAAATGGCGCCCTCGAGCACCTGGTATTCTGGGCGCGTCATGCGCTCGATATCGTCCATGGATGCCAAACCGCCCGAAGCGATGACGGGGATGGAGGTGGCGCGCGCCAGCTCGAGGGTGGATTCCCAGTTGATGCCGGACAGCACCCCGTCGCGATCGATATCGGTATAGATGATGGCGGCAACCCCGGCACCCTCGAAGCGCTTGGCCAACTCGATCACCGACAATTCGGAGGTTTCGGCCCAGCCTTCGACAGCCACCATGCCGCCCTTGGCGTCGGTGCCGACGGCGACCCGACCGGGCCACTTGCGAGCNGCTTCCTTGACCAGATCCGGATCGCGCACGGCCACGGTNCCCAGGATCACGCGGGCGAGGCCCTTGTCGAGCCAGCTTTCGATATGGGCAAGGGTGCGAATGCCGCCGCCGAGCTGGACCGGGAATTTTACACTCTTGAGGATGGATTCCACCGCCGCGCCGTTGACGCTCTCGCCGGCAAAGGCGCCGTTGAGATCGACCACGTGCAGATACTCAAAGCCCTGGTCCTCGAAGCTCCTGGCTTGGGCTGCCGGGTCGTCGTTGAAGACTGTGGCCTGGTTCATGTCGCCCAGTTTCAGGCGCACACACTGGCCGTCCTTGAGATCGATGGCAGGGAAGAGGATCATGCTAAAAACTCCAGCGCAGAATAAGGCCCCCTCACCCGCCGCTGCGCGGCGACCTCTCCCCCAGAGGGAGAGGTGAGGAAGCGACGGCGCCACTGCGCCACCTCTCCCTCGGGGGAGAGGTCGGGCCACAGGCCCGAGTGAGGGGGCCCTGGATTTCTCGCCACTACGGCGTCCACCCCAGGAAATTCTCGATCAGCTTGAGGCCCAGTGCCTGGCTCTTTTCGGGGTGGAACTGGGCACCGAAAATGTTGTCGCGACCGACACAGGCAGTCAACGTGCCGCCGTAAGCGGTGGTGGCCACAAGGTGTGCGGGGTCGTCCGTCCGCAGGTGATAGGAATGGACGAAATAGGCGTGCAAGCCATCGGCGCCGGTGGCGATGCCCTCGAGCAGGGCATGGGGACGGACCGTCTCGATGGTGTTCCAGCCCATATGCGGGATTTTCAGCGCCGGATCGGCCGGCGCAATCTTTTCGACCGCGCCGGGAATCCAGCCCAGGCCCTGGGTGACAACCTTTTCGCGGCCTTCGCTGGCCAGCAGCTGCATGCCCACGCAGACGCCGAGGAAGGGCGTGCCGCCCTTGATGACGCGCTCTTCGAGGATCTCGATCATGCCCGGGACAGCCTTGAGGCCGGCCATGCAATCGGCGAAGGCGCCAACGCCGGGCAGCATGATGCGGTCGGCCCTGCGCACAAGATCGGGATCGGCGCTGACAGTGACCACATCGCCCTTGCCGCATTCGGCCACGACGCGTTCGAAGGCCTTGGCAGCGGAACGCAGATTGCCCGCGCCATAGTCGATAATGGCGATTGAACTCACGGCGTGGTCTCCATGACAGTCAGCCGCGCCGCATCAGCGTCCGGGGCGAAACGATAACCGGAAGGCAAGTAGCCGCGGCGGCGCAGGGCCCGCTGGCGGGCGCCGGACGCGGCAAATCCGCAGGCCAGAGCCAGGACCAGATAGAGCCAGAAAAGGGCGTCCGGCCCGATCCAGGTCTCGGCAAAGGTGATGGCCACGAGGCCAAGGAGGAACAGGGCCAGCTGATCCCACAGGCCATGAACCAGCGCATGCACCGGGGGCAGAAGGAACGCGAACCACGAAAACCTGTCGGCAATGGCTTCGGGCAAAGCTGCAGCACCGGGTTGCGGCTTGAAAATGGCGTAGAGGGTCAAGGTCGGACACTCCAAGGGCTGGTTGAGGTCCACTTAGTGCAAAATCCGGGGCGGGGAAAGGCCGACGGTTCCTTGCGTCCCCTGCGCCCTCAGGGGGAGAGGGGACAGGGCGCCCCGCTCCGACGCTACAGCGTGCCCTTGGTGCTCGGCACGCGGTCGGCCGTGCGCGGATCGATCTCCACCGCATCGCGCAGGGCACGGGCCACGGCCTTGAACATGGACTCGGCCAGATGGTGGTTGTTGTCGAAATAGAAGTTTTCGATGTGGAGCGTGATGCCGGCATTGACCGCGAAGGCCTGGAAGAATTCGCGGAAAAGCTCGGTGTCGATCTCGCCGATCTTGCCTTGCGAGAACTCGGCCTTGAAGACGAGGAAGGCGCGGCCAGAGACATCGAGCGCAGCACGGGTCAGCGTGCCGTCCATGGGCAGGTCGCAGGAGGCGTAGCGGCGGATGCCCCTCTTGTCGCCCAGCGCCTCGCGGATCGCCTGGCCAAGCGCGATGCCCACGTCTTCCACCGTGTGGTGAAAGTCGATGTGCAGATCGCCCTTGCAGGTGACATCCATGTCGATGAGCGAGTGGCGGCTGAGCTGGTCGAGCATGTGATCGAAAAAGCCTACGCCGGTCTTCATGGCATGCGCGCCGGTGCCGTCCAGATTGATCGAGACAGCAATCTCGGTCTCATTGGTCTTGCGGGCGATGGTGGCGGTGCGCATTGGGCTTCTCCGAAACTCGGCGGGTCTCTAGCAGATAGGCATGATCGCGTGAAGATTGGGTTTCTTCACCCACCCTCGCAGACCGGGGCTGCAAGCCGGTCTGGGGCCGGCCACCGCTTGAGCGAAAGACCCATTCTGCCGCCGCCTGGCCTCGACACCTGCCAGAGGGGGAGGCGGGCTTTGCCCCGGTTGCAATCCGGTGCAGCGCCCCTAAATAGTATTCGACAGTTCGGAGTACCTCCCCCAATGAGTGAACACACACATCCCGGCTGGCACGGGACGACGATCGTATCCGTGCGCAAGGGCAACAAGGTCGTGGTGGCTGGCGATGGCCAGGTCTCCATGGGCCAGACGGTGATGAAGCACGGCGCCAAGAAAGTGCGACGCCTCGCCGGCGGCAAGGTGATCGGCGGCTTTGCCGGCTCGACCGCCGACGCCTTCACCCTGTTCGAGCGGCTCGAAGCCAAGCTTGAGCAATATCCCGACCAGTTGATGCGCGCCGCGGTCGAGTTGGCCAAGGACTGGCGGACCGACCGGTATCTGCGCAAACTCGAAGCCATGATGATCGTGGCGGACAAGACCGATACGCTGGTTTTGACCGGCAATGGCGACGTGCTGACCCCTGACCACGGCGTCATCGCCATCGGTTCGGGCGGCAATTATGCGCATTCGGCTGCCCTGGCCCTGCATCAGGCGACCGAGCTTGATGCCGAGGACATTGCCCGCCGCGCCATGAAGATTGCCGAGGAAATCTGCGTCTATACCAATGGCAATGTGACGGTCGAAACCATCGAGCTTGGCGCGTGACCTGGTCCGTCCGCCGGCTCAACCATCGTGATCTGGATGCCTATATCGCCATCCGGCTCGAAGCCCTGCGCGACCATCCGGAAGCCTATGGCACCTCGGCGGAGCGCTTTGCGGCCCTACCGCGCGGGGAAGTCGAGGCGTTCCTCAGCCGCCGCGCAGTGTTCGGGATCATCGCGGATGGGGACAATCTGGCGGGCATCGTGGTCTATGACCGCGACGAGGGCGAAAGGGCCGGTCACCGCGGCTGGCTCATTCAGGTCTATGTGAAGCCCGAGCTGCGCGGCACCGGCGCCGCCCTTGCGATGATGGAAGCGGCGGTGGCGCATGCGCGCAGCGAAGTGATCCAGCTCCACCTGATGGTGGGGACCTACAACCTGCCGGCCATCCGGCTCTACGAGAAAGCGGGGTTCACCATCTATGGCACCGAGCCCCGCAGCCTTTGCGTGAACGGTCGATATATCGACGAACACCTGATGGTGCGCTTGCTCGACGAGGCACCGATCGAAAGTGACACAAAATGAGTGAAACCAATTTTTCCCCGCGCGAGATCGTGAGCGAGCTCGACCGTCATATCGTGGGCCAGACCGATGCCAAGCGCGCGGTGGCCGTGGCGCTGCGCAATCGCTGGCGCCGCCAGCAATTGCCGCCGGATCTGCGGCGCGAGGTTTCTCCCAAGAACATCCTGATGATCGGGCCGACCGGCGTGGGCAAGACCGAGATTTCGCGCCGCCTTGCGCGGCTGGCGCAGGCCCCGTTCGTCAAGGTGGAAGCCACCAAGTTCACCGAAGTGGGCTATGTCGGCCGCGATGTCGAGCAGATCGTGCGCGACCTCGTGGAAGCCGGCATTACGGTGTTGCGCGACAAGCGCCGTCGCGACGTGCAGGCCCAGGCCCATCACAACGCCGAAGAACGCGTGCTGGACGCACTGGTGGGCACCTCCGCCACGCCGTCCACCCGCGATTCGTTCCGCCGCAAGCTGCGGGACAATGAACTCGACGACAAGGAAATCGAGATCGAGATGCAGCCCAATCCGGGCACCGGCGGATTCGAAATCCCCGGCATGCCCAATGGCGGCATCGGCATGATCAACCTTTCCGACATGTTCAAGCAGGCCATGGGCGGGCGCGGGGTCAAGCGCAAGATCAAGGTCAGGGATGCCTATGAGCCGCTGATCGCCGAGGAAGCCGACAAGCTGCTTGACCAGGATCAACTCAAGGCCGAGGCCATCGAGCTGGTGGAAAACCACGGCATTGTGTTCATCGACGAGATCGACAAGGTCGCGGCCCGCGAGGGCGGCGTCCAGGGCGGTCCGTCGCGCGAAGGAGTGCAGCGCGATCTGCTGCCGCTGATCGAGGGCACGACCGTTGCGACCAAATACGGTCCGGTCAAGACCGACCATATTCTCTTCATCGCCTCGGGCGCCTTCCATGTCAGCAAGCCCAGCGACCTGTTGCCCGAACTGCAGGGCCGCCTGCCGATCCGGGTGGAGCTCAAGGCCCTGACGCGCGAGGACTTCATCGGCATCCTCAGCGATACCGAAGCGAGCCTGATCAAGCAGTATGTGGCGCTGATGGGCACCGAGGGCGTGACGCTTGAGGTGACAACGGATGCCATCGAGGCGATTGCCGATGCGGCTGTGAAGGTCAATGCCACGGTGGAAAATATCGGCGCGCGGCGCTTGCAGACGGTGATGGAACGGCTGGTGGAGGAAATCTCCTTCGACGCTCCGGACCGGGCCGGCCAGACGGTCAGGATCGACGCTGCCTTTGTGCGTGAAAAGGTCGGCGTGCTGGCCGGCGATACGGATCTGAGCAAGTTCGTGCTCTAGGCCGGTGCGCTCCGCGCAGAACCGCTCCAGTGGAGCGGTTCTGCGTTGCCGGGCCCGGAGAGCGCGTTGAAAACTACGGCTTCCGGCCAGCGCGCTTCATGACTTCATCACGCAGGAATTTGAGGTCGTCCGTATCCAGCCGCTCGATATTGTCGCGCAAGCGATTGGTCAGCTCGGTGGCTTCGGGGGCAAGGCCGCCGGTATCGATCGTCACCTTGGGATCGGAGATTTCAGCAAGGCGCTGAAGTTCCTCGGCCTCATCCCAGATGACGTTGAAGAAGGCAATGATGCGATGCAGCAGGAAGCTCGTGGGCTGGCCGCGCTTGCCGTGCTCAAGCGCCGAGAGATAGGCCGACGACACATTGAGCGCCGCGGCCATTTCCTTGAGGGAGATGCCGCGCGCCTCGCGCAGGGCCCGCAGTTTGGCGCCAAGCGGGGTCATTGCCGCCTGAGGCGCACATACCACGCCCCCTCTCCGCCATGGCCGCGCGCGGCCACGCTCCAGCCCGAAACCAGCGCCGACATGCCCGGCTCGGATAGCCAGATGGGCAGCATGGTGCGCAATATTCCCCGCTCGGTCATGGCGGCAATGTAATCATTGTCGGTCTTGATGCCTTTTCCGGTGATGACCAAAATCGTGCGATCCCCGCGCGCTGCCCGTGCGCTGATGAAGCGCCTGAGCGTGTCGCGCGCCTCGGCCTGGGTCATGCCATGCAAGTCTATCTTGCCGTCGATCTCGATGCGGCCCCGGCGAACCTTTTTGTGGATGGCAGGGTCGACATGCTTTTCGNCCACCTGAACNGGAGTGGTCGGCGCCTGGTAGGGCGGCAGGAAGGGCTTNCCTTTTTTCAGGGGNTTGGGCGGCGCCTTGACCACTGGCGCCGGNTCCGGGTCGGGCTGGGGCAGGGTGCCCGTACCAAGCCGCATGAGCCCCTTGCGGCGCAGGGGCTCCACGGTTTCGGCAACGGCAGTCCAGAGATGGAAGTCGTGCGGCAGGCGCCTGGCATTGCGCTTGGACATGATCTGGCCTGCCGGGATGGGTCAATCGAGCTGGCTTGTGGCCACGACCTTCCAGTTCGGATCGCGCGACTTGGGATTGCGCGCGAAGGTCCACTCGTCGGCAATGATCTGGACCTGATCGGCATTGCCCTCAACGAGGTTGCCATCCTTGTCGCGGGTGGCCGACACCACTTCGGCATGAAAGTCGACGGTGATGGTCACATCCTTCTTGTCGAAATCGGCATCGACAATGGCAATGCGCGGCAGGCCGACAAAAGTGAAATCGACCGTCTTGCCTTCGGCTTCACGCTCGGCAATGGCGCGCTGAAAACTGTCGAAAATCGGCTTGTCGAGCAGGTTCTTGAGCGTCTGGCGGTCGCCTTCGGCAAAGGCGGTGACGATCATTTCATAGGCCTGCTTGGCCCCTTCGAGGAAGTATTTGGGGGTAAAGGTAGGATCCGCCTCAACCACCGAACGCAGGCCTGCGGCCAGTTCGGCACTGCCGGCAGCGGCCTGTTCGATCTCGGCTTCGATCTTGCGGGCGCGCCGTTCGTCATCGAGATCGGGCTGGGCGGGACGCGGCCGCAGCGGGACAACCGTATCTTCGGTTTCGGCTGCCTTTTCGGGGCGGGTTGAACCGGTCCGGTCGATGGGCGGGCGTTCATTGCCGGTGCGTGTACCCAGCACCGAGCGCAGCCGGAACAGCACGAAAACAGCTACGGCAATGGCAATAAGCGTCGGCAGATCGATGAATTCATCCATGAAGAGGGCACCTTGCGCGGGAGGCGTCGACAAAAACTGGTAAGTGGCGCTCGTTCTGCGCCGCGGCTTGCCTATATATAGGCAAAGCTTTAGCTCAAAACCAGTTCACGATGGGGCGAGTTGCATTTTTGCCGCGCCGCGTCGCCCCTGTCAGCAAAGGATCCGCCCCTTGGCCCGCATCATCGCCCTTTGTTTTCTCCTGCTGCCGCTGGTCGAAATCGCGCTGTTCGTCGTGGTGGGCCGCGCCATCGGCCTGTTGCCCACACTCGGCCTGGTGATCCTGGCAGCTGTCGCCGGGGCACTGCTGCTGCGCCAGCAGGGGCTGGACGTCATCAACAGGCTACGCAGCAATGTCAGCGCCGGCACGATCCCGGGCCGGACCATGTTCGACGGTCTGCTTATCGGCGTTGCCGCGCTGTTTCTGGTGCTGCCGGGCTTTTTGAGCGATGCGGTGGCGCTGGCGCTGCTGGTACCGGCGGTGCGGGGCTGGCTCTTTTCGATCCTGGCCGGTCGTGTCCGGGTGGTGGAAACGACCACGACCTATCGCTACCATGACAGCCCGGTCTATGATCAGGAGGTCGAGATCAAGACCATCGATCACCGCGAGCGGGACGGGCAAGACCCGCTGGGCTAGGCCCGCTCGGCTTGTTCGCTGGCAGCAAAAATGCTAGCCACACGGCCAACTTTGCTCAATTCTTATCGAGAAGGACCAGATATGGCCGAAGAAGACCAGGGCGCCGCCGCGCCGCAGCCCGGCAACGCTCCCAGCATGAACCTGGTAGGGCAGTATATCCGTGACCTCAGCTTCGAAAATCCGGGCGCGCCCGGCACGCTGCTCAATGGCGGCGCGGCTCCGGCCTTCAATGTGTCGATCTCGGTGGGCGTCAAGAAGCAGAACGAGGAAATCTATGCGGTCGAGCTGACGCTCAACGCCAAGGCCAATCGCGACCAGACCGTGGTCTTCAATGTCGAGCTGGTCTATGGCGGCATCTTCCGCCTCAAGAACGTGCCGGAAAACCAGCTCTCGCCGCTTCTGATGATCGAATGCCCGCGCCTGATCTTCCCGTTCGCGCGCCAGGTGCTTGCCAGCGTGACCCAGCAGGGCGGCTTCCCGCCGCTGATGATGGAGCCGGTGGATTTTTCTGCCATCTATCGCCAGAACCTGGCCAAGCTGGCCCAGCAGAATGCCGGCGGCGCCG
>Ga0065721_10051993_pt1 | contig 12963 bp, 8 predicted proteins | sample Mesricmetagenome_FD_59108 | JGI IMG/M metagenome (GOLD analysis project Ga0065721, IMG submission 59108) | Mesophilic microbial community from rice straw/compost enrichment Sample: eDNA_1 v2 (version 2) | ecosystem: Engineered > Solid waste > Grass > Composting > Bioreactor | place: USA: Davis... | reverse complement strand
ATACATTGTTGTACTCACTAATAGCATAAAGGCCTTTGAAGATTAAATTAGGGTCTGCAAATATCTTGTTTTTCAAATGATACACAAAATAGGGTGCATCACCCCCGGTTAACAGTACGTTAAAGTTACCATAGCGTTCGTCGTATAAATCGATCATTCCGTCGATCTCCCGGGCCATTCCAAGGATAACGCCACTGAGGATGTTGGTACGGGTATCGTAGCCTATCAGCGACATATTCCAGTCTTTCTTCACCAGCGGCAGTTTGGCCGTAAACATATTCAGCGACTTCAGCCGCATTTCCATACCCGGCGAAATACCCCCGCCTACAAACTCATGGTATTTGTTCACGAAATTGTAGGTAATGGCGCTGCCCAGGCCAATCACCAGGTTGTTTTTATCGGGAAAAAGGTCTACGGCGGCCACCACCAGGGCCAGGCGGTCGGCCCCAATATCCTGGGGTTTGCCCACCGGTGTGGTCACGGGGATCTTCGACAAATGGCTGAGTGTATGAAAACGCGAGGCGCCGGCCAGGATGGTCTCCATGCCGGGGTTATGGTTGATCACCGATGACAGGATGGTTTTTTGTGGCTGGAACCGGTTTACCAACTGCTGTATGGTATCATCTTTATCATCGTCCAGCACTACTACCTCTTGCAATTCCCTGTTGATAAAAACGCCGCATTTTAAGCGCGTGTTGCCAAAATCAAAACAAAGTGTCGTTTGAACCAAGTCGATGGATGTTTTCGAGCGGATGAAGAAATGGGATTTTTTTTGTATTACCAAAAAATGAAGTCGGAAGTCGGAGGTCGGAGGTCAGAAAATACAGCGGCATCTGACTTCTGACATCTGACTTCCGACTTCATTCCAAATCAAAATCGAAGGCCGATAAATTGCGGAAATGCCCGTTCAGCTTCACCTTTTCTTTCAGTTGTTCCATTTCCATGAGCATGGGCAGCACTTTTTGTAAATGCCGTTTGATATACTCCTGCCGCTGCAATTCTTTCATAAGCCCCAGCAACTCGTATTCTTCTTCGAGCGATAAACCGGCATGATGCGCCACATCGTAAGCCGATAACTGTTCTTCGGGCTTTTTAAAATCCTTGCTGATGTTCAACAGGCGGTGCAGCTGCTTCACCCCGTTCACCACCTTTTGCATGAGTTCGCGGTTGCCTGCATCGTCGTTCTCGGGATAATTTACAATGGCGCCGCTGTATAATTTATCGGGCACCTTTTTGATCACCTCCAGTATGCGGAACACCCGCAGCCCCTGGGTTTTTATATCCATCTCCCCGTTCTCGTATACCTGTACAATATCATCTACCTGCACCAGGGTGCCCATTTCCTGTAAACGGTTATTCACCACGGTAGGAATGCCAAAAGGTCTCTTGCTCTCATGACATTCACTCACCAGTTGTTTATAGCGGGGTTCAAATATATGCAGGTGCACTTTTTCACCGGGGTACACCACGATGCCCAACGGAAATATGGGGATGAAATTGGTCATATCGCTATCACTTTAACATGTACACATGCAATCTAACACTTTGCAGGTAATCTTCTAAAAATGAACAGTATTAGATTATTTTTGTTCAAAATGACCCTGCATGAACGCTATCAGCGCTGTGATCATCACAAAGAACGAAGAGCGGAATATCAAACGCTGTCTCGACTCCATCAAAACGGTGGCCGATGAGATCATCGTGGTGGATTCACATTCAACCGACAACACGGTGGCCATATGCCGCGCTGCCGGGGCCAGGGTCATCGAGCAGGACTGGCTGGGTTATGGTCCGCAAAAAAACACGGGCAACAATGCGGCCGCCTACGATTATATCTTATCCATGGATGCCGACGAAGCCCTGGATGAAGACCTGATACAGGCCATTGCCGAGGAAAAACAAAAGGGACTAAAGGGGGTATACCAGCTATCGAGACTAAACTATTATTACGGCAAGTTCATTAAACACGGGGCCGAATATCCTGATAAAAAGATCAGGTTGTTTAACCGCCGCGAAGTACACTGGGACGAACGGCCCGTGCATGAAACACTGCATGTACAACCGGGATTACATCATAAACAATTAAAGGGTCACCTGCTGCATTATACCTATTACCGTTTTGAAGAACATATCCTGAAAAGCAACATGTATACCACCCTGGCAGCACAGGATTATTTCAGGCGGGGGAAAAAAGCCCCGGCTTATAAGATCATCTTTAGTCCGCTGGTGGCCTTTGTGCAATCTTATTTTATCAAACGCGGGTTCCTCGATGGCATGCATGGACTGGTGCTGGCAGTGATGAATGCACACGCTTCTTTTATGCGTTATGTTAAGTTATGGGAAATGAATTCGGTGAAAAAAGGAAACCAATCGTCGAACTTAATTAACCGAAATCAATAAACGCCCATGAACAACATGCCGCATAATATTTTGATCAGCCGTACAGACAGTATCGGCGATGTGGTGCTGACACTGCCGGTAGCGGCTGTGTTAAAGCAATATTATCCGGACCTGACCATTGGTTTTATGGGGAGAAAGTATACACAGCCGGTAATTGAAGCCTGCAAATATGTAGACCAGTTTGTGGATGTGGACGTGTTTATGAACGATACCGTGTTGCTTAACGGCCAGCCGCCACAATGCATCATTCATGTATTTCCCGAACGGCCCATTGCCAAAAGGGCGCAGCAATTAGGCATCCCCCTGCGTATAGGCACCACCAACCGTTTGTACCACTGGTTAACCTGTAACGGGCTGGTAAAACTCAGCCGTAAAAATTCCGATTTGCACGAAGCCCAGTTGAATATGGCCCTCTTAAAACCGCTGGGCATCGAAGCATCGTTTACCCTGCTGGAACTGGCGCATTTGACGGGGCTTGAAAAACTGCAGCCTTTGCCTGCTCACTTAGCCGGCCTTATAAAAAAAGATAAGTACAACCTGGTATTGCATCCCAAATCGCAGGGCAGCGCGCGGGAATGGCCGTTGGAAAATTTTGTACAGCTGATCGAAGTCCTCGACGAGCGGTTCAATATTTTTATCTCGGGTACCGAAAAGGAAAGAAAACAACTGCCGCTGCTTTTTGAAAAGGCCGGGCATAAGGTTACCGACATTACGGGTAAAATGAGCCTGCCCGAGTTTATCGCCTTTATCAACCAATGCGACGGACTGGTGGCCAACAGCACAGGGCCCCTGCATATTGCGGCCGCCCTGGGTAAAGATGCCATGGGTTTGTATGCTCCGCTGCGGCCCATAGATCCACGCCGCTGGGCGCCGCTGGGACCCAATGCCCAATATTTTGTACTGGATAAAAACTGTGCAGACTGCAAGGACAACAAAACGCCCTGCAGTTGTATCATGAATATACCCGTAGCCTGGCTACAGGCAGCGCTGGATAAAAAGGCACTGAACAAGCTGAAAAAACCATGATGAACTGGCTTCAACTATTACAAAAGATACAGGACGGCGATGTAAGATCCATTGCCCGTGTAATTTCTTTGGTGGAAAATGAAGCCCCGGGTTATGAAGAGTTGCTGCAAACCCTGCCTGCTACCGCTACGCCAGTCATTGGCATTACCGGACCACCTGGCGCCGGTAAAAGCACCCTCACCGATGCGCTGATTGGTGAAATGGTAAAGGAAGGAAAAAAGGTGGCCGTTTTATGTGTCGATCCTTCTTCCCCATTCAACCGGGGCGCGCTGTTGGGCGATCGTATTCGCATGAGCGAATGGTATAATCATGCCAGTGTGTATATCCGTTCGCTGGCTACAAGGGGTTCGCTGGGTGGCCTGCATCCAAAGATCATCGAGATCAGCGGGCTATTAAAGGCAGCGCCCTTCGACTATATAGTAGTGGAAACCGTGGGTGTGGGACAAAGCGAAGTGGAGATTGCCGGTCTGGCCGACATAACCATCGTGGTGCTGGTGCCCGAGGCAGGCGATGAAGTGCAGATCATGAAGGCAGGACTGATGGAGATTGCCGACATCTTTGTAGTGAACAAGGCCGACAGACCCGATGCCGATACCTTTTTAAAAAACCTGAAGCTGATGATACAACCGGCCATGAACATCCCTGCCATTAAAACAGTGGCCTCTCAAAAAACAGGCATCACGGAATTGTACACAGCCATTGGCAAAGCCCTGCAACAGGTAAATGCTTCGGATATCAAATACAGGCTGTTGGCCGAAAAGGCATATTACCTGATACAGAAACAACGTATGAAAGATATTAGTAAGGAAGAACTGGCAGAAGTGATCAAAAAAGAGGAGGTGTCCAATATCTATGCGTTCGTAAAAAAATACTACATGTTTTTATGAAAGGCCGCGTTGATGCGTTTATACAAGTTACGGGCCTTTGATATCAACGAACTGGCCGGCTCACTGGCAACCCCCTGGAATACGGCCCCCAGCCGCAAATAGTTTTGGTGTAATACACGGGTACTGATGCCCCATTTGCCAATGAACACATAATACCCGTCGTTCTTTACAATTCGCCCTGTGGATTTGGAACCAAAATGATACACGCGGCTTCTGCCTACGCCCTTGAACAATCGTATACCCGTTTGCCACAACTTCATGGCAAAATCAGGATCGGAGTTCATACCGGGTGAAAATTCAATGCTGTAACCGCCTACAAAATCCCATACGTCTTTATGCACAATATTGGGCGGCCATGTGGCGCCCTGCCAGTCGTTCTTTGGGTAAGAATGGAATTCGGTTAAGAAATCTTTTTCCCGGAAGGTCTCGAGTGTTGAACCATAATTGGCGCTGATGCAGCAGGGGTTTTGTGTTACCGGCTCAAACTGGGTGGATGATAAAAAGAAGTATTTATGACCGATTGCCTGAATCTCGTCGTGCAGTGCCTGGTCCCAACCCGGGCATACATACATATCGTCGTTCAGGTACAACAGGTAATCGGTGGTCATCAGGTGGCGGCAATAATTCAATGCATAACAAATGCCCACATTCGATGCACTGTGAGTATAGTCAATATCCGGTTGGCCCTTTAGCCATTCCAGGGTGCCGTCGTTGCCTTCATTTACATGTACAATGATCTGGTGCGGCAGCGATGAATTTTTGCGAATGCTCTCGATACAAAAACGCAGGTACGGGAGGTTGTTCCAGGTGGGAATGATGATGGAAAACGTAGCAGCCTGGGTTGTTTCACTTCGAATAGTCTCAATATTGATTGTCATGGTCGGTTGCAAATACAGGCAATTTAGGCAAATTCCGGGCCCTTTTGAAAATTGTCGGGCAGGTATTGATTGGTTTAATACTTTTGGTATTAATTACTATTCGTGTATGAAAATAACCGGTTTCGCCATCATTAAAAATGCTGTGTTAAACGATTATCCCATTGTGGAGGCCATTACCTCTATACTGCCGGTGGTTGATGAAATGATCGTACTGGCAGGCGACAGCGATGACGATACCGAGCAACTCATTCGCAATATCCAATCCGATAAGATACGTATTCATCATTCCGTTTGGGACCCTGCCATCAAAAAAGGCGGTGAAATACTGGCTGTTGAAACCAACAAGGCCTTTGACCTGGTACCGGCCGACAGCGACTGGGCTTTTTATATCCAGGGCGATGAGGTGGTGCATGAAAAATACCACGCAGTGATCAGGCAAACCGCCGAACGTTATAAAGACGATAAACGGGTAGATGGATTATTGTTCAACTACCTGCATTTTTACGGCACCTACAACTATGTGGGCGATAGCCGCCGCTGGTACCATAAAGAGGTACGTATAGTACGGAACGATAAAACCATTCGTTCGTACAAGGATGCGCAGGGTTTTCGCAGAAACGGCGAAAAGCTGAAGGTAAAACCGGTAGACGCCTATGTATACCACTATGGCTGGGTAAAAACACCCCAGCAAATGATGAAAAAACATCAAAACCTGCGGCAATACTGGACCGATGAAACCCAGAAAACGGAGGAGATACTCTCGAAGGATGTGTTTGATTTTACCGAGTTCGACTCACTCGAGTGGTTTACCGGCACTCATCCGGCCGTGATGCAGCCACGTATTCAAAGTCACAACCTCACCACTACGCTGGATATATCGAAAAAGAATTTTTCGTTCAAGGAAAGACTCCTGTACTGGGTAGAAAAAAAGACGGGGAAACGTTTGTTCGACTTCCGGAATTACAAGATTATATAATGGCTGGCGGCCGGCAGGCGCTGGCGCGTGCAAATGGGCTATGCCTTCTTTATTTTACGCTTCGCGGTTATTCTTCCACCAGCGGTAACCTATTATTCCCACAATGGCCAGTGGTGTAAAAGCCAGGTATACAATACCGGAATTCAGGGCTTTAGCCGGTTTTTCGCCTAACTGCTGGGCGGTTTTGGTGCAAATGGAGCACTGGGCCCGGGCATCTTGCGGAACGGTGAAGAATAACAGGAATAGTATTACCAGTAACCAACATCCTCTTGCCATAACGATTGTAATTTTCAGGGCAAAGTTACAACCCGCCGGGCAATAAAAAAACCGTTCCGCCTCCCAGCAGAACGGGTTACTTACCTCAAACCAATCTCAACTGGAAAGTTGAGTTAGGGTACGATTAGAATTTAGGGGTATGTACCTCTGAAAAACCAAAATTTACTTACTATGAATTGTTCTTCGATCGTTGCTTAAATCCTGATGCAAAGATGGGGTTCGTACACGTACGCCCTAACCCCATATGGTATGAAATGAGGAAACAGTGGAATGAATTGCAGGAAAAGCCGACGGCCTAAAATTTCGAGAACAATTCCATAAACTCCTGGCGGCGGCTCCTGGAAATACTGATGTTGGCATCGTTGTCCATGATCACATAACCGCCCTCGCCGCGCACGAATTTTTTAATATGATTGATATTGATGAGAAAAGAATTGTGCACCCTGAAAAAATCCGGTCCTGCCAGCGCCTCATCGATATCCTTCAGCACCTTCGACACCATGATCTTTTTGCCACCGGCCAGCACAATGGCCGTGTAATTGCTTTCGGCCTCGCAATAAATGATGTCCTGGGTAGATACAAAGATCATCCCGTCGTTGGTGGTAAGCGCAATACGCGACACGGTGGTTTTGTTTACACTTTTTACATTCTGCAACAGCAGGTCAATCTGCTCGCGGGTTGGCACCGCGCGTTTTTCCTCTATGCGCCTGATCGATTCTTTGAGGTCGTCGGGGTCTACCGGCTTCAGCAAATAATTCAGCGCGCTGTATTTAAAGGCCTTGATGGCAAACTGGTCGTAGGCCGTGCAAAACACCACATCAAAAAACAGGCGGTCGAATTGTTCCAGCATATCAAAGCCGTTCATATGCGGCATCTCGATGTCGAGGAATACCACATCGGGTTTGTATTTGTGAATGGCTTCTATACCCAGTTCGGCCGAATTGCACATGGCTTCTACCTTTACTTCGGGGCAATAGGTTTTTAACAGCCATTCCATCATTTCCAGGCTATTGGTTTCATCGTCAACCAAAACGCATTTTATCATAATTGTAGTTTTATACAGGCATCTTTAAAATGACCCGGGTTCCCATAGGCGCTTTATTGTCTTCCACCAGGTCGATGATCTCTACGCTGGCATTCAGCTCGGCATGTTTGTTCAACAGCGACAGCCGGTTTTCGGTAAGCTTCATACCCAGCGATTTTTTGGTGATGGCCGATTTACTCTTGAGCTCCTTGGCCTTTGCCCGCCCAATGCCGTTGTCTTCTATCACGCATTGCAGCATGCTGCTGTCGGGCAGGCTGATATGAATTTTTAAATGTCCTACGGTTTGTTTGTGCAAAAGGCCATGCCAGATGGCATTCTCCACATAAGGTTGAATGATCAGCGGCGGCACCTCGATGCTGTCGGTGGCCACATTATCATCGACCTTGATCTCATAAGAGAATTTTTTGTCGAAACGCAGCGCCTCCATATCGATATACAGTTTCAGGGCCTCCAGCTCGTTGCTGAGTATTACATTCTTGCTGTTTGAATTGTCCAGTATCAGCCTGATGAGCTTGGCAAACTTGGTGAGGTACAACGAAGCGGTGGCCTGGTCGCTTTTTACAATATAGCGGTTGATGGAATTGAGGCAGTTGAAAATAAAATGCGGGTTCATTTGCGCGCGCAGCGCCTGCATTTCCACATCGGCCATCTTTTGCTGTGTTTGCAGCAGGGTTTCCCGCGCCTTTTCCTTTTCCTGCTCGGCCATGGCGCGCACGATTTTATTGGCGCACAACGAGGCAATGGTGGTTAAAATAGACAGGTGTTTGTTGGTAAAAAACCTTTTTTGCGAATGTTCGCAATCAATTACACCCAGCACCTTGCCGTGGCTGATGATGGGCACAGTGATCTCGGAATAACGCAACTGGTCGTCGAGAATATACCGCGGGTCTTTGGTGGTATCGCCAATGATCTCTGCCTTTCCGCTTAGCGCCACGCTGCCCACGATACCCTTGCCCAGTGGTATTTCAATAGGCAGGTAAATTTCGTTGGGTTCGGGGCTTTTGGGACCATGCGCTGCTTTCTGCACCAGTACATTCCGTTTTTCATCCACCAGGTATATCACACAATCTTCAAAATGTAAGCGGCCGATACAGTTCCTGGCCACATCCCATAAAATATCGTCTACATGCTGCTGCTCGTTCATGCCCGAGGCAAAATAGTTGATGGCCTGTTCCGTTTCCAGTTGTTCTTTCTGGCTGTTGATCTTGCGGTTCCGGCTGCGCACATACAGGTAAATGCTGCCGGTAACCAGTATCAGCGCTGTAGCCAAAAACCAGGCGCGCTGCCATATGGGTGGCGTAATAGAGAAGGTAACGGTATTGTTGGATGGGATCCAGTTTTGCCCGTCTACGCTGGCTTTTACCAAAAAGCTATACCGGCCGGGCGGCAGCGAGGTATAATTCACTTCGCGAAAGCCTGTACCGGTATGCCAGTCTTTATCGTATCCTTCCAGTTTGTACTGGTAATGAATATCACGTGAACCGCCGGGATAAATGGCGGCAAAATGAAAACCCAGGTCGTTGCGGGTATACGGAAATGTAAACTGTGTATTGTTGCTGAAGCGGAACAGGGTGTCGCGTGCTTCTATGGCGCTCAAACTTACCTGCAGCGGCAGCGGCGCCGGCGCCAGGTGGCCGGGGTGAAAATAATTGATACCGCTTTGGCTGCTCCAGAACAGTTCGCCGGTAGAGGACCTGAAACCTCCACCCGTGCGATAACCATGAACGGTGAGCCCGCCCACCTCTTCAAAATATTCCATGTGGCGGGTGGCCGGTTCAAACTTCACCATGCATTTATTATTGGCTATCCAAATGTTGCCCGCCTCATCGGCCAGTACCGATTCGCAGCGTTCGTAGCGCAGGCCGTTTTGACGGGTGTACGACTGTAATTGATTGTTGCCCGAAACAATGGTAAAGCCATGTGGTGTGGCGGCATAGATATTACCCGCTTTATCCTCTGCCAGGGCATACACCGTGGCCGATACCAGCCCGTTGCCGGTATTAAAGTTTTGCCAGCTGGCCTGTTGTGGATCGTAACAATACAAACCGTTGTACACGGTGCCCATCCAAATGCGGCCGCGTACATCTTCGTGCACAGTTAAACAATACTTGCCCCTCAGCATACTGTCTTGCTTCACCTGTAAGGTGTTTCCATCGAGGGTGAACACCCCTTTGCCGCTGGCCACCCATATTGAGCCATCTCGCATTTGCTGTATATCGTAAATGTTTTCGGCCCCGGTACCGGCGGCAATCCTGGTAAACCGGCCGTTTTGTTTATCAAACAGGCACAGTCCACTGCCCATGACACCGGCCAGCAGCTGGTTGTTTTTGGTATGGCAAAGCGCCCGTACCTCCAGCGCACGAACCCCTTTGGATGTTTGGTGGTAGTAATAATAAAAACGGCTTTGTTTTTTCTTCCTGTCCCACCGTATCAGGCGGTCGTAGGCGCCCAGCCAGAAAATATCGTTGCCTTCCTCGGCCACCTGGTTCAGGTAATTATCAAACAGGTTGCCCTGGTTGTCTTTAAATATGCGTTTGTACCCGGCGGGCCTGTTAAAAATATTGCCCAGGCTTACACCCGAGGTATAAGTGCCCACCGCCACCTCGCCATTGTTACCGGCAAACACGCGGTAGGTATTGTTGGCGGCAATGGAACCGGCATCGATGGGATCGTGGGTATGGCAGGTAAACTGGCCGCTGCTGTCGATGGTCACCAAACCGGCGAAATCGGTAGCTACCAGCAAATTGCCATTGGCAGCCCGGCGTACTTCGGTAAGATGGGTATTGATGACCTTCCCATTCAGCTCGTTGGTAAGATGGTATTGGTGAACGGTGGCGCCGGTATTGATGTTCACGATCAGCACCTGCCCAAACCCAAGACCAATGGCAATGGTTTCTTTGCTCACCTGGCAGGCGCTTACCGGCTGCTGAAACTGTTGCTGGAAAACGATTTGCCGGGTGGCATAATCCAGGATGGCCACCGTGCTGTCGAGCACAAAAATGATGGCATTATCAGAAAAAGGCTCGGCATCGATGAATGAGCGCCGGCGCAGGGTGGCCGGTATCCAGTCGATGGAGCGCCACTTATGTTGGGTGCTGTCGAAATAATACTGTCCCTGCCGGGTATAAATGATGGTGCCGTAGGTCTTTGTTTCAAAAATGCTGGGGCAGTTAAACGTTACCAGGGTATCGTTGAGGCGAACCCGGTGAAACACCCGGTTCTCGTCTATCCAGGTGGCGCCGTTGAGGGTGCCCATCCAAATGCGGTTGCGGCTATCGCAAATAAGATGCGCAATGGCATTGGAGGCCATGGCGGGATGCTGCTCCCTGAAATAGGTGGTGATGGTGGCGCCGTCGTACATATTCAGGCCGTTAGAGGTTCCAATCCATAAAAAGCCATTATTATCGATGGCCATAGAGCGGGTGGAATTATCAGATAAACCGTCGGCGGTGTTGATATGGGAGAATAATATAGACTGGCCTCTACCATTCAGCATGGTAAAAAGCAGTAACCAGCTTAGATATAAAGCTTTGCATTCCACCCAGTATAAATCAATTATATAAATTTAAAAAAACCGCCGGGTTTATAGTAACCTGTTAACTAGTGAAAACCATCCATGTACAAAGCTAACATACCCAATGACCCCAAGTGGGCCCATTGAGCCATTGGTGGAAAAATTGAGTAAATGGCGTGTACATAAAAAAGGCGCAGGGGTTTGCCCTGCGCCTCATAATCCGGTGTATAATAATCACTAAGCTTCTTCTGTTTTCAGCATCTTCTGGAATTTCTTCCTTTCTTCCTCGTCCAGTATCACTTTACGCATACGAATAAAATTGGGTGTAACCTCAATACATTCGTCCTGCTGTATGTATTCCATACATTCTTCCAGGGTCAGCAATACCTTGGGCGCAATGTTGGTGGCTGCATCGCTGCCGCTGGCGCGCATGTTGGTAAGCTTTTTACCCTCGATGATATTCACTACCAGGTCGCCTGGTTTGATGTGCTCGCCAATCACCTGGCCGGCATATACGTCCTCACCCGGGTCGATAAAGAATGTACCCCTGTCTTGCAGTTTGTCTATGGAATAGCCGGTAGAAGTACCATTTTGTTTGGCCAGCAGCACCCCATTGTTACGGCCGGGGATGGGACCTTTCCAGGGTTTGTATTCGCTGAAGCGGTGGGCCATGACGGCTTCACCGGCGGTGTTGGTAAGCATTTGGGTACGCAGCCCGATCAATCCACGCGAGGGGATCTCGAATTCCAGGTGCTGCATTTCGCCCTTGGTTTCCATCACATGCATTTCGCCTTTGCGGCGGGTGACCAGGTCAATTACCTTGGAGGCGTATTCCTGGGGCACATCCACCACCAGTATTTCGTAAGGCTCGCATTTTTTACCATTGATCTCTTTCACGATCACCTGGGGCTGACCCACGGTGAGTTCGTAGCCCTCGCGGCGCATCGTTTCTATCAATACACCCAGGTGCAGGATACCACGGCCATAAACGACAAATGCGTCGCCGTTATCGCTGTCTACCACACGCAGGGCCAGGTTCTTTTCTGTTTCTTTCATCAACCGGTCGCGCAGGTGGCGGCTGGTCACGAATTTTCCATCCTTGCCATAAAAAGGCGAGTTGTTGATGGAGAACAGCATGTTCATGGTGGGCTCATCCACACTGATCACGGGCAGCGCCTCGGGGTTTTCGAAATCGGCAATGGTATCGCCGATGTTAAACCCTTCGATGCCTACTACCGCACAGAGGTCACCGGCTACCACTTCGGTCACTTTTTTCTTGCCCATGCCTTCAAACACATACAGTTCGCGTACGCGTGATTTTTTGATGCTGCCATCGGCCTGCATCAACGATATGGGTTGATTTTCTTTTATGGTGCCCCTCGATACCCTGCCAATGGCAATACGGCCCAGGAAGGATGAATAATCGAGAGAGGTGATCTGCATTTGCAGGCTGCCTTCGCTTACTGAGGGCGGCGGCACATGTTTCAAAATACCATCCAGCAGGGGGGTGATATCTTCGCAGGGGGTTAAGGAGTCGTTGAACCAGCCGTTTTTGCCACTACCATAGTAGGTGGGGAAATCCAGCTGCTCTTCGGTGGCATCGAGGTTAAAGAACAGCTCAAAAACCGCATCGTGCACTTCATCGGGGCGGCAGTTGGGCTTATCTACTTTATTGATCACTACAATGGGGCGCAGGTTCAACTGCAGGGCCTTTTGCAGCACAAAACGGGTTTGCGGCATGGGGCCTTCAAAGGCGTCCACCAGCAATATTACCCCGTCGGCCATTTTCAGCACACGTTCTACCTCACCACCAAAATCGGCGTGGCCAGGGGTATCGATCACGTTGATCTTTACATCTTTATAGGTTACCGCGGCGTTTTTGCTGAAAATGGTGATGCCGCGTTCCCTTTCCAGGTCATTGCTGTCCATGATCAGCTCACCGGTTTCCTGGTTGTCACGAA
>Ga0065721_10005537_pt1 | contig 12963 bp, 11 predicted proteins | sample Mesricmetagenome_FD_59108 | JGI IMG/M metagenome (GOLD analysis project Ga0065721, IMG submission 59108) | Mesophilic microbial community from rice straw/compost enrichment Sample: eDNA_1 v2 (version 2) | ecosystem: Engineered > Solid waste > Grass > Composting > Bioreactor | place: USA: Davis... | reverse complement strand
CAGCACCGTGCCGGCGCCGGCCCCGCGCGCGAGGAGGTCGCGGGCGGCCTCGATCGCGGCGGTCGCGCCGCGCTGCATCCCGATGCCGTGGTCGCCGTCGCCCGCGATCGCGTCGATGCGGCCGAGCTCCTCGACGTGGTCGTCGATGACGTGCGCGGTCGCCGCGAGCGCCGCGACGACGCGGGACGCGGCGGTGCGGGATCCGTCGGTCGCGGCCGGGAGCTCGTCGACGACCTGCTCGGCGACTGCTCCGGCATCCGTCGTCCCCTCGGCGACGACGCCGTTCTTGCGGAACGCGGGGGTGTCGCACGGCGCGAGCCACAGCCGCTCGAGCTCGTCGTCGACCCAGAACAGGGTGAGCGACGCGCCCGCCATGTCGAACGACGTGCAGAACTCCCCGACCTGCGGGTCGACGAGCTCGAGCCCGGCGTCCTCGAGGTGGCGGCGCACGGAGGCGTAGACGACGAACAGCTCCTCGTACTTCACCGAGCCGAGGCCGTTGAGGATCAGGACGACGCGGCGGCCGCGCGCCGACGGGATGCCGTCGGGCAGGTCGGCGAGGAGCGTGTCGACGAAGAGGCGGGCGAGTCCGTCGGCGGTCGGGACGTCGGTCTCGTCGATGCCGGGCTCGCCGTGGATGCCGAGGCCGATCGCCATGCGGCCGGCGGGCACCTCGAACAGCGGGGCGTCGGCGCCCGGGAGGGTGCATCCGGTGAAGGCGACGCCGAAGCTGCGGGTGCGCTCGTTCGCGAGGCGCGCGATCCGCTCGACGTCGTCGAGGCTCGCGCCCTCCTCCGCGGCGGCGCCGGCGACCTTGAACACGGTGAGGTCTCCGGCGATGCCGCGGCGCCTGTGCTTCTCGGCGGGCGACGCGCTCGCGACGTCGTCGGTGACGACGACGGTGCGGCAGTCGACGCCCTCCTCGCGGAGCCGCTCCTGCGCGGCGTCGAAGTTGAGCACGTCGCCCGCGTAGTTGCCGTAGGTCAGCAGGACGCCGCCGCCGGTGTGCGCGGCGGCGGCGACGCCGTGGACCGCCTGCGCCGAGGGCGAGGCGAAGAGGTTGCCCAGGGCGGCGCCGGCGGCGAGGCCGGGGCCGACGAGTCCGCCGAAGGCGGGGTAGTGCCCGGAACCCCCGCCGATGACGACGGCGACGGAGCCGTCGGCGGGGCGCGCGGCGCGGACGACACCGCCGGAGACGGGGCGCACGTGCCGGCCGTGGGCGGCGACGAAGCCCTCGACCATCTCGGCGGCGAACGCGGTGGGGTCGTTGAAGAGCCGGGTCATCGGGGTCCTCCTCGAGCGGACGGGGCAAGCTTGCGCGCGCCGGACGCTGTTGTCAAACCGGTTGACCAATTCTGCCTGTGGCCTCGCGGAACGAGTACCGTGGGCGCATGCCGGCCTTCCGTGATCCCGCGGGGTCCGTCGGCGACCGCCTGACGAGCATCGCGTCCGACAGCGCCGCCGCCGCGGTCGCCCGCCGCCTGCTCGACCTCGTCACGAGCGGCGAACTCGAGCCGGGAACCCGGCTGCCTCCCGAGCGGCAGCTCGCGGCGACGCTCGAGGTCGGCCGCTCCGCCGTGCGCGAGGCCCTCGCGGCGCTCGAGGTGCTCGGGCTCGTCGACGTACGGCCCGGGTCGGGCACCTACCTCCGCGGCTCCGTGAGCGAGCTCCTGCCGCAGTCGCTGTCCTGGGGGATACTCATCGGCCGCCGCTCGACGACCGAGCTCATCGAGGTGCGCGGCGCTCTCGAGATCTACTCGGCGCGGCTCGCCGCCGAGCGGATGCCCGACGCCGCCGTCGCCCGGCTCGGCGAGCACGTCGACAGGATGCGGGCGAGCACCGACGACCCGCCCGCGTTCGTCGAGGCCGATCTCGCGTTCCACCACGACCTCGCCGCGAGCGTCGACAACACCGTGCTGCTCGATCTGCTGCAGATCATCCGCTCGCTCCTGCGGGTGTGGGCCGACCGCGCCGTCGACGACGCCGCCGAGATCGGCAGGGCGCTCGAGGAGCACGCCGCCGTGCACGCCGCCATCGCCGCCCGGGACGGCGACCGCGCCGCCTCCGCGATGGCCGCCCACATGCAGAGCGCGGGACGACGTCTCGCCGCCTCCCTCGGCGACGCCGGCTGACCCTCCGCGGGCCCGACTTGACGCCGTCGCACCGCCCTCGTATCGTCGCCGTTGAATCGATTCACGCCGCGATCCGCCGGCCGCGACGCGCTCAGCCCCGACAAGGACGTCCCATGACCGACCTCACCGCCATCTCCGACGAGCTCGCCGCCCAGGGCATCGAGCTGCCCTCGTGGGCCTTCGGCAACTCCGGCACCCGCTTCCGGGTGTTCACGACCCCCGGCGTGCCGCGCGACCCGTTCGAGAAGGTCTCGGATGCGGCCCAGGTGCACAAGCACACGGGGCTCGCGCCGTCGGTCGCCCTGCACATCCCATGGGATAAGGTCGACTCCTACTCCGACCTCGCGAAGCACGCCGAGGACGAGGGCGTGCGCCTCGGCACCATCAACTCGAACACGTTCCAGGACGAGGACTACAAGCTCGGCAGCGTCACGCACCGCGACGCCCGCATCCGCCAGAAGGCGATCGACCACCACTTCGAGTGCATCGACATCATGCACGCGACCGGGTCGCGCGACCTCAAGATCTGGCTCGCCGACGGCACCAACTATCCGGGCCAGGACGACCTCCGCGGACGGCAGGACCGTCTCCAGGACTCGCTGCAGAGGATCTACGACCGCCTCGGCGACGACCAGCGCCTCGTGCTGGAGTACAAGTTCTTCGAGCCGGCGTTCTACCACACCGACGTCCCCGACTGGGGAACCTCCTACGCCCAGGTCGCCGCGCTCGGGCCGAAGGCGATGGTGTGCCTCGACACCGGCCACCACGCACCCGGCACGAACATCGAGTTCATCGTGATGCAGCTGCTGCGGCTCGGGAAGCTCGGCTCGTTCGACTTCAACTCGCGGTTCTACGCCGACGACGACCTCATCGTCGGCGCGGCCGACCCGTTCCAGCTGTTCCGCATCCTCGTCGAGGTCGTGCGCGGCGGAGGTCTCAACAACCCCGACGTCGCGTTCATGCTCGACCAGTGCCACAACATCGAGAACAAGATCCCCGGCCAGATCCGCTCGGTGCTCAACGTGCAGGAGATGACGGCGCGGGCCCTGCTCGTCGACCGTGACGCGCTCGAGGCGGCCCAGGCCGCGGGCGACGTGCTCGCCGCCAACGCCGTGCTGATGGATGCGTTCTACACCGACGTGCGCCCGGCCCTCGCGGAGTGGCGCGCGTCGCGCGGGCTGCCTGCCGACCCGATGGCCGCCTTCGCCGCCTCCGGCTACTTCGAGAAGATCTCCGGCGACCGGGTCGGCGGCACTCAGGCCGGCTGGGGTGCCTGACGCCCGGGTTTCCCGGTCGAGCTCCGGTTAGTTGCGTATCCCCCTGACGACGGAGGCGGTCCCCGGTGCACCCGTAGCAGGGTGGAGGGGGTGTCCCCCGAACTCCTCGCCACCCTCGCCGGACTCGCGCTCCTCGACAGCCTCAGCGTCGGGACGCTGCTGATCCCGGTCGTCTTCCTCATCGCGCCGCGCCTGCGAGCCGGACGGATGCTGCTGTACCTGGCGACGATCGCACTGTTCTACCTGGCGGCCGGCGTCGCACTGCTGCTCGGCGCCGGAGGCGTGCTGACCCTCCTGGGCGACGGCATCGACTCGCCGGTGACCCTGTGGATCCAGCTCGTGCTCGGCGTCGCGCTGCTCGTCGGATCGTTCCTCGTCCCCACGAAGCCGCGCGAGGGAGCAGAGGATGCGGCGCCGGGCCGAGTCGCCCGCTGGCGCGACGCCGCCCTCCACGGTCCCCGCGCCGTCGTCGTCATCGGGGTCGCCGTCGCCGCCGGACTGCTCGAGGTCGCGACGATGCTCCCGTACCTCGGCGCGATCGGCCTGCTCACGACATCCGAGACCGACCCGGCCACGCGCATCCTGCTGCTCGCCGGCTACTGCGTCGTCATGGTCGTCCCGGCCCTCGTGCTGCTCGTCGTGCGGGTCGTCGCGCGTCCCCTCGTCGAGGCGCCGCTCGCGCGCTTCGCCGCGTGGCTCGAGCGCACGGGACCCGAGACGACGGCGTGGATCGTCGGCATCGTGGGCTTCCTCCTCGCGCGCGATGCGGCGGCGAAGCTCGGGTTGTTCGCGGGCCTCGGCTCCTTTCTCGACCGCCTGTGAGCGGATGCCCGGAGGGCGGCCTGCCCGCGCGCGGCTACAGTGGCGCGCATGGCTGCGCTTCTCGGTGAGGAACGTCGGGCCCGGCTGCTCGAGATCCTCGCGCGCGACGGCGCCCTGCGTCTCGAGCCCGTCGCGGAGCAGCTCGGCGTCTCGGCCATGACGGTGCGGCGCGACCTCGACGACCTCGAGGCGGAGGGGCTCGCGCGGCGCGTCCGTGGCGGCGCGGTCGCCCCCGTGCTGCCGCGCCCGTTCGGGGAGCGGATGTCGACCCGCTCGGCCGCGAAGGCGGCGATCGCGCGCAAGGCCCTCGCTCTCGTGCCCGACGCGGGCGCCGTCGCGTTCGACGCGTCGTCGACGAGCGGCGTGCTGCTCGCCGACGTCGTGGCGCGCGACCTCGTCGTCGCGACGAACTCGCTCGACAACGCGGCGACGGCCCGTCGCCGGCCGGGGGTGCGCTCGATCCTCATCGGCGGCGAGCTCGAGGAGCGCACGTCGAGCTTCGTCGGGGCGGTCGCGTGCCGGGCTGCGGCATCCCTCGGCTATTCGCGGTTCTTCACGTCGGCGGCGGCGCTCTCCCCCGAAGGGTCGAGCGAGGCGGCGCTCGAGGAGGCGCAGGTGAAGGAGGTGTTCGCGAGCCGGGCGGAGCAGACGATCCTCCTGCTCGACGCCTCGAAGCTGGGGCGCACGGCGGTCGCGCACGGCCTCGACTGGTCGCGCATCGACGTGCTGGTGACCGACCTCGATCCGGCGGATGCGCGGCTCGACGCCTACCGGGATCTCGCCGACGTGCGCTAGTGTTACGTTCTGCTCGATCTCACAAAAGCTAACAAGGAACGTCGAATGGCGAACACGCCCGCCCAGGACCTCATCATCCGCAGCAACAAGCTCGGCTCCGACCCGCGCGTCACCAACTACGCCGGCGGCAACACGTCCGCCAAGGGAGTGGAGGCCGACCCCGTCACCGGCGAGGACGTGCGCCTCCTCTGGGTGAAGGGCTCCGGCGGCGACCTCGGCACCCTGACCGAAGCGGGCCTCGCGACGCTCCGACTCGACCGCGTCGAGGCGCTCAAGAACGTCTACGCGGGCGTCGACCACGAGGACGACATGGTGGCCGCGCTCGACTACTGCCGCCACGGCCTCGGCGGCGCCGCGCCGAGCATCGACACCTTCATGCACGCCTTCGTCGACGCCGACCACGTCGACCACCTCCACCCCGACTCCGGCATCGCGTTCGCGACCGCGAAGGACGGCGAGAAGCTCACCAGGAAGGCGTTCGGCGACAAGGTCGTCTGGGTCCCGTGGCGTCGACCCGGGTTCCAGCTCGGCCTCGACATCAGCGAGATCAAGGCGAAGAACCCGAACGCGATCGGCTGCATCCTCGGGGGGCACGGCATCACCGCGTGGGGCCGCACGAGCGCCGAGGCGCAGAAGAACTCCCTGTGGATCATCAAGACCGCCGAGGAGTACCTCGCCGACGAAGGGGTCGAAGAACCCGTTCGGCCGCCGGATCGCGAAGAACGAGCCCCTGCCCGTCGCGGAGCGCCGCGCCAAGGCCGCCGCGCTCGCCGCCACCATCCGCGGCATCGCGAGCCACGACAAGCCGATGGTCGGCCACTTCGACGACTCGGACGTCGTGCTCGACTTCCTCGCCTCCGCGAAGGCGCCGAAGCTCGCCGCGCTCGGCACGAGCTGCCCCGACCACTTCCTGCGCACCAAGGTCAAGCCGATGCTCGTCGACCTGCCTGCGAACGCGCCCGTCGAGAAGATCAAGGCCCGCCTGCACGAGCTGCACGAGGCCTACCGCAAGGACTACACCGCGTACTACGAGAAGCACGCGACCGCGGAGAGCCCCGCGATGCGCGGCGCCGACCCGCTCATCGTGCTCGTCCCGGGCGTCGGCATGTTCTCCTACGGCGCCAACAAGCAGACCGCCCGCGTCGCCGGCGAGTTCTACATCAACGCGATCAACGTCATGCGCGGCGCCGAGTCGATCTCGAGCTACACGCCGATCTCGGACGCCGAGAAGTTCCGCATCGAGTACTGGGCCCTCGAGGAGGCGAAGCTCCAGCGGATGCCGAAGCCGAAGTCGCACGCGACCCGCATCGCGCTCGTGACCGGGGCCGCCTCCGGGATCGGCAAGGCCATCGCGACGCGGCTCGCCGCCGACGGCGCCTGCGTCGTCATCGCCGACCTCGACCTCGAGAAGGCGCAGGCCGCCGCTGCCGAGATCGGCGGCACCGACGTCGCCGTCGGCCTCCAGGTGAACGTCACCGACGCCGCCGCGATCGAGCGGATGGTGCAGGAGGCCGTGCTCGCGTTCGGCGGCATCGACATCGTCGTCAACAACGCGGGCGTCTCGCTCTCCAAGCCCCTCCTCGAGACGACCGAGGCCGACTGGGACTTCCAGCACGACATCATGGCGAAGGGATCGTTCCTCGTCTCGAAGGCGACCGCGCCGATCCTCATCGAGCAGAAAATGGGCGGTGACGTGATCTATATCTCGTCGAAGAACTCCGTCTTCGCGGGTCCGAACAACATCGCCTACTCGGCGACGAAGGCCGACCAGGCCCACCAGGTCCGTCTCCTCGCCGTCGAACTCGGCGAGCACGGCGTCAAGGTCAACGGCATCAACCCGGATGGCGTGGTGCGCGGCTCGGGCATCTTCGCCGCGGGCTGGGGCGCGAACCGGGCGAAGACCTACGGCATCCCGGAGGAGAAGCTGGGCGAGTTCTACGCGCAGCGCACGATCCTCAAGCGCGAGGTGCTCCCGGAGAACGTCGCCAACGCCGTGTCGGTGCTCACCGGCCCCGACCTGTCCCACACCACGGGCCTCCACATCCCCGTGGACGCGGGCGTCGCGGCGGCGTTCCTGCGATGAGCGGGCGGAGCGGCGGGGCCGTCGCAGCGGTCGACCTCGGAGCGACGAGCGGTCGCGTGCTGCTCGGCTACGTCGGGCACGACGAGCTGCGGCTCACCGACGTCGCGCGCTTCAAGAACGCCCCCGTGCGCACGCTCGACGGGCTGCACTGGAGCTCGCTCGAGCTCTACCGCGACGTCGTCGAGGGCCTCGCCGCCGCCGTGCGTCAGGAGCCGCAGCTCTCCAGCATCGGCATCGACTCGTGGGCCGTCGACTACGGGCTGCTGCGCGACGGGCGGCTCCTCAGCGCCCCGTACTCGTACCGTGACGAGCGGAACGCGGCCGGCGTCGCCGAGGTGCACGCGCGCGTCTCCGCCGACGAGCTGTACCGCCGCAACGGCCTCCAGCACCTCCCGTTCAACACGCTCTTCCAGCTCACCGCCGACCGGCTCGCCGGCACCCTCGGCCTCGCCGACTCGTTCCTGCTGATCCCCGACCTGTTCGCGTACTGGCTCACCGGGCGCGCCGTCGCCGAGCGCACCAACGCGTCGACGACGGGACTCCTCGGAGTCTCCGACCGGGAGTGGGACCTCGAGCTCGCCGCGCGGCTCGACCTGCCCGCGTCGCTCTTCCCGGACCTCGCGGAGGCCGGCACCGAGCTCGGCGGTCTCGTCCCGTCGGCGGTGCGCGGAATCGGCGAGACGCGTGCCGTCGTCACCGCCGTCGGCACCCACGACACGGCGTCGGCGATCGTCGCGATCCCGGCGACGTCGCCCAACTACGCGTACATCTCGTGCGGCACGTGGTCGCTCGTCGGCGTCGAGCTCGAGCGGCCCGTGCTGACGGAGGCGAGCCGCGCGGCGAACTTCACGAACGAGGGCGGCGTCGACGGCCGGGTGCGCTACCTCCACAACGTCATGGGCCTGTGGCTGCTGTCGGAGTCGATCCGCGACTGGGAGCGCGACGGCTCGACGGTCTCGCTGCCCGAGCTCCTCGCGCAGGCGGCCGCCGTGTCGACGCCGGTGCCGGTGTTCGACGCCGACGACGAGACCTTCCTCGCGCCGGGCGACATGCCGGCCCGCATCGCGGCGTGGCTCGCCGCCCGCGACCTGCCGGTGCCGTCGTCGCGGCCGGAACTCGTGCGCAGCATCCTCGAGTCGCTCGCGGCCGCGTACGCACGGTCGATCCGGGATGCGGCGGAGCTCAGCGGGCAGCGGGTCGACGTCGTGCACCTCGTCGGCGGGGGCTCGCTCAACGAGCTCCTCTGTCAGCTCACCGCGGACGCGACGGGGCTCCCCGTGCTCGCGGGCCCCGTCGAGGCGACCGCGATCGGCAACGTCCTCGTGCAGGCCCGGGCTCAGGGCTTCGTCTCGGGAGACCTGGAGGCGCTGCGCGCCCTCGTCGCGCGGGCCTTCCCTCCCCGTCGGTTCGAGCCCGCGACCTCCCGGTGATCGAGTAGCGACCGCGGGTCGCGTGTCGAGATCGGGTGCGGGTCTCGACACGCCGCGACGCGGCTACTCGACCACCGGCCGTGGGTCAGTCGGCCGGGGCGTAGATCGCGCGGGCGAGGGCGTCGAGGACGGCGGCCGACCGGGGCCCGAACGACAGGACGTCGCCGTCGGCCATGTCGACGAACCGCTCGTGCTGCCCCGCGGAGGTGAGGGCGATCGCGGGCTTCGCGGCGAGCAGCCCCTCCACGCCGCCCGCCGACTTCAGGCCGCCGCTCATGACGAGGATGAGGTCGGGGTTCGCGGCGATCATCGCCTCGTCGGTCATCGGCTTGAGTCCGGTCCACCCGATCTCGCCGGCGACGTCGACGCCGCCGAGGGCGCGGATGAGGTCGCCCGCGCCCGACTCCTCGCCGAACAGGTAGTAGACCCCGGAGGCGCCGCGGAGGTAGAGGAAGAGCATCCGCACCCGGTCGCCCTCCGCGGCGGGCGCGATCGCGGCGATCTCGGCGATCTTCGCCTCGACCTCGCTCGTGATCCGGTCGGCGAGGAGTTCGCCCGTCTCCGGGACGCCGAGCACGGCGGCGACGTCGCGGGCGAGCTGCGCGGCACCGTCGAACGACGGCTCGTCGCCGACGAACACGACGGTGACGCCGGCCTGGCGCAGCTGCACGAGCACGTCGCGGGGGCCGATGGAGCCGTCGGTGATGATGAGTGTCGGGCGCTGCACGAGGACGCTCTCGGCGTCGATCGAGTGGCCGCTGCTCGTGACGACGGGGAGGTCGGCGGCGCCGGGGAACGTCGTGGAGATGTCGCGCCCGACGAGGAGGTCGCCGAGGCCGAGGCCCCACACGGTCGCGGCGATGGAACCCGACATGTCGAGGGCGAGCACGCGCGAGGTGTCGTCGACGACGACCTCGCGGTCGCCGGACGGGTCGCGCGAGACGACGGTCGCGGGGAGGGTCTGCGCGGGGTCGACGGCGACGGGCTCGACCGCCTCGGACGCCATGACGGCGCTGCTCGCGCCGACGTGGGTGCGCGGATCGGCGACGAGGTCGAGGTCGGCGAGCGGTCGCGAGTCGGCGACGGTCGGCGTCGGGGTCGACGCCGTGCCGACGGGCGCGGCGCATCCGGCCAGCGCCACCACGAGCGCGCCGGCCAGCACGGCGAAGGCGCGTCGGGTCGTCACGCGTCGAGCCTAATCAGGTAAGGCTGACCTTACAAACGCGTCGTCTCGATGAGTGGAGGATGGATGCCGTGGAGATCTGCACGTTCATCGAGCCCCAGAACGGCGCGAGCTACGACGACCAGCTGGCATTCGCCCGCACGACGGAGGAGCTCGGCTTCGACGGCTTCTTCCGCTCCGACCACATCCTCGCCTTCTCGGGCGACGGGATGCCGGGTCCGAGCGACGCGTGGACGGTGCTCGCCGGCCTCGCCCGCGAGACGAGCCGCATCCGCCTCGGCACCCTCGTCTCGGCGGCGACGTTCCGGCATCCCTCGATGCTCGCCATCCAGGTCGCGAACGTCGACGCGATGTCGGGCGGCCGCGTCGAACTCGGCCTCGGCGCGGGCTGGAACGACCGGGAGCACGCCGCCTACGGCATCCCGTTCCCGGCGAAGCGTTTCGGGATGCTCGAGGAGCAGCTCGCCGTCATCACCGGGCTCTGGGCGTCGGACGGCCCGTTCGACTTCGCCGGGGAGCACTACCGGCTGGAGGCCGCCCCCGCGCTGCCCAAGCCCGTGCAGGAGAGGCTGCCGATCATCGTCGGCGGCGGAGGGCCCGCGAAGACCCCCGCCCTCGCCGCGGCGTACGCGACGGAGTTCAACATCTTCGACCGGGAGCCGACGATCGCGGCGGAGAAGTTCGACGTCGTGCGGGCCGCCGCGGAGGCCGCGGGTCGCGACCCGGGCGACCTCCGCTACTCGGTCGCGAAGTCGCTCGGCTACGGGATTCCGCTGCCGGAGGTCGCGGCGAAGGTCGCCCACGCCCGGTCGATCGGGGCGGATCGGGTGTACCTGCAGTTCCTCGACCACCGCGACCTGGGCTACCTGGAGCGCGTCGCGGAGGTCGTGCTCGACTGAGCCCGCCTCTCGTGAGTTGAGGAGCGCCGCGCGCAACGCTCCTCAACTCACGGCTAGCGCTCGCGGACCTCGCCGGAGCCGGAGACGTCGGCGTCGACCCGGGCACCGCCGCGGTGGACGACCGTGCCGGAGCCCGACACGTCGGCGCGCAGCGTCCCGGTGGCGTTCACCTCGACGTCGCCCGACCCGGAGATCTCGACCACGGCCTCCACGACCTCGAGGTCGGCGGCGTCGACCGTGCCGGAGCCGTCGAGCAGGATGTCGAGTGAGTCGGCGGTGCCCTCGAGCTCGACGTCGCCCGAGCCGGAGATCTCGACCTGCACGCTGCCGGCGGCGAGGCCGGACACCTCGACCGTGCCGGAGCCTGCGATCTCGATGCGGAGGTCGTCGCCGGAGACGCTCGACTCGACCTCGCCCGAGCCGTCGACGACGATCTCGTCGAGACTCGGCACGGTCAGCTCGTAGCGGAGGTTCGAGGCTCCGATGAATCCGGGACCGGGCTGGCGGCCGAGGGTGAGCACGCCGCCGTCGACGCGGTTGACGAGCAGGTCGAGGAGCGCCTGCGGCGCATGGATGGTGAGCGACGGCTCGCCCTCGGAGATGATGAGATCGCCGCTCGTGTCGAGCACGACGGCATGGACGTCGCCGCCGAGGTCGGCGGACTCGGTGACGACCGGGCCGGGCGGGAGGATGCGGACGCATCCGGTGAGCGCAGCGGCGGCGAGGACGGTGGCGGCGCCGAGGGCGACGAGGCGGGACTTCTTCATGCCTCCAGCCAACCAGTGCCCGCACCGCCGCGGACTGGGGCTGACCCCCGGATCACTCCTCGGGTCGACCCTGCGAGCGGCGCACCCGCGCGATGAGGGGCTGCACGCGGTACGGGATGAGCTCGCCCATGGAGAGCGACGTCTCGGTGCGCACGACGCCGTCGATCGCGAGCAGTTGCGCGTCGATCCGGAACAGGTCGTCGGTGTCGCGGCACAGGACGACGGCGAGGAGGTCGGCCGCACCGCTCAGGCCGTGCGCCTGCACGATCTCGGGGATCGCCGCCATCTCCTCCGCGATGCGGGGGAGTTCGCGCTGCCGCACGGTGACGGTGACGAATGCGGTGAGCGGGTAGCCGAGGCCGTGGGCGTCGATGCGGCGGTCGAACGAGAGGAACGCGCCCTTCGCCTCGAGCTGCTGCATGCGCGCCTGGACGGTGTTGCGGGACAGCCCGAGCCGGTCGGCGAGCGCGACGTAGGATGCCCGGGGGTCGTCGGCGAGCGCCCGCAGCAGGTCGAGGTCGACGGCGTCGAACCGGTGCATGTTGCGCAGGTTAGCACCCCGACCTGGCCGCCGGGCTTGGCATTCTGCACGGTCCATAACTCAGCGCTTGGGCGATCTGAGGGATCGTGCCTACGGTACGAGCATGTCGACGTCGACGCTGCCCGGAATGCTCCGCCTCCTGGACGAGGACGGGCGGCGGGTCGCGTCGCCCGAGCTCGACCCGCACGTCGCCGACCTCACACCCGAGGCGATCCTCGGTCTCTACCGCGACCTCGTCGTCGCCCGCCGGCTCGACGCCGAGGCGACCGCGCTCCAGCGCCAGGGCGAACTCGCGCTCTGGCCGCCGCTGCTCGGGCAGGAGGCGGCGCAGATCGGATCGGCCCGCGCCCTCCGCGACGACGACTTCGTGTTCTCCAGCTACCGCGAGCACGGCGTCGCCCACGTGCGCGGCGTGCGCCCCGTCGACCTCGTGCGGGTCTGGCGCGGCGGCGCGCTCTCGGGATGGGACCCCTACGAAGTCGGGATGGCGACGCCGCAGGTCATCATCGGCGCGCAGACCCTTCACGCGACCGGGTACGCGATGGGCATCCGGCAGGACCGCTCCGACGCCGCCGCGATCACCTACTTCGGCGACGGCGCGATGAGCGAGGGCGACGTCTCCGAGGCGATGGTGTTCGCCGCCTCGTTCCTGGCGCCCGTCCTCTTCTTCTGTCAGAACAACCAGTGGGCGATCTCCGAGCCCGTGACCCTCCAGTCGACGATCGCCCTCGCCGACCGCGCGGGCGGCTTCGGCATCCCGTCGCAGCGCGTCGACGGCAACGACGTCCTCGCCGTGCTCGCCGCGACGCGCGCCGCGCTCGCGCGCATCCGGGCGGGCGAAGGCCCCCAGTTCCTCGAGGCGGTGACCTACCGCATGGGTCCGCACACGACCGCCGACGACCCGACGCGCTACCGCGACGCCGACGAACTCGAGACGTGGCGCGGCCGCGACCCGATCGCGCGCGTCGCCGCCCACCTGCGCGCGGCGGGCGTGCTCGACGACGACGCGGAGGCCGCCGTGCAGGCCGCGGCGG
>Ga0065721_10051996_pt1 | contig 12966 bp, 12 predicted proteins | sample Mesricmetagenome_FD_59108 | JGI IMG/M metagenome (GOLD analysis project Ga0065721, IMG submission 59108) | Mesophilic microbial community from rice straw/compost enrichment Sample: eDNA_1 v2 (version 2) | ecosystem: Engineered > Solid waste > Grass > Composting > Bioreactor | place: USA: Davis... | reverse complement strand
CCCCCTTCCAGATGTCAGCACAAAAACCAAAAGGGGCAGTCATTATCACTAAGGGATAATGACTGCCCCAGATGGGTCGTATAGGACTCGAACCTATGACCCGCTGATTAAGAGTCAGCCCGGTTCCGACGCTATTATTGCCAACCTGGTGCACCCTCATTGTACCCCATTACGGCTGCCTGAGACATGCTGAGAACGATTTTCGGCACCTCGAGCGGCAGACTGTCGTATCGTATGTTAAATCGTATGTTAGCAGACGCTTGTGGGGGAGGTGCGGGAACGATGTCTCTCAATGAGTTGGGGAACGCGGTATTTACATACGTAATCTACCCGCTGGGCGTGCTATACATAGTCGGGGTCACGGTAGGGAGTATATGGAGCCTGACAGACGACGTCATCAAGGGGCGGCGGGAAAGGAAGGAGCGGAAAATGACAGAGGAGCGCGAAGCAGCAAGGAAGGGACTGCGGCATCGCGCAGCCCCTCGCGTCATAGCGGAACAGCCGACACGCCACGTCATCCTGGAGCGCTCCGGCCTGCCCGGCACCCTCGCCGACACCGAGTCCCTGGGCTTCGTTGACGGTATCAGGGCGGTCCTGCGCCAGCGCTGGATAACCTGGGTCGAGAGAAACCTGGGGCATTCCGCCAAGAAGCGCCTCGACGTCCGGGGCGAGATCGCCAAGTCCGGCGGCGGGATGCTAAACCAGACCGTTCACACCCAGACCGCGATGGCCTCCGTGATGCACAACCAAATCGTCCTGGAGCGGGCGGCGCGCGGCGAGGGCCCCATCCCCGGCACCGTCGCTACCCCCACCGGGCCGTCCCTACAGGCCGGAACGGGAACCCCGCTGATCTCCGGCCTGCCCGGCAGCGAGGCCATCGAGCCGGCCGCCCTTCCCCGCCTGGCCTGCCGGGCGTTGATCGATCTGGGGCACGACCTGGAAGATCCCGGCGTGCGCTCCGCCTGGTCGAAGTGGGAGCAGGACGTAGTGCGCCGCTACCGCCCCGCCGACGCCCAGGCCCTGATCGAGACCGCCCGGGGTTTCCTGGAGGAAGCCAACCGACCGGGGAAATCCGCGGGGAAACCGGTGGGGAAACCCGCCGTAAAGCCCGTTTCCCCGGCTTCCGAGACACGTGGAGGCGCTTTGCGCCCGTGACTGTCCTCTCGTTTCCCTTCCTCCGCGGTACCCCCATGCCCCCGCCTCAAAAGGGAAACTCACGGACTCGCCCGGGGGCGGGGCGGCGGCGGCAGCGGTGAGCCTCCTGCCCGTGAGCGTCGGCGCCTGGCGCCCGCCCCCCGACGGCCCCGAGCTGGCGAGCGACGACCCGGAGCTGCGCCCCCACCTGAAGCGCCCCTGGCTGCGGGACTGGGTGCGCCGGGAGCTGGGGTTCCCCGACGGCACGCCCCCGGCGGGCGCCGTGACGGTGGAGGACGACCACCTGGCGCGCCACGCCCTGATCGTCGGGGCGTCGGGCTATGGGAAGTCGCGCCTCGCCACGCACCTGGCGGTCGAGCAATTCAAGAACGGGCGCTCGCTCGTGTTCCTGGAGCCCAGCGACCTGACGGTCCTGGACGTGCTGGACGCCCTGCGCCGCGAGCGGGTGCCGGCGGACCGGATCACCCTGGCGATGCCCGGCCAGGGGCGGCCCTTCGCCTGGAACCCCGTCGACGCGGCGGCGCTCGGGACCAGCGGCGACCAGGCGACCCGGATCTTCCTGGACGCGCTGCGCGAGATATGGAGCGGCGACACGGCCGTCCGCTGGCCGGACATGCTGCGCGGCGGCCTGCTGCTCGCCTCGGCCCACGGGCTGACGCCCCGGCACGCCCTGCTGCTGCTCCGGAGCGCCCCCTACCGGGAGTCGCTCCTGCGGCGCGACCCGGTCCCGGGCCTGGTGAGCCGCACCGCCTACCGCGAGACCCTGAGCTACTTCCGCGACGAATACCCGGCCGTCTCCCGGGGCGACGCGGTGCTGTCGGTCACCAACAAGATGCGGGAGGCCGCCCTTTCCCCGTTCCTCTCGGACATGTTCTGCTCGGGCCGGGAATCCTTCCGGCTCGGCTCGCTCTGGCGCGAGCCCCGGGTGCTGGTCGTGAACCTCCACCCCGAGCTGGGCGACGAGGGCGGGCGGCTGCTGGGCACGCTCCTGATCCGCCACCTGTTCGCGGCGGCGCTGCGGGAGGGCGGCCGGGGCGGCAGCCCGGTGGTGCTGTTCCTGGACGAGATCGCGCAGTCCCAGGACTTCCTGGGGAAGGGGGTCGGCAGCATCTGCCAGTTCGCCCGCAAGTACGACCTGCGCCTGGTCGCCGCCACGCAGCACCTCTACAAGGTGGACCCGGACCTGCGGGAGGACCTGCTGGTCAACGCGTCGGTCAAGGCGTTCTTCCGCCTCGGCAAGAGGGACGCCGACGAGGTCGCCGAGATCGCCGCCGGGGCCGACGCCGAGTCGCCGCCGGCGCGGGTGCGGCTGCGGGTGGCGGAGCGGGACCGGAGGTACGGCACGGTCGCCTTGGACGAAATGGCGTACCCCCTCCGGGACGCGCGCGGCGAGGTGTTCCGGGCCCGGCCCGCCGCCTGGGAAGAGCTGATGCGGACCCCCCGCCACCGCCTCCTGCGGGGGCTGGACTCGTGCGCGGCCGCCTCCGGGGTGCCCGGCCCCATCACCGCCGCCGGAGAGGCACTCCCGCAGTTCCTTGAGGGCCTGTCCGAGGCGGACTGGGAGCTGTGCGGCCCCGTGCCGCTGTCGGTCCGTGTCCGCTTCCCCCGGCCCCTGGCAAAGGCGGAAGGGGGCGGGCCCGGCGAACGGGCGGCCCGGTGGCGCCACCGCCTGATGAACCAGGACAGGCGGGAGGCCGTGCTGTTCTCCCCGGCCAGCGGCCTGCCGCGGGAGATACGGGTCGTGGACGTGCCGGACCGGGACGGGGGCGAGGCGTTCCTGGACGAGGTCCTGGCCCGCAACGACGACGGCACCGACCCCGAGGACGAGGCGGAGCGGATGGAGCGGGCGGCGATGGCGGAGGCGGCGCCGTTCGTCCCGGCCCCGCCCGCGCCGAAGCTCGCGCCGAAGGCCCCGCCCGCCGAGGGTAAGAAGGGAAAAGCGCCGGAGCCGGCGGTCCCGCCGCCGGGCTGGGAGGACGACAGCGTTGCCTGAGCAAGGGTTGCCTGAGCGAGCGTTGCCTGAGCGAGCGTTGCCTGAGCGGAGACGCCGGTACGAGCCGGGAGAGGCCAGGCACGGCATGACGGCGAAGAAGGCGCGGCTGCTGGAATACATCGGCGAGTGCGGGATGCTCACCACGGAGCAGGTGGTGCGCATCGCCGGGGTCAGCCCCAAGTCCGCCTACAACCACCTGCGCGACCTCCACGACCTGGGACTCGTCGGGCGGGTGGCGGTGCCCTACGCCAGCCTGGCCCCCGCCGGGGAGGACGGCAGTTCGCTCGCGTGGGGGCCGGGCCAGAACGTCCACGTCCCCACGAAGGCGGGCCTCGCCTGGCTGCGGGAGTCGGGGCGCCTCAGCCCCGAGGCGGCGGCGCGCCGGGTGCCGGACTTCGGCCCGAAGAACGCCCTGTTCCTGGCGCACGAGCTGCTGGTGCGGGACGTGCGGGTGTGGCTGGAGCTGTGCGCCCGCGCCCATGGCGGGAGCGTGGAGCTTTGGAAGGACGGCACGGCCGCCCACGTGGGGCCGGCGCTGGCGGACGCGCTGTTCGTCTACCGGCTGCCCGGCGGCGGGAAGGTGCTGCCCTGCCTGGTGGAGGCGGACCGGGGCACGGAGCGGGGCGGGCGCTGGGGGCGCAAGGCGGAGGACTACGCGGCGATCCGCGGGAGCCAGGCGCTGTTCGAGGCGACCGGCGGGCGGATGGCGTTCCGGCTCGCGGTGGTGGCGCCGGAACCGGCGCGGCGCGCGCGGGTCGCGGCCGACCTGGCGGCGACGGAGGTTTCGGAGATAGCCTGGGTGGCGGTCCGGGGCGACCTCCTGGAGGGCGGGCTGGACCGGCCCGTGTGGCAGCGCCCCGGGGAAGGCTTGTCGCTGTCGCCGCTGGTGACCGCGGAGGGCCTGGGGACGTAAAAGCCCCGCCCGAAGAAGTTTCGGGCGGGGGCGGGTTGGGCTTCGGCACGGTGCCTCATTCAGTCGAAGTCATGGCCGACACGGGCAACGGCCTCGGGCCGCGAGATAGGCTGCCACCGAGGGCTCTGGCAGGGCGCGCGGTCGCCCTCCCAGGCGAGCGTGACGAGGCTGAGCGTCTCACCGGGGTCGCCCCACTCGTCGATGGGCATCTGCTCCACGATCAGGAAGTGCGCGTCCGGTCGGCTGCCCTCCGGCAGCCGGGGCCGGGCGTAGCGCTGCCAGACCTCGGTCGCGACCTGCTCGACGTGGTTGACCGGGCTCGGGCGGGGGATGTCGCGCACCGGGGTGAGGACCGCCCGGACCTCGATCCCGGCCCGGTAGAGCCGGACCCGGCAGCGGCCTTTCGTGCGGACGTGGAGGACGTCGAACTCGTGGACGGTGTCCAGTATCATCTCCGTCCCGTTTTCCATGGCTATTCTCCTTGGGGAGGCTGGCAAGCCGGGAAAAGGGGACCGCGGGGGCGGGACCGATGACCGCGGCCCGCCGCGCCCGCAGTAGAGCCAGAAAACGGCGGGACTGTCAAGGGGTCGGACGACTTTTCAGGTGGTGGGTGAAAGGTTCGGCAGCAGGGCCAGGAGCCCCAGCAGGGCGAGGACGGCAAGGAACAGGTCTTCCCACGGCCCGCCGGTAACGGCGCGCAGGCGCTTCGGCAGCGCCCAGAGGGGCCGGGGGTCCGGCCACAGCAGCGGCACGCCGGAGACCGTGCAGGCGTCCAGCAGGAGGTGGCTCGCGTAGCCCAGCACCAGCGCCAGAGTCGCCGGCCACCCCAGCCAGAAGGCGGCGGGCAGGCCCAGCAGGACCGCGGCGACGCCGAGCCCGAGCAGCGAATGCAAAAGCTTGCGGTGCCCCAGGAGCGGGGAGAGGAGCGAGGCCACCGGCTCGAAGGGGCGGTAGGCCGGGGTGAGGGTGCGGCCCCGCTTGCCCGTGCGGCGGTAGCCGACCTTCCAGTTCTTCAGCAGCGACTGCGGGGCGTCCAGGTCCGGCAGGAGCGAGCCCAGGCACGCTGCCAGGGCGGCCGCCCCCAGCGCCGCCGGCGTGATCGGGGCGTCCGGGAACAGGGCCGGGTAGGCGAGGGTCAGGGGGAGCAGGCTGGCGACGCCGCCCGCGAGGTGGGTGAGGCCGGTCATGGAGTCGAGGAGTTCGCGGGATCGCCGGTTGTCGGGGTAGGTTCAGCGGGCATTCGCGTCACTTATAGCAGGTTTACGCGCCAAGGAACAGTGGGGAGGTCGCACCCGGCACCGCAGGCTCGTTATAGACCTCCTCCAACTCGCGCCGCGGCCTAACGGGACCAATAAATCATCGCGCCCTCAGAAGAGACGGTCATAGGCATCACGGCTATAGGTGCGTACGTCGACGACGTCATGCCCCTCGCTGGCTGTATGGGGGATACAAAACCACGTTTGCGGTAGAACCATAGATTTGGTTGCAGCAGGCGACCGGCGATACAAGCCACTCAGATCCGTACACACAAGAAAAGCCCTTCGTTTTACCACCACATAATTATTTTTGATATAAAAATTCAGTTTACGATTAATATACGCCTTCTTTAGGCTTTATTTTTCCCAGCAGGCTATTCTGCTTACCCAGGAGGTAGCAGAATGTCCGTAATTCGTTGCAACACTCCCTTTTGTAGGGAGCCAGACACTAACTCCTTCACGCTTGGCGTGTTGGGCGAGGATGTCATCGACGAGATCCTCGAAAATGCCAAGATCACGAACCCCGGGCCTCCCGTGGCCGTCGAGATAGGCGGAATGCTTATCGAGATAGAGGCGCACGGCAGAGCCTTCCCGGGCGCGAAGGTCATTGTGAAGGAATGGCCGGAGAGCAACAAGTTCGCTGGCGGGAAGAGGCAGTTCGGCGGAGGCGGTTATAATTCGGCTCGCGCTGCAGGTAGCCTGTTTCCCTGCCTCCAAGTGAACTATCTGGATTCCGGATCCAACCCCGGTGCTGTCGATCTCCCCGAGAACGTGCGTAGTGCGGGCCTCAATCGTCGCCAGACCCGCGTAAATCGGGTTTTCGGAAACCGAGACGACAAGGTGATCCTTAAGTCGCCCATCGGATCTACATCGGCGTTGGTTGACGATCAGACCGCTCTCATCCGCCTGCTGGCCCGGAATATCGATGGGCTGCTAATCAACTCAGCAAAGGACGCCGATGCCGTAGAGACGTTATTGGCAGAGTCCATTACCCTTGGGGTGCCCACGGCCGTTGTCCTTACCCCATCTCTGTCATGGGAGTTCTACGTCCAATCGGTACTTCCGCAGGCCACGCTTGTCATCGCCTCGCGCGACGAAGTGAGCGCGGCGACCGGGATTACTGCGGACAAGTCCTTGGCGGGCATCGCCGACGTTGCTGCCACGCTTGCAGGCATAGCTCCCAATGCTCTGGTTTTAGTCACCATGGGCAGCAGGGGAGCAATCGGCCTCAGGAAGGGGGGTGCACCTTTTCATGTCTCCCTCGGCACAAAGCACGCAAGAGGCGTGCGGTCTTTGGTCGCCGAGAACCCGGCCCGAGTAAATGGCGCGGGCGATGCCTTTGCTGCGGGAGCCGCTGTGGCATGGTTCTCAGGGCAGACTCTGGCCATTACTCCTCACGACCCAATCAGCACAACCATAGCCGGTAACGCTACTGCCCTGCGCTGGCTTGGTTATCCAGCTCCGCTAAGCGCCGACGATTTCATCGTAAACCTCCTTCCGGCATAGCCGGTACTTAACTACAAGCACAAGGTTCCAGGGGGTGCCCGTGTACGCTCCTCGCCAAACGGGCGCCTCCCTGAAGCCATCGCAATCCTTTGCGGGGGCTCCTTCCGTGGTCCGTACTATATCGACCTGACGATCCGCGCCCGTACCGGGTGCTCTTTCTGTGGAATCCCCCGGACGGGCGCGGGATTGGATGGTATGCGGCGACTTGCCGACCGGGCTTGGCAGAGGACCGAACCGCATGTGCCCGCGCAAAGTCGTGGTTGGCCGGGATTTGGCACTGGGAGAGCGTGCCGTTGATCAAGGGCGTTCCCCGGGCAAATCTGGCCGGTCGCGCGGACGATCCGGCGTGCTACGCCAGTAGCGACGTCGCCGAGCAGCGCATACTGCGCCAACAGCGATTCTGCACCGCCTCACCGCCCCGCCGTGCGACCTCAACGATGAACCGCACGTTGTCCCCGATCCTCTGCTGGACTTAAACGTTTGGTGCGAGTTTACCAGACGGCTGTTCTACCAATCAATGAGGTCGGCGAAGGCGAGGCTCGGCCTCCCCAGCTGGCGGTTGAGGTGGATGCAGAAGTTGTGCAGGGCTACCGTGGCGAACAGGCGGGCAAAGAATCCTGCGAAGTCGTGGGGGCGCACGCGCTCCAGGCGGAAGGCGTGGAGCAGCTTCTCGTGCACCGTCTCGACGACCTGGCGCACTGAGGCGAGCCAGCGGCGCGCCGACTTGGGCCAGGCACCCGGGCTGCCGGGACGTGCCTGGGGATGACCTTCCCCGTGCATGACGGACACCCAGAAAAGCAGAACCTAACTGCGGAACGAAAGGTGTCCACATTCCATGTCAAAAACGCCGGGTCCAAAGCGAACTTTCACGGAAGAGTTCAAACGTGAGGCCGTGCGCCTTGCTGTCGAGCGCGGCAATCTGGTGCAGACCGCCCGCGACCTGGGCATTCACGAGACGGTGCTCTCACGCTGGAAGAAGCGCCTGGAGGAGACGGAGCAGCAGGACTCCCCGCAGGAGCGGCCCTTTCCGGGCCGGGGCAACCCGCGCGACGAGGAAGTGGCCCGTCTGCAGCGGGAGAACGCGCGCCTGAGGGAGGAGGTGGAGATACTAAAAAAAGCCATTCATGAACTGTAGTTCACCCTCCGAGATGAAAATACAGGTGGGCTTCGCGGGACGACTGGACAGGGTATCTTCACTCCAGTCGCCTGTCGCACGCAGAGATAAAGATAGGGTCGAACCGCATTGGCGTTGCCCCGCTTGGTGCCGGGGCAACCCGCAAAAAGCCTGACCTGAGTGCCCGCCTTGGCACCTTCCATTGTTGCCGGGACGCCCCCGAGGAGCGTTTCAGAGGCGCGATTCAGGGGAGCGTTCCCGAGCACGCATATGACCTTCCTTCAGTTTGGCGGACACCGAGTTAAGCCAGTTTCGCCGCCGCTTGCCTTTCGAACTGTTCGGGGCTAAGGTAGCCCAAGGCCGAGTGGCGGCGCTTGCGGTTGTACCACACCTCGATGTACTCGAACACCGTTGTTCGGGCCTCCTCCCGGCTCGGGAACGAGCGGCCGTGGATCGCCTCCCGCTTGAGTGTGCCGAAGAAGCTCTCGACGACCGCGTTGTCCCAGCAGTTGCCTTTGCGGCTCATGCTACACACGATCCCGGCCCGGCTCAGCGCCAACTGGAACTCGCCGCTGGCGTACTGGCTGCCGCGATCGCTGTGGTGGATCAGGCCGGAGCCCGGCCGCCGCAGGGACAGCGCCGCCCCCAACGCCCCGACAACCAGACCTCGCTCCAGCGTCGGCCGGATGGACCAGCCCACCACGCGGCGGCTGAACAGGTCGAGCACCACGGCCAGGTACAGCCAGCCCTCCCGCGTCCAGATGTAAGTGATGTCTGCAGCCCATCGCTGGTTGGCCCCCTCGGCGGTGAAGTCCTGCTCCAAAAGGTTCGCCGCTACCGGCAGCGCGTGGGCCGAATCGGTGGTCGCACGGAACCGCCGCACCGGGCTCACCCGGATCCCGTTCTCGCGCATCAGCCGGGCCACCCGCCTTTCGCCGCAGGAGATGCCGCGCTCTTTGAGTTCCCGGTGGATGCGCGGGCTGCCGTAGGTGCCACGGCTCTCCTCGAACGCGTTCCGAATGGACATTAGCAGCCGCTCGTCCTCTTGCCGGCGTGCCGACTTGGGTCGCCCCCGCCAGGCGTAGTAGCCGCTGCGAGACACGCCCATGACTCGGCAGAGCGCGGCGACCCCGAACCGCCCCTCGTGCTGTCGTATGAACCGGCACCTCACGTGGAGCGGCTCGTGAAGATGCCCACGGCCTTTTTTAAGATCTCGTTCTCCTCCTTAACGCGGGCCAGTTCCCGCCGCAGGCGGGCCACCTCCTCGTCGCGCGGGTTCCCCTGGCCAGGGAACGGGGGGAGCGAGCGGGGCGGCCCGGCGGACGCGCTCGTCTCCTCGCCCGCGGCCAGAGCGCGCCGCCAGCGGTTCAGGCAACTCTCGTCGATCCCCAGGTCGCGCGCCGTCGCCGCCACATTGCCCCGCTCGCGGGCCAGGCGCACCGCCTCGCGCTTGAACTCCTCGGTGAACGACCGTCGCTGCTTCGATTCCGATCCCGATGCTGTTCCTTCCGACATTCTCCGGACTCCCGTCTTCGCAGAAGTAGATTCTGCTTAACCGGGTGTCCATCATTCCGGAGGAAGGTCACCAATTAGATGCTAGGAAGCCGCTAATAATGCGAGTCATAATAGCGTACTAAGTCATGATTCCTGCCACTCGCTATCATGGGCAGGGCCCTTGGAACATACATTACGTGGACTCACCAGTCGACTGAGCGGCGGGAACATTCCTTCTTGCTCCAAGAGCGATGTCTTCAAGAAGAGGAGACTATATGTCGGAACCGAGCACTTCGGAAACTAGCGACCCTCTTGCGAATCCCGGCACCGAGCCTTGGCAAATCTCATTCTTTGGCAATCTGAGTGCTAAGGGGGGGCTAATGGCTACTCGGGGCGAATTAACGCTCTTCCTAGATGACTTTGTCTCTCGGCAGCATTTCGCCCTGCTGGCGCTATTAGCGTTCGAGCCTGGTAGGCAGTGGAACCGCGATGAATTGAGTCATCTAGTGTGGCCTGAGACGAACGCCAAATACAGCCTCAGAACGGGCCTTTCAGACATCCGGCGGAAACTGAGCAGAGGCACGTCTGACATCAGCGCACACGACGTAATCATCAGTAGCCGGGTAGGGGTTGCATTAAACCCTGACCTGGTAAGGGTCGACCTTGACCGTTTTGATCGCGAGTTGAGTAAGGCGAAGTTTGCGCGGAAGCATGGTGAACGCGAAGTTAGCCTCACTGCCCTCCGCATCGCCGCAGAAATGTACAGCCCCGAGGTCCTCGCGGAATTTGAACAATTACCGTTACGGACGAAGCGTGAAGAACTCAGGCGTACCATTCGTGAAGTGCTAAAGACGCTAACGGAAGAGTACGCGCAGGACAACATGGAGGAAGCGATTAGGTTCGCGCGCCAAGCCGTATTGTGCGAAGAGTCAGATGGCGTACTGGCATCTGATGAACGCATCCGGTTGATCAAGCTCTTAAAGGACGGCGGACGGCGGACGGACTATCAGCGTGAGAAGGATGCGCTATACAAGATGAGCGGGGAAGAGCGCGAGTCCGTCCGGGACGCTTTGGACAAGGCCTGCGCCACTGACGTTCCTCGTTTGCCTTCCCAGGCAGTTAGACTTGACCGCGAAGCCTGGGACTCCTTTCCGAACGACAAACACGCGGGAGATTTCATCGGTCGTGAGGCGGAATTGACCGAACTAAAGGCATTACTCTTCGGGCGCCAATGTACCGACATTGATCTGACGCAAGCGAGAAGGGCGACGCCTTTTCATAGGCGCCTCGTGACGCTTACCGGCCTGGGAGGCAGCGGGAAGACGCGCCTTGCCCAGCGCTTAATGGATGAAGTTCAGCGAGACAGCGGCGTCATCACTGTGTTCGTGTCGCTGGCGGGGGGGATGTCCGTTGATGACATTGCCCGTTCCGTTGGCGAAGGCCTGGGCATCAAGTCGGCGGGTGGTGATCCAATACTTACGGTCGCCGCCAAGCTGGGAAATCAGCCAGCACTCATTGCCCTGGACGGAGCGGAGCACCTTGCTAAGTGACGGAAACAATGTTTCTGACGACATGTTGTGTTGCAGATATGGCGAATTTTCCGGTTATGTGGTAATCTCCTTCCCAGAACTAACGTCATCCCCCCGTACCTGGGGAAGCCGGTGAGGAGCCTGTTGACAGGCTCCGATTCCGGCGCTGTTGCGCAACGGTAAGCCCGCTCTTCACGAGCCTTCTGGGACAAGCCCGATCGCCAGCCGGGGGCAGGTCGTATCAACCCTTCGCGATAAAGGGGCGACGCCTTCTACTCCGTTTCTGCGGATGCAAGCCATCGCCACCGGCATACCTGCCTGGTGGCGTTTTTGTATCCCGGCGAGCGGAGGGTGCGGTGCGTGCGCCCCAGTATCCACGCAGGACAGGACGGGGCGTGCGCGCATGGACACCACCTACTACCAACTGGGAAGCCGGACCTTCCGCCTCGACGCGGCGGAGGCGGAGCGCGTCCTCGCCGCCAAGCGCGTGGTCGGCGGGCGCCCGACGATGGCGTTCAATCTCCTTCCGCTACGTTACCCGTGGGCGTACCAGCTGTACCGCACGATGAAGGCGAACCACTGGGAGCCGGAGGATGTCCCCATGCAGCGCGACGTGGAGCAGTGGCGCAGCCCGGCCGCGCTCACCGACATCGACCGCTGGATCGTGCGCATGGGCATCGGGTACTTCTCGGCGGCGGAGGGGATCGTCGGCGATAACATCCTCCACGTCGTCCGGGAACTCGTGACCGCCTCCGAACTCAAACTCGTCCTGGGGCGGCACGCGCACGAGGAGAACATTCACGCTGACTCGCTCCTGTACATGATCAGTTCCCTGGGCATCAACCCCCACGAGTGCGAGGCCATGTTCGAGGGCATCGAGACCATCCGGCGCAAGAACGCCTTCGTGACCGGCGTCTCGAAGGCGTTGCGGCGCGACCTCGACATGGACCTGCCGGAAAACAAGCGCCTGCTCGCCCGCAACATCTTCGTGTTCGGACAGTGCATGGAGGGGACGCAGTTCTACGGCCTCTTCGGCATGGTCCTGTCCCTGTACCGGCAGGGCAAGCTGACGGGCATCGGGACCATGTTCCGCTACACCCTGCGCGACGAGTCCAACCACATCGAGGTCTTCCGCCACCTGCTGCTCGAACTCGTGCGCGAGAACCCGGACGTATGGACCCCGGGATTCCGCGCCGAACTGACCGACCTCATGCGCGAGGCCGTAGCGCTGGAGAAGGCGTTCATCCGCGATTGCCTCCCCGTCGCGGGCGTCGGACTCTCCGCCGACGAGTTCGAGACCTACATCGACTACATCGCGGACCGCCGCCTGGAGGGCGTCGGATTGGAACCGCTCCGGCCCGGCGCCGTGAACCCCCTGCCCTGGCTGGCCGAACTCATGGACATCCGCAAGGAGCAGAACTTCTTTGAAGGGCGCGTGACCGAATACCAGAAATCCTCGTCCCTGACGACGGTGAGCGACGACGAGCTATGACGACCATGAACAATACAACCCTCCCCCGCGTCCCCCTGCTTCCGGAACTCCAATACGACCTCGACGTTAAGCGGGCGTCCCGCCTGCCGAGCGACGCGCTGCCCCCCTTCGACGTCGAAGCCAGCGTACGCGACCTGCCGCCGCTGGATCGAGTCATCCTGGTGCGCAGCGGGAACGGCGACGGCGACGGCGCGGCCCCCGCGTTCACCGCGGGCATGGTCGCCCGGCTCGTCGGGGACGCGCTGGTGACGGTGTCGCTGGCGCGCGGCGACGAGGGCGCGGACACCCCGGAGAATAGCGCTCTCGTGCGCGACGTCGCCCTCGCAGTCCAGCGCAAACTCGCCACCCTGCCGGAGCGCGGCGGCAGCCTGACCGAGTACGACCTCTCCGTTCTGGTGGAGGCGGCCCTGATCAAGCAGGGGGCGTTCGACGTGGCGAAGGCCCTGGTGCTCCAGCGGCGGCACACCCCCGCACCTTCCCAGGCTGCGCCCGCCATACGCCTGATACGGCGGGG
>Ga0065721_10051995_pt1 | contig 12967 bp, 6 predicted proteins | sample Mesricmetagenome_FD_59108 | JGI IMG/M metagenome (GOLD analysis project Ga0065721, IMG submission 59108) | Mesophilic microbial community from rice straw/compost enrichment Sample: eDNA_1 v2 (version 2) | ecosystem: Engineered > Solid waste > Grass > Composting > Bioreactor | place: USA: Davis... | reverse complement strand
CCACCCATGGCCGCGCGAGACGCTGCCGCCGCTCGACCGCGTGCTGCGGCACGACGGTTCCGCCGCCGATGAAACGCCGCTGACCTGGTTCATCCACGACATGGCGGTGGCGCCCGCCGGACAGGGGCAAGGGCTGGCGAAACGGCTGTACGAGAAGGCCAGGCACGGTGCGATGCAGGCCGGCCTGCGCTGCTCCCGGCTGATCGCGGTACAGAGCGCGGCGCGCTGGTGGCAGGGGCTGGGGTATGCGCCGGTGGCGCTGGCCGGGGAAGCGGCGACGAAGCTGTCGCGCTATGGGGAAGGGGCGGTGGTGATGGGCAGGCAGCTCGGGGCGTAGCCCCGCGGGGCGATGCCGCCGGGGATTCGTCCCTCTCCCGTTGCGGAAGAGGGACCATACAGAACAACTTCAGCGCGGCAGCTCCGAATGCCCCATCAGGAAGGCATCGACCGAGCGCGCGGCCTGGCGGCCTTCGCGGATGGCCCAGACCACCAGCGACTGGCCGCGGCGCACGTCGCCCGCGGCGAACACCTTCGGCACATTGGTGAAGTAGGCGCGCTCGCCTTCGGTCGAGGCCTTGGCGTTCTTGCGCGCGTCGGTGTCGACACCGAACGCCTCCAGCATCGAGCCCACCGGATTGGTGAAGCCCATCGCCAGCAGCACCAGGTCGGCCTTCAGCACGAACTCGCTGTCCGGCACTTCCTGCATGCGGCCGTCCTTCCATTCGACGCGGCAGGCCTTCAGCGCGGTGACCTTGCCGTTCTCGCCGATGAATTCCTTGGTCGCCACCGACCAGTCACGCTCGCAGCCTTCCTCGTGCGACGACGAGGTGCGCAGCTTGATCGGCCAGTACGGCCACACCAGCGGCTTGTTCTCTTCCTCCGGCGGCTGCGGCAGCAGTTCGAACTGGGTCACCGACACCGCGCCATGGCGGTTGGAGGTGCCGACGCAGTCCGAGCCGGTATCGCCGCCGCCGATCACCACGACATGCTTGCCGTCGGCGCGGATCTCGTTGGGGCCGTCGCCGGCCACTTCCTTGTTCTGCGGAATCAGGAATTCCAGCGCGAAATGCACGCCCTGCAGGTCGCGCCCCGGCACCGGCAGATCGCGCGGCACTTCGGCGCCGCCGGCCAGCACGACGGCGTCGAACTGGTCCATCAGCTCCTGCGCCGAGATCGTTTCGCTCGCGTAGTTCTTGATGCCTGCCGGCAGCTTGCCGTCGGTCACCATCACGCCGGCGCGGAAGGTCACGCCCTCGGCCTGCATCTGCGCCATGCGGCGGTCGATCAGCGCCTTCTCCAGCTTGAAGTCGGGGATGCCGTAGCGCAGCAGGCCGCCGATGCGGTCGTTCTTCTCGAACACCGTGACGTCGTGGCCGGCGCGCGCCAGCTGCTGCGCGGCGGCCAGGCCCGCGGGGCCCGAGCCGACCACGGCCACGGTCTTGCCGGTCTTGTGCGCCGGCGGCTGCGGCTTGACCCAATCCTCTTCCCAGGCCTTGTCGCCGATCGCGCGCTCGATCGACTTGATGCCGACCGGATCTTCATTGATGCCCAGCGTACAGGCGGCCTCGCAGGGGGCCGGGCAGATGCGGCCGGTGAACTCGGGGAAGTTGTTGGTCTGGTGCAGCACGTCGATCGCCGACTTCCAGTCCTGGCGATACACCAGGTCGTTGAAGTCCGGGATGATGTTGTTGACGGGGCAGCCGTTGTTGCAGAACGGGATGCCGCAGTCCATGCAGCGCGCGCCCTGCACCTTGGCTTCGTTGTCGCTCAGCCGGAATACGAATTCCTTGTAATGCCGGACCCGCTTCGGTGCCGGTTCGTAACTCTCGCTCTGGCGCGGAAATTCGAGAAAGCCAGTCGCCTTGCCCATGTCGCTTCCTTGGGTTGTGCTCGGGGCGCAGCGCGATGCGCGCGCCCCGTTGTGAGGTCATTGTGGTGTGGTGGACGGCGCGGCGGCAGCGATTCGCCACCGTTGCCGCCTCGCCGTCCCGGCTGCGGTGTCCGCCCTCAGGCGGCGATCGCCTCGCGGTCGCTGTCGCGCGCGGCCTGTTCCTTGGCGTACATCTCGCCCAGCGCCCGCTTGTACTCGGTCGGGAAGACCTTGACGAACTTGCGGCGCGCCGTGGTCCAGTCCGACAGCAGCGCCTTGGCGCGCTCCGAGCCGGTGAAGCGGAAGTGCTGCTCGATCAGGCCGCGCAGGATCACCTCGTCCAGCTGGCGCTTGCCGCCGAACTTGTGCCAGCTCGCCGCGCTCTGGCCCTTCTCCTGGTCGGCGGCGCCCAGCACCGCTTCGAGGGCGACCATCGAGGTGTTGCAGCGCTTGTCGAACAGGCCATCCTCGTCGTAGACGTAGGCCACGCCGCCCGACATGCCGGCCGCGAAGTTGCGGCCGGTGGCGCCCAGCACCACCACGGTACCGCCGGTCATGTACTCGCAGCCATGGTCGCCGGTGCCCTCGACCACCGCGACGGCGCCCGAGTTGCGCACCGCGAAGCGCTCGCCGGCCACGCCGTTGAAGAAGGCCTCGCCCGCGATCGCGCCGTACAGCACGGTATTGCCGACGATGATGTTGCGGGTCGGATCGCCGCGGAACTCGTGCGGCGTGCGCACGATCACGCGGCCGCCCGACAGGCCCTTGCCGACGTAGTCATTGGCGTCGCCCACCAGGTCCAGCGTGATGCCGTGCGCCAGGAACGCGCCGAACGACTGGCCCGCGGTGCCCTGCAGCTGGATGTGGATGGTGTCGTCCGGCAGGCCTTCATGGCCGTACTGGCGCGCCACCACGCCCGACAGCATCGCGCCGACGGTACGGTTGACGTTCTTGATCGGCTGGATGAAGGACACGCGCTCACCCTTGTCGATCGCCGCACGCGACTTGGCGATCAGCACGTGGTCCAGCGCCTTGCCCGATTCCGGCGCCAGGCCGTGATCCTGCGTATCGGTGTGGAAACGCGGTTGGTCGCCCGGGAACGGCGGCTGGTAGAAGATGCGCGAGAAGTCCAGGCCGCGCGCCTTCCAGTGCTCGATGCCGGCACGGGTGTCGAGCAGGTCGGCGCGGCCGATCAGCTCGTCGAAGCTGCGGATGCCCAGCTGCGCCATGATCTCGCGCGCTTCCTCGGCGACGAAGAAGAAGAAATTGACGACATGCTCGGGCTTGCCCTGGAATTTCTTGCGCAGCACCGGGTCCTGCGTGGCGACGCCGACCGGGCAGGTGTTCAGATGGCACTTGCGCATCATGATGCAGCCCTCGGCGACCAGCGGCGCGGTGGCGAAGCCGAACTCGTCCGCGCCCAGCAGCGCGCCGATCACGACGTCGCGGCCCGTCTTCATCTGGCCGTCGGCCTGCACGCGGATGCGGTTGCGCAGGCCGTTGAGCATCAGCGTCTGCTGCGTCTCGGCCAGGCCCAGCTCCCACGGCGTGCCGGCGTGCTTGATCGAGGACCACGGCGAGGCGCCGGTGCCGCCGTCATGGCCGGCGATCACCACGTGGTCGGCCTTGGCCTTGGCCACGCCGGCCGCGACCGTGCCGACGCCCACTTCGGACACCAGCTTGACCGAGATGTCGGCCTGCGGATTGACGTTCTTCAGGTCGTGGATCAGCTGCGCCAGATCCTCGATCGAATAGATGTCGTGGTGCGGCGGCGGCGAGATCAGGCCGACGCCCGGCACCGAATAACGCAGCTTGCCGATGTAGTCCGACACCTTGTGGCCGGGCAGCTGGCCGCCCTCGCCGGGCTTGGCGCCCTGCGCCATCTTGATCTGGATCTGGTCGGCCGAGGCCAGGTATTCGGCGGTCACGCCAAACCGGCCCGAGGCGACCTGCTTGATCTTCGAGCGCAGCGAATCGCCGTCCTTGAGCTCGATGTCGCGCTCGACCACGTCGTCGCCGAGCAGGCTCTTGAGCGTGTCGCCGTTCTTGATCGGAATGCCGCGCAGCTCGTTGCGGTAGCGCTTCTCGTCCTCGCCGCCCTCGCCGGTGTTCGACTTGCCGCCGATGCGGTTCATCGCGATCGCCAGCGTGGTGTGCGCCTCGGTCGAGATCGAGCCGAGCGACATCGCGCCGGTGGCGAAGCGCTTGACGATTTCCTTGGCCGGCTCCACTTCTTCCAGCGGAATCGCCCTGGCCGGATCGACCTTGAACTCGAACAGGCCGCGCAGCGTCATGTGGCGGCGGCTCTGGTCGTTGATCAGGTTCGCGTATTCCTTGTAGGTCTGGTAGGCGCCCTGGCCCTCGTTGGCGCGCACCGAGTGCTGCAGCTTGGCGATCGAATCCGGGGTCCACATATGCTCTTCGCCGCGGATGCGGAAGGCATATTCGCCGCCGGCGTCGAGCATGTTCTCCAGCACCGGGCTGTCGCCGAAGGCGTCGCGGTGCAGGCGCAGCGCTTCCTCGGCGACCTCGAAGATGCCGATGCCCTCGACGTTCGACGCGGTCCCGTGGAAGTACTTCTGCACCAGCTCGCGCGACAGGCCGATGGCCTCGAAGATCTGCGCGCCGGTGTACGACATGTAGGTCGAGATGCCCATCTTGGACATCACCTTCTGCAGACCCTTGCCGATCGCCTTGATGAAGTTCTTGATCGCCTTCTCGGCCGACAGGTCGCCCGACAGGCCGCCGGCCATCTCGGCCAGCGTCTCCATCGCCAGGTACGGATGCACCGCCTCGGCGCCGTAGCCGGCCAGCAGCGCGAAGTGATGGACCTCGCGCGCCGAGCCGGTCTCGACCACCAGGCCGGTGGACGTGCGCAGGCCCTTCTCCACCAGGTGATGGTGGATGGCCGAGGTGGCCAGCAGCGCCGGGATCGCGACGTGCGACGGATCGACGCGGCGGTCCGACACGATCAGGATGTTGTAGCCCGACTTCACCGCGTCGACGGCCTCGGCGCACAGCGAGGCCAGGCGCGCCTCGATGCCTTCCTTGCCCCACTCGGCGGGATAGCAGATGTCGAGCTCGTACGAGCGGAACTTGCCGCCGGTGTAGTGCTCGATGTTGCGGATCTTGGCGATGTCCTTGAAGTCCAGCACCGGCTGGGACACTTCGAGGCGCATCGGCGGGTTGATGTTGTTCAGCTCGAGCAGGTTCGGCTTCGGCCCGATGAAGGACACCAGCGACATCACCATGTTCTCGCGGATCGGATCGATCGGCGGGTTGGTGACCTGGGCGAACAGCTGCTTGAAGTAGTGGTACAGCGTCTTGTTCTTCGACGACAGCACCGCCAGCGGCGAGTCGTTGCCCATCGAGCCGGTCGCCTCTTCGCCGGACAGCGCCATCGGCGCCATCAGGAACTTGACGTCCTCCTGCGTGAAGCCGAACGCCTGCTGGCGGTCCAGCAGCTTGGCGGCGGGCTTGGCCTCGGAGGCGACGTCTTCCGGCTTCGCGTCGATCTCGTCGAGCTTGATGCGCACGGCGTCGATCCAGCTCTTGTAGGGCTTGGCGTTGGCCAGGTTGTCCTTCAGTTCCTTGTCGTCGATGATGCGGCCCTGCTCCATGTCGATCAGGAACATCTTGCCCGGCTGCAGGCGCCACTTCTGCACCACGCGCGACTCGGGGAACGGCAGCACGCCGGCCTCGGAGGCCAGCACCACGACGTCGTCCTCGGTCACGTAGAAGCGCGCCGGACGCAGGCCGTTGCGGTCCAGCGTCGCGCCGATCTGGCGGCCGTCGGTAAAGCAGATGGCCGCGGGGCCGTCCCACGGCTCCATCATCGCGGCGTGGTATTCGTAGAAGGCGCGACGGTTGTCGTCCATCAGCGTGTGCTGCTCCCACGCTTCCGGAATCATCATCATCATCGCGTGGACCAGCGGATAGCCGGCCATCGTCAGCAGCTCGAGGCAGTTGTCGAACGACGCGGTATCGGACTGGCCCGGATAGATCAGCGGCCACAGCTTGGGCAGGTCGTCGCCCAGCACCGGCGACGAGATCGCGCCGGTACGCGCGTTGATCCAGTTGACGTTGCCCTTGACGGTGTTGATTTCGCCGTTGTGGGCGACCATCCGGTACGGGTGCGCCAGCTCCCAGGCCGGGAAGGTGTTGGTCGAGAAGCGTTGGTGGACCAGCGCCAGCGCCGACACGGCGCGCGGGTCCTGCAGGTCGCGGTAGTACTGGCCGACCTGGTTGGCCAGCAGCAGGCCCTTGTAGACCACGGTGCGCGCCGACATCGACGGCACGAAGTATTCCTTGCCGTGCTTGAGCTTGAGCGCCTGGATGGCGTGGCTCGCGGTCTTGCGGATCACGTACAGCTTCCGCTCCAGCGCGTCCGTCGTCATGATGTCGCGGCCGCGGCCGATGAAGATCTGGCGGATCACCGGCTCGGTCTTGCGCACGGTCGGCGACATCGGCATGGTCGCGTCGACCGGCACGTCGCGCCAGCCCAGCACGACCTGGCCTTCCAGGCGGACGGTGCGCTCGAGCTCCTGTTCGCAGGCCAGGCGCGAGGCGTGTTCCTTCGGCAGGAAGATCATGCCGACGCCGTACTCGCCGGCCGGCGGCAGGGTCACGCCCTGCTTCGCCATTTCCTCGCGATAGAACTGGTCGGGAATCTGGATCAGGATGCCCGCGCCGTCGCCCATCAGGTGGTCCGCGCCCACTGCGCCGCGGTGATCCAGGTTCTCCAGGATCTTCAGGCCCTGCAGGACGATCTCGTGGCTCTTCTTGCCCTTGATATGGGCGACCATGCCGACGCCGCAGGCGTCATGCTCGTTGGCGGGGTCGTACATGCCTTGCGCCTGCGGGCGCCCGGCGGGCGCTTCGGCCAGTTGCGGGGTCGGTTGCTGGGCCGTTTGCTGGGCCGATTGCTGGGCCATCAGCGACTGGGCCTGCTCGGCCGGCGGGATTTGCGATTGGTCCACGGGCTTCGATTCCGGTGAGGGCAGCGCGCCTCGCGTGGCATCGGCCGGAACGGCGTTCGCGTGCAGTCCGGACGGACGTGGTGGGCAGCGAAGGGGACCGCAGCGGCGTACACAGGACGTGACGCGCCGCACAATGAATGTGGGTGGAGCAAATATAAAAGAATCGTTCGAGGCCCGCAAAAAAATAAAATGGGGTCAGATCATATTAATCCATGCCCTGTTTTGGTGATGGTCATTAAGTGGGGACACATTAGTATTGCACCATTTCGGGGCGGATCGGCATTCGCCATTGCGCATGCCATGGAACCGCCCACCGCTGCCGCAGACCGCTATCGCGGCCGCCATCGGCCGCCGTCGACAGGCACGAATCATGACGCTTCCGCAGCATCGGGTTCGGCCGACGCACGCTTCGGCCGCCCCTTCGGCAGCGGCTGCACACGCCGTTCCGCATGCCGTTCCAGGCCGCGCAGGAAGGCTTCGCTGCCCAGCGGCCAGCCGCTGTGCGCGTGCTTGCGCAGCACGGCCAGCGTGGACGACGACAGCCCTTCCGCCGCCAGCGACTGGTAACGCGACTGGCGCTCGAACGGCGTGTTGCCGAGCGCCCAGTAGGCGGAGTGATCGCTCACAAAGGGGCTCGCCTCCAGGCCGACGTGATGGCGGTGGCTGCTCCATCGGTCCTCGTCCGGCGTGTTGGCCTCGCCCGCCCGTACGGCGTTGCCCTCGACGTAGAGCATGGCCGGCAGCATCCAGGCGTCCGGCTCCAGCACCGCCGAGCGGAAGCGCCCTTCCCACAGCGTGCCGGTGCGGTTGGCCACGCGATTGAAGTAACGGGCGTAGCGGCGGCCCACCGCCTGCATGGTCAGGCTGAGCGCGTCGTCGCGGCGCGGCGTCGCTACCAGATGGATATGGTTGGGCCGCAGCCCATAGGCATGCACCGCGAGATCGTGCTCGCGCGCCGCCATCCGCAGGCAGTCGAGGTAGAAGCGGTAGTCGTCGGGGCCCAGGAAGACCGGCTGGCGGTTGTTGCCACGTTGCAACACCAGTGCCGGCAGGCCGGTCGGGGAGAAGCGGGGAAGTCGTGCCATGGCGCCATCGTGTCAGAGCGATGGCGCGATGATAACTGATCTGTCCCTATTTTCTGATGCGCGGACCTGGTGTGCGCGAGCTGCTGGGCTTGGGGCGCGGGCTTGGGGCGCGGGCTTGGGGCGCGGGCTTGGGGCGCGGGCTTGGTGCCCGGGCTAGGTACGCGGGCTTGGTGGGCGGGCTTGGGGCGCGGGCTTGGGGCGCGGGCTTGGGGCGCGGGCTTGGGGCGCGGGCTTGGGGCGCGGGCTTGGTGCCCGGCCTCGGTACGCGGGCTTGGTGCCCGGCCTCGGTACGCGGGCTTGGTGCCCGGCCTCGGTACGCGGGCTTGGTGCGCGGGCTTGGTGGCGGGTCGTCAGTTCTGCTCGCCGACCGCAAACATCCGCCGATGCTCGCGGATCGCGTAGCGGTCCGTCATGCCGGCGATGTAGTGCGCGATCAGCCGCGGCTGGTCGCCGCCATGGGACGCCTGGTACTGGGGCGGCAGCAGGCGCGGGTCCCCCATGAAAGCCTCGAACAGGTCGCTGATGATGCGCTGCGCCTTGGCCGACATCCGCATCACCAGGTAGTGGCGGTACAGATGGCGGAACAGGAAGCGCTTGAGCGCCTGCGCCTCCTCCCTGACCGCCGGGCTGAAGGCGACCAGCGGACCCGCCGCGCGCACCGCGTCGATATCGGCCGGCCGGGCGGCGGCGATATTGCGCTGGGTCGTCTCGATCAGGTCGACGATCAGCGTGTTGATCATCCGGCGGACCGTCTCGTTGATCATCCGGCGGCCGTTGATGCCCGGATAGGCCGCCATGACCTCCGCGCGATGGCGGCCCCACATCGGCACCTCGTCCATCTGCTCCAGCGTCAGCAGTCCCGAGCGCAGCCCGTCGTCGATGTCGTGGTTGTTGTAGGCGATCTCGTCGGCCAGATTCGCCAGCTGCGCCTCCAGCGACGGCTGCGTGCCTTCGAGAAAGCGCCGCCCCAGCTCGCCCAGCGCGGCGGCGTTGACGCGCGAGCAATGTTTGAGGATGCCCTCGCGCGTCTCGAAGGTCAGGTTCAGGCCGTTGAAGCCGCCGTAGCGCTCCTCCAGCTCGTCCACCACCAGCAGGCTCTGCAGGTTGTGCTCGAAGCCGCCGTGGTTCTTCATGCAGGCGTTCAGCGCATCCTGGCCGGCGTGGCCGAACGGCGTGTGGCCGAGGTCGTGCGCCAGCGAGATGGCCTCGACCAGGTCCTCGTTCAGCCGCAGGTTGCGGGCGATCGAGCGCGCGATCTGCGCCACCTCGAGGCTGTGCGTCAGCCGCGTGCGAAACAGGTCGCCCTCGTGGTTGACGAACACCTGCGTCTTGTATTCGAGCCGGCGGAACGCGGTGCTGTGGATCACGCGGTCGCGGTCGCGCTGGAACTCGCTGCGCGAGGACGACGCCGGTTCGACATGGACACGCCCGCGCGACTGCGCCGAGTGCGCGGCATAGGGGGCGAGATGGCTTTCGAGGTCGGTCATGCGGCAATCCGGTTGGGCGATGCGGGCATCGTCTGAGGGTTGCGAGGCATGGCCGACCGCTTACGCGACCGGTGCCTCGACGGGACGTTTCAATACGGCGTGCTGCAGCGTGGCGCGCAGGTCGGCATCGGGCACGCTGGTGATCAGCGCCTCGCCGAGCTTCCTGAGCAGGATGAACTTGATCTGGCCGGCCTCCGCCTTCTTGTCGACCTTCATCAGCTCGATATAGCGGTCCACGCCCAGGTCGGGCGCCACCACCGGCAGCATCGCGGCGGCCACCAGCCGCTCGATGCGCGAGCGCGTCTCGATGTCGATGAAGCCCAGCCGCAGCGACAGGTCCGCGGCCATCACCATGCCGCAGCCCACCGCCTCGCCGTGCAGCCACTCGCCGTAGCCCATGCCGGCCTCGATCGCATGGCCGAAGGTATGGCCGAAATTGAGCGTGGCGCGGATGCCGCCCTCGCGCTCGTCGGCGGCCACCACCGCGGCCTTGATCTCGCAGGAGCGCTGCACCGCCAGCGCCAACATGTCGGCGTCGCAGGCGTTGAGCGCGCCGATATGCTGCTCGATCCAGGCGAAGTAGTCCGCGTCGGCGATCGCGCCATGCTTGATCACCTCGGCCAGGCCCGCGGCCAGTTCGCGCGGCGGCAGCGTCTTCAGCGTGCCGATATCGGCGATCACCGCCTGCGGCTGGTGGAAGGCGCCGATCATGTTCTTGCCGAGCGGATGGTTGATGCCGGTCTTGCCGCCCACCGACGAATCGACCTGGGCCAGCAGCGTGGTGGGCATCTGCACGAAGGGCACGCCGCGCATGTAGCAGGCCGCGGCAAACCCGGTCATGTCGCCGACCACGCCGCCGCCCAGCGCGATCAGCGTGGTCTTGCGGTCGGCCCCGGCGCCGAGCAGCGCATCGAAGATCAGGTTCAGCGTCTGCCAGTGCTTGAAGGACTCGCCGTCGGGCAGGGTCACCGTGCGCACGATCTTGCCCAGGCCGGTCAGCGTGGCCTCGACCCGCGCCGCGTACAGCGGGCCCACGGTCTCGTTGGTGACAATGACGGCGTGGCGGCCACGGACATGCGGGGCCAGCAGGTCGGCGCGGTCGAGCAGGCCGGCGCCGATATGGATGGGATAGCTGCGCTCTCCCAGGTCGACTTCAAGCGTGATCATCGGTCTTGGTATCTTGCGCCGGCTCGATGTCGGCATCGTGGTGGGGATCGCTGGCGCCGTCGCCGCGGACATCGCTCCGGGCGTCGCCGTGGATATCGTTGCCGCCGGCCGCGGCGATCCAGCCGGACATCTCGAGTTGCATCAGCACCATATTAGCAAGCTGCGCTACCGAGGGCTTGCCGGTCTCGATGACGAAATCGGCCACCTCGCGATAGAGCGGGTCGCGCTCGGCGTACAGCGCCTCGAGACGCCCCTTCGGATCCTGTGTCTGCAGCAGCGGACGGTTGCGGTCGTGCCGCGTGCGCAGCCACAGGTCATGCGGGCTGGCGCGCAGATAGACCACCGTGCCGCGCGCCTTCAGCCGGCTGCGGTTCTCGGGCCGCAGCACCGCGCCGCCGCCGGTCGCGAGCACGATGCGCTCGCGCTGCGTCAGCTCGTCGATCATCTGCGCCTCGCGGTCGCGAAAGCCGCTCTCCCCTTCATGATCGAAGATCACCGGGATGCGCACGCCGCAGCGCGCCTCGATCTCATGGTCGGAATCGACGAAGGCATAGCCGAGGCGGCGGGCCACGGTGCGGCCGACAGTGGTCTTGCCGGCGCCCATCAGGCCGACGAAAAAAAGGTTCGGACGGGAAGCGGTCACGGATTCGCGGCGAGCCGATCGGCGCTCTGCAGGCGGCTCGCGGGTTGGAAACGGCATCATCTTCTTATGTCGGGCCCGGCGGGGCAAGACCCGTGCAGGCGCGGGGCCGGCGCGGAAGGCAAATCCCCGGCGAAAATCGCCCGATCCTGCCGCATGCCGGCGCCGCCGCTGCATTTGCGGGCCTCAGTCTACTGCATCCCGCCGAACGGGGCGCCCGAATGGCCCCGTGCCGGCGCGACGGCATCGCGCAGGATGCGTGGGGTCAGGAAGACCAGCAGCTCGGTGCGATCGCGCCAGACCGAGCGGCTGCCGAACAGCCGGCCGAGCACCGGGATATCGCCCAGCAGCGGCACCCTGGCGGCATCGCCGCGCTCGGCGCGCGTATAGATGCCGCCGATCACCGCGGTGCCGCCGTTCTCGAGCAGCACCTGGGTCTGCACGTGCCTGGTGTCGATGGCGAAGCCCTGCGTGGTCTGCACCCCAACGCTGTCCTTGCTGACGTCGACGTCCAGCAGCACCTGGCCCTCGGGCGTGATCTGCGGCGTTACCTCCAGCTTCAGGTTGGCCTTGCGAAACTGCACCGAGGTCGCGCCGCTGGAGGTGGCCGCCTGATAGGGCAGCTCAGTGCCCTGCTCGATCAGCGCCTTGATATTGTTGGTGGTCACCACGCGCGGGCTCGAGACGATCTTGCCCTTGCCGTCCGCCTCCAGCGCGGACAGCTCCAGCGCAACGAAACGGCTGGCCGCGCTGTTGAACAGGCTGACCGCCAGATGGCCCGGGTCGGCGCCATGCAGCGCGCCGGCCGGCAGACTGAGCAAGGGCCCGGGCTCGCCGGCCGCGCCGGGCAGCACGTCGGTCCAGGCATCGGCGACGCGGCCGCGCCCGTACTGCGCGGCAAAGCCCAGCTTGACGCCCAGATTGCGGCTGAACTTGTCGTCGGCCTCGACGATGCGGGCCTCGATGATGACCTGGCGCACCGGCACGTCGATACGCGCCAGAAATGCGGCGATCTGCTGCAGCCGCTCGGGCAGGTCGGAGACGAACAGCTGGTTGGTGCGGGCGTCCGCCGTCAGGCTGCCGCGGCGGGACAGCAGGCGCCCAGCAGATGCGCCCACCGATCCTCCAACAAATCCCCCGGACGATCCCCCACCCGATATCCCAGCAGCACCGCCGTGCCCGAGCGATCCGCCATACGGCCCAAGGCTGGCCCCGGGGGGCGCGCTCGTTGCGCTGCCGAGCAGCAGCCGGCGAACATCGTCGGCACGCTGGTAGTTCAGCTGGAACACCTGGCTGCCGACCGGCTCGAGATCTGCCAGCTGCTGCCGCGCCTCCAGCTCCTGCCTGTCCCGCGCCGCCAGCTCCGCGCGCGGCGCGACCCACAGCACATTGCCCTCGCGCCGCGACGCCAACCCCTTGGCATCGAGCACGATCCGCAGCGCCTGCTCCCACGGCACGTCCTTGAGCCGCAGCGTCAGATTGCCCTGCACGCTGTCGCTGGCCACCACGTTCAGGTCGGTGAAATCGGCGAATACCTGCAGCAGGGCGCGGATATCGACGCGCTGGAAATTGAGGGACAGGCGGTCGCGCATGGGTGAAGCCGCGGCGGCGGGCCGCGACGCGGGCGTTGTGGCCGTTGTGGGTCTGACGGTCGTGGCGGCCGTGGCGGTCGTGGCGGCCGTGGCGGTCGTGGCGGTCGTGGCGGTCGTGGCAGTCGTGGCGGTCGTGGCGGTCGTGGC
>Ga0065721_10051994_pt1 | contig 12967 bp, 9 predicted proteins | sample Mesricmetagenome_FD_59108 | JGI IMG/M metagenome (GOLD analysis project Ga0065721, IMG submission 59108) | Mesophilic microbial community from rice straw/compost enrichment Sample: eDNA_1 v2 (version 2) | ecosystem: Engineered > Solid waste > Grass > Composting > Bioreactor | place: USA: Davis... | reverse complement strand
CACACCGTCTACCTCTCGGGCAATGGCCCTCTGGTCTCGATCCTGCGCGAAGCGCTGGCCCGAGATCAGGTCGCGCAGGCCAAAGCCGCCGGCCGGCCGATCACCAAGAGCGAAGCCCTGCGGGCGACCAAGGCGTTTATCCAAAACGTCCACCACTTCCGCGACGACTGCCTCAAAGACCCGGGGCCGCCGGTCGAGCACGTCACCATCTTCGACGAAGCCCAGCGGGCGTGGAACTGGGAACGAACCGCGGACTTCATGAAGCGGAAGAAGGGCTTCCATGACTTCCAGTATTCCGAGCCCGAGTTCCTCATCTCGTGCATCGACCGGCACCCCGATTGGGGCGTCATCGTCTGTCTCGTCGGCGGCGGCCAAGAGATCAACAAAGGGGAGACGGGGATCGGGGCGTGGATCGACGCGGTGATCAACAAGTTCCCGCACTGGCACGTGCACCTTTCTCCCAACCTCCACGACGCCGAGTATGGGGCGGGGGCGGTGCTCGCGAAGGTGGCCGAGCCGGGCAAGGTGGCGGGCGTGCACCTGCACAAGGACCTGCACCTGGCGGTCTCCATGCGGTCGTTCCGGGCGGAGAAGGTCTCCGCCTTCGTCAAGGCCCTGCTGGACCATGAGGAGCAGCAGGCAAGAGCCTTGCACCGCGAGATCGCCGCCACGTACCCCATGGTGCTGACGCGCGACCTGGCAAAGGCCAAGCGCTGGCTGCGCGAACGAGCCCGGGGTACCGAGCGCTACGGGATCGTGGTCTCCTCCAACGCGCAGCGCCTCAAGCCGCACGCGATCGACGTGCGTTCCCCCATGAACCCGGTGCACTGGTTCCTCGCCCCGAAGGAGGACGTGCGGTCGAGCTACTACCTCGAGGACGTCGCCACCGAGTTCCACGTGCAGGGGCTGGAGCTGGACTGGGTGGGGGTCGTGTGGGACGGGGACTTCCGCCATCAAGGGCGCAGGGACTGGGGCCACTACTGCTTCCGCGGCAAGAAGTGGCAGCGCGTGAACGCCGAGGCCAACCAGAGCTACCTCAAAAACGCCTACCGCGTGCTGCTGACGCGAGCGCGCCAAGGAATGGTGATCGTCGTCCCCGAGGGGGATCCGAACGACCCGACGCGGGACGCCAAGTTGTATGACCCGACGTTCGAGTATCTGGCGGGCGTGGGGTTCACCGTGATCTAGGGGATCCGAAGCGTTCGGCCCAGTCCGTCCATGCCGTCTGTGACGGCCCTCCCCCGCCCTTTTTCGCCTTTTTTCCCGGATTGGGTGGTCAAGTCGCGGCGGGAGGAGGCCGATCCCCCTCCGCGCCGTGGCCGCCGGCTTCCTGGTCTTCCGGCGGCCGTCGGCGCGGGGCTCTTGGCCGCCGGGGGGCCGCGCCGGCTGACGATCAACGGACACGTTTGTGGATGGCGGCGCCCTTTGAGCACAGAGGAGGGCTGTATCCATGCCCGGAAGAAACGGAACCATTCTCCCGCAGTCCAAGACCGAAATGGTCCAGTTCGTCCGCGACCATCTCGTGGCGTTCCAGACCCACGCCACCTCCCTCGGGCTGAGCCCCACGCTCATGGCTCAGCTCGAGGAGCAGCTCGACAAGACCGAGGCCGATCAGATCGCCCTCAACGCGGCGCGGCTCGCCAGCAAGGCCGCCACCGGCACCTTCGAGGTCTCCTGCACCACGCTCCGCGCGCTCATGCAGCAGTGCATCGACCGCATCCGCGTCCAGGCCAACGCCACCGACAACCCCGACCTCTGGAACCTGGCCCAGCTCCCCATGCCCCAGCCCCCCAAGCCCGCCGGAGAGCCCACCCCAGGCGAGCAGGTCGTCGCCGACCCCAACGCCGACGGCTCCATCACCATCCGCTGGAAGGGCTCCACCGCCAACGGCCAGTTCTTCACCATCTGGCGGCGCGTCGGCGACAACGGCTCCTGGACCCAGATCGGCTCCATCGCCGGCCGCGCACGCTCCTTCGACGACACCACCGTCCCCAACCCCGTCTCCACCAACGGCGCCACCCTCTTCTACATGGTCCGCGGCCAGCGCGGCAACCAGATCAGCCGCGACTCCAACTTCGGCGTCGTCCAGTACGGCGTCGGACCCGGCTTCACCTTCACCGCCTACAGCGCCAACGCCCCCGAAGAACCCGTCAAGCTCGCGGCATAAGGCGTCCAACACCATCTCCTTCTCTCCAGGCCCGGACCCGTTCCGGGCCTTCCTCTTTTTGGAACGCACACAGACGCAAAGACGCGGAGAGATGGAAACCCAAAGCACGCGAAGAGGGGCGAGGAACAACGCGAAGGCCGGCAAAGGCGCGAAGAAGAAGTGCGGCGGTGTCCCGGCGCCTCGGCGTCGCGCTGCGTCGCTGCTTCACCCTCTCACCGTACCGCCACCCCGGCCCCCCACTCCTTCTTTCTTCTTCGCGCCCGGCGCGTTCAACTCACTGCCGCGGCGGCGGCGGGGCGCGGTCGGGCAGGCCGGGGCCGGCCTCCGCGGGGTCGTCGAGCTTCACGTTCTCCAGCCCGAACTTGCGGATCAGCCGCTCGGTGAGGTCGTCCGCGGGGCTCGCCTTCGCCACGGGGCGGGCCAGGATCTCCTGGAGCGCGCCGGGCACGTTCTGCGAGCGGATCGTCGGGTCGCCCGTCCTGGAGGCGATCACGTGCGTGTAGCCCAGCTCCGCGGCCATCGCGTCGATGGCTTCCATCACCTGCCGGTACGCCTCCCGCACCTGGCCCGCGTTGTACGCCTCGATGCGCGCGAAGGCCGCGGCGCGTGCTTCCTGAAACTCCTCCTGCTTGCGGTCGAACTCGCGGCCGAGGTTTTCCAGCTCCGGGCTGCCGGGGGGCAGCGTCCTGCCGCGGCGCTCCATCGCCTCCAGCTCGTCGGCCAGCGGGCGGAGCTTGTCGTTCTCCTGCCTGAGGAACTCCTCCTGCGCGGGGCGGTAGCGGTCGCCGGCGAGCATGCGCTCGACGAGCCCGAGCACGTCCACGGTGGCGATCCGCGGCGCAGCAACCGTCTGCCTGCCGTCCTGCGCGATGGTGCTCGCGCTCCAACCGACGAGGGAAACCGCCAGGCCGACGCCGAGCGCCGCGATGGTGCGATGGACGTGCATGGGTGCTCCTTTGCTTGAACGCCGGATTGTAACCCCGGGCGGCCGTGTGCTAGTCTCCCCGGCTCAACGCCGCGGAAGAGCGGCGATTGCCGAAGGGAATCGTCATCCATGCGCGACCCGCGTCTCGACAAGCTGGCCGATGTGCTCGTGAACTTCTCCACCCGGGTCAGGCCCGGAGACCTGGTCGCCATCGCCGCGGAGCCCGCCGCCATGCCCGCGATCGAGGCCGTCACGCAGGCCGTGCTCAAGGCGGGAGGCAATCCCTTCTGGCTGCCGCGGAGCGAGCAGCTCACCGAAGTCCTCCTCGACCACGGCAGCGACGAGCAGGTGCGCTTCTGCTCGCCGCTGATGATGGAGACGTACAGGACGATCGACGTTCAGATCTCCTTCTGGTGCCAGCTCAACACCAGGTACCTCGGAAGAGTGGACCCGCGGCGCGCGGCGCTGCTGCAGCAGGCGCGCCGCCCCTGGCTCAAGGAGTTCATGGCCCGCAGCGCGAGGAAGGAGCTGCGCTGGGTCGGCGCGGCGTACCCCACAAACGCCAGCGCGCAGGACGCGGACATGAGCCTCACGCAGTACGAGCGCTTCGTCTTCGAGGCGTGCCACCTCCACCTGCCCGACCCGGTCGCGAAGTGGAGGAGCATCTACGAGACGCAGGAGCGCGTGCGCGAGTACCTGCAGACCAGGCGCGTGCTGCGCTTCCGCGTCCCCGCCGGGGAGGGCCACGACGGCACCGACCTCACCGTGAACGTCGACGGCTCGACGTGGATCAACTGCTACGGCGAGAGCAACTTCCCCGACGGGGAGGTCTTCGCCGGCCCCAGGGGCGCGGACGGGCACGTGAACTACACCTACCCCGCGGTGTACAACGGGCGCGAGGTCGAGGGCGTGCGCCTGGTCTTCAAGGACGGGCGCGTGGTGGACGCCTCGGCGAAGAAGAACGAGGAGTTCCTCATCCAGATGCTCGACCAGGACGCCGGGGCGCGGGTGATGGGCGAGATCGCCATCGGCACCAACTACGCCATCCGGGAGCACACCAGGAACATCCTCTTCGACGAGAAGATCGGCGGGACCTTCCACGCCGCGGTGGGCGCGGGGTACCCCGAGAGCGGCAACAGCAACGAGAGCGGCCTGCACTGGGACATGATCTGCGACCTGCGCCGGGGCGGGACCATCGAGGCCGACGGCGAAGTGTTCCACAGGGACGGGCTCTTCCTGAAGGAAGGCTGGCCGCGTCCCTGAGGGGCGGCCGGGGGCCGACTCGCGGCGGGGCGGGCCCTGCCGCCCGGCTCTCCGCCTCTCCGGTATCCTCCGCGCATGCTGACGCCCTTTGCTCTCGCGCTGCTCGCGCTTCCCGCGGGCGAGCCGCCCGTCGTCACGGTGACCGGCGACAACACGGTCATCGCGCAATCCTGCATCGTCCGCATCCCGCCCGGCACGATCATCCACGACGCCGACAGCAACGGCGTGCTGCACGTCCGGGCGGATGGCATCACCATCGAGTTCGAGCCGGGCTCGGTGCTTGCGGGGGCGGAGATCCGGGAGAACTGGAACACGCTCACCGGCTTCGGCGTCCGCATCGACGGCCGGAAGAACGTCACGATCCGCAACGCCGAAGTCGCGGGCTTCAAGGTCGGCCTCTACGCGACGCACGCCGACGGCCTGACGCTCGACAACCTCCGCTTCCGCGACGGATACCGCCAGCGGCTCAGGTCCACGCCGCAGAAGGAGGACAGCGCCGACTGGATGTTCCCCCACCGCAACGACGACCGCGAGTGGATGACGCACCACGGCGGGGCGGTCGTCGTCGAGCGCTCGAAGAGCGTCACGCTCTCCAACATCACCGTCCGCACGACGCAGAACGGGATCATCCTCGACCGCGTCAGCGGCGCGAAGGTGTACGACAACGACTGCTCCTTCCTCTCCGGCTGGGGGCTGGCGATGTGGCGCAGCAGCGACAACGTCATCAGCCGCAACGCCTTCGACTTCTGCGTCCGCGGCCACAGCGAGGGCGTTTACAACCGCGGCCAGGACTCCGCGGGCATCCTCTGCTTCGAGCAGTGCTCGCGCAACGTCTTCATCGAGAACTCCGTCACGCACTCCGGGGACGGCTTCTTCGGCTTCGCCGGGCGCGAGGCGCTGGGCGAAGTCCCCCCGGACCCGGAGGACGGCTTCAACCGCCCCTTCGACCCGAAGAGCGCGGGGTGCAACGACAACCTGCTCATCGGCAACGACTTCTCCTACGCCCCCGCCCACGGCGTCGAGATCACCTTCTCCTCGGGCAACAGGCTCATCCGCAACCGCATCGTCGAGAACGCCATCTGCGGCGTCTGGGGCGGCTATTCCCGCGGCACGCTCATCGCGGGCAACCACTTCGAGGGCAACGGCGGCATGGCCTACGGCCTGGAGCGCGGCGGCGTGAACATCGAGCACGGCTCCGACAACCGCATCATCCACAACACCTTCGTCAACAACCTCTGCGGCGTCCACATCTGGTGGGACGACGACGGCGCGCTCCTGCAGAAGCCGCTCGTCAGGGCGAACGACAAGGGCGCTTCTGACAACCTGATCGTCGGCAACACCTTTGAGGTCAACGCCGACCACCCCTTCCGCTCTCCGCGCCACAGGGACGCGCCGATCATCGTGCTCCAGCTCCGCGACAAGGGCGAAGGGCACCTCAAGGGGAACGTCTACGCCGCGAACACGGTGAAGCTGGACGAGCCGCGGGCGAGGGAGCTCGCCATCGACGCGGGGTGCGAGCCGATCACCGAGCTGGACGGGATGATCGAGGAGCCGGAGATCAGGGTCGAGCCCCTGGGCGAGAAACGGCCCGTCGGCGCGAGGGCTCATCTGCGCGGGCGCGACAGGATCATCATGACCGAGTGGGGTCCCTGGGATCACACCGGCGAGCCTCCGGCGCGCAAGGAACAAGAGGGGCCCTGAGAACCCCTCTCGATCGCGTTCCGCCGCTCGACGGATCAGCCGCTGATGCGGTCGCGGTTCATGGTGCGCATCGAGCTGATGACGCGCCCGCTCACGCCGTGGTCGCGGAGCTGCTGCTCGTTGGAGCTGGTCAGCTCGAAGACCTGGCCGGTCGCCCTCAGCTTGTCGATCATCTCGTCGTCGCTGAAGCCGGCCCGCTGCATCGCCACCACTTCGTCCAGGGTGACGAAGCCGTCGTTGTTGATGTCGGCGGTGCTGGCAAGGCGGGCCTCCTGCGCCGTCGCGGGCTCGTTCTGGGCCTTCACCATCGCCTCCTGCGCCGATTCCTTGTCGTTGCCGGTGATCTTGTCCCAGTTCGCGCCGAGGAGGTAGCCGCCGCCGGCCCCCAGCACGCCGCCGATCAGCCCGCCGAGCAGCCTGTTGTCGCTGACCGAGGCCCCCACCACCGCTCCCGTCGCCCCGCCGATCACCGCGCCCTGCTGCTCGTCGTTCCCCGGCAGGCTCTCGCACCCGCCCATCAGCATCGTGCAGGCAAGGCCGGCGATGGCGCCCGCGGACATCGTTCTGTTCATGACTGGTCTCCTTGTGTTCCCCGGCCAGGCCGCCGGGGCGGCGGCAAGCGCCGCCTGGAAATTCTGTTGCGTCCCTACACTTCCAGTCGAACACCAATCTCCCCGCCGCGGCTGCCCCTGAGCCTCGGTTAACTGGAGATTTGAGCGCCACCCCGCGTCACGGGGCATACGACGCATGGCATGACCAGCATGAACACCCGGACGGACGAACACGGACAGCCGCCCGCCGGGCCTCGAAGGTCCGTGGAGGCGGATCGGGGCGTGCTTGGGCGCGGCGTGCGCCTTCCCTTCACCCTCCTGGGCATCCCGGTCATCCTCGACTGGTCCTTTCTGATCGTGCTCCCGCTGCTGGCGTACATGATCGGGAGCAACGTCGAGGCGTACGCCCGTCAGTTCCGCATCCCCGGCGCGGACGCGCTGGCGGGGACGCACCTGGGCCTCGGGCTGGCCGCCGCGCTGGGCCTGTTCGTGTGCGTGATCCTGCACGAGCTGGGGCACGCCGTCACCGCGCGGCTGTACAACGTCGAAGTACGCAGCATCACCCTCTGGTTCCTCGGCGGCATGGCGCACATCGCCGAGATGCCCCGCAGGCGCGCGGGCGAAGCCGTGGTCGCCGTCGTCGGCCCCATCGTCAGCTTCGCGATCGGCGCGGCGGTGTGGGGGCTCTGGATGGCGGGCGTGTTCACCTCGCCGGGGGCTCAGTTCCTCGCCGCGTATCTGGCGGTGGTGAACGTGATGCTCGGGGCCTTCAACCTGCTCCCCGCCCTGCCCCTCGACGGCGGACGCATTCTGCGCTCGCTGCTGGCCCTGGGGCTCTCGCACGTCCGGGCCACGCGCATCACCGCCGCGGTGAGCAAAGTCGTCGCCCTGGGCCTGGCGCTGCTGGGGCTGCTCACGGGCAACGTCTTCCTGCTCTTCATCGCCTTCTTCATCTTCATGGGCGTGCAGGCCGAGACCCGCCAGAGCATCGCCTCCGACCTGCTCCGCGGCCTGAGCGTCGCGGACCTCATGTCACGGGACGTCAAGCACGTTCACCCCTGGCTGAGCGTCGCCGACCTCACCAACATCATGCTCGACGAGCGGCACCTGGGCTTCCCGGTCATCGACGAGCGCGGCAGGCTCGTGGGGATGGTCTCGCTCCGCGAGCTGACCACCACGCCCCGCCCCCGGCCCGGCTCCCTCGTGCGCGACGTCATGCTCCATGATCCGCCGCTGATCCGCGACGACGCGCCCGCCGAGGCTGCCCTGCACCGCCTCGGCACCGACACCATGAACCGCCTCATCGTGATCGACGCAACAGGGAGCGTCGTCGGCATCATCACCGGCGCGGACATCATGCGGGCGATCCAGATCCGGGCCCTGGGGCAGGGCTGGCTCAGGGCGGCCTAGCCCCCTTCGTTCCTACACTCCCGCCCATGATCGACCTGAAGCAACTCCGCGCCGATCCCCAGCGCTTCAAGGACGGCTGCGCCAAGAAGAACATCCCCGTGGACATCGACCGCCTGCTCGCGCTCGACGAGCAGCGACGCGCCGCCCTGACCCAGGCCGAGAACGCCCGCGCCGAGCAGCGGCGCATCGAAAAGGAGCTCGGCCCGCAGATCGGCAGGCTCATAGGGGCGATGAAGAAGGCGTCCGGCCCCGAGAAGGAAGCGCTCGAAAAGGAGCTGGAAGCCCTCAAGGCCCGGCCCGCGGCGCTCAAGTCCGAGATCGCCGCGCACGAGGCGAAGGTCGCCGAGCTGGACCCGCAGGTCGAGGCGCTGCTGCTTCAGGTTCCCCTGCCGCCCGATTCCGACGTGCCCGTGGGCGCCGGCTCCGACGACAACGTGGAGATCAAGCGCTGGAACCCGCCCGGCTTTGATCCCTCCAAGCCCTGGAAGGATCAGAAGGGCTTCAGCCCCAGGACCCACCTCGAGCTCGTGCGCGACCTCAAGCTCGCGGACTTTGAGCGCGGCGTGAAGCTCGCCGGAACCCGCAGCTACATCCTGACCGGCGACGGCATGCGCCTCCACCAGGCCGTCACGCGCTACGCCCTCGACTTCATGATCAACAGGCACGGCTTCCGCGCCATGTCCGTGCCCGTCATCGTGCGCGAGGAGGCGATGGTGGGCACCGGCTTCTTCCCCGCCGGGCGCGAGCAGGCGTACCACATCGAAGAGCACAAGCGCGGCGGCGGTCACGACCTCTTCCTCACCGGCACCGGCGAGGTCGGGCTCATGGGCATTCACCAGGGCGAGATCCTGGACGAGGCCGACCTGCCCCTGCGCTACGTCACCCTCTCCACCTGCTTCCGGCGCGAGGCGGGAGCCGCGGGCAAGGACACCGCCGGGCTCTACCGCATCCACCAGTTCGACAAGGTGGAGCAGGTCGTGATCTGCAGGGCTGATGAGGCGGAAAGCCGCCGCTGGCACAAGGCGATGATCGGGTACGTCGAGGAGCTGCTCCAGGCCCTCGGCCTGCCATACCGCCTGCTCCAGTGCTGCACCGGCGACCTGGGCCCCAAGAACGCGGACATGGTGGACATCGAGTGCTGGATGCCCGGCCGCGGCGAGATCGACAGCGCCACCGGCCTGCCCGCCGGCGCCTACGGCGAGACGCACTCGGCCTCGCGCCTGTACGACTTCCAGTGCCGCCGCCTGAACATGCGCTACCGCCCCGGCGGAGCCGCGGGGAAGGGAGAGACGGTCTTCTGCCACTCCCTCAACAACACGGTCCTCGCCAGCCCGCGCATCCTCATCCCGCTGCTTGAGATGTACCAGAACGCGGACGGCACCGTCACCATCCCGCCGGTGCTGCGTCCCTACATGAACGGGCAGGAGAAGATCGGCTGAGCCACCCGCACCGGCGCGAGCCGCCTTCTGGTACAACTCGCGTCGGCTTGCTCGGGAGGCCACCGATGAAGGACAAGCTCGGCCTGGTCCTTTTTGAACTCGCGCTGGTCGGCGCGCTGTGGTGGTACTTCAAGTTTGTCCCGGCGCTGGGATTCACCCTCGTGGGGGCGGTCCTGCTCTCGGGGCTCGCCCCCGAACGCTTCGCAAGGCTCGCCTCGGGGCTGGCCCTGCTGGGCGTCGCTGCCCTGTTCTACTTCTACGGCTACAGGCAGCTGGCGATGATCCTCGGGGGCTTCGGCCTCATCCTGGCGATCATCGGCGCGACTTCGCTGGCCTCGGGACGCCGCGCCCCGCAGAACCGCACTTAGCCCTGGCCGCTCAGCCGCCCCAGGAGCGCCTCGGCCCCCTCCACGCCCAACGCCGCGGCACGGCGTGCGTAGGGCAGCCCTTCCTGTGGCGACTGCGCCCGCTCGAACCACAGCGCCGCCTCATACGCCCACTGCCCATTCCCTGGTGCGTCATCCGAGGCCGCGGCGTACATCCGCGCCGCGTCCATCGGTCGCGACAGCATGCCGTAGCACTCCGCGATGAGCTGCATGATCGGCGTGGTGCGCCGCTCGGCCTCGTTCAGATGGATGAGCAGCTGCAGGGCCTGCTCCGCCTTGCCCGTGCGCTTGAGCGCCCGCGCCTCGATCAGGCGCCACGCCGTCACCTGCGGCTGAAGCTCCCGCGCGCGGGCGATGTGCTGCAGGGCCAGCTCCGTGCGATTCTCCTGCAGCGCCAGTTCCGCCAGCGCCCCCCACGCCGTCGCCAGCTCCGGGTTCAGCTTCGCCGCGAGGAGGTAGTTCTTCTTCGCCTCGTCGATCTCCCGCAGCTTCACCTGCACCGCGGCGAGGTACAGCGGCGCGCGGTACTCCGTGGGGTTCGCCGTTTGCGCCGCCATGAAGTGCTCCACGGCACGGTCGGACCGGTCCAGCTTGGTCGCCACCACCCCCGCCGCGAGCTCGATCGCCGCGGTCCGCGGCCCGATCGCCAGCGCCTTTTCGTAGTTCGAGTACGCCTCCGCGAACCTCCCGTTGATGCTCAGCAGCTCGGCGTGCAACACGTAGAACGACTGCTCCTCCGGGTGCTCGGCGATGGCCCCCTTCAGCACCGCCTCCGCCTTGGCGTGGTCCCCCTTGTTGATGTAGTCCTGCGCGGCATTAAGCACCGCGTCCGCGGCTTCGGCGCTGACGGGTTGAGTTCCAGCCGCGGGGCTGTTCCCGGCCGTCGCGGGATTGCCCCCGCCGACCGCCCCCGGCGATGTGGCCCGGACCACGTAAACACCCATGGCGACCACGCCCGCCAGCAGGATGACCACGGCGATCATCCCCAGGGCCCGCGCGGGACGGCCCTGCCTCAAACTCGGTCCTCCGGTCCGCATTCCACTGCTCTCTATCGGCCCGCGTACCATCGCTCCACCAATGTCCAACGAGCTGCCCAAACAGTACCGTCCCGCCGAGCACGAGGATCGCGTCTTCGACCGCTGGATGCGGGCTGGGGCTTTCCATGCCGACCCCGCGCCCGTCCTTTCAGGGCAGCGAAAGCCCTACTGCGTCCTCATCCCCCCGCCCAACGTCACCGCGGCTCTGCACCTGGGGCACGCCCTCAACAACACCCTTCAGGACATCCTCGTCCGCGCCCACCGCATGATGGGCTACGAGACCCTCTGGATGCCCGGCACCGACCACGCCGGCATCGCCACCCAGGCCGTCGTCGAGCGCCGCATCAAGAAGGAAGAGGGGCTCACGCGCCAGCAGCTCGGGCGCGAGAAGTTCGTCGAGCGCGTCCAGGCCTTCAAGGACGAGTACGAAGCGACCATCACCAACCAGCTCAAGAAGATGGGCTGCTCCTGCGACTGGGAGCGTCAGCGCTTCACGATGGACGAGGTCTGCGCCCGCGCCGTCCGCGAAGCTTTCTTCCGCCTCTTCAAGGACGGCCTCATCTACCGCGGCAAGCGCCTCGTCAACTGGGACCCCGTCCTTCAGACCGCCATCGCCGACGACGAGATCGAGAACATCGAGATCGACGGCCACTTCTACTATCTGCGCTACCCCCTCGTCCACGCAGACTCCAAGGAAGACCCTCAGCCCGTCACGTGGAACGAGCTCGCACGGCGCGGCTACCCCGGCGCGGACACCATGCCCAGCGAGGAGCAGGCATACGTGACCGTCGCCACGACGCGCCCCGAGACGTATCTCGGCGACACCGCCGTCGCCGTCAACCCCAAGGACCCGCGCGCCACGGCGCTCCGCGGCCTGTACGTCGAGCTTCCCCTCGTCGGGCGCGTCATCCCCATCATCGAGGACGACTACGTCGTCATGCCCTCGGCCAAGGGGCCCTACGGCGCGCTGCTCAACCTCAAGGAAACCGACGAGCCCGAGGATCCGAAGGCCGCCTTCGCCAGCGGCTTCCTCAAGGTCACGCCCGCGCACGACCCCAACGACTACGAGCTGGGCATCCGGCACAGGCTGCCCATGATCAACGTCATGGCCCCCGACGGCTCCATCAGCGACAAGCACGGATGGGCCGACGTAGGCGACGCTCACATCTTCGTCGGCAAGAAGCGCGAAGAGGCACGCAAGCTCGTCGTCAAGGAGTTCGAAGCCCGCGGCTGGCTCGAAAAGGTTCTCCCCTACCGCCACACCGTCGGCCACTCCGACCGCAGCAAGGCCCCCATCGAACCTTACCTGAGTGATCAGTGGTACGTCCGCGTCACCGATCCTCGCCTGGCGCAGTCCGCGAACGCGGCGCTGGTGCCCGAGCAGCGGACATCTTCTGCTTCTAACGCCTCTTCCACTTCTACCGAAGACACATCGCTCCGCTTCCACCCGCCGCGGTACGCCAAGACCTACGAGACTTGGCACGACAACATCCGCGACTGGTGCATCTCGCGGCAGCTCTGGTGGGGGCACCGGATCCCGGTGTGGACTGTCTACCCTGAACTTCCGGATTCAACAGGGAACATTCCAGACTTCGTGACCGAGCCCGAAGCATATCGGACCGAGGTTCAACGCCGCCTTGACAAGCTCGCGGAAACGATGGGGTCGCCCGGGGCATTTTACATCATCGAAGGAAACTGGGATACCGGCTCCAAGCAGTTCCACATCTGCGTGAGGACTTTGGAGGCTGAACCGATTTGGGAGTTGGTGTGCCGCGAGCTCAATACCACCGCAATCACTTTCACTCCCGGAACAAAGCTCCCGGACTCGGTCATTTGTCCCAAAGTCGAGATTCAGCGTGCGGCACTCGACCTTAAGGAGGCGATCGCTAATGTTGTCGGCCAGGACCCCGACGTTCTCGACACCTGGTTCTCCTCCGCCCTCTGGCCCATGTCCACCATGGCCTGGCCCGACGACACCGACCTGCTCCGCGCCTTCAACCCCACCTCCACCCTCTGCACCGCGCGCGAGATCATCACCCTGTGGGTCTCGCGCATGGTGATGTTCAACCGCTACTTCCGCGGCCAGGA
>Ga0065721_10051991_pt1 | contig 12971 bp, 6 predicted proteins | sample Mesricmetagenome_FD_59108 | JGI IMG/M metagenome (GOLD analysis project Ga0065721, IMG submission 59108) | Mesophilic microbial community from rice straw/compost enrichment Sample: eDNA_1 v2 (version 2) | ecosystem: Engineered > Solid waste > Grass > Composting > Bioreactor | place: USA: Davis... | reverse complement strand
CCTCACTACTCATTCCAACGGCCTGAGTGTAGAAGGTTCAACCAAAATTACCGGCATCTTCGGTGAGAATGTATTTACATTAAAAACTGCGCGTGAGTTTTTAAGCGATGAGGCCTACAAAAGCCTGGCGGCCTCTATTAAAGGTGGTAAAAAGATTGACCGCGCCATGGCCAACCAGATAGCTGCTGGTTTACGCCAGTGGGCTGAGAGCAAGGGTGTTACCCACTACACGCACTGGTTTCAGCCGCTGACCGGCACCACGGCCGAAAAACACGATTCTTTCTTCACTATCAAGGGCGATGGCAGTGCTATTGAAACCTTTGACGGTGATGCACTGATACAACAGGAGCCCGATGCTTCTTCTTTCCCCAGCGGGGGTATTCGCGCTACTTTCGAAGCCCGCGGTTATACAGCCTGGGATCCTTCTTCTCCTGCATTTATTATGGAGATTGGTCATGGAAAAACCCTGTGTATTCCTACCATCTTCGTTTCTTATACCGGCGAAACCCTCGACTACAAAGCCCCCCTGCTGAAATCGCTGGAAGCTTTGAACAAGGCCGCCGTAGATGTTTGTCATTATTTCGACAAAAACGTAACCAAAGTAAACGCAACCCTGGGTTGGGAGCAGGAATACTTTGTAATTGACGAGGCTTTTTATAATGCCCGTCCCGACCTGGTAATGGCCGGCCGCACCGTGTACGGACATGCACCAGCCAAAGGCCAGCAGCTGGAAGACCATTATTTTGGTTCCATCCCCGAAAGGATTTACACTTTCATGCGCGATTTTGAGGAAGAGGCTTACAAACTGGGTATCCCTTTAAGAACCCGTCACAATGAGGTGGCTCCTGCCCAGTTTGAGTGCGCTCCCATATTTGAAGAAGTAAGCGTGGCCGTTGACCATAACACCCTGCTGATGGATGTGATGGACCGCGTAGCCCGCCGTCATAAATTAAGGGTTTTGATTCATGAGAAACCATTTGCCGGCATTAACGGTAGTGGTAAACACAATAACTGGAGCATGGCAACCGACACCGGCATTAATTTGCTGGCGCCCGGTAAAACGCCCAAGACCAACCTGATGTTCCTGACCTTCTTTGTAAACACCATCAAGGCTGTGCACGATTGGTCTGACGTATTGCGTGCTTCCATAGCCAGCGCCGGTAACGATCACCGCCTGGGTGCCAACGAAGCACCTCCGGCTATTATTTCTGTATTCATTGGTGGTTACCTTACCAAGGTACTGAACGATGTAAAAGAAAGAGTAGGCGGCAAATTCGACGAGCAGGACGAAGCCATTCTGAAGCTGGACCTGCACAGAAGCATTCCCGAGCTGTTACTGGACAATACCGACCGCAACCGTACTTCACCCTTTGCGTTTACCGGTAACAAATTCGAGTTCCGCGCCGTAGGTTCAACTGCCAACTGCGCCAACCCCATGACCGTGCTGAATACCATCATGGCCGAAACGCTCAGGAACTTCAAGAAAGATGTAGATGCATTGATTGATAAAGGCGAGAAAAAAGAGATTGCCATCATGCACGTAATTCGTGAGTACATTGTTGCCAGCGAAAAAGTGCTGTTTGAAGGCGATGGTTACAGCGAAGAATGGCACCAGGAAGCTGAAAAACGCGGTTTGCCGAATGTACGCACCACTCCCCTGGCGCTGGACGCCATGGTGACCGACCGCGCCAAACAGCTGTTTGAAAGCCACAATGTATTATCGCATGTGGAAGCCGAAGCACGTCATGAGATAGAGCTGGAAAAATACATCAAGAAAGTACAGATAGAAGCCCGCATTATGGGCGAGCTGGCTACCAGCCATATTTTACCTGCGGCCATCAAATACCAGAACGATTTGATTGCCAACATCAAAGGTTTGAAAGAGATTGGATTGCCAACTGAAGCTTTTGCCAACCAAAGACAGATTCTGGAAAAAGTATCTGAGCATGTAAACAAAATGAGCGACCTGGTTGAGCAAATGATTGAAGCGCGCAAGAAGGCCAATGTTATTGCCGACACCCGCGAGAAAGCCATTGCCTATTGCGACAAGATCAAAGGTGAGTTTTTCGACAAGATCAGGTACCATGCCGATAAGCTGGAATTGCTGGTGGGTGATGAGTACTGGCTGTTGCCGAAATACCGTGAAATGCTCTTTTTGAGATAAATAGGTATACTGACATGACAAGCAAGGGCCCTACCGAAAGGCGGGGCTCTTTTTTTTTAATGAGGAATGAGCAACCTGCCTGCCGGCAGGCAGGTAAGGAATGAGGGGAAAGCTGGTTATTTCTTTTTTTTATAATCCCGGTAGATGTATAGCAGAATCAGAAAGGGGACTACGAGCATGGAGGCGACGCCGATATGAAGCCAAAGCGGGCTGGTGACCAGGAGCCATGGCCAGGAGATGAGGCTAAAGAGTTTAAGGATGGCGAACAGCAGGGTTAATACTGAGCAAAGAATGGTAAGGGTAATAAGCGGATTTGGTTTCATATGGGCGTATACGAGGCGGAGGGGGTGAATGGATGGGGGGTGTGGATAAGAAGGGTAAGGTGGTGGGCGGGTGATTTGAAAATACGTGATATATATATTATGGGTGGTTATCATGGTACAGATAAGACCATGGCCGATCATACAATTTTGGTAGTGTCATAAAACAACAATCCCACCTTGCGGCGGGACTATCATATAAGTTTTCACTTCGGAATAATCCTTATTGTGATTTGCTTCATTGGCAAGATAGAAAAATTCTGGCATATTAGCACCTCTCGTTAAAAAGGTTGACCACCGTCAACTTCCGAATAAAAAATTCATATTTCATAGTTTCAATAAGCAACAAAGTCGTTTCTATTATATCAGTCTCCTGGGCTGAATACAACGAACGACATTTCGGGTATTCAAAATATTTTTGTACCTATTGATACTAGTTGTGATTTGCATTCATTTTCTTCGTACCCCTATTAGTCATCACCAAAAAAACCCTTAAACATGAAAATTCTTGGTTTAGACCTCGGGACAAACAGCATAGGTTGGTCCCTGATTGAAAGAGACACAGATCTGGAAACAGGCCGTATACTTGGTCTCGGTTGCAGAATAATCCCTACCGATTCAGAACTGCTCAGCAAATACGAAACCGGCCAGGCTGCCTCTAAAAATGCCGGCAGGCGTCAGACACGCGGAGCACGTCGCTTAAAGCAACGATACAAGTTACGAAGAGAACGTTTGATAAAAAGCTTAATAGCTCTGGGGTGGCTCCCGGAAAATTTCCAGCCGGGACATTCACTTCCAGTAAGCGAACAATCCCTGACCGAAATGAAGCAGCTGTTTGGTACACAGGAAATTTCTGATGATTGGGTTGTGTACTATTTAAGGCATAAAGCTTTAACAACGCAGGTTTCGAAAGGAGAATTAGCTCGTATATTATATCACATGAACCAGCGGCGCGGGTTCAAAAGTAACCGGAAAACCGGCAATGAAGTTCCAGGCGATCAGGGAGATGAAAATGAAGGAGGCAAACGAAAGAGGGAAAAAAAGGTAGAGATCGTTACTATACGATCTATCGAAGATACCGGCGAAAAGCTGAAAGGAAACAACATATATAAAATTACACTTCAGGACGGGCGTACCGGCACCATGACAAGAAAGCTAAAACCTGAGTGGGAGAACAAGGAAATCGAGTTGGAGATTACAACCATCCCCCCTACCAAAAACGACGCGGCGCGGTATGAGTTCAGGATGCTGAGCAACTCTGACTCCGACAAATGGGCAAAACAAAAGATAGCACGTGAAGAAGATATTCGCAGATCAGGGTTAAACTTTCCAGGAAACTATTACTTCCACGAACTCAAAAAAAATCCAAGATACATTATTAAGGATGTATCAATTGACAGGCAGTTCTATATAGATGAATTAACGGCCATCCTCACTAAACAAATTGAATTAGCCCCTGAATTAAACGACCGCTATGCAATAGAACGGATTGCTGAAATGTTTTATCCAAGAAATCTGGAAAAACAAAAAGAAATAAAAAACAACGATATCCTGCATCTCTTTATAAAAGACATAATTTATTATCAGCGTCCTCTAAAAAGCAAAAAAAGCAGTATTTCCGATTGCCGCCTGGCATTCAGAAATTATACCGATCCAACCACCGGCAAAAAAATACCTTTTAAGGCGGCCCCCATCAGCAGCCCTGTTTTCCAGGAATTTCGAATATGGCAAACTATAAACAAAATCAGGGTATTGAAAAGAGAAATGAGAGATGCCTCCGGAAGATTACAGGTTGATATTGATGTAAGTAAGGATTATTTATCAACTCCTGTTCTGGAAAAGTTATACGAACTATTTGACCAAAAAGACAAGGTTACGCAAAAGCAAATATTAAAGGAACTGGGTTTAGGCGAAAAAGAGTTCATGATCAATCTTTTTCGAAATAATGAAGAAAAAGAGCTTCCTGGCAACCAAACCAAACATGTAATTAGAAAATTCTTCAAAAAGGCAGGTTATGAATCGGAGGGGGAAAAAATATTGAATAACCCCGAGAAGCTTTATAAACTGTGGCATATTCTTTATTCATTAGAGGAAGAAAGCCATATACAATCAGCGCTTCAAAAACAATTTGGAATATCCACAACTGAGTCAGAAATAATCTCAAAAATTCCGCCATTTAAACTGCAATATGGTTCATTATCTCACCAGGCAATGAGCAGGTTACTCCCATTGATGCGATGTGGTAGATACTGGAGTTGGGAGGCCATTGATACATCAACACGTTCCAGGTTGGAAAAGATTTTTAATGCAGAATTTGATGAAGGTATAAGTGACAATATAAGAGAACTCTTTAAAAAATACCAGATTGCTGCTGAAACAGATTGTCAGGGTATGATGGTCCCAATGGCATCCTATGCCGTTTATGGAGTTCACAGTGAGCGAAATACAACTCAATACCAACATCCTGATCAACTGATACCAACCGAGCCCCTGAACTTGCGCAACCCTATCGTGGAACAGGTGGTTAACGAAACACTCCGCCTGGTACGCGACATATGGAAAAACGATAACCTGGGCAGACCGGACGAAATTCATATTGAACTGGCCAGGGATCTTAAAAAGAATGCCAAAGAAAGAAAAGAAATCAGCGAAATGATCAGCGGTAATGAAAATGAGAACAAGCGAATTGCCGCCATACTTCGGGAGCTTAAATGGGGAAATCCAAATTCTCTGGCGGATATAGAAAGACTTAAGTTATGGGAAAAACAGGCTGACGAGAAGACCAGAGAAGATTTTAAAAATATCAAGTTCAAAAAGCCTTCCGAACCTAACAGGGAAGAAATTCAGAAATATAAATTATGGGCCCAACAGAAATTTATTTCGCCTTACAGTGGCGAATTAATCCCCATATCAAAGCTGTTTACAAGAGAGTATGATATTGATCACATAATACCAAGATCACGATTTTTTGATGATTCTATCGAAAATAAAGTAGTAGTAGAGACTCGTCTCAATAAAGAAAAAGGGAACAAAACAGCTCTGGAGTTCATTAAATCCGGGAACTCGAAAGGATATCCCATGTTAAGTGTCTCGGAATATGAAACACATGTCACAAAGTATTTTTTCCGCAAGAAAAGGCAATTACTGCTTAGCGAAGACGTACCAGATAAATTCACCAATCGTCACCTGGTTGATAGTCGTTATATCAGCAGAAAACTAAACGAGCTATTAGCCCCGGTATCAATCAATCAGAAGGATCCCATTATTGTAACGTCTGGCAGCATTACGAGTGAATTAAAGTCTGCCTGGGGGTTGGGTGAGAAAATGAAAGAACTGGTAAAATGGCGCTTTGAAAGGTTAACAGAAAAGACTGAAGAAGAATATGTTTGGTATGATGATGAAAAGGGTCAGGATGAGAAACCAACAGGAAGAAAAATACTTCGTTTAAAAGGCTTTGAAAAACGGATTGATCACAGGCATCATGCACTGGATGCATTGATAATCGCATGTACTACCCGAAGTCATATTAAATACCTGAACGACCTGAATGCAGCCCAATACAGAAAGAATCCCAAAGATGAAGATCTAAAGCAACAGCTTCCGAAACTCCTGGAGCCGGGTAAAGACAGTTACCTGCAAAGCCGCAAATTCAAAAAACCGTGGAAAGGATTCGTGACAGAAGCATTTGAGAAAATGGAAAGCATTGTTGTATCATTTAAAAACAATGTTAAACTATATGGCAAAAAAGCAAATAAGAACTGGCGTTATGTTCAGCAACCTGATGGCACATATAAAAAACAGCTCAAACCGGTATTCGACGCCGATGGAAATAAGAAGTTATCGCCATACGTCAGGCAATCTTTGCACAAAGCTACCATAGTAGGAAAAATTCAATTGAGAGAATACAAGGCAGTAAACATCGGCGAAGCGCTTCAAACGCCCGATAGCATTGCTAACAAACAAGAAAAAACGCATTTAAAAAAGTTGTTAACAGACGCCGGCAATGATGTCAAAAAGGCGCTTAAACTCTACAAGCAAAATCCTCTTAAAGATGAAACCGGTGCTGAATTGAAGAAGATAACAATTATAACACAGGTACCTTATTTTGTTAACCGGGTCGACATCACTTCCGGGTTTGACGAGAAAAGAATTAAGAAGATCCCCGACCTCGTTCTTCAGAAGCAGTTACTTGATCATCTAAAGCAAATTGAGCAAATCAATTTACAGCGTGGAAAAGATGAACAGATTGATCCATGGAGCAGTGAGGGCGTGGAAATTCTAAATAAAAACAGGAATTTCCCCATTCGAAAAGTAACCACTAAAGAAGAATCAGATTCAAAATTTGAAATCAGGCCTGGCGCATATACAGAAGCAGACAAAGGCACCAATCTGTTCTTTGTTATTTATGAGCATCTTCACAATGCCGGTCAGCGTAAATTTGAAAGTATTCCTCTACGAACAGTTATTGAAGCAAAAGCAGCCGGAAGTGGGTTTGTTGAAGAAAAACCTGACTATCGTTGGTTTACATTAACACCTGGAGACCTTGTTTATATGCCGGATGAGGAAGAGAATATGTCAAATATTGATTGGGAGAATACACGTCCTCTTACAAAAAAAATATACAAGCTGGTAAGCTGCAATAAAGCGCAGGCATTTTTTGTACCGCAAACAGTCGCCAAAATCATCCTGGATAAGGTGGAATTTGACTCGATGAATAAGATGGAAAGAGCAATAGATGGAAGGATGATCAAACAACACTGCATTAAACTTACAGTTGACCGTCTTGGGAATATACAACCTGTAAAATGAGCTAATAGAAAAGGGTCATGAAAATGACCCTTTAAAAATCTTACCTGCCAGCTTGAGTAACTCGAGGTTAAACAGCGGCATAGCAGGAATACCGTGTAATGTTACATATTTATTTCAAATTGTAGCAATTGCTTGGTAAATGCCTAATAGCCAATTACATACAGCCATATCAATGCCAGGATTCTCAAGATATCTTGTTGCTTGCGGTAACGATAAGCGGACTGCATGTAAAATTTACCGGGCTAATTTGCTTTTGTAGCAAAAGATGAATGCAGTTATTGGAATTTTTGAAGTGGTACTTCGTAATTCGATCCACAGGCACTATACCAATAAAAAAGGTAATGAGTGGCTGGCAAATGCTGTGCAACCCGGGAGATATCTTGAAGCGGCTCCTGAATGCATCAATTCCTATAACAACGTACAGGACACCATACAGAAACTTGGCAGGGATTACACCCACGAAAATTTGATAGCCAAACTACCTTTTGGTTTTTGGGTTTATCAGTATGCTTCGATAAAGATACCGGCCTACTTTCAGTATCTTATACAAAATATCGATACTATATAATTAAAGATTTATTGTATTGGATGGTCGGTCCCCCTGAGATAACGCTATATGGCATAGATGGATTACAGAAAGCGCTTCATACAATTAGCAGTATAACACACAAACTTGCTCCTAATCAATTTATGATTGAAAAGTAATTAAGTTGAAATAATACCGGATTGTTTCCGTTTACACAAACGGTAAAATTTATTGTGCATGATAAAGCGTACGCTTTATTTCGGTAATCCTGCATATCTAAGTACCGCCAATGAGCAACTTGTTATAACAATGCGCGACACTGGTGAATTAAAATCTGTTCCAATTGAAGATATTGGTCTGGTAATTCTTGATCACAGTCAAATTACGATTACCCAGTCGGTTATTGCCAAATTGCTTGCCAGTAATACCGCATTGATAACATGCGATCACACACACCACCCTACAGGCATGCTCCTTACTCTTGACGGCAATAGCTTGCAGAGCATGAAATACCAGGCGCAAATTGAAATTTCAGTTCCACTAAAGAAACAACTATGGCAACAAACAGTCATAGCAAAAATAACTAACCAGGCTGCCTTGTTAGTTCAGCAACGCCAGGAGAATAAATATCTTTTGAATCTGGCTGCTGCTGTAAAAAGTGGGGATACGGATAACTGCGAAGCGAAAGCGGCGGCGTATTACTGGAAACGGGTATTTCCCGACTTTTTGGAGTTTCGTCGTGAACGACATGGTCCCCCGCCGAATAACTTACTGAATTATGGATATGCAATTGTCAGGGCGGTTGTTGCCCGAAGCCTCGTTGGCTCCGGTTTATTGCCAACATTGGGGATACACCACCGCAACCAGTATAATGCATATTGCCTCGCCGATGATATTATGGAACCCTACCGGCCTTTTGTTGACATGGTGGTATGCCAGATAATCCGGGGTAACGGGCGATTTCTGGAAACGACACCTGCTATGAAAAAGGTATTACTGGGCATTCCGGCCATGGATGTACAAATCGACGGACAAAAAAGCCCGCTTATGGTAGCCGTTCAACGTACCACCGCCAGTTTGGCTAAATGTTTTGAAGGCAAATCCAGGAAATTGCTTTATCCCTCATTATAAAAATTTGAATTGTAACAGGTTAAACCTATGTTTGACCGGCTTAATGCATACCGAATCATGTGGGTACTAGTATTTTTTGATTTGCCCACTGAAACCAAGAAGGACAGGAAACTGTATGCCAAATTCCGCAAAGAGATTATGTCTTACGGTTTCCAAATGTTTCAGTTCAGCATATACCTGCGGCATTGTAATAGCCGTGAAAATGCCAATGTACATATCAGCCGTGTGAAAAAAATACTTCCACCCAAAGGGCATGTGGGCATTATGTGCGTGACAGACAAGCAGTTCGGCATGATGGAGATTTTCCAGGGGCGGGAAATGGTAGAAGTACCGGAAACCGCCCAACAGCTTGAGTTGTTTTAGCATTTTTTTTAGACTGCAGTCTGGAAGCTTCCCGTACCCATAAAGCGTTCCCCAGGATTAAAAAACACATCCAAAAACCGATTTTTTTAATCCTAAAAAGCAGCCCAAAAGCAGAACAGGACTGGGTTTTAACCAATCCTGTTGTCGTAGCCCTAAGCTACAGAATAATTTGAAAGCAAATCACAACTATTCAGAAACGATCTTATCGGATAAATCAGTTGTCGTAGCCCTAAGCTACAGAATAATTTGAAAGCAAATCACAACAGGACGCCATCAACGTTGTATATGGCTGTAGTTGTCGTAGCCCTAAGCTACAGAATAATTTGAAAGCAAATCACAACACACGACAGTTCTATATTGCTTCAGGTCGTGTTGTCGTAGCCCTAAGCTACAGAATAATTTGAAAGCAAATCACAACATTTCTAATTACCCTTTGAAATTACAAACCGTTGTCGTAGCCCTAAGCTACAGAATAATTTGAAAGCAAATCACAACATATGTCACAGTAAGCGATGAGAGGTAAAGGTTGTCGTAGCCCTAAGCTACAGAATAATTTGAAAGCAAATCACAACTGTTTGGTATCAAGCGTGAATAAAGACACAGTTGTCGTAGCCCTAAGCTACAGAATAATTTGAAAGCAAATCACAACAGATGTACGAGAGGTTGTGTGTGCTCCTTTGTTGTCGTAGCCCTAAGCTACAGAATAATTTGAAAGCAAATCACAACTCAGTTACGAGATCTTGAAAACCAATTTCAGTTGTCGTAGCCCTAAGCTACAGAATAATTTGAAAGCAAATCACAACGGTTTGTAATATTTGTGGTCTTTGTCTAATGTTGTCGTAGCCCTAAGCTACAGAATAATTTGAAAGCAAATCACAACACGTATTTTATAGCTGTCTTTTTGGCTAAAGTTGTCGTAGCCCTAAGCTACAGAATAATTTGAAAGCAAATCACAACATGACAATCGACCGCTTCAAATTCTATCAGGTTGTCGTAGCCCTAAGCTACAGAATAATTTGAAAGCAAATCACAACACAAGGTTGATATAGATAAGGATGGTAATAGTTGTCGTAGCCCTAAGCTACAGAATAATTTGAAAGCAAATCACAACAAGGCGGCAAACTTCATTATCAATTCAATAGTTGTCGTAGCCCTAAGCTACAGAATAATTTGAAAGCAAATCACAACCGCAGAAACATCACATTAGCCTATATAATGGTTGTCGTAGCCCTAAGCTACAGAATAATTTGAAAGCAAATCACAACACTGATGGTCGTAACCCATAGCCCCGTTGTGTTGTCGTAGCCCTAAGCTACAGAATAATTTGAAAGCAAATCACAACGGCATCGATGTGAAGGATGCCGCGCTGAAGGTTGTCGTAGCCCTAAGCTACAGAATAATTTGAAAGCAAATCACAACTCAAACTGGTGAGCACCTGATCCGCGGTTTGTTGTCGTAGCCCTAAGCTACAGAATAATTTGAAAGCAAATCACAACCAGCAAGAAGATCAGGCGGCAGAAGATTGTGTTGTCGTAGCCCTAAGCTACAGAATAATTTGAAAGCAAATCACAACTTCGATAAGACCTGGGATTGGGCACTCGTTGTTGTCGTAGCCCTAAGCTACAGAATAATTTGAAAGCAAATCACAACACTTACCAACAGATAACCGTCGCCATCTGCGTTGTCGTAGCCCTAAGCTACAGAATAATTTGAAAGCAAATCACAACGGATAGCTCCTTCGACTTTCAGCGGATCTTGTTGTCGTAGCCCTAAGCTACAGAATAATTTGAAAGCAAATCACAACACGAGGTGATGGTTCGCGTGAACAGCGAAGGTTGTCGTAGCCCTAAGCTACAGAATAATTTGAAAGCAAATCACAACGGTTCCGACAACACCATGTGACGCAATGCGGTTGTCGTAGCCCTAAGCTACAGAATAATTTGAAAGCAAATCACAACAGGAATGGATGTTTTTTTGAATATTTATTGGTTGTCGTAGCCCTAAGCTACAGAATAATTTGAAAGCAAATCACAACTTGCCATTCAGCGATGTATATAATCAATTGGTTGTCGTAGCCCTAAGCTACAGAATAATTTGAAAGCAAATCACAACGGAGATATTCAAACCGTTCACAAAAAACATGTTGTCGTAGCCCTAAGCTACAGAATAATTTGAAAGCAAATCACAACGTAAGTCTTCAGAAAGAGGCCTTCTTGGCTGTTGTCGTAGCCCTAAGCTACAGAATAATTTGAAAGCAAATCACAACTCTGACTGACATTGATTCCATAAAAGAGGAGTTGTCGTAGCCCTAAGCTACAGAATAATTTGAAAGCAAATCACAACTGGATTGGTCAGAAAATGTGAGAGTGACGAGTTGTCGTAGCCCTAAGCTACAGAATAATTTGAAAGCAAATCACAACTAGGTTTGGAATGATGCGTGCACTCATCTTGTTGTCGTAGCCCTAAGCTACAGAATAATTTGAAAGCAAATCACAACTACGCCATCGGTCAGGTAAAAAAAGTCCTTAGTTGTCGTAGCCCTAAGCTACAGAATAATTTGAAAGCAAATCACAACAGTAGCCGGCAATTTCCGACCATAGTTGTTGTTGTCGTAGCCCTAAGCTACAGAATAATTTGAAAGCAAATCACAACTTCTCCGGTAACGATATACGATACGTCCAGTTGTCGTAGCCCTAAGCTACAGAATAATTTGAAAGCAAATCACAACAGCAGAGAGTTGATTAAATACTGTTTAAAAGTTGTCGTAGCCCTAAGCTACAGAATAATTTGAAAGCAAATCACAACATATCGCCCTTTTTAGATTTTAAATAAACAGTTGTCGTAGCCCTAAGCTACAGAATAATTTGAAAGCAAATCACAACTGCCTCTTTGAAAACGTCGCAGGACACCTGGTTGTCGTAGCCCTAAGCTACAGAATAATTTGAAAGCAAATCACAACGCGCCCGGGTACAGGAAAGACCCGGACAGCGTTGTCGTAGCCCTAAGCTACAGAATAATTTGAAAGCAAATCACAACGGCATGTTTTGGTTGATATCTCGTTATTGCGTTGTCGTAGCCCTAAGCTACAGAATAATTTGAAAGCAAATCACAACTCACCCATGACATATCGTTCTTGTTTGTCTGTTGTCGTAGCCCTAAGCTACAGAATAATTTGAAAGCAAATCACAACAAACGTAGGAGAGGTTGTGAGTGCTTCTCTGTTGTCGTAGCCCTAAGCTACAGAATAATTTGAAAGCAAATCACAACGCACCCAATACATTATAGTCATAATCCATGGTTGTCGTAGCCCTAAGCTACAGAATAATTTGAAAGCAAATCACAACCTCCGTGCCCACAAATCGCTTACCAGCTAAGTTGTCGTAGCCCTAAGCTACAGAATAATTTGAAAGCAAATCACAACAGATGTGAAAAAAATACCCGCCATCCCTCCGTTGTCGTAGCCCTAAGCTACAGAATAATTTGAAAGCAAATCACAACTGCAGATCAGGGTTCTAATGTTCAGCGCATGTTGTCGTAGCCCTAAGCTACAGAATAATTTGAAAGCAAATCACAACCCGAACAAACACTACCCAAAAAGGCCCGGGAGTTGTCGTAGCCCTAAGCTACAGAATAATTTGAAAGCAAATCACAACTACAC
>Ga0065721_10051990_pt1 | contig 12971 bp, 21 predicted proteins | sample Mesricmetagenome_FD_59108 | JGI IMG/M metagenome (GOLD analysis project Ga0065721, IMG submission 59108) | Mesophilic microbial community from rice straw/compost enrichment Sample: eDNA_1 v2 (version 2) | ecosystem: Engineered > Solid waste > Grass > Composting > Bioreactor | place: USA: Davis... | reverse complement strand
CGTTGCAGACGACATGGACCTCGACAAGGAGCTTGCTGAAGACATGGTCATCGATGAGACTTCGTCTACGCCAGCCCCTCCCCCAGGCGATGTCACCAACTCCCTCTCCGAAATGGAACTCCGAAACGACACTCCCGAACGCACCATCTCGAAAGAATCTTCTGCCCCTGCCCGCGAAGATACCCCAGCAGCAGTTCCCTCCCCTTCGTCATCCACTCCAACTCCCATGCCGGAACCCGACCTCTCTGGGCTCTCTGCCCGTGAACGCAACCGCTTGAAGCGCAAACGGAAGCCCGGAAACTCGGCCTTTGTCGCTGCACCACCACCTCAAGGGACTAACGCCAAGTACTCCACTGCCGCCGGCGGGTCTGCCAGTAAGGCGCGTCTCATCGCTGCCGACGAAAAGACGACCACCAACGCCACAAAGTCTCGCGTGAACAGTCCGGCACCCATCGACACCAAGGTGGAACGCGTCGTCATCGACCCTTCGAAGGGAGGTGCTGTTTCACCCAAGGGCGAGAAGCAGTCCAAGGCACTCGAGGTGGAGGATGGTTGTTGGATTTGGGACGGTGTCGTCAAAGTGCTCGAGGTCGATCTCCTCAGCGCCGCTTGGGAGGTTCGGCATGGTGCAGCACTCGCTCTGCGGGAGTTACTCAAAGTTCAGGGTAGATATGGAGGGATGAAAGGTGCGCACACCATTCTTCCATAACATGTGACTATACTAACCACTACCACAAGACTCCCTTTCCTACGAAGAAAACGAACTGGCACATGAACGGTGGTGCAACGACCTCTCCGCCAAGTTCCTATGTGTTTTCGTCTTGGATCGATTCGGAGACTTTGTATCAGATCAGGTTCGCCCATCCCGACCCCCCTTGCTGCACCCGTGAATACTGACGCTTCCACAGGTGGTCGCGCCCGTCCGAGAAACGGTGTCGCAGACACTAGCATCTCTCCTCATCCACATGCCCCGGCGCTCTATGCTACATGTACATTCAATTTTGCTGCAAATGATCAGACAAGATTCCGTTCCGGTATTACAGAACGGACATTTGACTGATCCGGAGGCTAGCCATGTCTGGGAGGTCCGTCATGCGGGGCTGTTGGGCATCAAGTACGAGGTGGCGGTGCGGAGTGACCTCTTCGAGTGGGCGCCGAAGGCGGAGGATGCGGAGGCGGCACCGGAGATCCTGAAGGATGTGGTGGATGTGGCAATTTTAGGGTAAGCACTTTATCGGTAGCTCGCTAAACCCTAGGCTGAAGAATTCTCTAGCCTTGGCGACAAGGACGACGACGTGCGGTCGGTGGCAGCCTCTTGCCTGCTTCCAGTTGCCAATCTCTTGGTTGAGCAAATCCCGGACATGCTGAGCTCTGTGCTTGTGGTTCTATGGCGTTGCCTTTCGGATATGAAGGATGACTTGAGCTCCAGTGTCGGTGCCGTCATGGATCTGCTTGGTATGTCCCCTTCCTCGGGGCACGGCTTTTCAAGGCTGATTCCATCTCAGGCACACTCGTTACATACGACAAGGTGATCAACATTTTAGCAAACGACGTCGCGTATGTTTATTCAATCATCCCTGATTCCCCAAGTTGATGTCTTCCCAGTCTCCCTCTCTCCACACTTGCAACTACCCTCTTCCCCTTCTTCCGACATACCATCTCCAATGTCCGTCTTGCCGTCATCAAGACCCTCGACTCCTTCATGTCGGTGCCCACTCTCCCCCGCGAATGGATCGCCACCCCTTTCCTCTGCCTGCTCTTCCAAAACCTAATCTGTGAAGAGAGAGCCGACATCCGCGAAACGACTCTTATTGCTTGGGAGCGCGCCGTCTGCATCCTCTCTGCCAAACCCGAACGACTCGAATCCACCATCGACCAAGCACTCATCCTCGATTGGTATGCGATTTTGATGACCCCGATAGGCATGCCAGTGGACACGACCAAGTTTTATCGGCCGTCCGTGGCAGTGGACAATGCGAAGGCACCAGAAAGGCATAACGTGGATAAAGCGATGTTGGCGCAAGACTTGTCCCTTGTGTCAATGGAGACAATTTTGAGGGCGCGGGTGACTGCAGCGACAGCGTTGGCGGAGCTGATGGTGACGTGGAGACTAGAGGTATGTTGACTGGGTTAGTTTTCTGGAGGTCAATTCTAACGCCTTCGCAGAACATTGTGGATATATTCAAACCGATCATTATCCACTACATGGACTCAACCAGCATGTTGCAGAAATTCCTAACAGGCGTCATTGCTGAGGAATGGGCTCATAGATACGCCAAAGCACACCCACCACCGCCCCTCCTCCTGACCCTCTCCGAATTGGCCAAGGAACTCAGTGAAAAGTCTTTGCAATGGCTCCAGGCGAAACCTCCTCTGGGCTACTACGAATTGACCCCGTCACTCGTCCGCATTCACGGCGAGACCATTGGCCTCCTTCAGTCCTTCAGCACCCAATGCAAGCTTCCTTCTTCATCCATTCCCTACCTCGGAACAGAAGTAGACGTCTCAGGGTTGAACCCCCGTGCTTTCACGATCGAGTCTGCGCAGACAGCAATTGGGGCACAGTACACACGATTGAGGGATAGTCTGGGAAGGACAAGGAAGAAGGAATTGGCTGTGATGGGAGAGAAGAGGGACAAGATTGAGGCGTCTGTACAGAGGTATTTGGAGACGAAGGCACAGAATGATTGTAGGGTGTCGGCAGCCTTTGCTGGCGCCTTCGTAGCATTTGAAAGTGTGCCGGATAAAGTGAGTCCGGTGGTGAAGGGGATCATGAATGGCATCAAGGTAGGTGTCCTGTGCTTTCTTGTTATTGGATTGGACTCACAACTCGTGTAGTGCGAAGAGAACGTTGACCTTCAGACGCGCTCGGCTGTCGCGGTAGCTCGCTTTATTTACTTCTGCAACAAGAACAACATCACCCAGCCGCCGGACAAGATCGTCAAAAACCTCTGCACATTCCTCTGTCAAGACTCTGAGCAAACCCCTATGTTCTCTTTCACCAAGAAGAAGTTGGATGGGATTCTCTCGTTCAGCGCCTCGGCGAATTCCCCTGGAGGGAAGGATGGCGAACCGGCGAGCCTTGATTTGGCGAAGGCGGAGGAGATCAAGAAAGCGAGGTTGTCCAGAAGAGGAGCAAAACTCGCGTTCCAGGAGTTTTCAAACATGTTTGGGGAGAAGTTGTATGAGGTTCTGCCGAACATCTGGCCATGTACCGTAGGCGGGTTGATGAGTGCCTTCCAAACCGGTGCGTGTCCCGCGGCTCTTTTCGTTCAGGAGGTCGCTCACAACCATTATAGAGTCACCAGAACAGTCGGACCAGCTAATCGACAAGCAGTTTGGCCAGGATGTCATTGACTCGCTCAGCGTCCTCGAAGCCGTGGTACCGACACTTCACCCGAAGCTCTACTCCAAGTTCATAGACATCTTCCCTATGCTCGAATTCGCGATGCGGAGCCAGTTTGCAATCATCCGACAGTGTACATCAAGGTGTTTCGCCACGATCTGCGATATCATGCCAGACGAGGCGTTGAAGTTCGTCGTGGATAGGATTCTGCCTCTCGTTGCGGATCCGGTGAACTTGACAAATAGGCAGGGTGCGATGGAGGTTTTGTATCGTGAGTGCTGCGGTCATCTTGGCTCGAAGGGTATGAACTGACATCCTTGGCAGAGGTGGTGCAACGGTTGGACATCAAGGTCTTGCCCTATGTTATCTTTTTGATTGTGCCAATTCTCGGGAGGATGAGTGATGTGAACGATGAAATTCGAGCAACCGCAACAAACACATTTGCTTCTCTTGTCAAGATGGTTCCCCTTGAGGTACGTGTTATTTTTATCCTGCTACAACTTGTTTCTCATACGCTTTCAGGCTGGCCTTCCTGACCCGCCAGGCTTTTCGCCGGAGCTTTTGAAGCGCAGGGACGAGGAGAGGCTGTTCTTGGCCCAGCTGCTCGACGGCTCAAAAGTCGAACAATATCAGATACCAGTGAAGATCAATGCGGAGTTGAGGAAGTACCAGCAAGACGGTGTCAATTGGTTGGCGTTCCTAGCCAAGTACCAGCTGCATGGTATTCTCTGCGACGGTGAGCGTCCTCATTCGAGGTTCCGGACGTCAGCTGATTTGACTTCCTTTAGATATGGGTCTTGGGAAGACCTTGCAGTCGATTTGCATCCTCGCTAGCAAGCACTTCGAGCGCGCCGAGAAACGCCGAGTTTCCCCTTCTCCCGACAATGTCCACCTCCCATCACTGATCGTCTGTCCTCCAACACTCACTGGGCATTGGTACTATGAGATTCTCAAGTACGTAAGCAACATCAAGCCTATCCTCTACACTGGAAACTCGCGCGAGCGCACACGCCTATTATCGAAGCTCCACAACTACGACGTGGTGATCACATCGTACGAAGTGGTTCGCAACGACATCTCGAGCCTCGAGCCGTTCAAATGGCTGTATTGCGTGCTTGATGAAGGTCATGTCATCAAGAACGCAAAGACGAAGCTCACGAAGGCTGTCAAAATGCTCCAAGCTCAACATCGTTTGATCCTGTCAGGGACGCCGATCCAGAACAATGTATTGGAGTTGTGGAGTCTGTTCGATTTCTTGATGCCCGGTTTCCTTGGGACGGAGTCGTCATTCAACGAGCGATTTGGGAAGCCAATTTTATCAAACCGCGACGGGAAGGCGAAGACTGGTGAAGCTGGTGAGTGTCAAACCAGTTGCTGGTAAGCATTTCGCTTACAAGATGTAGCTGCACTGGCTCTCGAGGCCCTTCACAAACAAGTGCTACCCTTCCTCCTTCGTCGACTCAAAGAAGATGTGCTGCACGACCTGCCACCAAAGATCATCCAAGATTACTACTGCGAGCTCTCCGACTTACAGAAGGAGCTGTATGACAACTTCGCCAAATCGAAGATGGGGGCTGCGGCTGAGGAGACGTTCCATTCTGGAGAAGACGTTGACCGGGCGAACCCCAAGCAGCAGCACGTCTTCCAGTCGTTGCAGTACCTTCGCAAGCTCTGCAATCACCCGGCACTAGTGCTCAAGGATGAAGCTTCGACAGCTGCGGCATTGAGCACTGCGAACTTGCCTGCTGACGGCCTCAAGGATATTCAGAATGCCCCTAAACTGTTGGCCCTCAAGTCTGTAGTATTTCCTCTCTTCTGGTATTCTGTGGCTGACGATGCCTTAGGCAACTTCTGCTCGACTGTGGTATCGGCTCGCCTCCTGGTATTGCAACGGACTCTCACAAGAGCGAGTTGATTGACACACCAGGCGACAGTAGCGGAGCATTTTCCCAGCATCGTGTTCTCATCTTCTGCCAGATGAAGCAAATGCTCGACATCATCGAGACGGATCTTTTCAAGCCGCATATGCCTTCAGTGACATACATGCGTCTCGATGGGTCGACTGATGCCAACAAGCGGCATGCTATCGTCCAGACCTTCAACTCCGATCCCAGCATTGACTGCTTGCTGCTCACGACACACGTTGGCGGATTGGGATTGACCCTGACGGGAGCAGATACTGTGATCTTTGTGGAGCATGATTGGAACCCTATGAAGGATCTGCAGGCAATGGACAGGGCTCATCGCATTGGACAGAAGAAGGTGGTCAATGTGTATCGGTTGATCACGAAGGGAACCCTGGAGGAGAAGATCATGGGGTATGTTCAGCGATCTGCTGAGAGTGCGATTCATGACTCACATCACTTTCGACATTAGCTTGCAACGCTTCAAACTCAACATCGCTCACTCAGTCGTCACCCAACAAAACTCAGGTCTATCGTCCATGGACACCGACCAAGTTCTAGATCTCTTTAGACGCACGACTGAAGAAGAGGACGCAGCCATGGCAGCCAAGAAGGCGAAGGAATCGAACAAACCTATTTCGCAGAAGAACCTGCTGGCTGCATTGGACGACCTTCCAGAGGATGAATACGAGGGATTGGACCTCTCCTCTTTTATGACCTCCTTGGGACGACCGTAATGCCATAACTTTATTAGTGTAATCATACTTTCGCGTTTCACCGCGCTAATGTCTAATGTATCTGTAGTCAGCGTTTTGTAGACACCATGCTTTGCACAACGGCATTTTTTGCTGCGCATGAAAAGAACACCAAAGGTTGAAGTCTACAGCAGCTCTCGGGTCTCATGAAAGACAGACGATACACAAAGCAATTATTTGGGGTTGACATTAGATGCCGGCGCTACTGAGTATCCTGTTGATCTCCTTCTGGATTTCGGCGTGGTTCATCTTGAGAGTCTTGACGTCCTCGAACTTGCGCTGGGCCTTCGCCTCCTCGATGAATGACTCCAACAAAGTCTCTTGCTCTAACAGAGGCTGAAGTGTGCGGGCCAACTCCGAATCCTTGTCGATGATATCGACGTTCGTGTTGTTCTCTGGCGTCCCATTTGGTTCTTTGATCTTGCTCGCAGACGGCTTTGGAACGAACTGCAAAGAGAATGGATTGGCATGGGCTTCAGAACAAAAGAAAAAGAAAGCACCTGAAGGGGGAACATATTCTTCTGCAAGAATAGGCCGGCACGAGTCAAGATTGCAGCTTGCACACGGTCTTGCGAGCTTCCAGGACCACCTGGGCAAGGGAGGGTGCGTATTTGTTTCGATAGTTTGTCGTATTGGCCGAATGCTTCGAGCAGACGGCGCCGGGCGGCCATGGCTTCTTTTGAAGGTTGGTCGTTATGACTGGAGAAGCTCATGTAAGCATGGGCAGAGTGAAGGAAACGGGAAACTAACTTGAGCGTCACCAACAATTCCTGGAATTGAGGTAGAGCATCCTCAATCTCCTGTTCCAAGGCGATGAGGATCTGCGGTCAAGTGAGCAACTCTTTGTCGAGCAAAAAACGAAGAATAATTACATTGTAGAATTTGTGGAATGTTGGGAGGTCATCTGATTGTCGCAAATATTGCTGGCGCCTACCGCAAGGTCAGTAGGCAGATTCAGTGATAATGATAGACATACAGTATAATTGGCCGACAGTCTCTGCATATCCTGACGCCGCGTAGGAACTTGTCGTCTTCTTGTTGCCGAGTGTGTGGGTTTTTCCGCCGTATTCCGTAGTCAACTCCTTCTCCGACCTCCTCAACTTGTTGAGTTTTGGCGTCCACGATGAACAGGAGAGAGCAAGTGACAGGCCGCTGAGGCATTTTCGGTGGGAGAGCGCAGATGATCTTTCCGCATAAACGGCAATGGTGTTTTCTACACGTCAATGGATGGAATGAAGCTCTGTCCATAGAGCTAAGTGAACAGGTGCAGACGATGGTACGTCAAGGCTTACTGGCATAGGGGACACTTCGAAACTGCATTGTCCTCTTCCCAGGGCGTTATACGTTGTTCGGCGGCTGGAATTGGATGAGCAAACGGTGCATTTAAGTGGTGCATGATCCCACCTCGTATGTCGCGGGCTTTATCTTGGTTTCCCAGCACCACACCTCTCCAAAGATCACTCGCATCTGGCACTTTCTTGCTTTTCAGGCTGTCTAAATCAAAGAAGGATGATGCCCGTCTGCTGATAGGCTTCGGAGCCTCTGGCTTCTCCCTCAAATGGTTCTTCTTCTCCTGCTCGCTTTCTGGCGGGGGAAAGTGCAAAGCGACCAGCTTTTCGAAGCGTCTCTCCAACTTCGTCTTCTCTATCCGCTTCAACCGGTCAGCGTCACTTTCCCCATCATGTTTTGACCTCCGCATTGCAAGGAACTCGTCTGTGAGAGGACGGTATACACCTTTCGGCTGGAATCCTGGACGATATGGAGCCGAGGCTGCTTTAGGCCTCGACACAGCAGTGGCAGACGGAGGTCTGCTGTCGATAGGTGACGGTGCCCCAGTGGTTGACCCCTGCGATGTGGACTTGGCGATTTGGCTGGGAAACGTAGATGATTGGCTAGACGAGGGTCGAAGTTCAAGTGTTGCCGAAACCGGCGGTGTCTTTGGTGTCAGAGGAAGCGTCTTGTCTACTGTGCGAGGCGATACCAGTGCGGCAGATATTGGAGCCGATGGCGTCTGAGATCGGGAATCGTATGTGGAAATAGCAGGCATAGCGAGAGGCGGTAGTCCTTCGTGTTGTGTGCGGGGTGTGGTCTGTGGGGGAAGCGATGCTGTTGAGATGCTACGGGTGTGTGTTGAAGGTGAAGCGACCTGTCGGTTTGGGCCAGCCAGTGGAGATGACGGAGCTGAAGGACGTGGAGTGAGTCTTCTGAATGTAGAAACTTTCCGAGTGCCTGGAGAGAGCGGTGTCGGAAGTCGTGCATTGCTGGACGGCGAAGGTGACGAGGGCGATGGGGGCTGCGATGCAAGTTGTGCCTGCGGGAATGCAAATGGGCTTGGGGTTTGGGGTTTGCTGGGCGACATCTTCTGGTCCTCTTCACTGCGGGATGGTTCGGATGTGGTGGAGGCATCCTCAGGGAGTGGGTTGGGAGATGAGGAGATGGGAGTCGTTGGCTCGACTGCCTCCACACGGATCGCGGGCGTCTGTGGCCGCGACTCGGAGCGGGCCTGCATGAATTGCCCCATAAACGAGGGCGAGGACGGCGTCCCGTAGCTGCCTGCGATGGAGAGAGCGGGAACCGCATCTCTGTCTTCGTCCAGATACGCTGTCCGTGGCGAGGGAGAGGCTGCCGGACTGAGGACAACACTGGAGGGTCTCGAGCCGGCCGCACTTGCGTTGGAGATGTTCCTTGAGTGGCGCTTTGGCTGGAAACTGGCTCAGTGTTTGAGAGCAGGAGTTTGGATCAGAAATTATACCTTATAGGCCTGATAAGGGACGTATTGGGGGCTGGCCGGAGGAGAGGCGGGCTCAGGCATAGCGGTGGTATTGGTCAGAGTTTGTCAGGTTGATTGTTGTCTCCCCTGGACTTGTCCACAAACCATCATGTCTGCGACGTCGGGCATCGCCCCATCTCCAGAGCTCACCGCACACTTCGCAGAGGCAGTCGAGTCCAAGTCTATTCGATTCATCAAGGTTTCAATTCAAAATGGTCTTTTGACTACGTTCCAGCTCTATCGTCCTTCTCACTCCCATGCATAGAATCGCTGGTCCACGATGCGTCTTGGCCCGTCTCGGGTAGCTTCGAGGAAGACCTTGACATTTTGCAGCGAGAAGATGTCTTGCAATCCAATGCCCCTGCGTATGTTCTGGCCAAACTAGACCCACCATCGCTAGACTGGCTTGCGATCTTTTATGTGCCTGAAGACGCGAAAGTGCGGGACAAGGTACGTCGCTTCGTCTTCATGTCAAGCCGTTGTGCTTACGTCCACGGTTTAGATGCTCTACGCATCTACGCGCGCGAATCTCTTGAAAGGACTGGGTTCCACTGTGTTCACTGATTCCATCTTTGCGACAATTAAGGATGACCTTACCCCGCATGCCTACCAGGCACATCAACGACATCAGGCAGCCCCTAAACCCCTCTCTTCGCGAGAGCAGGAAGCCGCCGACGCTCGTATCGCTGAGAATGCAGCAGCAACCTATGCCGGCAGTCGTGTTACTGCTAACCATATTGGGACGGGCGTCGGATTGAACTGGTCTCCAGAGGCCGATGAGGCAGTTGCCCAGCTTGCGGAGGGGGGACAGACTGCCATCGTTGTTCTTGTGAGTCTCAGAAGTCTGTCTGTGAAGGAACAATTAGGCTAACATACATCCAGTCTATCGACGCTCCGACTGAAACACTCCTGCTCAAATCAGCGTCCGATATCGAACTTAGCAATTTATCGTCTGCCCTCCCAGCCTCCGAACCCTGCTACGCTCTCGTGGCTTGGCCCCATGGTGAATCGCCAGGCGGCAACCGCGAAATCGGTGGGTCATGGCTTGTATCTGCGTCACCAGATAGCTCAAAACCTTGTCCCAGTCTTCATCTATTCATGTCCATCCTCCTCTCCCATCAAACACCGCATGCTCTACTCCTCTGGATCAGGCTCGACATACACATCGGTCAAGGGAATCCTAGCATCTAAGAAACCGCCAGTTCCTCTCGCGTCTCGAAAGATTGAAACGTCAGACCCGAAGGAGGTGGATGAGGCCTTCCTTAAGGCGGAGCTAGGAAGGTCTAGTGAAGGCTCAGCTGTTGATACTAATTCCCCAGTTGCAAAGCCCTTCGCGAAGCCCCGAGGTCCCGGCCGCAGGCGCTGACTATGCTTCTACCTAGTGTCCAGGTATATCAATCAGAATATCATGACTTTCGCTCCAATACGAGTTGCACGCGGTGCTGAGCGCCGAGAGTTTGAGCGCCCGTGGCGAAATTCTGACCCGCTGGCCAGATCCACACGATTTGGGCGCTTCCGGCTTAGTTGCGTGTTCTCGGGGTAGATGTAATCAAGTCGGATAACCGTTTACGGATCCCTTAAATACGTCGCCAAATTGTTGCCACACTCTTCGAATTTTGCCGATTATGTCTGACTCTTCTACCACGTCTCGCGGAGTCGCCGTCTATTGTGGCTCCTCGCTGGGTGACAAGAAGGCTTTCTCCAACGCTGCTCTTTGTAAGTACACGGAAGTCCGCTTCTGATGCCTGCGGATCGGCACTCGACCAAGACCTTCCTTACTGACGGGTCGATTCTGGGATAGCTGTTGGACATGCTTTGGCGGCCGCCAACCGACCCCTTGTTTATGGTGGAGGCTCCAAAGGAATCATGGGTGTTGTTTCTGGGGCCGCACTGGAATGGGGCGGGAAGGTGACGGGCATCGTCCCTTTCGCGATGGTCAAATCCGGCGGGGAAGGCGAGAAAGTGAAGAGCGATATTCACGTCGATCTAGAGGAAGTAGGTCGGGAGAAGGTGCGTCTAACTTGTTACGCGCTCTGGGAGGCCTTCGGGCGAAATATTGACAGCGGCTTCATTCATTGTGTAGATTGAGACGGTGAGCGCCAAAAGCACATAACCTGGGTCTGTGAGTGATGGTACTGGTCTTTGTAGATCGTGGTCGATTCTATGCACGAGAGAAAGGTCGAGATGGCGAGGAGGTCGGTTGGATTTGTGGGGCTCCCTGGAGGGCTGGGAACATTTGAAGAGGTGGGTCACATACGGTTAATGCCTATGTCCTTCGTCCAACCCTTGCCACGTTCGTAGGTCATGGAAGTTGCAACCTGGACGCAGATCGGAATACATGCAAAGCGTAAGTTACTCCTGTGCGTCGCCACGTTGTCTGACACATCCCTCTCCTAGCTGTGATCCTCGTCAACGTCCTGAATTTCTGGGAGCCCCTCCGCCAATTGATCAAATCGTCGATCTCTCACGGTTTCATCAAGCCTGTCAGTGAAAGTATCATCATCTTTGTTGACGGTCCATCAGATTTGGCCCTCCACGAAGAGTTTGACTGGGGGGCTGCAACTATCAAAGCACTGGATGAATGGAAGCCCGTTTCTGCCCCCGCTTTACCCTTCGATTGGACCAAGAAAAAAAACGGAGAGCAGACCGATTTCCTGTCATCCACGTAGCGGAACGGCTGAGATTTTACAATGGAAAAATACAAGCATGGTTTCTACACTTTCTTTGGGAGTTTTACTCTGCCTGTGGCTGAGGTTGAGGCTTGCCGATAGTGGGCTCAATCTTTCGGGTCTTGTCCATGAAGGTGCTGACAAGCTCTTCGGTGATAGCTGCCCTCCTCTGCAGTGAAAGGTTAATGCGAGTTCCCACAAGGTGTGCGATGCATACCTGCTGGAACGCCCCAACAAACTCCTGAAGCTGTTCAATACACCTGGCTTTGAGTTGACCCGTGAGCAAAGTGCCGGCGCGGTATTCCTGAAGAGAAGCTTAGAAAAAGAGCGCGACGATAATCCTATGAATGTGCACGTACCTCTCCGAGGCGCTTTAATTCATCGTCGTCCTCCAAGAAGAAAGTGAGGTATTGGTAGGCAACATCAACTTCGGTATCACCTCCCAGTCGACGGTGTTCCTCTTCTGTTTCACGTCCTCCTGAGAAGCCATGAGAGTTGATCTTCTTCTTAATCTGCTTGGCCGTATCCGTCATGTAGATGCTGGTGTTGGGGTCGCTGGCACTCATTTTTGTCTGGGAGCCCTGAAGGGCGGGGAAGAACTTGGAGTGGAGAAGCGTAGGCTTCGGGTATTTGAGCTTCTGAGCGATATCGCGGGTGAGACGGAAGTAGGGGTCCTGGTCAATAGCGCAGGGAATTAGGCAGGGTATGTTAGAAGTCGTTCCAAAGATTTGAGGGAAGGAGTTGGAGAAAGAAGGGGCAGCTTGGATGGCGGCAAAGTGGACTTTGCCAATGTTGTCGGATTCGTTGAAACCGAAGGTAGCCTTGACTTGATTGTAGGTAATCTGACGTGATATCCTGGAGACATTCTCATAAAAGGGGCCACCCATGAATTCGTAGTTGCTGAAAATGAAGGTCTTTTCCAAATCAAAGCCACACGCGATGATGTCTTTAGCGTTTTGCCTTGAGAACTGCTTCGTCTGTTCGGGCTTGAGCTCGTGCTTGAAGAGGAACTTTTCGTCATCTATTTGAAGAGTTAGAATGATGCGGTGTGCATAACGAAGACCGAACCTGTGAGTTGGATCACGACGGGGACCTGGAAGACGTCTTGAAGCCATCTGTGGAGCAGATAAGCGCTGGGGTTTTAATTGAAGCCGAAAGACTTGCTTGGTGAAGACGAAAGGCACCATGTGCCCCAAATGCATGCTATCGCTGCTGGGGCCGCGCCCGGTATACAAGAAGAAAGGCTTTCCCTGTTCGTATCGATCAAGGATTTTGTCGAACTCTCTGTCGACGGTTGATCAGGACACGACAGCAGGGATTCGCCGAGATGTTACCTGTGCGAGAAAAACAGCCCCCGACGGAGAAATACGTGTGGCCTCTGACCAGTAAGCCTTTCGAAACGTTGGAGGAGAGCCTCGTCGATGGGCCGAGTGCCAAACTGGCTGATGAGCTTGTCGTAGTCGATGGCGGCTTGCTTGCCATCTTCTGTGACTCCACCCTCAACCTTCCAGGGGGTGACGACCTGGT
>Ga0065721_10051987_pt1 | contig 12976 bp, 9 predicted proteins | sample Mesricmetagenome_FD_59108 | JGI IMG/M metagenome (GOLD analysis project Ga0065721, IMG submission 59108) | Mesophilic microbial community from rice straw/compost enrichment Sample: eDNA_1 v2 (version 2) | ecosystem: Engineered > Solid waste > Grass > Composting > Bioreactor | place: USA: Davis... | reverse complement strand
CCTCTGCCTCCTTCGCCAGCCCTAGCAGCCTCTATGGTTGCGTTAAGGGACAGTATATTGGTACGGCTTGCGATCCCTCCGATCTCCGAGGTGATCTTGCCGATCTGCTCCGATTTAAGCTGAAGGGAGGAGACGACGCGGGAGAGCTCGTGAACGGAGGCGAGGATTTCGCCCAACTGTTCGTTCATCTGCCGAATGCGAACGCTTCCCCGATCGATTCGTTCCGAAGTCGTCTGGGAGGATTCCGCTATCGCGCTCGTATTCTCAGCAATGCGCTGAATGCCTACCGCCGTCTCGGCCATAGCCCGGCCTGACTCTTCCGCGATGCTCGTCTGGGTGTCTGCCTGCGAGGTGACATCCTGGATCGCTCGGGCGACACGCTCGGAACCGTCCGCCGCTTCTTTCGCGCTGGCGGATAAGCTCTCCGCCGACTCCGTTACGGTACTGGAATGATCCGTAATATCGCCGATCAGCTCGCGCAGCCTAAGCGTCATCCGATCCGTGGATTCGATAATCTGGCCAAGCTCGTCCTTATCGTACTTCGCTGCTGGCGCGTACTGAAGATCGCCTGCCGCCACTTGTTTGAGCTTAACCAGAACGCGCTTGATCGTTCTGCGGATTCGCTCCGTCAGAACGATTCCGATGGCCAATAGAATCGCCACCTCGGCCGCGAGCAGGATCGCGCTCGTCCAGATGGCTTCCGACTTCTCCTTCTCTACGGCCTGTATCTCCTGAATGGCGAACTGTTCGATCAGCGTGCGCATGGAATTCAGGTTCAAGCCCGCCTGATCGAATAAGGACTGATCGGAGGATGAGGCTCCCGCGGAACCGTTCGCGCCGGATCCCGAACGCACGTTGCCTTGAGCCAGGGCAGACCATTCGCCGAAGCTGCCGACGAGAGAGTCGTACATCTCGATTATGGTTTCTCCGGAACGGGCATCCGCCAGATTTTCCAACCGGTTCTTCTTGATCAGCTCGAGAAGGCTGGCGGTGCGGCTCTCCACGGAACTGATCTTGTTGCCCAGATCCGTGGATACCCGGGAACGGGTCGTCGCATCGAGCGAACCGCCTTGCAGACGCTGGTAATTCGCGTTCGCCTGATACATGTCGCGCTCGGCGGTAAGCAGTTGATAGGTGATCTTGTAAGACGATTCGTACAACGAATTTTTTAATCGATCGATATTGGCGATATTTTGCAATAACAAGTACAAGGTCGTACCGATGAATAGAACGATAGGCAAATATAAAATCAACCTCAGCTTGGCTTTTAAAGAGATGTTGTTCAATGGGAAACCCCTTTCTCCGTTCAAAATGGAATAGGAGCCGACCTCGCCTGCGCGCGGCAAAAAGGCGGTCGGTACGCGCAATCGGCGAACCGCCGCCCAAGGAAGCTCCCGTTTATGACTGCCGGGGGTTATTCTCGCGAGTCCTGTTCCAAAAGATGAACGAGAGACTCCGCCCTTTTCTGAATAAGCGGAGCCTCGCCACCCGTCTCGACCCGCTGCATATCCTTTAACCCGTGCCCCGTCAGAATGGCCGTTACCGTCTCCGATGCCGATACCCGACCAGATTCCAGGCTGCGCTTCAGCTCCGCGATGCATACCGCGGACGAGGGCTCGACGAACAAGCCTTCGTCCCGAGCCAGCCACCCTTGCGCTTCCCGAATCGCGTCGTCGTTCACGTAATCGGAGTAGCCTCTCGAACGACGGATGCAATCCAACACGTACGTGCCGTCTTGCGCGTACCCATGTAGCCCGTCGCTTATGCCGCCTGCGATCGTGGAGGGATTCGGATCGGACTCCACCTCGGATCGGTTCTCAAGGAAAGCTCGCGCGATTGGACTGCAGCCCTCGGCCTGAATGCCCGCCATTCGGGGCACAGCGGATGCTCTCCCAAGCTTCTTCAGCTCTTCGTATCCTTTATGAATTCCGACGAGGAGCGGACCTGCCCCGATCGGAACGTAGACAAGACCGGGAACACGTCCGTTCAATTGGCGATGCATCTCGAAGGCTACGCTTTTATCGCCTTCCATCGTATATGGATTAACGAAGGTCGAGGTCACGTTAAACATGCCGTACTTCTCGCCGACCTCCTTGGCCAATGCGAACGAGTTGCTGTATGGCCCCCCGACCCGGATCACCTTGGCTCCGTAAGCGAGCGACTGCTTCACCTTCTCGGCGGGAGTAGACTCCGGAACGAGGACGACGGCCTGAAGACCGGCTCTCGCCGAATAAGCAGAAGTCGCCGCGGCTCCGTTGCCGCTCGAAGCGACGATGATCCGCTTCTGCCCGAACCGGACTCCCATCGAGACGCCCATGGATACCGGCCGGTCCTTAAATGAACCGGTCGGGTTGGCGAATTCGCATTTTAGATAAAGCGTTTCAAGACCGAGCCTGCGGGCCAGCCGATCCGCCTTTACGAGCGGCGTGTTCCCTTCTCCGATCGTCACCCGCTCCGACGCCGGCAAGGGGAGGAGATCGTCTTCATCGACTTCTCCCCGGCGCCACTTGTTCTCGATGCGCTCATAATCGTAGACAACGTCAAGAATGCCCTCACAAGCCGGACAGGAATAAATCGGGCTTAGAGGATGCTCCGAGCCGCATCGAACGCACTTTAGTCCCGTCATCATATGAATGCTCACGCTATTCCCTCCTCCGATCGAAGCAGCTCGAGCGCAAGCCGAACAAATATTTTGGTAGCATCCGCAATCTCCGAAACTTCGACCGATTCGTCCGCCGTATGAGCCTCAAGCAAGCTTCCTGGGCCGAGAATAAGCGTCGGAATTCCGAGACGTTGGGAGAAAAACGGGCATTCCGCCGTCGCCGCGAACGGCTTCGCTCGCTTCTCCTTGCCGGTCGTTTCGCTCGCGATGCGGAGAGCCGTCTGCGTCAGCCGATGCTGGACCGGAATATCGTGGGGAGGAAGGTACAAATAGACCTCGCTCTCGTAGTCGAAGCCTTCCTGATTCGCCGAGTCCGACAGCGCCAACTCGATCTCGCCCAGAACGTCTTCCCGATTCTCTCCGGGGACGATTCGCCGGTCCACCTCGATAACCGCGCGGGACGGAACCATATTCGGCGCGCTGCCCCCGTTAAATTGGGCGACGGTAAGCGATGCGGTGCCCAGCAGCTCGTGCTTGCGCTCCCGAATTCGGCTTCCCAGCCGTTCCAGCGATTGAACCAGTCGGATCATCTTCGTAATCGCGTTGTCCGGGTTCTGAACGACGGCCGTATGGCCGGCCGTGCCGGTCGTCGTTACGCGAATACGGGCATCTCCCTTGTGACAAACGCAAATATCGAGATCGCTGGGCTCGCTCACGACCGCAAAATCGGCTTTCAGCGGCTCTTCCATCATGCGAAGCATGCCCTTGTTGCTCACTTCTTCGTCCGCATTGAAGAACAAAATCAGCTTGCCGTCGAACGGGCAGCCCATCCGCTTCAGTAGAATCGCGGCGTACAGCATGGCGGAAACGCCCGATTTCATGTCGGACGCCCCTCTTCCATATAATCTCCCGTTCTCGATAAGCGCCTCGAAAGGCTCTTTGGTCCAAGCGTTGCCAGCCGGCACGACATCAAGATGGCCGTTATAGAGAAGCGTCGGCCCCGGCCTAATCCCTTCCAGAACTGCCGTCACGTTGGCCCGGCCCGGGGCTACCGCTTGATGCCGGGCCTCGATGCCTTCCTTCTCCAGAATCCGCTGGATGTACAAAGCGGCGGCTTCTTCGCCGCCCGGGGGATTCTCGGTTCGGATTCGCACCAAATCCCGGACGATTCGGAGCAGTTCCTCTTCCTCGAATCGGTCGGCATGGCCGCCCGGTTCCATGTTGCTCATAAGATGTCCACGCCTTTCCCGACCTTGCGAGTTGAATTATGCCGTCAAACGGCGTTTGCTCAGTACCACCTTGGATTCCCGAATCACCATATCGAGGATAAGGGCGAGCACGATAATCAAGCCCTTAAAGAAGTCCAGGCTCGATGCGCTGACGCCGAACGTCGACATCGCCTGCGAGATGAGGCTGATGATCAGCGCCCCGACCAGAGTGCCGGCAATGGAGCCTTTGCCGCCGAAGATGCTCGTTCCTCCGATGACCGTAGCCGTTATGGCATCCATCAGCAGCGTGGTGCCGCCGATGTTCGGCGAAACGATCGATACCCGGGAGATAAGCATCAGCGCCGCAAGCGCCGTGCATACTCCGCTGAAAATATAGATCAAATATTGCTGCCTGACGATCGGCACTCCGGACATGCGGGACGATTCCTCGCTGCTTCCGATCCCGTACGTGCGCAGCCCGAACGTCGTCCGCTTGATCAGGAAGGAAGCCAGTAAGATGAGAACGATGGCGATCATCAGAATGTTCGGAACCCCGAACGTGCTTTTGATCCCGATCGTCTTCAGAGTCGGATCCGTGACCAGAATGACTCCGCCCGTCACCAGCGTCAAGGTTATCCCTTGGATAACCGACATGGAGCCCAGCGTAACGATAAACGATTGCAGCTTAAGCTTGCCGACGAAAAATCCGTTGAACACCCCGACCAGCGCGCCGACGAGGAGAGTGGCCAGGACCGATACGACCAGAGATCCGGAATCCCGGAGAACGACTCCAGCCACGACGGCGCATAGGCTTACTCCATAACCTGCGGACAGGTCGATTCCGCCCGAGATGAGCACGATCATCGCTCCGATGCCCATAATCGCAATCGGCGCGGCGGTTACGAGCGTCTGAAGCAGGTTAGCGCCCGACACGATACGGCTGTCCATCAGTCCAAATACGACGAGGAACACGATCAGCAAAAGAAGAGGCGCGAGATCGAGCAGCCGTACGAGACTCACTTGGGTTGTTTTGGCCTTCTTCATCGCTTTATACTCCCGAGAAGCGGACGTTGACGGTACGCAATTCGGTCATCTCTTCGATCGACCACTTGCCGCCGCTGCGCCCGACTCCGCTGGCGCTTCCGGAAGCGCCTCCCGCCGGAATCATCGTGTCCCAATAATTGCTGCCTTCATTGATGTTGATGTAGCCGAAGTCCATCTGCTCGGCCATCATCATCGCCTTGTCGACGTTCTTGCTGAAGATGGCGGCAGCCAGACGGAATGGGCTGGAGGCGATCAAGGCCGGCAGCTCGGATTCGTCCTTGAACCGCAGAATCGGAAGAACCGGACCGAACGTCTCTTCGACGTTGATGTCGGCATCGACCGTCACATGGTCCAGGATGGTCGGCTCGATATACTGCCCGGTCGGCCGCCCTTCCTGAGCCTTGCCTCCGGCGATCAGCTTCGCGCCCTTGGCGACGGCGTCTTTCGTCTGGCTGAGCACCTTGTCCGCCACTTGGCTCGTATGGACAGGCCCCATCGTCGTGGCGCCGTCGAACGGATCGCCAAGCTTCACCTCTGCCGTCCGTTCGGCGATTTTGCTCACGAGAAGGTCCGCGATGCCGTCGTGAACCAGCACGCGTTCGGTGGACGTGCACACTTGGCCCGCATTGGCGAAGCTCGCGCGCACGAGCGCCGCGGCCGCCAGATCGAGATCGGCGTCCTCCAGCACGATCGTAGGGCCGTTGCCGCCCAGCTCGAGCAGGCATGGCTTGCCTTTCGCCCGGGCCGCGATCGTGTTGCCGGTCGGGGTGCTTCCGGTAAATCCGATCGCATTCGTTCTATCGTGGACGACGACTGCGTCTCCGACGACCGGACCTTCCCCGATCACCAGGTTCAAGGCGCCCTTCGGCAGCTCCGCTTCCTCCAGCACGCGCATGAACTCGCTCGCGACCGCCGCGCTCGTCAGGGCAGGCACCCAGACGATCGCGTTCCCCGCCGCCAGTCCCGGAGCCAGATAATAAACGGAAGGATTGCCTAGCGGGAAGTTCCACGGCGAGATAATGCCGTACACGCCTCTAGGCTTGCGATACGTGTAAGACCTCATGTTCCGGTCCCGCAGCGGGATGATCGCGTCGTTCATCCACTTGATCTGTTCGGCGGCTTCGCGGAAGCTGCCCGCGACCGCACCCTTCACTTCGCCTAACGCGTCCGAGTAAGTCTTCCCGTTCTCCATCGCCAGCAGCCGGGCGAGCTTCTCCTGGTTGCGTTCGACCGCATCGGCGATCCGCGCGCACAGCTCCGCCCGTTCGAATACGGTCATCCTCGCGAGCTGCTTGGAAGCGCGGTGAGCGGCCTCGACCGCCCTGCCGGCATCCTCCCTCGTTCCGAGCGGGATCTGTCCGAGCACCTCTCCCGTAGCCGGGTTGATCACGTCCTTAAGCGCGCTCTCGCTGCCGGAATACCATTCTCCATCGATATGCATAGGGTAGATCATGATGTTAGCCTCCCTTGGGTCCACTGGCTTTGCGTTACAGCGCTTCGACTTCGACGATGCCGCCGGTCTCCACCGACTTAAGGATCGCGTCGTTCACGGCGACCGCCTGCATCGCTTCCTCTACCGAGATGACGAACGGCTTGTTGTCGCGTACCGCCCTCACGAAGTGCAGCACCTCGTCTTTCAAATCGCCCGTGATCAGGCCGTGCACTTCCGGCCAATGAAGCGCGTCCGGCAGCTCGATTTTGTCGCTGTTCATGACGCTGATGCCATGATCGGCCGTATCGACCTTGATGATCCCTTTCGTGCCGACGATTTCAAGTCCTGCGTTGATGCCGGAAGGAGCATAGGACGGAATGCCCCAGGAGATGCTCAGATTGCCGATCGAGCCGTCTTCGTATAGGCACGTCGCGAAGATCGCATCTTCGGAGTTTACTCCGTTCAGAGGCATGATCTTCGAGACGGCGCGCGCGAACACGCTCTTCACCTTTTGGCCGGTGACCCATTGCATGGCGTCGACGTCGTGAACCCCGAGATAGAACATGACCGAGCTCGAGCCCTTCATGCGAATGCCGACGTCCTGATAGGAGAAGCGTTTCGCGTTCACGTGAACGACGTCGCCGATCTCGCCGCTGCGAACCCGGGCGGCGGCCGTCGCGTAACGCGGGTCGAACCGGAGCAATTGGGCGACCATCAGTCGCGCGTCGCCCCGCTTGGCCGCTTCCGCTATCTTCCTCGCGCCTTCCAACGTATCGGCCATCGGCTTCTCCAGAAGAACGGCCTTGCCTCCGGATAGAAGCTTCGAAGCGGCGTCAACGTGCAGCCGATCGGGGAGAGCTACGGTAAACGCGTCGATCGAACGGTCCTCCATCGCTTCTTCTATGCTGGAGATATATTTCGCTCCGAATCGGTTCGCCACCTGAGCCCCAAGCGTCGCGTTCACGTCCACGATCGCAACCAGCTCCGCGGAATCGCATTCCGCGATCGTCCGGGCATGCGTTTGTCCCATAACTCCCGCGCCGACAACGGCCATTTTTAATCTTTGCATTTGAGTGTTCTCCCTTCTATTCAAGAACGGATTCGTTCTTCATCGATGCTTCTTAATTTAGCGTGAAGCCAGATGCATGCCCAACGCGTAGTGCATGACTTCCTTCTCCGTAGCGCCGTGCGCAAGCTCCGCCACCGAACGCCCTTCGTGCATGACGACGATCCGATCCGCCACGCCGAGCGCTTCCGGAAGCTCCGACGAGACGATCAGGATCGCCACTCCTTGCGCCTTCAATCCGGCGATCAGCTGGTGGATTTCCGACTTCGCGCCGACGTCCACGCCGCGGGTCGGATCGTCGAGAAGAAGAATCTTCGGATTGACCGCGAGCCACTTGCCGAGCACGACCTTCTGCTGGTTGCCTCCCGACAGGTTGATCGTATGCTTGTTCGGATCCGCCGGGCGGACGTTAAGCTTGCGGATCAGGTCGTCGGTCAGCCGCTTCTCTTCCTTCAGGGGAACGAAGCCGAACCGGTGCTGCAGCCGAAGCCAGGCCAACGACATGTTGTACCGTACCGAGAACATCGGAACGAAGCCCGATTTATGCCGATCCTCCGGCACATATGCGAGTCCGAGCGCGGCCATCTTCTTGGGGGTCGGCCGTCCGATCTTCTGCCCGAAGACGCGTATCGATCCTTGGCGAAGCTTCGTGATGCCGAACAAAGCGTTCAGGACTTCGCTTCGTCCCGCTCCCATCAGACCGGCCAGCACGACGATCTCGCCTTCCCGTACCCGCAAGGTGGCGTCCTTCAGCCTCTCACCGTCGCCGATGCCTTCCAGCTCGATCGCGACTTGCTTCGGAATCGCTTCTTGATAAGGGAAGATGCTGTCGATGTTGCGGCCGACCATCATCGCGATGATCTCCTGCTCGCCGGTCTCCGGCAGGCTTGCGTCGCCGACGTGCTGTCCGTCCCGCATGACGATCGCGCGGCTGCAGAGCTTGTACAGCTCCTCCATCTTGTGCGAGATGAAGAAGATCGCCACGCCCTTGGCCGTAAGCTTGCCGATCAGCTCGTACAACTTCTCGCTCTCGCTCTTGGATAGAGAAGACGTCGGCTCGTCCATGATAATAAGCCACGGGTTGCCCAAAGTCGCCTTCAGCACCTCGATCAGCTGCATCTGGCCGACCGTCAGCGCGCTGATCTTGCTCTCCGCCTGGAGAGGGATCTCGAACTCGTCGAGGAGCTCCCTTGCAACGCGCTTCATCTCCGACTTGTTCAGCACGCCTCCCGTCGTTTCTTCCCGACCGATAAACAGGTTCTCATAGACGGACAGCTCGGGAATCAAGCTGTAATGCTGGTGAATAACCCCGATTCCCGCCTCTCTCGCGGCTTTCGGCGAACGCAGCTGGATCTCCTTGCCGTCAAGCTCGAGCTTACCTTCTTCCGGGGTAATGACGCCGGTCATGATCTTGACCAAGGTCGACTTGCCCGCTCCGTTCTCCCCGACGAGCGCAACGACCTCACCCGACGAAATATGGAACGACACGTTTTGCAAGGCGCGAACGCCGGAGTAAAGCTTGCCGATGCCGTTAAGGCGAAGCGTATGCCGCCCGCGCGAATCCGTTGTTGCGGCTCCGCCGGTATGGACGGTCCGAGAATCGGGGGGTGAAACGCCCGCAGACTTCCGGAAGGACACCTTCAGACTCTTAAGAATATCAGGCTGGTAGAGAATGACCGAGAGCAATATCATTCCGCCAGTAACCATATAGATAATTTCTTGACTCGCACCGTAGAAGGACAAGCCCGTACGGATAATCGTTACCAGAATGGCTCCTAAGAAAGTGCCCATCACGCTGCCGACGCCACCGCTGAGCAGGGTACCGCCAATGACGACGGCCGTAATGACGTCGAACTGCAGGTTGTTCCCGGCCAGCGGCTGAGCGGACTGCACTCTGCCGATCAGAAGGATGGCCGCCAGACCCGCTGACGCTCCCGACAGGAGATACGCGAGGAACTGAATCTTCCTGCTGCTGATCGCCGACGCGCGAGTCGTCTCATCGTTGCCCCCGGTCGCATAGATATAACGGCCGAGAACGGTTCGATTCAGAGTCAACCACCAAATCGCCAGCAGTAGAAACACGATAAAAATGGACACCGGAATCAATCCGAACGACTTGGAGCCCAGCCATGTCATAACCGGGTCGGTCACCTGGATGCTCTTCGAATCGGAGAGGCTGAGCGCCGCCCCCTTGCACATGGCCATCGTTCCGAATGTCGCGATAAACGGGCTGATCTTGAAGGTCGTGACCAACACCCCGTTCAGCGCCCCGACGGCCGCTCCCGTCAACACGACGATGAGCAAGGCAAGGATCGAAGGGACGCCGCTTTCATAAGCTTGAGCGCCGACAATGCCGGATAAAGCAAGGGCGGAACCGACCGATAGGTCGATTCCTTTAGTCAGAATGACGGCCGTCATCGCGAAAGCGATAAGCGCGGTAATCGCCATTTGATGCCCCATGTTGATGAAGTTGCCCCAAGCCAGAAAGTGATCCAGCATAAAACCGAATCCGAGGATAAACAGGAGATTGGTTCCGACCAGCGTGAGATTAATTCTGCCAGAACGGTCTCTAAGAAGACCGGTCATCCATCGTTGCTGCTTCACGCTTGTCCCCGCCGATGTCATTCTTGCCCACTAATCCTTCCATCCGGTTGATCCGGTCCCATCTCTTCGGTATAGTTCTTGGAGAATTCCGCCGCCGCTTCCGGAGTCATGTACTCGTAGTCGAAGCCGTTCCCCTTCAGCTCTTGTCCGACAGCGTCGCTGGATACGAAGTGCGTCGGCATGAACAGGTCCGTCGGGAACTTCGCTCCCTTGGCGATGCGCGCGCCCGCGGCAACGTTCCAATAGCCCACGCGCTCAGCTCCTGTCAGAACGTCGATTAGCATCGAGCCGTCGTTCAGGAACGTCGACATTTCGGCATCCCCGTCATATCCGCCGTAATAAAGCTTCTTGCCCTTCGCTTCGGCAGCCGAGATCGCGGACAGGCCAAGCGGATCGTTGATGAAGGCGATGGCATTCAGATCCGGATAGTTGTTCAGCCAAGTTTCCGTAACGCGTTGAGCTTCCGCCGAATCGAAGTTTGTCGGCTGCACGCCCACGATCTCGATATTCGGGAATTCCGCTTTCATGACGTCGGTGAAGCCCTTCTCGCGAGTATCGGACACGTAGTTCCCCGCCGTTCCGGTAAGCAAGGCGACTTGGCCTTCTCCTCCCAGCTTGGTGCCTATGGCGCGGGCTACGGCGCCCATGTTCTCGTAGTCCGGATACAGCGTGTTGTAGTTCCAGTCGCCTTCGACCTTATTTCCCATCGTGATGACCGGGATGCCCGCTTCCTTCGCTTTCGTAATCGCGGGAACGATTCCGTTCGCGTCGATCGGATCGATCAGAATCGCATCGACGCCCTGCTGGATGAAGTTCTCGACGATCGAGATTTGCTTCTCCAGCGAGCTGTCCGCGCTCTGCCAGACCGCTTCGACTCCATAGTCCTTTGCCGCCACATCGCCGGCTTGCTTCATTCTTACATAGAAGGAGTTCGTCAAATCGATAACGACGACTCCAAGCTTAAGCTTGTCTCCCGAGTCCGCGGCAGCGCTGCCGCTCGGCGAGGCGCCGGAACCTTCATTCCCGTTCGAGTTGCCGCAAGCTGCCAGAAATACGAAAAGCGATACGATGAGCAGGAATGCTAAACCTTTGATTTTCTTTGTCTTCATCTAAAGTGCCCTCCTAGGTTTGATCGAAAAAGCTAATCCTCACACTGCAAGCAAGCTCGTCCGCTATTGGGAGACATTCCCCCTCTCAAGAATCGATCGTCAATCTTCGATTTCTACGATGATTTCGATCTCGACAGGCGTATTAAACGGCAGTTCGTTGGCCGAGACCGCCGAACGCGCATGCTTGCCTTTCTCTCCGAAGACTTCCTCGAAGAAATCGGAGCAGCCGTTAATGACCAAGGGCTGATTCGAGAACCCGTCCGCGGAGTTGACCCAGCCCAGCACTTTCACGAATTGCTTAATGCGGTCCAGATCTCCGAGATGATGCTTCAGAACCGTCAGCAGATTGATCCCGGTTTGCCTTGCCGCCTCGCGTCCTTGCTCGAGAGTAACTTCCGCTCCTACCTTGCCTTCGTACATCAGAACCCCGTTGATCCGGCAATCTTGACCGGAGGTGTAAACGAAATTCCCGAATGTCTTGGCCGGCACGTACGAGAATTTCGGCTCGATAGGGCCCGGCAGTACGATTCCCATCTCCATTAACTTCTGCTCGATTCGAGACAAATTAGATTCCCACTCCTTTTAGCTAGATCTAGATGTTATATTTTCTGACCCGGTAATTACAAAATAATTTTATAATTCATAAAAATATTTGTCAATCTATTAAAAATTTTTTTTAAATATTTACTTCATCGTATAATTAATGCGTTTGCATGAAATGGGAATCGTTTTCATTGGAAAAGACTGAGAGAAACAAAGAAAGGCCGACTTCGGAAGTCGACCTTCTTGATCATTATTTAGTTGTAAACATTGTTGACATCCCCAAAACAACTCAAATATTATTTTATCCATTGAAATATAATTTGAAGTTTATTACATAAAAAATTTTGATCGAACCAAAATAAATCAATATTAATTGGATTTTACGCGAATTTCCTCCAAATAGTTGTAGACGGTGAATTTCGAAATATCCAAGAACATGGCCACCCGCTCCATGGAACGCTTGACCGTGAATACGCCTTTGTCGTCCAAATATTTCAGAAGCTTAAGCTTGTCTTCCTTCTGCATGAAAGGCACGGGCTTGCCGACTTTCTCGACGGCCTCCTCGAGCAAGTTCTCGATGACGTCATTGATGTCGCCGGTAAACGTCTCATCGACCTTCTTGGCCGTCCGGATGAACTCGTTAAGAACGTTTGCCGCCATCATGAAGTCGGTAATATTGTAGTTGATGCATACGGAAGAAATCGCTTTGCCTTGCTCGTCGTAAAAATAAAGCGAAGAAGATTTAAGTACCTTGCCGTCTTTAGAGGAGGTTAGATAGTTAAGCAGATCTCCTTCCTCTTCCGGCTTGCGAATGACCTCCAGCCCAAGGTTCGTGCTGGAGTCTCCCACCTTCCGCCCGGTGATATGTCCGTTCTCGATCCCCACGATGGAGTTCTCGGGCTTGCGCATGTCGTGCAGGACGACTTCGCAATTAGCTCCGAGAGCGGATGAGATCAGCCTGATCATCGGCTTCATCATTTCAAAAAACTCGTCTACGTGCTTAATGATAATCATTAAATGATCTCCTTATGGGATTATTCCATTATCCGATCCGGCGGTTGGGTTCTATTGTTGGCAAAAGTGCGATGAATCGAACGTTATATTTACAAAATAATTTTAGGCAAGCAAAAAATAATTGTCAACCTGACTTCGATCGATGATGAAGCCCGCGCCTGCCTTCCACCCCTCTCCATTGACAGCGTTTCCACTTAAGTGACATACTTTTCAGTATCTTAGCGGTTTCGACAATCCGTTTCGAACGTCGGTATTGGAGATGTGAGCATGGAGAAGTGGTTAGGCAAGTTCCGTCATATGAAGATAAGAAACAAGCTGTCTATCGTCATCGCGCTTATCGTCATCTTCGCCTTC
>Ga0065721_10051988_pt1 | contig 12980 bp, 15 predicted proteins | sample Mesricmetagenome_FD_59108 | JGI IMG/M metagenome (GOLD analysis project Ga0065721, IMG submission 59108) | Mesophilic microbial community from rice straw/compost enrichment Sample: eDNA_1 v2 (version 2) | ecosystem: Engineered > Solid waste > Grass > Composting > Bioreactor | place: USA: Davis... | reverse complement strand
TATTTTTAATTTTGATTTTTAATAATTAAGCATTTTAATCAAATATTAATCTGCATTTTACAATTTCTTCTTCAGATAACTTATTCACATAAACATAATCACCCACAAATAACATATGTTTTGCTCCTCTTAATTCGTCATGTTCATATTCACAAATTAATTTGTCATAAGGTGTAAAAGTTTGAATCTTGTTATTTTTAAAGTCAGTAATGAAAACAAAATTTCGAAATGTAGTAATTTTTAAAGGACTCCAATAATTTCCTGATTTATCTATCCAAAATCTACTCCAAGATGTAATTAATTCACCTTTGTAAGAGAACACATAGACATATTTCATATCATTTTCAAGTACGAAAATTTCACTCTCATTACACGCTATATCCCTATATTGATGATTTTTATATAAATGATTACTTAAATTTCATGATCTAATTAATTTTCCTTCCAAATTATAAATGTGAATTTTATCACCTGTTCCTATCAAAATGTTGATATTGTTATCAATTACCAAATTACTCGGAAAACGTATGTATATAGTCTTTATCATTTCCATTTTGAGCGAATAAACAACATGTACACTGTATAAATCCCCAATACAAATATAATTATCATTTGAAAATATTAATCCTCCTATAAAAATTTTGTTTCTCTCTTTTTCTAATTTTACATTTTTTATATTAAGTTTGTAAGAACTAAAATTATTAATAATATATATATGATTTTTAACCCTTGCTATTGCTCCTGGTGTAAAATTAAATTTGATTAACTCACAATAAGATATACTTTTTAATATTGGTGGTAATATTTTTTTTGATAAATTACTTTTTAGAATTTTTGACCAAGATTTACATATACTTTTACAAATTATCTTATATTTAATTTGTAAAAAGTATATTATATTTATTAATATTTCTGTTTGAATTTTTTTTCCGTACAAATTATTTGCGCTTCTGATTTTTTGTGATATTGATGATAATATTTTAATTGATTCATTAATGGTTATTTGGAAATTAAATAAATTATTTGATATTTTTATCTTTCTAATATTATCTTCAAGATTTGATATTTCATTTTTTTATTCTAAGAGTTGTGATTACTGACATATTTATTTAAATTTTATCATATACGTATTTCTAATAATTATAATTTTCGACTTTTTAAATTTAATCATATATTAATTTGTATTTAGTAATTCTATGATTGTCACATTGACCCACATAAACATAATTGTCCGAAATTGTCATACTTGAAACATTTATCAAATTATCAAACTCATATTCGGAAATTAATTTACCATAATGAGTAAAAATTTGAATTTTTGGAGGAATCCCAACACCAATAATAAAAACAATATTTTGAAAAGCGGTAATTTTAAAGAGGCACCAAAAATCTTCATCATACCGAGATTTACTCCAGGACGTAATTAATTTCTCTTCATAAGAGTATACATAAATAAGATTTTTATAAGAATCAAGTACAAAAATTTTATTATTACTACACGCTATGTCTCTACATACATATCCCATTTCCAAATTACCAATTAAATTCCATGATTTAATTAATTTTCCTCCCAAATTATAAATATGAACTTTTTCATATTTTGTTGTTATAATATATTATTATTATCAATTACTAATCTTATGATTCCTTTTATTGGTGTCCTGTCCACTAATTTTTTTTTCTGATGAATATACGTCTATTTGATAAGAATTCGCGACACAAATATAATTATTATTTGAGGATATCAAATTTGTCTTTAAATTTTCTTTTTCTATTTGATAATTTTCTATATTGAATTTACAAGATTCAAAATTACTACTAACATACATATAATTCCCGATTTTTGCCATTGCTCTTGGTAAAAAGTCCAAATTAATTGACATGTGAAAGACTATATTTTTGGGTATTGAAAATAACATTTTTTTTGACAAATTACTTTTTAAATTTTTTAACCAAAATTTACATACATTTTGACAAATTGATTTATATTCAAATGGTAAAAATAATATTATATTTTCCAATAATTCTGTTGAAATATTTTTATAAGTTACTTATATTTTTAATTTTTTCTGATATTGATGACAATAATCTTATGGATTCATGTATAATTATTTGAAAATTTAATAACTCGTGTATTATATCTAATTTTTTTATATTGTCTAAAATATGTAAATACTCATTTTTTATTCCAAATTCAGTTATTACTGACATTTTTATTTATATGATTATTTTTTATATTTCTACTATTTACAATTTCAATTCTATTTTTAGTATTTCATGAAATTTTAATCATGTATTAATTTGTATTTATACTTTGTAATATATTTAACATGACAAGCTTATGTCCCTTCATGCCATTTATCGCTAATAAAAACGATATTTTGATAAATCGTTATTGAAACAGGATCAAAAAATGTCCAGCATTAATTCCACGAATCAAGATCTAATTAATTTTCCTTCATAAGAAAACACATGAATACAACTATTATGAGACTCAAGAACAAAAATTTCATCATTATTATATGTTATTTTCATTGGATCTTTATTTGTCGAGTAATAATATTAATCCCATGATTTATTTAATATTTCTTCAATATTATAAATATAAATAATAAAGCTTACAACAATAATATTATTTATAACCAGATCATGAATTCCTTTAATTGGTATCTTGCTTATCAGTCACATATTAGTAAATATATGTTTATGTGTTCTGATTTTATAGTGCAAATATGATTGCTATTTAAGGATATAATATTTGTTTTTAAATTACTATTATTCTCATTAGTTAATTTAAAATTTTATGTATATAATTTGTATGTATTTAAATCATTACCAATATAAATACTATTTTTAATTTGGTATAAATTTTAGTTCTAGTAACTCACAATAAACCATTTTTTTGGTATTGGTAAATTATTGTAGCCACAAATGATTCAATAGCAATATTCTTCCTATACGAATTGTTTAAGTTTTTGTGAATTTCATAATAATAATTTTGTTGATCCGAATATATTTAATACAAGATTTGAATATTTATTTTTAATTCCAAATTCAGTTATTAACATATTTATTTTAAATAATTACATACTGTGATCTTAGTATTTTTTATTTCAACTTTTAATAATTTAAATAAAATAAAATAAATTATTTTCGAATTAATCATATATCAATCTGTATTTAATTATGTTTTTATTACCCCAATTACTAATATAAATATAATTATGCGCTATCACAATATTCGAAACATGATGCATATCTTTATGTTTATATTGAGAAATATATTTACCATAACAAGTAAAAATTTGGATCCCTTCATGTCCAACGTCACTAATAAAAACAATATTTTTATAAATAGCTATTGAGATAGGATCCATAAGATTCCCCGGTTTAAGTCCAATACCTCCCCAGGATCTATTTAATTTCCCTTCATAAGAAAATACGTAAACACGGTTCATACAAGGCTCGAGAACGAAAATTTCACTATCATTGCATGCAATTCTCTCAGGATCTCCTTTTATTTCTGGATAGTCAACTACTGGCCATGATTTAGTTAATATCCCTTTTGTATTATAAATAAGGACTTGATTATCTTTTATAGCAATAATATTGTCATTTCCATCAATAACCAAATCACTAATTCCCTTAGTTGATATCTTATTTATTAACTTCATTTTGAGAGAATATATATGTATTATATTCAAATTTATGGTACAAATATAATTATTATTCGAGGTTATAATATTTGTTTGAAAATTTTCGTCATTTTCCTCAATTAATTTAGAATTTATCATATCTAATTTGCAAGCATTCAAGTATCTACTAATATATATGTGATTATTTGTCATCATAATTGTTTTTGGTACAAATTTAACATCAAATGATTCACAATAAATCATATTTTTTGGTATCGATAATAAAATTTTTTTCGATAAATTACTTTTAAGATTTTTTAACCAAATTTTGCACACAGTTTGACAAATTGATTTGTATTCTATTTGAAGAAAAGACACTATGTTTATGAGTAATTCAGTTACCACATTCTGAAAAAATGAGTTATTTTTCTGTAATATTAAATTAGTTATAATCGACATATTTATTTCAAATAATCATACAAAATATTTTTTGAAATTTTAATTTCAATATTTTGTATATTTAATCGAATATAAATTTATATTTGCTGAATTTTTTACCACATTTAGTATATAAGTAAATATCATTTTCTGCAAATATCATGTATGTTGCATCTTTTAAATTAGTGTGTTTATATTCAGAAATGAGTTTATCACATCGTGTAAAAGCCCAAATTAGGGATTCAGTTGAATTAAGAATAAAAATAATGCCCTGATATATGACGATTTTTTTGGGGGTCCATATGTTCCAAAATTACAAAATTTGTTCAAGTTCTAATTAATTCTCCTTCATAATAAAATACATGAACATCACCCATGTAACATTCAAGAATGCAAATTTCATTCCCATTACATGATATATCTCTACGCGCATATTCTGTTTCCGACTCATTTAACAAATATCATGATTTAATCAATGCGTCTCTCGAATTATAAATACATATTTTCATATCTGTTAATATTACAATATTATTATTATCATCAATTTCCAAATCCTCAACTCCTTTTATTATATTTCGCTTATTATTATCATTTTGATTAATGAATACACAAATATTTTACCACGTTTTTCTAAGCAAATGTAATTGTCATTTGAAGATATCAAATCGATTTAAAATCCGTATATCTAATTTCTTCCATTCTGAAATTTTATGTTAAATCTACAAAAGTTTGAAATGTTACTAATATATAAAACTTTTTGTTCTCGCGATTGTTTTTGGTATAAATTCTAAATCAAGCGATCCAGAATAAAATATATCTTTTGGTATTGGTAATATTTTTCTTGATAAATCACTTGTTAGATTTTCCAGCCAAGATTTACATACTCTTCGACACATTGGTTTATATTCAATTGGCAAAAAAAGATATTATACTTATTAGTATTTCGGCTGCAATACATTTCCCGTATGAATTATTTATATTTTTAATTTTTTTACGTTATTTTCGAGATAAAAAAATTCATTATTTATATCAAATTTAGTTGTAATAGACATATTTATTTTTATAATCTTATTTTATAATCCCAAAATTACAAATTTTAATTTTATTTTCTCAAATATCAAAATATTTATTAATTTTATAACATGATTTTAATTGTATATTAATTTGAATTTAGATATTTTTCTTTTTTCATAATTACTCGAATAAACATAATCATCTGCTATTATAATATTTGTGGCAAGTCCTAATCCTACATCTTTATATTCGGATATAAATTTACCACAACAAGTAAAAGTTAAAATACTATCACTATAACCGTCACTAATAAAAACTATATTCTGATTAATTGTTATTGAAAGAGGGTTTACAAAATACCCAGGTTTAAATTTTCCAGAAAAACCCCAAGTTCTAATTAATTCTCCCTCATAAGAAAACACATAAACACGACCTATATGATTTTCAAGAACAAATATTTCACTATCATTATATGTTACTCTCCTCCTAGGATCTCCACTTGTTTCTGCGTAACCAAATAAAAACCACGATTTTTTTAGTACTCCTTTGATATCATAAATACAAATCATATAACATTTAACAATAATAATATTGTTATTATCATCAATAACAATATCATCAATTCGTCCATTTAGTATCCTATTTATTAGTTTCATATCAAGTGAATATATATATATATCATGAGTCTGAGGTACAAATATAGTTATTGTTTGAGGACATAATTTCTTTTTGAAAATTATGATTATGATATTTAACCAGTACGGACCATTGTATGTCAAATTTACTCATTGTAGTTTCATTGCTAATATACATATCGTTCCCTATTCTCAACATTGCTTTTGGTACAAATCCCACATCGAATGATTCGCAATAAATTATATCTTTTGGTATTTGTAATAATTTTTTTCTTAATAGATTACTTTTGAGATTTACTAGCCAAGTTTTACATACACTCCGACAAATTTACTCATATTCAACTGATAAATATGATATTATATTAAAAAAGTGATTCAGAAGGAATATTTTTCGCACACGAGTTTATGCTATTTTTTATTTTTTTTGATATTAATGACAATAATTTTATAGATTCATGAATAATTATCTGAAAATTTAATAATTTATGTGATATTTTTAAATTTGTCAAATTATTTTCAAGTTTTGAAATTTCATTTTCGATTCCAAATTCAGTTATTATGGACATGTTTATTTCTGACAATCGTCACATTAATCTTCCCAAAAATTTCAATTTTCAATTTTTTAATTGGTATATTATTTTGAATTTTGTAATACTGGTATTCTCCCAATCACTTATATAAACATAATTATTACTTATTAAAATATCCGAAATATCAATCGCGTCTTTATGCACATATTCAAAAATAAAATCCCCATTACAAGTAAAAGCTTGAATTCTCTTATTTCCTGAATCAACAACAAAAACGGTGTCTCGGTAAATGTCAATCCCCCAAGGATTTAGGAATTCTCCAGGACCATTCCCTAAGTTCCCCCAAGATCTTATTAATTCTCCATTATTAGAAAATACACAGACACTATTAAAAGCTGTATCAATGATAAAAATCTCATTTTTATTAAATGATATTTTTCTGGATCTTTGGTTTTCTAGCGAATTATTAATTAAATTCCAAGAATTAATAAGTCTCCCTTTAATATCAAAAATATGAAATTTATCACATGTTGATACAAGAACATGATTATTGTTATCAATTGCTAAACCTTGAATAGTTGAAATTAGTATGCAACCTATAAATTGCATATCCGGTGAAAATATCATTATTTCTTCTGGATATTTAATACAAACATAATTTTTATTTGAGGATATTATATTGTGAAAATTTTCATTATTTTCTCTAATCAATCTGGAATTTTGAATATTAATTATAGTTGCATTTGACCGGTTAGTTATGTATATATCATTAACTATTTTTGCCATCGATCTTGGAGAAAAATCTAATTTAAATGTTTCACAATAAGATATATTTTTGGGTATTGGTAATAAGATTTTTTTTGACAAACAATTTTTTATATCCTTATTCCAATTAATACATACATTTTTACAAATTGAAATATATTCAAATGGTAAAAAAGATACTATTTCTATTAATAATTCTTTTGCAATATTTTTACCAAATAAATTATCTTTAGTTTTTATTTGTTGTGATATTAATGATAGTAATTTTATGGATTCACTAATAATTATCCGAAAAATTAATGGACTATTTAATAATTTTAATTTTTTTATATTTTCTTCCAAACATAAGAATTCATTTTCTATTTTTAAAATAGTAATTGCTGACATGATTGTTTTTTTATCTTATAATTTTACATTTTTAGTATTTTAATTTCAACTTTTAGGCTAATTTATGATAAAAAAAACAATTTTATTTTTATAATTAATTTAGTATATTAGATCATATTTTAAAAATTTATTTTTATACCAATCACCCAAATATACATATTTACCCATAAATATGATATTTACAATTGTCGACAAAGTTTCTTTGTATAAATATTCGGTGACAAATTTACCACCACTAGTGAAAACCTTAATCTTATTTTCTGAATCAGAAACAAAAATAATATCTTTATATATGGTAATCCCTTGAGGACCTTTGAGATAACTTGATTTTTTACTTTTTCCTAAAGACTTTAGTAATTTTCCTTTGTAAGAGAACACATGAATACAATTCAAATAGTAATCATTTATAAAAATTTTTTTCCTATTACATGCTATGCTTGTTTCTATAATTAAACAATTATTTATAATATGTCTAAAATCCAATTCTTCTACCTTTTTTTTGTCGATAATACTATAGATATAAATTGTGTGATTCGTCATTATTATAGCATTATTATAATCATCAATTATCATTTTTTTATATCCTTCCATTTTCGAAATCCTATATTCTAATTTTTCATCCGAGTAAATATCAATATCACCTTCATTGTAAAGACAAATATATTTTTCTTTTTTGCATATTAATTTTTTATATTTGTGATCGTCTTTTTCCTCAATTAATTTGGAATCACTATCTAAAGTAAATAAATACAACCTACTCTTTACATATACTTTATTTTCTATTTCAGCTATTGTTAATGGTGTAGATAGTGTTTCGAATGATTTAGAAAGACTTATGTCTTTCGGAACATGGTAAAATATTTTTTTTTGAAAATAGTTATTAAATATTTTATTCCAATTCGTACATACTATCTGTGTAATCGAAACATCATCAAATGATAAAAAAGAATATATTACTAATAATATGTCATTTTGAATATTACCGAACAAATTATTTTTGTTTCCTAATAATTGCGATTTAATGGACATTGCCATACTTGTTATAACGCTTTAATAAAGAATATCTCTTGTATTCCTTAATTTCAATTTTTTTAATAGTAAGCTTAATTGTCATATTTAATTTTAAATATGAAAATTTTAGTACTTTTCCAATCATTAACATAAATATTATCATTATCAATAACAATATCTGCCATATCCACTAATTTGTCATATTTGTATTCCAACAAAAATTTACCGTAATGATTTAAAACTTGAATTCTGTAATTCCCCGAATCAACAATAAAAACAACATTTTTATAAATAGTAATTCCCCAAGGATTTCTAAAATTACCTGGTTCATTGCCTAATTTGCCAATGGTTGTTATTAATTTCCCTTCAAGAGAAAATATATAAACACAACTAAAAGCAGTATCAACCATATAAATTCTATTTTTATTAATTACTATTTTTCTTACTTTCTGGTTTTCTTTTGAATTATCCATTAAATTCCATGAATTAATCATATCTCCGAATAAATCGTAAACATAAAATCTCTTATTTGTTGATATATATATTCTTTTGTTTTCACTAATTGCTGCCCCTTGGCAATTTTTTACTTCTATTCTATTATGAAAATGGGGAATTAACGAAATTATATCTATATGATCAAATTTATTAATTAAAATTATGTCATTTCCATTCGAAGATATTAATTTACCATATAAATATACATATTCATCTTTAAATAATCCGAAATTATTCGTGTCAATCTTACAAACATTTTCATAATTGATAGCGTATATGTAATTTTTTATTTTTACTAATCTTTTTGGATAAAATTCCAAATTTAAAATAGTATGATAACATAATTGCTTTGGTATTAGTGAGAATAATATTTTTTTTGACATATTACTTTTAAGAATCTTTAACCAAGACACACAGACAGTTTCACAAGTCCGTATGTAGTATTGTGGTAAAAAGGACAATATACCAATTAGTAATTCAATTGCAATATTTTTCCCAAATAAGTCATTTTTATTTTTAATTGATTTTAATATTGACGACAATATTTTTATAGAATCATCAATAATTATTCGAAAAGATAACGAATCATTTAATAATTTTGATTTTGTAATATTCTTCTCTAATTTCGAAAATTCAGTCTCTATTTTTAATTTAGTTATTATCGACATATTTTTTATTTTCGATCTAATATTTATATCTCAAATATTTCCTATTTCAATTTTAATTTTTATTTTTATTTTAAAAATTTGGAAATATTACATATGTTTATATAGGAAATATCTAAAGGATTTTAAATTATAAAAATCCAATTAATATAATTTTTTGACTAATAATTATGAATACTTTCCAATAAAATATTTGTGTAATTAATATATTATTTCATATTTCAGTATGGCATTATTTTTGAGATCATTTACATATACATAACCATCTACAATTATAATATTTTTTAGTTTAATGTCTTTTTGAAATTCATACGCGAAAATAAATTTTCCTTCACTAGTAAAGGCTTGTATTTTGTTACTTTTTGTATCAATAATAAAAACAATATTTCGATAGATGGAAATTTCTGTGGGATTTACAAATTTACCAAATTCATAACCAAAACTTCCCCAAAATCTTATTAATTTTCCCTCATAAGAAAATACAAAAATTTGGTTTAAAAAGGTATCAATCATAAAAATTTCATTTCTATTAAATCCTATATTCCTATATGATTTATTTTTATCATTTGAATTATCAACTAAATCCCATGAATTCAACATTTTTCCTTTAGGATTATAAATATAAAATTTATTATATGTTGATACTAAAATATTATCATTATTATCAATTTCTAAACCTTGAATATATCTAATTGGTAGAATCTCTAATAACGTCATATCTGATGAAAAGACAAATATTTCACCCAAAGGAGCTTTGATACAAATATAATTATCATTTGAACATGTTACGGAATTATAATATTTTTTATCAGTAATCTGTTCTATTTCGAAATTTTTTATCTTAATCTCGCATAAATTTGTCCAATCACCAATATATAAATAATTTTTAACCCTGTTCATATTTATTGGTTTAAAATTCATATTGAATGATTTAATATGAAATATATTTTTTGGGGGTAAATTTAATATTTTTCTCGATAAATTACTTTTTAAGTAATCCAACCATATTTTGCACACACTTCGACAAATTGAAACATATTCACACTGAAGGAAAGATAATATATTCACCAATAATTCGACTATAATTTTTTTCCCACACAAATTATTATTATTATTTTGTATTTGAGACATATTTATTTCAATCTTATAATATTTATCTTTTTCCTATGTTTTTATTTCAATTTTTAATGGTAAATAATAATAAATATAATGTCTTAGTAATTTTAATGACATATTCATTAATTTATTCAAAAAATATCGATTGTGAAATCTCAATTGATAATTTTATTTATGATTATTTGAATTTTATGATAATTCAATCATATATAAATTTTAATTTTTTAACTTTAGTATCCAATAATCACATACATATATGTGATCATTTACAATTAGAATTTTGGAAGGTTTATCTCTGTCGTTTTTGCTTTCGAATATAATTTTACTTGATAAATAAAAGCTTGAATTGAATCCTTTTATTATTTGAATCAACGACAAAAACAATGTCTCGATAAATTATAATTCCACAGGGATCACGAAAATTTCTGGTTCGAAACCTTGTTTTCAGTTTTTACCAACATCTGAGCAATTTGCCATCATAGGAAAATACACATATTTTGTCATTTTCATCATCAATCATATAAATTTAATTTTTATTGTGCGCAATATGTTTGGCCCCAGGAAGAAGCAAAGTGGTATAAGTCAAATTCCATGAGTTAACTAATTTTCCTTTCAAATTATAAATATAAAATTTACTATGTTATGATACTAGAATATTATCTCTATCATCAATTGCAAAATTTCTGATTCCTTCATGAATTAATATACTTTTAATAAGTGACATATCTAATGAATATACACATATGTACTTTTCATTATAATCTAATAAGTAAATATAATTACTATTTGCGGATATTATACTTGTTTTTAATATTATTTTTTTCTGTATATTTTTTAATTTTCAATATTAATTTACATAACATTTATAATACTACTAAAATATATGTAATTTTTTATTTTTATCATAGATGATGCCTTAAATCAAATTAATAGACTCAATATAAAACATATTTTTTAGTTTTTTAAACAATATTTTTTTGATAAATTATCGTTCAAAATACTTAACCAAATTTTACATATACTTCTTGAATCTTTGATGTGATCATATGAAAGAAAAGAAATAACATTTATCAATAGTTCGTCTGCAATATTTTTCCAAAACAAATTACTAGTCTTTGGATATTAATTTTATATTATATTTATTAGAATTTATATTCGTTGGTTTAATTTCAAATTTTGATATTTGATTATTTAATATTTTATGATTTTTTATAAATTAATAATCAATTTTAATCATATATTAATCTAAACTTCATAATGCGAGAATTTCGCCAATCATTTACCTAACCATCAATAATTATAATATGTAAGGAAAATTTCAACAAATCATTTTGTATTCAAAAATAAATTCACCATGAAAAGCTTGAAACCTCTTATTTCTTTTATCAATAATAAAAAAACAATATTACGATAAATAACAATTTCAAATGGATGATAAAAATTTTCAGGTTCATGACCATAACTTCCTCAAGATCTAATTAGGTTTCCATCATAACAAATACATAATGCGATGATGGAGACCATCAAACATATAGATTTCACTTGTAGTAAATGTAATTTTACTTAATCCAATATATATAGTACTAATTAGATCCTAAAGTAATTATATTTCCCTCTAAATTGCAAATATAGAATTTATTTTCAGTGGAAATTAAAATATTATTATTATTATTGTCAGTCGCTAGATCAAGAGTTTGTCCAATTTTTATTTTATTAGTTCCATATCTGCAAATAATATATTAATAATTCCCTCATTTCTAGTAAGAATATAATTATTATTTGCGCGAATAATTTCCTTATAAAATTTTCCAATCTTCTCATTTGATTTAGATTCTTCTACATTAATTTTATGCATATTAAAACCAATACAAAATACATGTCACTGTTTATTTTTAACATTAGTGATGGTGTAATTCATTTTTTAATGATAAAATATGATACATGTTCTTTGATGTTGATAACAGTATTTTTGATATATTGCTTTTAAGATAATTATGCCAACTTGTACATACACATTTACAAATATAAAAATATTCATATGGTAAATATGAAATAATGTTAACTAGTCTTGGAATGTATTTCACAAATAAATCATTATTATTTCCAATAATTTTTAACATTGACAACATTAATTTTACATTTTTAAAGTAGTTAAATTTTGTGATAATTTTAATTTTTCATATCATTTTCGAGATTTTCAAATTCATCTTCTATTTTTAAGAGTTTTTATAATCTACATGTTTATTTTTTAATAGATATAATATTTTGTGGTTTTGATATTTATAATTT
>Ga0065721_10000072_pt1 | contig 12986 bp, 9 predicted proteins | sample Mesricmetagenome_FD_59108 | JGI IMG/M metagenome (GOLD analysis project Ga0065721, IMG submission 59108) | Mesophilic microbial community from rice straw/compost enrichment Sample: eDNA_1 v2 (version 2) | ecosystem: Engineered > Solid waste > Grass > Composting > Bioreactor | place: USA: Davis... | reverse complement strand
AGCCAGTTCCAATTTTCTTTCTTTAAGAATCTTATTGATTCCGTCTTCTGTACCTGTAATGGTAATATCACCTAATCCTACTCTGTTTCTTACCTGATTAACAAGATTTTCTGCTTCCGTAAAGTTTCCTAAACGAACCAAAGCTTCAGCTCTTATGAGAAGTAAATCTGCATAGCGGAAAATATAGAAATTCTGATGTCCGTCCGTAATTCTCATTTTATACATGAAAGGATAATTTGAGCTTGNCCAGAAACTATCNGACCAACCCACTGTGGTAGGAGAAAACCAAATTGTAGAATTTTTTCTTACCAAATCATTTTCTGCATTAAATGTATTTACGATGTCATAAGAAGGCGTGTTGAATTTCTTCCAATCCGTTCCGTAGAACATGGAAGATCCCCAAGCCCAAACATTACCTGCGTTTCCATTGGCTTCAAAAATGGATTCGGAATTTCCTTCGTGGTTGCCGTCAAAAAGATCATCGAAATTACCTAATAATGAATACCCCAATCCCATTAACTGAGTGGTGTAGTCTACAACCTTAGAGTAATCCGGGTTAGGTTTTGTAGCATAAACCTTTGCTAATAATGCTAAAGCAGCACCTTTGTTGGCTTTATATTTATTTGAACTTGCCGGTGCGTTGGCTAAAGCTCCTTCCAAGTCCGAAATGATAAGATCATATACTTCATTTACAGGCTTTCTTGTAGGATAAACCTGATCATATACTTCTTCAAAATTGTCCCCATTTACTCCGATTACGGCTTTTGTAACCAATGGAAAATCCCCCCAAAGCTGCACTCCATGGAAATTATACATTGCTCTCATGATGGCTGCTTCGGCTTTCATTTCAGCTTTTCTTGCAGGTGTAAGAGCCGGATCTGAGATATTATCTACATAATTTAAGATCTTATTACAATTGTTGATGAATTCGAAAAGATAATTCCAATCTCTGTTTACGTTTGAGTTGGTGGAAATAATCCTATATTCATCCATCTGGAAATTCTGAACATTATCTGCTCCTGCATGTGAGATCTCAGTTTGAGCATCACCATTAAAAAAATAATCTAATTGCCAGTACTCATTCCCAAAATTACTGTAGATAGTTGTCATGATACTTTCTGCTTCATCTGCAGTTGTGTACGGAGTATCATTTAATGGAACTATTCTGTCTGTTAACGGTTCGGTATCCAGATAGTCATTACAAGAAATGGTTCCTAATGTTAAGGAAGAGCCTAGTAAAAAGTAATATATTGTTTTGTTAANTTTCATAATTGCTTTCTATTAAAAATTAGCTTTGATACCAAAAATAAACGTTCTTACTTGCGGATATGTTCCGTAGTCGATTCCGAATACTCCGTTTGTTGTATTAAACGCATTTACCTCAGGATCAAATCCTGAATAATCTGTCCACGTAACAAGATTCTGACCGGTAACATATAAGTTCAGCTTGCTAATACCTTTAAATGGTGACATAAAATTGTACCCGATAGTAGCACTCTTCAGTTTAATGAATGAGCCGTCTTCAACAAATCTGTCGGAAACATATTGTGCCGAAGCAGAATTGGCTCTTGGAACGTTGGTAATTTGTCCCGGAGTTGTCCATCTGTCTAAAACTACAGTAGACTGATTCTTAAAATCGTTCATCATTTCCAGATCAAATCTTGATGCATTGTAAATATCACCACCATAAGACCCTGTAACCAATACATCTAAATACCAGTTCTTATAAGAAAAATTGTTTGTGAATCCAAAAGTGAAGTCAGGATTAGGATTTCCTATATTTGTTCTGTCTTCTGGATCAAAAATTCCGTTTCCGTTAATATCTTTATAAACAATATCTCCGGTTTGAGAATCTATACGATCAACCTGATATCCGTAAAATGAACTTATTGGTGAGCCTGCATAAAGTCTCACTAAACTTGAGCCTACCGTTTCTATACTTGCCATATCAATTATAGGCATCCATTTAAGATCTAAGACTTTGTTTTTTGTAAATGAGATGTTAAAGCCTGTATTCCAAACAAATTCTCTTTTAAAGTTTTGAGTATTCAGGCCAAATTCAATCCCCTTATTTTCCATACTTCCAACATTTTTGAGGATATTATCTAATATACCCATTTTAATCGGAACGATTAGATCATCTGTTTTTCTTTTATAAGCATCAACACTTAGTTTGATCCTATTATTTAAGAAACCTAGATCTAAACCAACATTCGTATCTGTCGTGGTTTCCCATCCTAAATCTCCACTATCCCATTGACGGGTATACCACACACCAGTTCCTCCTAATTCTGTTTTTCTTTCTAAATTATAATGAGAATATGGAGGAATTCCTGAGGCATTTCCGGTTTTTCCCCATCCTCCTCTAAGTTTTAATTCCGAAACTATTCTGTTTCCGGCTAAGAAGTCTTCGTTTGAAACCNTCCATGCAGCCGAAACTCCAGGGAAGAATCCCCATTTNTTNCCTGGTGCCAAAGCAGAGCTTCCATTATATCTGAAAACCCCCATTACTGTATATTTATTATTGAAAGTATACAAAGCTCTACCAAAGAAAGAAACCTCTCTAAAATGTTCTTTCACTAAGCTTTCGTGTCTGTTTGTAGCATTATCAAAGCTAAAAGCGGTAGTCCCTTCCGGGAAATTATCTCCCCAGTAATTATGCCAGGAATTTCTTTTCTCGTGAATTTGGTTTCCTCCTAATAATGATAAATCGTGAGAACCGGATTTTAAGGTATACGTCAATGTGTTCTCAATATTCATATCCTGATAAGTAGAACTATAATCACCTCCGATTCCTTTTTTCTCTCTACCATAGCTCGTTTGATATCCATCNGTGAACTGATCATTATTNCTGTCAATATAATCAAAAGATATTGTAGGCTTCCAAACCAGATTTTTAAGGACATTCACCTCAAGTCCCAAATTGCTTAAGAAACGGTGCGTCTGCGTTTTATTTTTTCTGGACTGATAAGCTACCGGATTTTCCCATGATGACTGGAAAGGGTTTAAAGCAAATTGTCCGTCTTTAGAACCATCAAGATAATTCCCTGAAACATCCGTATCTCTAATGGCTAACTGACTTCCGTATACCGGCAAAAAAGAAGGCGTATTGAGCGCACTTAAGATAACNCCACCTCTGGAAGTTCCTAAATTATCATTGGTATTCTTAAGACCTGTATTGATATAGTTAAAATTAGCGGCAAGCTTCAACCAGTCGGTGATTTTTGCATCTAAGTTTAATTTTGCAGAAACTCTNTCAAATCTTGCNGGATCTATNATCCCATCAATTCCCTGNTATCCTAATGCNGTATANGCCCGTACCTTCTCGTTTCCGAAAGAGTAATTTACGTTATAATTTTGGTCAAAACCTGTTCTGAAAACTTCGTCTCTCCAGTTGGTATTGATACCTGCATACTTTGGATTATTTGCCGTATCCAGATAATTACTTCCTCCATTGGCCTGAATGTCAGCTAAAAGTGATTTGTATTGATCTAAATTTAAAACATCAATATTATTGACCGTTTTTGAAACTCCCCAATACGCATTGAAATTAAGTTGAGGCTTAGCAGCTTTCCCTCTTTTAGTCGTGATAATTACAACTCCGGAAGAACCGTTAATACCATAAATAGCTGCAGAGGTTGCATCTTTCAGGATCGTCATGTCTACGATATCGTCTGTATTTATCCCGCTTATATCAAATGTTTGAATACCATCTACAACATACAACGGACTTACACTTGAAGAAATTGAATTGTTTCCCCTGATTTTCACATCTAATGAAGCTCCCGGCTTACCTGATGATTGCACTACATTTACCCCGGCTGCATTTCCCTGCAAAGCCTGTCCTACATTGTAAAGCGGTCGGTCTTCAAAAGCATCAGCTTTCACTGTGGAAACCGCACTGGTAAGATTAGATTTCTTTACAGAACCATACCCAATAAGTACCACTTCATCAATTTTTCTCTCTTTTACCAGAGTATCCTTAGTCTGAGCATGAAAATGTGATGTAAAATAAAGAACTGCAACGAGCCCTAAATTTTTAGATATTTTTACATTCATATTACTGTTAGTTTTTTAATTCTCATATTGAGACAATAAAAATATATTTTTTTTTAATTTGTTAACATTTTATTAATAAATATTTTAATTTTTCCTTTATTTTTGGGACTTGAAAGGCTTTTTTATTCACATCAAAAACACTGTGAAAATAATAAAAAAAACAATAAAAAAAAATCCCTGAAATGCTAAGCAAACCGGCAACAATTTCGCTTCCGTTACAACTTACCTTCCTCATTTTTTCAATGGTGCTGAATTGTATGGGCATTGTTATTTTACAACTTTCCGAAGCCAATATCACCTATGAAAAGTTAGGCTTTTTAGAATCATTCAAGGATATTCCCATTGCCTTAATTTCACTTTTTGCAGTTACCTTCATCAACAAAACAGGAACGAAAAAAGCTTTGATCCTTGCCCTGACTATTGTGGGAATTTGTTCATGTATTTTACCTTTTGTTGAAATGTTCTGGTTTTATAAACTTTGGTTTGCTATTATTGGTGCTTGCTTTTGCCATCGGGAAGATCTGTGTCTTCGGAATCATAAGAAATACTGTTGCCGAGGAACAATCACTGGCAAAAACAATGAATAAGGTGGAAGCTGCCTTTATGATCGGTATTTTTGTGGTCAATCTCGGGTTTGGCTGGCTGATTTCAAGTCAGTATTCAGAATTTTGGAAATTTGGGTTCCTACTGATCTCTATTTTATCCGTTATCACGATATTCCTTCTATCAAGAATAAAGATCAATGAAACAAAAAAGACAGAAAAGAACAATCTGATTTCAGAACTGTCCAGTCTTGTGACCATTCCTGCAATGGTATTTCTCTCCGTAATTTTCTTTATTGTTTTTGTGGAACAGAGTTTTAATTCATGGTTGCCTTCGTTTTATAAAAACCACCTGAAAGTCAATTCTTTCTTTGCATTACAGGCAACATCTTTCCTTGCGGTTTTTTCATACGTGGGACGAACAGTTACCGCCAATATCATTCACAAATTTCCATTGTCCAGATATTATATTCTATGCTTAAGCTTTATCGTTTCTGTGCTGTGTATTATTTTACTGGTTCAATATTTTGATTCTGACAATTCTCCGGTACTCCTGTACTTATTTCCGGTGATCGGTCTATTCCTGTCCCCTCTCTATCCGGTTATCAATTCTAAGATGATCACGCAGGTCAACAAAGAAAAAATCAACCTGTTTACATCACTGATAGTAATTTTTTCATCCCTGGGAAGTTCTATAAGTTCAATTACCATGTCATTATTGTTTGGAAATCAGCTATTAAGCTTCTATCCCGTCTATATACTATTTTTTGTCATCATACTTTTGTTCATTAGCCTAATTTATTTTAATCTTGCTAAAAAAAACATTTAGAAAATAATTTTATTTTTACTTCATGAAAATCGACCATTCAAAAAATAAAGAAACGCTCCAGGAACTTATTGATACAAAAGACTTTGTAGCACACGTATCTGTTGATTGCACTATATTTGGTTTTCATAATAATATTCTGAAAGTCCTGCTTTTAAAGTACCACGACCTGGATCTTTGGTCTCTTCCCGGTGGTTTTGTCTTTAATGATGAAGATTTACGGGAAGCTGCCGCACGCGTTTTATACGAAAGAACACATTTAAAGGATATTTTTCTGAAACAATTCCATACTTTCGGGAGAATAGACCGCACCGAGAACAACGTACATCAAATTTTACTTAAAAATAAAGGCATTGAAGTGCCAAAAGATCACTGGATCTTCCAAAGGTTCATTACGGTAGGTTATTGTAGTCTGATCGATTTTTCCTTAGCCAATACCTTCCCCGATGCATTTAATGAAAGCTGTGAATGGTTTGAAGTACACAATCTTCCAAAAATGGCTTTTGACCACGACAGGATCATTGCAACCGGCTTGGAATACCTCCGAATGAATATCAATACCGAAGTTGCAGCAAGCAATCTTCTCCCTGAAAAATTCACAATGAAGGACCTACAATGTCTTTATGAAACTATTTTGGGACAACAATTCAGAAGAAATAATTTCCAACGTAAGATTTTAAGCTTAAATATTCTTGACAGACTGGAAAAGCTCTATGACGGTTCTGCCAATAAAGCCCCATATTTATACAAGTTTAAGAAAAGAGTTCATAATTATAGCGGACATTACCCTATTTCCAACGAAGAGGAAGAAAATTAGTCTAAATAACTCTTTAACTTGGCTTTTATGATCAGGAAAAGTATCAGAATACTTTCTATTTTTCAAACTTATACGTTATAACTATCAGAAATTTCATATAAAACCATAGCATTTAAAAAAAATTTTCCTGAAATCCTGAAAAGTATTATTTTTAGAAAAACAAAAAAACATGTCATATTACCCACTCACAAGTATTCCTGATTATTATGGAATTGATGCTTTACTAACTGATGAACACAAGCTGATCCGCCAATCCGTAAGAGATTGGGTAGAGAGTTTTGTAATGCCACAGATAGATCAGGCCGCTCAAAACCATACAGATTTACCGGGATTGATGAGAGAATTAGGAAAAATTGGAGCATTAGGACCTTATATTCCCGTTGAATATGGAGGTTCCGGACTGGATCAGATCTCATACGGACTGATTATGCAGGAACTGGAAAGAGGAGACTCTGCAGTACGTTCTGCAGCTTCCGTACAAAGTTCACTGGTGATGTTCCCTATTAATGAATATGGTTCGGAAGAACAAAAAAGAAANTACTTACCNAAATTAGCAGCCGGAGAAATGATCGGTTCTTTTGGNTTAACGGAGCCTAATCATGGTTCGGACCCGGGTTCCATGGAAACCAACTTCAAGGATATGGGTGACCATTACCTGTTAAATGGAGCCAAAATGTGGATCACCAATTCGCCTTTATGCGATATTGCCGTTGTTTGGGCTAAAAATGAAGAAGGAAAAGTTCAAGGATTGATCGTTGAAAGAGGAATGGAAGGATTTACCACCCCTGAAACGCANAATAAATGGAGTTTAAGNGCTTCTAAAACAGGAGAATTGGTCTTCAATAACGTAAAAGTTCCTAAAGAAAACCTACTCCCAAATGTCAGCGGATTAAAAGGTCCTTTATCTTGTTTAAATTCAGCAAGATATGGAATCTCATGGGGAGTGATCGGAGCTGCTATCGACTGTTATTGTACCGCTGTTCAATACTCTAAGGAAAGAAAACAATTCGGAAAACCAATTGCATCATATCAGCTTCAACAAAAGAAACTGGCTGAATTCTTAACCGAAATCACTAAAGCTCAGCTACTTTGCTTACAGCTAGGAAATTTAAAGAACGCTCACAAAGCTACTCCGGCTCAGATATCAATGGCAAAAAGAAACAACGTGAAAATGGCTATTGACATCGCAAGAGAATCGAGACAGATCCTTGGTGGAATGGGTATCATGGGTGAATTCCCGATGATGAGACACGCAGCTAACCTAGAATCTGTGATTACTTATGAAGGTACACACGATGTACATTTACTGATCACAGGATTGGATATTACAGGAATCAACGCTTTTTAAAAGCAATTTTATAAAGAAGAGCCGACTTTCAATCGGCTCTTTTCTTTTATCATAATCAAACTTTCTTTTACTACTCTTGAGAAATTAGCTGTGAGAAAAGCTTTTAGCAGCTTCAATAAAATTAATGTCGGGATTCAGGATTTCCAGGATCAGATTCCTTACAGACTTCATGGCATCGTCAATATCCCCCTTTTCAAACTGTAAAGAAACTACACCTTTTTTTGCTTCAGCAAAACTCCAGATACCGGTCTCAATCGGGAATCCCCAAAATTCAGGAAGATTCTGGATAATATAATGATAGATGCATAATTGTAACGCCTGTTTCCTTTCACTGTTGTGAAAATAGTCCGTCACATTGCTTTCATCAATTTTTACAATGAGATTTTTCGTCTTCGCAGTTTTGTAATCAATAATTCTTAAAGTTCCGTTCAGCCGGTCTATCCGGTCTATAAACCCGAAGAAAGAGATCTTATCGGTATGACTATCATCAAGATAAAAATCAACATTCTCAACCTTTCTTTCAATAGCCAGAATCTCAAGTTTGTTTCCTTTTTTCACCAGTTCAAGATCATGATTTAGGATATTCTGAATTACTTTTTTGGCTATGGCTTTATGNATATAATTCATTCCTTTTTCATAAAACTCCGGCTGGTGTTTAAGCTTTTCAATAGCAACATCAATATATTGATCTATNACTTGAATTGATTTTTCTAAATCCTTTTCTAACAAAATTTTACCTTTCAGTACTTCATACACTTCTTGAAGTGAATAATGTACTAAATTCCCATAATTTCTCACCGAAAGTTCTTCTTCAATTTCATCAGTTTCAGATGTATTTAAGATCTTCGAAAGGTAAAAATCAATAGGATTATACAAATAACTTGTAAGGTGCGATGCCGAAACTTTTTNCTTCCATTTTTCAAGACGTTCCAGAACAATTGGAGTCTTCTCAATTTCTATCGGCTGGCTTGAAATAGGTTCAGAAGAGTTTTCAATAATCAGATGTTCTATTTCATGAGAACTCTCCATTTCGATTTGAGTGATGAAGCGGCTTTTTTCACCTGTATTCACACCAGAACTTAAAGCATTGTACAGCAAGTGCACATTTTTAGCATCCTGAATGAGTCTGTANAAATGGTAGGCATAAATACTGTCATTCTCCAAAAACGTATGAAGATCAAAAAATTTCCTGATATCAAAAGGAATATAGGTGTTCTGTGAGTTTCCTAAAGGCAATTTACCTTCATTGACAGAAAGCATGATAACATTTTCGAAGTTCAGAAGTCGGGTCTCCAAAAGTCCCATAATTTGCAATCCGCGCAAAGGTTCTCCCTGAAAATCTATACTTTCCGAATTAATATGCTGATTGATCAACACCTCCAGAGTTTCCATCTTGATCTCAAAATCATAAGGAGTAAGCTGATTTTTAATGATCCTGAAAGCATTTTCAAAGTGAGAAACATTTTCATACTGAATATCATCAATATCAAGCCACTTCACNTGCTGACAAAAAGCAATAAGCAAATCGAGATAAGCATCGGTAGAATCAGCTTTTTGAAGAAGATTGAAGTAAGATAAATCTCCTAAAAGCTCTTTGAGGAGTTTCTGAGAGATATAAACAATATTCCTTTCTTCTATTCTTGCTTTAAAATCATTGATAATCTGTTCATCCTCAATAGATTTAGGTAATTCCTCAAGGATTGGAAACACATCTTTATAGTAGTAAGAGGTTTTATTTTTTTCAAGTTGTTTCTGAAGGTAAAAAAGCTGCTTGACCGCATTGGAAAAGGACAGATTCNTCAAAGGAAAACCCATGGTAATATTCAGGTTTTCAACACTGTGCATCACGTCCAGACTTGCAGGCAATAAATTCTCATCCAACAAAACAACAGCTGTATTGGAATAGGTTTTATTGTCGATCTCCTTAAAAATTTCCGGCAGTATCTTCGTTTGCGTTACATTTCCCGAAACTTCGTAAACCTTTATATTTTTAGGTTGATTGAAATCATCTTCTATCCATTGGAACGCGCGGTTTTCATTGAATTCTTTCCACGTTTTATGATTCCGGAGAAATTTTCCGGCTTCCTGTCTTTCATCATCAAAATAGTAACGATCTGCCTGAAAAAAACACTGTGCTTTATCCCATTGCAAAAGGCTTCTCACCAGTTTTTCCTCAACCGGAGTAAAAGCATTGAATCCGCAAAAAACAAACTTATCCGTGGTATTCTTTGCAAATTCGTCTATTTTTGATTTTGCTGTTTCATGGATCATTCCTGAGGTTGCCCAGTTCTTCTCCTGCAATTTTTTCTTTAAAACAGGAAGAAAAACATTCATATTTCGCCAAAAATTAAGGAATTTCCTTCTCGGAATATGATCTTCCTCTCCTANATCCTGNGCCCAGTCTTTTATACGCTCCTCATCGAACATATACCTCAACACAGACTCNTCATTATCGGAAAATTTAAGAATATCATCCCAATCCTTTTGTAATGTNGGGAACCATTTNAAAAATTCGGCAAAATCATCATTTGGGATCAGATTAAGGCTTTTATAAACATTAAATGCAAATAACCACAAAGAAATCCCCTGAATAGCCTGTTTGCCTGCAATCCGGTCTATTAATTCCTCAATCGTGAAAAAATTAGGCAAAAATCCTGAATAATTGTTCTCTTCCAGAATCTGCCTGATAAAAACAATCGGACGTTTACCCGGCAAAACGATATTAAACCCGGAAAGATCCGGATTTTGAGTCAGTAATTCATGAATGATTTTATTGAGGAACTTCAAGAGGTTTTATAGTTTTTTAGGTTTTCCAGCTCATTGGAAATAAGAACATTATAATCTTCCTGTTTTTCTTTATCCATTCCATGTTCTGTTTCTTGGTCATACGACATCTGAAACTGGGTATATTCTTTTAAAACCCGATCGTAGATTCCCTGAAATAATCTGTTGAAATCTCCGGAAGTCTTTACTCTTTCCGCAACTTCTTTTCTAAGTTTTCGGGCAAAAATTTCAGCTATATCAAAATGTTTTTGCTCATGAGTCAAGATAAAATCATTGATCTTCTCTGAATCCTTCCAAGACTTATGCTCATTAAAGATCGTTTTAATCTCTATTTTTACAGGAGCTTTAGGATTACTAGATTTAACATAGGAATACACCCAACCGCAGTTGGTATAAGCTACTACATTCTTTCCTTTCTGATTGTTGATTTTACTTTTGAAGTTATTCCAATTAAGCTTTTGTCCTTCTTTCCAGGTTATTTTTTGTGCTGATAAATTATTAGTTATCAATAAACTAACTATAAAAATCCATTTCATTATTCCACTACTATCGTTTTGGTGATCCAGTTATCGTCACCATTCCAAAATTTAAAAGTATAAGTCCCTGTCTTTTGCGGGTTGAAATTGATCTGGTTAACTCCAGTAAAGCTCTCCTGCGCACAAGGTCCATTTGTAATATATTTATACGTTGTTACCGTTCTGGTAAGATTGTCATTATATACATAATCATAACCATAAAACCCTTCACATTGAGACGAATACTGAGAATATGTTNTTATACTTTGTACCGTAAACACATCCATGGTATCGTTAACAATTTTCACACTGTCGATTTTCACTCTTTCTATCGACTGTATGGTTTGATAATCGTCGTTATCGTCACATGATGTNAAAANTCCTAAAACCATGCCGACAATCCCAATGTTGAGAAGCTTTTTCATAACTNCACACATTTTGATTATATGTTAAANTTAGCAAAAATTATTCCTTAATTANGTTAAATTAAGAATTAAAATTACCCTTTGACAGGTAAACTACTTTTTTTGTTTTCAAAAAATTACTTCATCAAAATAGGTTTTTGAGCTGGTAAATCTCACATTTAAGTCCGGCAAGTTCTTCAGCAAGATCCCCGCCCTTTAAATATAAAACTCCGTTATGCTTTGGGTTGAATTGCTCTTTCTCAAATTTCCCTTTCAGCCATCGTAAAAATTCCGGCATCTGTGTAACTGCTCTGCTTACTACAAAATGGAATTTCTCCTTNAGTTTTTCTGCCCTTCCATGAATAGCTGTTACATTCTTCAATCCCACTCCTTCTGCTACTGCATTCACTACGGTGATTTTCTTTCCGATAGAATCTATCAGTGTAAATTCTGACTCTGGAAACAAAATAGCCAGAGGAATTCCCGGAAATCCACCACCGGTTCCAATATCCAAAACTTTGGTTCCGGGCGCAAATTCCATTACTTTCGCTATACCCAAAGAGTGGAGAATGTGCTTTTCATACAAGGATTCCATATCCTTTCGGGAAATTACGTTGATCTTTTCATTCCATTCATGGTAAAGTTCTTCCAGTTTTCTGAACTGTTCTATCTGATTTTCTGTAAGATCCGGAAAGTATTTTAATAGTAACGGTGTAGACATGTGAATTATTATAAAAAGCAAAAATAAGTTTTATTTCACATTTTATTCAAATAAGTTTTTATTAATATATTTGTTAAAACTCAAAAAAATTAAATGGACAAACTTTCAGATAGAGTAAAAAGATTAGGATACTCACAAACTTTTGTAATGTCTAATAAGGTAAGGGAGATGAAAGCCAACGGAATAGACGTTATCAGTTTAACTCTCGGAGAGCCGGATTTTGATGTTCCGGATAATATAAAACAGGCAGCTTTCGATGCGATCAACCAAAATTACAGCCACTACTCTCCCGTTCCGGGATTTTTAGAATTGCGTGAAGCAGTAGCTTATAAATTAAAAAGAGATAATAATCTGGATTACAAGCCTACTCAAATCTGTGTTTCCAATGGAGCAAAGCAGGCTATTCTGAATGTTTTGGCGGCAATAATCAATGATGGTGATGAAGTTTTACTTCCCGCTCCATATTGGGTAAGTTATGATGAAATGGTAAAAATGATGGGTGGAACTTCCGTAATGCTTCCTACTTCTTATGTTACCGATTTCAAAGTAACTGCAGAACAACTGGAAGAAGCCATCAATGAAAAGACAAAAGCTATCCTTTTCAGTTCTCCATGTAATCCTTCCGGTGGATATTATACTTATGACGAGCTAAAATCTCTGGCAAAAGTGATTGCCAAATATCCTCATATTACGGTGATTTCTGATGAGATCTATGAATTCATCAATTATGAAACAAAAACAACCTCTATTGCTCAGTTTCCGGAAGTGTATGAGCAAACTGCCGTGATCAACGGAATGTCTAAAGCGTTCGCCATGACAGGTTGGAGAATCGGGTATTCCGCATGTCCGGAATGGTTGGCAAAAGCCTGCGAAAAAGTACAGGGACAAATGACGAGCGGCGCCAATACAATGGCACAGAGAGCTTCTATCACTGCTTTAAGAACAGATCCTTCGGAATACAAATACATGA
>Ga0065721_10002118_pt1 | contig 12993 bp, 14 predicted proteins | sample Mesricmetagenome_FD_59108 | JGI IMG/M metagenome (GOLD analysis project Ga0065721, IMG submission 59108) | Mesophilic microbial community from rice straw/compost enrichment Sample: eDNA_1 v2 (version 2) | ecosystem: Engineered > Solid waste > Grass > Composting > Bioreactor | place: USA: Davis... | reverse complement strand
CTGTATAGACATCTCGGGAAAACCCGCCGCCGTTGATGCGGGGACCTGGTTAACTCGTCAGACAGCAACGAGTTGTACTTGTTGCAAAAGACACGACAGATTTACAAAGGTTCAGCGCCGTGCCAGTTTTAGTTAAGTTTAGTTAAAAAAATCTCACCTTTTGTACAAAGAACTCGGCAGCTGTTTCATTCGGTTACAGCGGCTGTTCCTTTGAGCTGTGATCAGACCTCACTCAACAGCGGATGGATACGCTTGTCGATGGCTTCCCGCGCTCTGAAGATCCGGGAGCGGACGGTGCCGACCGGGCAATCCATGATTGCTGCGATGTCTTCATAGCTGAGGCCTTCCATCTCACGGAGGGTGACGGCGGTGCGCAGGTCTTCCGGGAGGTCGCGGATTGCCTGGTCGATGACCGTCTGCAGCTCTTCCGTCAGCAGGTTGTGCTCAGGGGTATTCATCTCTTTCAGGGCATCATTACCACTGTAAAACTCCGCCTCATCGACCTCGACGTCGCTGGCCGGAGGGCGCCGGTTTCGGGCAACCAGGTGGTTTTTCGCGGTGTTGATGGCGATGCGATACATCCAGGTGTAAAACGCGCTGTCTCCCCGGAAATTGGGAAGGGCCCGATATGCCTTGATGAATGCATCCTGGGCTACGTCATGAACCTCGGCGTGATCACGGATAAAGCGGCTGATGATCGCCAGGATTTTGTGTTGATACTTGATTACGAGCAAGTCAAAGGCGCGCTTATCGCCTTTTTGAACGCGTTCAACCAGTTGTTGATCCGCATCTTGCGCCAGTTGCGCTGTCATTCTGCTAAAACCCCCAAGCACTCCGGTCCTACCGAAGTCAGATTCAGACTCAGCCCTGCGGCTATGAATTGTTATGACCGCGCAGCTTACCCGTAAAAGTTAATACTGCACAATCAACCACTTGCAAATATTTAAAGCCTCAAAATGCGGACAGGAGCCTCGTTAAAACTGGCAGATAGACCCACCCCTATCAGAAAAGTTCAGGCGCCATCTATGATACCGGGCTTTCCCTCCTTGTCAGTAGGCCAACCCACACAAGCCGGCGTTATGTAGTTTCCAGCTAAAAAGTGCTTGTGGCGAACCTCCTTCGAGGCGTTAAATTGAAGCGACAGCTTGTATATACTGCACGGCCGCTGAAGACCCTGTCTGGCACGACTATTCATACGGACCCGCATTAATGAACAAACACTACCATCATGATGTACTGGTCATAGGCTCGGGCGCTGCCGGCCTGACCCTGGCTTTAAACCTTGCCAACCACGCCAAGGTTGCCCTTTTGAGCAAAAGCGCAGCCAATGAAGGCTCCACCTGGTTTGCCCAAGGCGGTATCGCTGCAGTGCTGGATGATCAGGATTCCATCGATGCCCACGTGGCAGATACGCTGGTCGCCGGTTCCGGCCTGTGCCATGAAGACGCCGTCCGCTTCACAGTAGAGCGCAGCAAAGGAGCCATCCAGTGGCTGATCGACCAAGGGGTCAGCTTTACCAAAGAAAGCGGCAAAGACGACTATCACCTGACTCAGGAAGGTGGCCACAGCCACCGCCGCATCATCCACAGTGCCGATGCTACCGGCCAGGCCGTTCACAGCACCCTGCTGGAGCGGGCTCANCAGAAAAACCTGCAGATCTTTGAACACCACGTCGCCATCAACCTGATCACCCAGGCCGATGGCGGNTCCCGCCGGCTGCGCTGCACCGGCGCTTACGCCCTGAGCCATGCCGATGACCACGTCCACGTGTTCCAGGCCAAGGTAGTGGTGCTTGCTACAGGCGGTGCCAGCAAAGTGTACCTCTATACCAGTAACCCGGACAGCGCCAGCGGCGACGGTATTGCCATGGCCTGGCGGGCCGGATGCCGCGTAGCCAACATGGAGTTCAATCAGTTTCACCCGACCTGCCTGTACCATCCCAAAGCCAAGACCTTCCTGATTACGGAAGCTCTGCGCGGCGAAGGTGCTTATCTGCGCCTGCCAAACGGCGAGCGGTTTATGCCGCGGTTTGATGAACGGGCGGAGCTGGCGCCCCGGGACATCGTAGCCCGTGCGATAGACCATGAGATCAAGCGTCTGGGCTGTGAATGCGTCTATCTGGATATCAGCCACAAGTCGCCGGAATTTATCAGTGACCATTTTCCTACCGTCAAAGCGCGTTGCCTTGAGTTCGGTATNGATATTACNAANGAGCCNATTCCNGTGGTGCCCGCCGCACACTACACCTGTGGCGGTGTCGTGGTTGATAAAAATGGCCAGACAGACCTGAATAATCTTTATGCCATCGGCGAAACCTCGTTTACCGGACTGCATGGCGCCAACCGGATGGCCAGCAATTCACTGTTGGAATGCATTGTTTACGCGCAGTCAGCGGCAGAACATATCCTGGCGAACCTGGCGACAATTCCCGAACCGGACCCATCACCCAAATGGGACGAATCCCGTGTAACCAACTCCGATGAGGATGTGGTTATTTCGCACAACTGGGACGAGCTGCGTCGATTCATGTGGGACTATGTAGGCATTGTTCGCACTCACAAACGCCTCGAACGTGCGACGCACCGCATTAAACTGTTGCAGAAAGAAATTGCCGATTACTACAGCAACTACAAGGTCAGCAGCGACCTTATCGAACTGCGCAATCTGGCCACCGTAGCGCAGCTGATTATTCGCTCCGCCATTGAACGCAAGGAAAGCCGTGGCCTGCATTTTTCGCTGGACTATCCACACAAATCGCCTGTGGCCCGCGACACCATCCTGGTACCCACTAATTTTGCCGGGCAGGATATTGTCGTCAGCAGGGATTGATCACCAGGCGCCGGCATCGTAGCCGGCGCCATCGCTTACAGATTCTCACAACCAAGTACAATTTTTTACCACTCCTTTTTATCGCAGGTCGCATACTCAGTTCCATGATGTCATTCAATGGAGCTGCACCTATGCGTATCGCTTTTTTTGCCCGTTCGTTTGTTCTGTGTCTCAGCCTGTTTTTCCTTGCCAGTTGCGGCAGCGATGACAAACCGCCCAAGGCCGACTTTGGTATTGCACCGGATGGACTCAGTGGTCGGATTATTCTTCGCTTGTATGAAGATGACGGAAAAATCTTTGCCGCAACGGATCGCGGTCTCTTCACCAGAAACAAAGGTAACAGCCCCTGGCGTGCGCGTGGCTTGAGTGATCGCGAAGTTCTGGACATTGCTATCCTGGACGATGATCACTATCTGGCCTCCGCTTCACGTGTGGTGGATGAGGTAACAGAAAACCGCTTATTTGAAACCACCGACGGCGGCCAGACCTGGGATGAAATCACCCACGATTTCGGCGGCGAAGATGACCCGGAATTCATCTACGGGTTGCACTATGACGACGACAATAACGCGCTTTACGCAACGGGTACCGATGTGTTGGCGCGCTCATTGGATGAAGGACGCACGTGGGAAATCCTGAGCGGCGAATGGCATGGTTTCGGTCAGCGAAAAACCATCGTGAAGCGTAACCCGGCCACCAATGAAATCTGGTATGGCGGTCAGAACGCTGTAGAGCAACTGGTGTTGCGGGTTTATTCATTAGATACGGGTGAAGAGCGCAGCTACGCAGATTTGTTGCCCAACCCCAGCGTTATTTACGGTATTCAGTTCGATGAAACGAATCCTGACCGTGTTCTGGTTTCCGGCGAGGGCGGCGTGCTCGAAAGCACCGACAACGGCGACAATTGGGATACATTACTCGGCGACGTGGATTACCGTTTTTATTTTGATGTCGCGCTGGACCCGAAAGACCCGGACATTCTCTACACTGCAGGCTGGGATAAAAACTGGGATTCACCTCAGCCGCTGATTCTGGAAATTTCCAAAAACGGCGGTGCCAGCTGGTCGAAATATCTCTACCCCAACCAATCTCTGTTTGGCGGCGTGCGCAGCATGCTGGTGACGCAGGAAGGCCAACATACCGTGTTATATCTGGGGCTGTATCGCGGCGGCATGATGAAGGTAACCTTTCTGAAATAGAGCGCTGTTAAAGATTGTTCTATCGGCTCTACATCAATCTTGACCAGATCAATGTAAGTAAAACTTATCGCCGCGTGCGCAACCAGACGCGCAGGCGGCGATGCTCGTCCAACGAAGTGCTGTCGGACAGCAGCACCAGATAGATCCGCGCGCGAGAGTTTTTATCGCGACACGGCAGTACGACCAGCCAAGGCAGAACGACAGCGTCGTCGGAAAGAAATATTTCGCGTTCGGTTATACCCTCTTGCAACCACCATCCGCGCCCNCTGATACGCAGTACCTGCGACGGACTGCGCCAGTGCCAGTAACACACCCGCAGACTGATCCACAGCCCACACAGGCACAGGATCCAGAATATCAGCCATAACGGCTGCGTAGGAATCAGAGGTAAAACTGCGAAGGATAAGCTCGCCGCCAACAGACTGTGTACCAGCCGTTGCATCAACCATAAACGCCGCGAAGGCTGCAGGTGTACTGTCAATGCATCGGCATGAGCAGGGAGCTTGACTTTAGAGGGTGGCGCTTCAGGATTTTTTCTGAAGTCCGGTATTTGCGCGAACAATCTCAACAATCCTTTGTAATCCAGCGTCCTGTGGATTTTCACGATTTATGAGCCAGGCATACATATCCTGGTCCTCAGATTCCAATAATTGCCAGTAAAGCTCTTTATCGTCCTGCGGCAGTCCGGGGTACACATTTTCAAGAAATGGCAGAAGGATCAAATCCAGCTCCAGCATGCCGCGCCGACTTCCCCAGAACAAACGGTTTTTATCCACAATTCACTACCTGCTGACCTGATAAAACGGTTGGGCAGTATAACGTAATTCCCCAGCCTCGCCAGCAGCGTTTAAGGTGCCGGGCCGCTGGGGGCGCGATTATCCCGTTAAACAGGCGCCTCCGAAAAGTTCATTCTGCGATCAAACACCGGCAGCGGCTTTTGCTCTTCAGCAGATAGCTCTATCATGGCCGGCATCATGTGCTGGTAATGCATTTTTTCGATGGGAGTTCAACCGTGACCGAATCATTGACTACAGCTGATCAATCCGCGCTCAAATTGATTGACACCCCTGAGTTTTCCGCACAAACGTTTCTGGTAACTCTTGACCACTATGGTTTGCTGGGTGTTGAAGGCCCGGATGCCGCAAAATTTCTGCAGGGCCAGGTTACCTGTGACATCCGCGAACTGGCCAGCGGCGTAACTCGCCTGGGAGCTCAGTGCAACATCAAAGGCCGCATGCTGGTGAGCTTTCGGGCACTGCAACTTGATGAACAACGCATCCTGCTGCGCATGCACCAGGGCCTGATGGAGAAAGCGCTGGCAACGTTTGGAAAATATATCGTTTTTTCCAAAGCCAAATTACACGACCGCACCCTGGAATACCGTCGCATTGGCTTAAGCGGCCCCGCCGCCGAAACATTATTGTGTTCAGTATTCACCGATGTGCCTGAGCAAGTGGATGCATGGTTTGCTTCCGACGACCATATCATCACCAAACTGGACACCCAGCGATATGAATGCTGGCTGGGAGCGGATGCGGAAGAGATCATCGCAACATTGTCCGCAACCACGGTCCCCGCCGGAGAAAATCTCTGGACACTGCTGGATATTCGCGCGGGTATCGGTGAAGTGCGCCCGGAAAGTCATGAACTGTTCACACCCCAGGCGTTGAACTATCAGCTCGTAAACGCGGTTAATTTCCGCAAAGGCTGTTATACCGGGCAGGAAATTGTGGCGCGCCTGCATTATCGCGGTACCTTAAAACGGCATATGCATCGCATCGGTTTTGAAGCGGACCAGGAGGTGCCACGCCCCGGTACGCCCATCAACAACAGCCAGGGCAGCAGCATTGGTGAGATTGTTATGGCCGCCCGTGCCGGTCAGGATCGCATGGAAGCCTTGGCGAATATTGTTGATGAGCAACTCACTGATGCCTGGCAGGGGGATAAAAAAGTCGAACCCATGTCACTTCCTTATGCTATACCTAGTGAAGAAAAAAACTGATGTATCGCACCGGCGATCGTTTTACTGAGAAGAAAGATAGAGTCCCCGATGAGCCTAATCGTAGAAAAAGTCCGCCAGGAAATTATTGCGGCAATTAAAAGTGATCGCCTTGTCCTGCCCACCTTGCCCGAAGTCGCTCTGCGAGTCAGAGAAGTGGCCGATGATCCCAAGGCCGACCTGGAAAAACTCACACAGGTTATTGGTAATGACGCAGCACTCAGCGCGCGCATTGTGCGGGTGGCAAACACGCCCCCTCCTGAGAGCGAGCCGCCCGATCGAGGACCTGAAAGCAGCTGTCATGCGGCTGGGCATCGCCTACACCAGTAATATTGCCACGGGTCTTGCCATGGAACAGATGTTCCAGGCCACCTCTGACCTGGTCGATATGCGGATGCGCGAGGTCTGGAGCCGTTCCAGCGAGATCGCCGGCATCTGCCACGTACTGTGCAGGCACTACACCCGCCTGCGGCCGGATCAGGCCACGCTGGCCGGATTGGTCCATAAAATCGGCGTGCTGCCGATACTGACCTATGCCGAAGAAAATCCCGCGCTGCTGAGCGATAGCCTGACGCTGGATAAGGTTATTGAGAGTCTGCACGCGCCTATCGGCGATATGATCCTGAAAACCTGGGGATTCCCGGAGGAGCTGGCTCATATTCCTTCCGAGCATATCAACTTCTCCCGCTCTGCCCCTAAGGCAGATTATGCGGACATCGTTACCGTAGCGATGTTGCAGAGCTACGTGGGCACGGACACCCCCATGGGCCAGGTGGATTATCACCAAGTGACGGCTTTTGAACGCTTACAGATGGACCCGGACATTCAGCTTGCTGAATCTGAAGACCTGTCAGCCGAGATGGAAGCCGCCATGGCGCTGTTGAGCTAGCTCAACAGCGCGCATGTTACAAACGCCAGTCAATGGGCGCCTTGCCGTGTTGTTCCAGATATTGATTGGCTTTGGAGAAGTGACCATTGCCCAGGAATCCGCGATGGGCCGATAAGGGCGATGGATGGGGGGATTTGAGAACCAGATGTTTACGGGTGTCGATAAACTGCCCTTTTTTCTGGGCATAGCTGCCCCACAGCATGAACACCACACCGTCACCGTGTTCATTTACCACCTGAATCGCCCGATCCGTGAACTGCTCCCACCCCTGCCCCTGATGCGATCCGGCCAGACCACGTTCTACCGTCAAGGTAGCATTAAGCAGTAACACCCCTCTTTCTGCCCAGGCCTGCAGACATCCATGACCGGGTGGTGCTATGTCCAGATCGCGAGCGATTTCCTTGAAGATATTCTGTAGCGAGGGCGGCGCGGCCACCCCCGGCTGTACTGAAAAACACAGACCATGAGCCTGTCCCGGTCCGTGATATGGGTCCTGGCCAAGGATAACGACTTTGACGTTATCCAGCGGCGTGGTATTGAAGGCGTTAAATATCTGTTTCGAGGGAGGAAAGATGACCTTACCCTGCTGCTTCTGCTGCAGCAGGAACGCCTTCAACTGCTTCATGTAGGGTTTATCAAACTCCGGGGCCAGATGTGCCAGCCAGCTCGGATCGAGATCAATCTTACGTGCAGTGCTCGTCATAAAATGCAAACCTGGCCTGTTCAAACGGGGCCGTAGCCTAGCAAAATCAATCAGGAAAATCCCGCCTCTGCTGCCGCTTTCCTGATTTCGGATACAAAAAAACCCGGCCTTGTGAGCCGGGTTTTTCATCAGCCAGATATCACTGATTAGAGCTTGTCGCCGTGCTGGCTCAAGTACTTGGCCACACCTGCAGGAGATGCGTCCATACCGGCATCACCGTCTTTCCAGCCAGCCGGACATACTTCACCGTGCTCCTGGTGGAAAGCCAGCGCGTCAACCATACGCAGCATCTCGTCAACGTTACGGCCCAGCGGCAGATCGTTAACAACCTGGTGACGGACTACGCCTTCTTCGTCGATCAGGAAAGAACCACGGAAAGCCACACCACCTTCTGATTCAACGTCGTATGCACGGCAGATTTCGTGCTTAACGTCAGCTACCAGAGTGTATTTCACCGGGCCAATACCACCTTCGTTTACGGGGGTGTTACGCCATGCGTTGTGAGAGAACTGGGAGTCAATAGACACACCAATGACTTCTACATTGCGCTTTTGGAATTCAGCAATACGGTGATCGAACGCCAGCAGCTCAGAAGGACATACAAAGGTGAAGTCCAGGGGGTAAAAGAAAACTACGGCTTTCTTACCCTTGATCGCGGAGGACAAGGTGTAGCTGTCAACAATTTCACCATTACCCAGAACAGCAGCAGCTGTAAAATCCGGTGCTGGTTTACCTACTAATACGCCCATGTTGATTCTCCTATATATGACGGGTGGTTAAAAAATGGCACGAACGTATAGTTCATGCCCTGAAAACTTAAAAAATTGGGATACCTGGTCAGCGCCATGCGCAAGGTTTTCCCAATTAAATACTATTTAGCCAATAGTAGCCAGCTATGATACACACCCCTTCCGTTGAGTCATATTGATTTTATATATAACCCTCCCCGGCTTTTCCCTATAACCCGTTACTGCATATTTCCTTGAAAATAGGGACAAATATTATAAACAACAATCATTCTCATGAATCATTGACATCGATTCTCATTAACATTAGTATCCAAACCTACTCACCCTTCAGTTGTGATCCTCGAGGATGCGTTATGTACGTCTGCTTGTGCAAAGGTGTTACCGATAGCCAGATCAAAGAAGCCGTCTATGAAGGCGCAACCTCAGTTGGCCACTTACGTAAATGCCTGGGCGTCGCCAGTCAATGCGGAAAGTGTGGTATTACCGCCCGCGAGATCATCCAGGAAACCCTTGCAGAAGCGCCAGCCTCTCAGGCTGAACTTCAGTATTATGCGGTAGCCTGAGCTGCGTCTTTACCTCGAAACGTAATCAGAATACTTCTCCTTCTTTTTATTTTTCCTTATCCATCAACAGCTTAGCTTGACGATACGGATAAATATCACCAGACTGTCGGTCTAATTCGCCGGCGGCGTCTGCTACTTCATGGCGATCATTTATCCTCTCACCGCTCTAAGGAGACCATTATGAAAGGTGACGTCAAGGTAATTGCTGTACTGAATAAAGTACTGGGAAATGAGCTGGTGGCGATCAATCAATATTTCCTCCANGCCCGCATGTATAAGAATTTTGGCCTGAAAGAACTGGCTGACCACGAATACCATGAATCCATTGATGAGATGAAACACGCTGATGCGTTGATCGAACGCATCCTTTTCCTGGAAGGCATCCCCAACCTGCAGGATCTTGGAAAACTGCATATCGGTGAGAACACACCAGAGATGCTCCGGTCTGACTTGAACCTGGAGCTCAAGGCCATCCCGGATCTGCGCGAAGGCATTATCCTGTGTGAGTCAGTTAATGATTTTGTCAGCCGGGATTTACTGAAAGAGATTCTCGAATCTGAAGAAGAACATGTGGACTGGCTGGAAACTCAGTTATCCCTGATCGATACCGTAGGCCTGCAGAATTATCTGCAAAGCAAGATGGGATAAGTCATTCACTGAATAAAAAACGGGGCTGTGCAAGCCCCGTTTTTCGATTAGAACCGGTAATCAAAATTAGCGCTGACAATTTCGGTTTCGGTATTGCGGTGTTCCGGCAAGGTCCGGTACTCCACGTTGAAGTTAAAACGTTCATTAAGGATAAAGCCGACACCAATACCGTAGGATGCGCCTGACTGTGAAAAATCAGCCTGCAGCGTTTCTGTGCCGTCAGGTGCATGCAGGGTTTCCGTCGCATCCATGTCCATGTATCCCAGCAACAGATAAAGTTTGGCTTCGTCGTTGACTAATTCAGGTTTGTAATAAACGGCGTAATAGCTGTCGATCTCCCGTTTGAGCCGCCCGGCTGTTGCATCGTTCTTGCTCTTGCCTTCACTGACGCCGGTACCGTAACGAACCTCTACTCCCAGAGCAGCGTTATATTTATATCCACCAAGGATTTCCGCGGTGCGGGCATTGCTTACATCGATGGTTTCATCGTCGTACATAAATTCTGCCATACCGACACCGACGTAAAAACCGCGCTCGTTATCGGCCATGGCGCAGACCGAAACCAGTGACATGACTACAGCAAGTAAACGCTTCATAAATCATTCCATTATTATTGGGGGCGCCCGGTACATCTCTGGGGCCCTGTTGTTGATACCAGGGACTGTCAAAGCTGCTAACTATAACGAATAAAATAGCCAGCGAGTGATAACCGCGTCTGTATTCAATTCAACAATCCATAAACTCCCAGAGAATAAGCCCGCTTGCGCTTCTCGCCGGTCAATGAGCCCGGCTTGAGTAACTCCCCCAGCTTTACCGGGTTCGTCTGGAAACGTGTGTCGCCCGTGCCCTCGTCAAAGCTGGCCATGACACCCTCATCAAACTGATAGGCGATAACATCTCCCGCCTCGACCACCACACTGACCGGGAAGTTCAGCTGATTGATCCCCGTCTGAAACACCTGCAAGGGATTGCTGTCCCAGATGACGACGAGTTTATCGTCCACCGGGCGCAGGACGTTCACCCGGAATTTCCCCGGCCGGAAGAAGTAACCTCCCACTCCCGTCAGGGTTCCGGCGGCAGGGACTGGATTTGCCAGATCCACCAGCAGCAAAGGCTTGTCCTCACGGTGGCTGCGCTCAACCAGCTCACCGCCCACGTAATCCAGCAGACCACCCTGCACCATAAAGTCCTTATAGGCGTCGATCTGGCTCTGCACGAAGCGTCGCACCTGCCCGCGCAATATCGAAGATTCCTGGATACGGGACATCTTTTCAACATCGAGGACATCGTTTACCCGGCGAAGCTCTTCTATCTGCTCACGCAGCTCCCACTCCTGGTCTTTCAGACGGACAATGTCCGCCTGCGCCTGTTGCAGCTCGGCATGCAACAGGTGATTCTGGTCTTTGAGATACTGGATATCAGGCTGCAACTGACAGGCGCCCAGCAGGGCAGTCGACAACAGCAGCAGGATATTGGATGACTTCATGAAGATTCCTCAGACTTATTGATGAGCTGGCGAGGCTGGAGGTTATTTCTTGACGCGGAAATGGCTGGTCATCAAGACTTTGCTGTCCAGCGCCAGTTCCACCAGGTAGCCCCCCTCGGCAAATCCGGAGATGGGCAGTTCGATACGAAAATGCTGTATGCCGCTGCTGCCATTGACGATCACCGGCACCTGAGCCATCTGCAGGCTGCGGGCGCCATCGTAAAGCACCGCCTGGAGCACCGAGGTGCCCTCTTTGAAGTTCTGGTACTCAAATACAATAAAGATGGTCCGGTCAGCAGCAATTGATTCACTCGGCGGTTGCTGCAGATCAGTGATTTCACGATGACTGATCAGCATCTGGGTAATGACCGGCTGATTCTGCTCCAGTAGCTGCGTTGTCCGGGTCTCCAACGCCTGCAGTGCCTGACTCTGGGGAAAATGCTGGCGGGCCGTGGCGACTGCATCCTGGGCATCAAGCCAGCGGCGGCGCTCCAGCAGTCCGCGAATGTTGTTGATCAGCGTCTGCTCAATACGGGCCATACCCTCCAAGGCAGCCGGATTTTCCTGATCACGCTCCAGTAGCCCCTGATAAGTTTCATAGGCATTGTCGCCCTGAGGCTCCAATACCCGGCCTGCCAGGTGCTGTGATTCAGCCTTGCGCAGCAGGATCTGCTCCCGGGCCTGCCGCTGCTGCTCCTGTTCGCGCAGCGCGGTTTGTTGCTGGAGCAGATCGGGATTCGCCGGGGCCAGAGCCAGTCCTTTTTCGAGCAGCGCCAACGCCTGCCTGCTGCGGCCCTGCGCGCCATGGTCCTGAGCCAGCTGGCCAAAGCGCTGTGCCACGGCCTGTATCCCGGCCCGCGCTTCGCTGTTGGAGGGGTCCTCGGTTAACACCGCCCGGTAAAACTCGAGCGCGTTTTCTCCTGCAGGCTCGTCCAATGCCCCCTCGCGCAGATAGTACTGTGCCTGTTGCAGCCTTTCCCGCAGCCCCTCCTGCTGTACCAACCGGTTGAAAGCATCCGTCAGCGCCACGTGATACTCCGCCTCATCAAATATGGATCGGGCCGTGGCGGCATAGCGCCTGGCGTTATCCAGATTGTCTGCGCTGAGCTCACCGATGATGCTGGCGGCGAAGAAGTGTTGCAGCTCTTCCAGACCTTCGCGTCCCGCCGCCTGGCCAGCGGCATCAGCACCCACCAGGGCAGCCCGATAAATAATCGCCAGATCAGCGGCCACATCCGGGTTAGTAACCAGCCGCTCACGCAACTGCCTGGCCTGCTGTAACCAGTCGGACGCCGCCGAAGCCGCGATGGGAGATACGACAGGCCCTGCCTGCTGGATAGAGGGCAAGGGATCTTCACCGTTCGGTGGAAGCGCCTCCATGGATGGCGATACTTTCACCGCCTGCCCTGTCCCGGATTCAGGGCTGCTCATCCCAGGTATCTGTTGCCCGGCTACCGGCTGGGTGAACTCCTGCCAGTAACGCCGCAGGTCCGCCTGAAAATAAACCAGCCCTCCGATCGCCAGTAACAGCAGTGCAAATACAATCCATCCTTTAACTCGAGGGCCCGGCTCTGCCTGAGTGTGATGGCGATGCTCGGCGCGCTCCTCCTCACTGATGGTAAAGCTCTCCATGGCGTCACCCGGTTCGGCGCCCGAAGTAACGGAAACCGACTCGCTGTAACTCTCAAGGTCCGAGGAAGTCCCGGCCACCAGAGTATCCGGGTGCACCACGATCTGCTCACCGGCCAGTAAAGGCGGCGGATTGACCATGGTGGGTGACAGACCGCCGTTATCAGCAAAGTCCACCACTGCCTCCTCGGCACGCATCGCCTTGAGAATCTCAGCGGTGGGAACAGCATCCAGGTCAGCAATCAGCTCACTGCCCGTCTGGTAACGCTGGCCGGGATCCTTGGCCATCACGCGGTCAA
>Ga0065721_10005543_pt1 | contig 12994 bp, 12 predicted proteins | sample Mesricmetagenome_FD_59108 | JGI IMG/M metagenome (GOLD analysis project Ga0065721, IMG submission 59108) | Mesophilic microbial community from rice straw/compost enrichment Sample: eDNA_1 v2 (version 2) | ecosystem: Engineered > Solid waste > Grass > Composting > Bioreactor | place: USA: Davis... | reverse complement strand
GCCTGGACCGTACGGCTCAGATCTCCTGACCGGCCTTGCGCATTTCGTCGAGAAGGACCGGAACGCCCATGGTGCAGGTGTGCATGCCGAGCACGGAGGTGAGCTGGTAGACCTCCATGATCTCTTCCTTGGTCGCCCCGTATTTGAGCGCGTTCTGGATGTGGATGCGCAGGCCCGGCTCGTAGAGGTGCGTCGTCGCCACGTCGATGGCGATGTAGATGAATTCCTTCACCTTCGGCTCGAGATGGCCCGCCCGCCACGGGATCGTTGAAAATTCCAGATAGGCGGCGAAGAAATCCGGATCGAGCTTCAGGAGCCCGTCCCAGAACTCGTTCCAGTAGCCGCGGTTCGTCTGGAAGGCCTCCTTCAACGCGAGCCGCCGTTCGTCGAGAGGAATGTTGAACTCCTCGCCCCGCCCGGCCTTGTTCATCTCGTCCACGAGGACCGGGACGCCCATGGTGCAGGTGTGCATGCCGAGCACGGAGGTGAGCTGGTAGACCTCCATGATCTCTTCCTTCGTCGCGCCGTATTTGAGCGCGTTCTGGATGTGGATGCGCAGGCCCGGCTCATAGAGATGCGTGGTCGAGGCGTCGATGGCGATGTAGATGAATTCCTTGATCTTCGGATCGAGGACGCCGGATTTCCACGGGATCGAGGAGAATTCCAGATAGGCGTTGAAGAAGTCGGGGCTGAGCAGGAGCAGCCCGTCCCAGAACTCGTTCCAGTAGCCGCGGTTCTGGATGAACTGCTCCTTCATCCGCTCCTGTTCCGGCGTGAAGCGCGCAGACATGTTGGTCATCACCTGATCTCCCTGATTGCGCCCGTTTTCCAGTCGCGGGCATAGGTTCGCGAGCCTTCACCCGGCTCCTTCAAGAGGTATTTCTGGATCTTGTGGTTGGCCGTCTTCGGCATCGCCGGACGGAACTCGAGGACGCTCGGCACCCAGAAGCGCGGCATCGCTTCCTGGCAGAAGGCCCAGAAGTCCTCTGCGGTGACATCCATGCCGTCCTTGAGCACGACGACGAGCTTCACCTCGTCCTCGCCCATGTCCGAGGTGACCGGGACGGCCGCGCATTCGAGTACGGCCGGATGCTTGTTGGCGGCGAATTCCAGTTCGTAGGAGGAGATGTTCTCGCCGCGCCGGCGGATGGCGTCCTTCTTGCGGTCGATGAAGTAGATGTTGCCATCCTCGTCCTTCTTGCCGTTGTCGCCGGTGTGGAACCACAGGTTCCGGAACGCATTGATCGTCGCTTCCTCCTGCCGGTAGTAGGAATGGAGCATCGCAAAGGGCTTTTTCGGCCGCACGGCGATCTCGCCCACCACGCCGGGTTCTACCTCGCGGTCGTTCTCGTCGATGATCTTGACCTCGAAGGTTTCGGAGTTGGCTTTCCCGCAGGATTGCGGCACGCGCGGCTGCCCGTAGGGGGTCGCGCTGACGATGCCGGTCTCGGTGGCGCCGTAGACTTCGACGATGCGGCAGTTGAAGCGTTCCTCGAAGGCCGGATTCTGATTGCCGATATAGTAGGCGCGGGCCGGCTGCTGGGCATCGTCCGACCGCTCCGGCTGCTTCAGAAGGATCGGGATCATCGAGAAGATGCCATGCGCGATGTCGGCCTTGGCCGCGCGCACCTCGTCCCAGTAGTTGGTGGCCGAGAAGCGCGGGCTGATCGAGATGCGCGCCCCCGACAACAGGGCCGGGACCACGCCGAGCCAGGCGCCAATCGCGTGGAACAGCGGCAGCGGCGTATAGATCGCCTCATGCGGCTGGAAGGCCAGATAGCGGGTCCAGTCGAGCGCGAANGTCACCACGTGGGAATTGACGCAGAGCACGCCTTTCGACGGACCNGTGGTGCCGGAGGTGAAGGAAATGGCGTGCGGATGGTCGAAGCCGATCGTGACCCCCGGATCGGCCGCGGACGCCAGGCGGAAATCGGNGATGCTGTGAACCGACACGCGCCGGCTGGTCCTTTCGGGCACTTCGGCCGGGCCGGTCAGGATCACGTGCGCGACCTTGGGAAGTTCCTCNATCACCGCGTCGAGCCGGTCCAGGAATTCCGGGTCGATGACGACATGGGTCACGTCCGCATTGTCGAGCTGGTAGCGGAGCACGTCGCCCTTGTATTCGGTGTTGATCGGCACGTAGAGCGCACCGAGCTTCGCCGCTCCGAACCACGATTCCAGAAACTCGGGCGAGTTGCGGGCAAAGATCGCGAGCTTCCCGAATTTTTCGAGCCCCGTCGTGCGCAGCGCATTGGCGATGCGATTGGTCCGCTCCTCGAACGCGGCATAGGTGAAGGAGGTGGAGGCGAAGTCGAGAAACGGCGCTTCCGGTTGACGTTCTGCGGCCAGGCGCAGGCGAGAGGTGATTACCCGGTCCTCGAGTGACAGATTCAGCACGATTTTCTCCCAGTTATCGCTGATGTGTCCTGTGCGATGATCGCTCGGATCGCTAGATCGCCTTCTCCTGCCGAAGCTGGTCGATGGCGGTTTCGTCATATCCGAGTTCTGTCAGAAGGCTTGCGGTGTCGGCGCCCAGGCTGGGTACGGGATCGAGGGAGTTGCGGGCTTCCTTTCCGAACCGGATCGGGTTGCCGACGTGCTCGAGAACCCCCTCGCGCGGGTCGTCCACCTTGATGACGATGCCGCGGGCGCGCGCATGCTCGCTGTTCAGCGCCTCGCGCGTGCTCAGCACCGGCGTGACGCAGGCCTCGTTTTCCGCAAAGATCTGCTGCCACTCGGCGAGGTTGCGCTGCTTGAATGCTCTCGCGATGTCGGCGCGCAACGCCTGCTCCTCCGCCCCCTCGCACCATTGCCGGTCTGTCCATTGCGGCAGGTCCAGCACGCGGCAGAGCGTCTGCCAGAATTTTTCCTCATAGGCGCCGACGACCATGTGTCGCCCGTCCGCCGTCTCGTAGACTGAATAGAAGGGCTTGTTGAAAGGCGCATCGAACGGGTTGTCGTCCGTGTCGCCGTCCGGCGCGTTCCAGCGCGACGTGATGAACCCGATCCACGACAGGAGCCCGTCGGCGATCGAAATGTCGACGAAACGGCCTCGCCCGGAGCGCTGGGCGTCGACGAGCGCGGCAAGGATTCCAGCAATGGCCATCAGCGAGCCCGCGCCAACGTCGCCGATCGGCAGGCCGTTGGCGTGCGGGTTCTCCCGGCTTCCGTTGACGAGGTGCATAAGCCCCATCATGCCCACGTAGTTGAGGTCGTGGGCGGCCATCTGCGACCAGGGGCCTTCCTGGCCGAAACCGGTCAGCGCGCAGACGACCAGGCGCGGATTGCGCGCGTGAAGCACCTCTGTCGACAGGCCGAGCCGATTCATCACGCCGGGGCGGAACCCCTCGATCAGGATGTCGGCAGTCTCGACCAGTTTCAGCAGCGCCTCGCGCCCGCCGGCGGTCTTGAGGTCGAGCGTGATGCTCTTCTTGCCGCGATTGAGCGACAGGAACTGGGCGCCGTGATGCCGGATCTTCGGCGGCATCCAGCGCCAGTAATCGCCCGAACCGGGCTGCTCCACCTTGATGACCTCGGCGCCGAAGTCCGCGAGCATCTGGGTGCACCAGGCGCCCGGGAGCAGCCGGGTCAGGTCGATGATTCGAAAGCCGGCAAGCGGGCTGCCGAGAGATTGCGTATCCGTATCGGGGGCTGTCGCGCCTGACTGCTGGTCCATGTCCTCACTCCCTGCACTGCGCTCCTTGATACAAGAACTGATTTAAAAAAACAAACGCACGTTTGAAAAATTTCGAATCTGACTATGATTCCAAGGGTTGCAGCCTTGGAAGCGCTGCGGCCTGCCGATGAATCGACCGCGCAAGCGTTGACATGAGGTGTATTTCAAACTACCGTTTGATTATTGCATCCGCTCCTGGGATGGGACGGGTGCATATTGGGAGGTTTTCAATGTCTGGATCCACGCAGAAGGCGGGCGTGTCCCGCCGTACGTTCATGAAGGCTGCCGTCGGCGCGGGAGCCGCATCGCTCGCGATGCCTTATTATGCCCGCTACGCTCTGGCGAATACGGGGGTCGTCCATATCGGTGCGTCGCTTCCGCTGACGGGCACCTACGAGAAGGTCTCGCGCATCTGCCGCGACGGCTATGACTTCTTCACCAAGGTGTATGAAGGCAAGATGAACGTCGCGGGGCAGCTTCGCGAGGTCAAGCTCACGATCTATGACGACGAGAACAACGCCTCGCGCTCGGCCCAGCTCACCGAAAAGCTGATCAGCGACGACAAGGTCGACCTCGTCCTCGGAACCTATGGCACGGACACGATCCTGGCGCAGGGTTCCATCATGCAGAAATACGGGCGGGTCCTGCTGCAGTCCGGTGCGGCCTCGCGGCGCGTCGACGAGGAGCTCGGCGGGCACACGGCCTTCACCTGCATCAATCGCACCAGCACCTACGGGCTGGGAGCGATGAACTACCTCGCCGGCCTCGCCGAACGTCCCAAGACTATGGCTGTTATCACCATGGACGATCCCGTGTACCACGAGATCGGACAGGGTGTGAAAGACAAGGCGAAGGAGCTCGGGATCGAGCTTGTAGAGGACGTCGTCCTGCCGATGAACGTGCAGGACCTTCGTCCGGCCGCGCTGAAGCTGAAGGCCGCCGGCGATGTCGACGTCGTCTACAATACCGGCTGGGACCTGATCTGCATCAAACTCGCGCAGGAAATGTCGGCGCTCGGCGTCAATCCGAAGGCCTTCATCGGCGGCCATCTGGTGACCAACCCGGTCGTGCGCGAAACGCTTGGGCCCAAGATCCAGGGCGTGATCGGCACCTCCGTCTGGCTGCCCCAGTTCCCCTACAAGGACGACAAGTTCGCTTCGGCCAAGGCTTTCGCGGACCGGTTCAACGAGCAGTACGGCTACATTCCGACCTATCACGGCGCCTTCACCTACATCCTGCCGTGGCTCTATCAGGAGGTGCTGAAGGACGCCGATCCGTCCGATCCGTTCAACCAGGATTTCCTGCGCCAGGGTCTGGCGAAGTACTCCAACAACGACACGATCTGGGGTCCGGTTTCCTTCGATGAAGTCGGTCGTATCGCCCGCGATGCCGCGCCCGCCGTCCAGTTCGTCGGCGACGCGCTCGAGCAGAAGATCATCGCGCCCAAGGAGATGGCTGAATCAGAGGGCGTGTATCCGAAGCCGGCCTGGTAAGGGCGGCATCGGTCATCAGAAAGCGGCGAAAACCACAGTCGTTAAACGGAGGAATTCAATGAAGAACGCAAGTTCGTTCCGCATTTCGCGTCGCCGATTGCTTCAGGCGAGCGCGGCGGGCGGTCTGTCTCTCGCGCTGCCGGCCTATATCGGCCGTGCCCAGGCTCAAACCGAAGTGATCCATTTCGGCGGATCGCTGCCGCTGACCGGAACCTACGAGAAGGTCGCGCGCATCTATCGCGATGCCTATGACTTCTGGGGCAAGACTGTCGGCGGCCAGATCACGGTCGCGGGAAAGCCGCGGGAAGTGAAGTGGACCATCTATGACGACGAGAACAATGCGTCCCGCACGGCGCAGCTGACGGAAAAGCTGATCAGCGACGACAATGTGGACTGCATCGTCGGCGCCTACGGCACGGACACGGTGCTGGCACAGGGTTCGATCGCGCAAAGGCACGGTCGGGCGCTCATCCAGGCCGGTGCCGCCTCGGTCCGCGTCGATGAGGAGATCGGCGGGCATACGGCCTTCACCCTCGTCGGTGGCGCGCGCAACTACTACAAGTCGGCGATCGACTATCTCGCGACGATGAATCCGAAGCCGGCCACGCTTGGCATGGTGGTGATGGATGACCCGGTCTATCACGAGCACGCCGCGGGCATCCGCGAGCGCTGCGAGGCTGCGGGCATCAAGATCGTCGTGGAAGCGGTCCTGCCGATGAACGCGCAGGACTTCCGCCCCGCGGCCCTGAAGTTCAAGAGCGCGGGCGACATCGACATCATCGCCTCCCCGGCGTGGGACGTGGTCTGCATCAAGCTCGCCCAGGAAATGGCGACGCTCGGCGTCCAGCCCAAGGCCTTCATCGGCGGCCACCTCACCACCAACCCGGTAGTCAAGGAGACGCTCGGTCCGAAGCTCAAGGACGTCATCGGCGTGACGCTGTGGACGCCGTCCCTGAAGTACACCGATCCGCACTTCGAATCGCCCCAGGCCTTCGCGACGGCGTTCGAAGCGGCCTATGGCTATGCGCCGACCTATCACGCGGCGATGGCCTATTCGATTCCGGTGATCTACGAGCACATCCTCAAGGATGCCGATCCGGCCGATCCCCTGAACCAGGAGAAGATCAAGCAGGCGCTTCTCCAGATCGAGATCGAAACCGTCTGGGGCCCGATCTCCTTCAACGAGAAGGGCCGGATCCAGCGCGAAGGGATGCCGGTCATCCAGTGGCTGGGCGACGATCCCCAGCCGAATGTCGTCTATCCGACGGAACTCGCCCAGGCCGAGGGCGTCTATCCAAAGGCCGCCTTCTAAGGTCTAGTCGCCGGGTCGGGAGCTGTCGGCGCGCCGCGGCTTCCGACCCGTCATTTTTCGGAGAGAACAGAACCCATGGAAGACGTGCTCATATACGGGCTTCTGCGAGGCGGCATCTATGCGCTGGCTGCTTTCGGCTTCAGCCTCGTGCTCGGTGTCATCGGCATCGTGAATTTCGCGCATGGCGCGCTCGTGCTGTTCGGCGGGCTGCTGACCCACTATCTGGCGACCCGTTTCGGGATGCCGTACATCCCGGCCCTTGGCCTCAGTGCGCTGGGCACAGGTGTGCTCGCGGCGCTCATCCAGAGGCTTTTCATCGCACGGACCTTCCAGCTCGAGCCCCTGATGGTGCTCGTCCAGACCTTCGGAATCGCCACGGTCATAACCGAGCTCGGCATCCACTACTGGGGTTCGGAAGAGCGCATGCTCCGGATCGACACCAGCCTGCCTCCAGGCTTCTTCCTGGGCTCGACCTTCGTGCCCTCCTTCGACTTCCTTCTCTTCGTCGTCAGCCTCCTGTCGGCCGGCCTGCTCTACCTTCTGCTTCAGAAGACGGAATTCGGGCGCGCCGTGCGCGCTTGCCGTGACGAGCGCCAGTCCGCGCAGCTGAACGGCATCAACCTCTCGGCAACCTTCGAGAAGACCATGTTCGTCTCCGGCGTCTGGGCCGGGCTCGCGGGGGGGATGTTCATCACCCTGTCGCCGCTGGCGCCCTACATGGACTTCCACTGGACTGTCGATTCCTTCCTCGTGATCGTCATCGGCGGGCTTGGCTCCATGATCGGCGCACTGGTGGGCGGCCTCGTCTTCGGCGTGCTCTCCTTCGCGGCGTCCTTCTATACGCCGACCATCGCGCCGTCGGTCACGTTCTCCGTCCTGCTCCTTTTCCTCCTGTTCCGGCCGCAAGGCTTGTTCGGAACGGGCGATTCCACGCGGAAGTAGACCAATGCTTGACAGAATAGGAAACCTCGCCTGGAGCATCCGGCAGAGCAAGCTGCAGACGCAGCTGGCGATCCTGATCGTCTGCATGGGACTGGTGGCGCTGCTGCCCCTTCTCGTCAACGACTATTGGGTGCGCGTCGCCGCCTTCGTGCTGATCAATATCGGTCTTGCCTCCTCGTGGAACATCATCGGCGGCTTCGCGGGCTATGCCAGCTTCGGCCACGGCGTGTTCTTCGGCCTGGGCGCCTTCGTCGGCGCCATCGGCATCGTCCGCTACGGACTGCCGCTCCCCGTCGTCATGCTCCTCGGAGGCCTCGTGACCGGCGCGCTGGCCCTGCTCTTCACGCCGATCTTCAAGCAGCGCGGCCTCTATTTCGCCCTCTCGACGCTCGCCGTGCTGCTGATCTTCGAAAACGTGCTGCAGCGCTGGGTCTTCACCCGTGGTCTGCGCGAGTTCGACGTGGGCTGGAGCGTGCAGCTGCCCTACGGGCTGTGGACCTTCTACTACATCTTCCTCGGCACCGTGACCCTGCTTATCGCCTCGGTCCTCTGGCTCGCAAAGTCGAAGATCGGCTATGCGCTCCACGCCCTGCGCAAGGACGAGGCGCTGGCTTCCTCGATCGGCATTCGCGTCCTCGAATACAAGGTCATCGCCTTCGTCTTCAGCTCGGCGTGGCCCGGCGTCCTCGGCGCCGCCTTTGCACCGTTCCTGACATTCGTCTCGGTGCAGAGCGTGCTCGACATGAAGTTCACGCTGAACATGATCCTGGCCACCATTTTCGGCGGCGCCGGAACCGTGGTCGGCCCGGTGATCGGGGCGGTCGCTCTCAGCGCCATCGACCAGTTCACCTGGGGCAACTTCCTCGAATACCACCGCCTGATCTACGGCGCGCTGATCGTGGCCATCATCACCTTCGCGCCGGGCGGCCTCATGAGCATCTTCTGGTCGGTGACCCGGCGCGGGAAGAAGCAGGCTGCCGTTGACAAACCCCAGGGCGACACGGTGCGCGCCCGTGAAGCGGAGGTCCGTTGATGAATAGCGTCACGCCACTCCTCGAGGTCGACAAGGTCTCGCGTATCTTCGGCGGCGTCGTTGCCCTCAAGGATGTTTCCTTCAACGTGAATCCCGACGAGGTCGTCGGGCTGATCGGTCCGAACGGGGCCGGCAAGACGACGCTGTTCAACGTCATCTCCGGTCTGATCGCCCCCTCGGGTGGCGAAATCCGGCTTGCCGGCCGCTCGATCACGGGCGCGCGTCCGGACCACATCTGCGCGCTCGGCGCGGTCCGCACATTCCAGGCCGCGTCCCTGCTTTCGGGAATGACCGTGTGGGACAACGTCCATGTGGCGAGCCTTTTCCGTGGCGAGAGCGCCCGCCAGGACGTCTCTCCCGAGGAATGCACCCGCCAGGCGCTGGAACTGTGCGAGCTCGAGCATCTGAAGGACGAGTTCGCGGAATCGCTGACGATCGGCGACCAGAAGCGTGTCGAGATCGCGAGGGCGGTTGCGTCCGACCCGAAGATCATGATGACCGACGAGATCCTCGCCGGCCTCAATCCCACCGACGGCGAGCGCGTGCTGTCGATCCTGCGCAAGGTCCGTGAGCGCGGCATCAGCATCATCTTCGTCGAGCACGACGTGCGCTCGGTGATGTCGCTGTCGGATCGCGTGGTCGTGATCGCACAGGGTGAGAAACTCGCCGAGGGTCCGCCCGAGCAGGTCGCGCGCTCGCCCGAGGTCATCAAGGTTTATCTCGGAGGCCGTTATGCTCAGGATCTCTGACTTCACCGGCGGCTACCGGAAGGGCGTCGCCATCATCGAGAACATCTCCTTCGATCTCGGCGATACGCCGGTGACCAGCATCGTCGGCTCCAACGGCGCCGGGAAGACCACCCTTCTGCGCGGGATCTGCGGTCTGCTGTCCTGGCACCGGGGCGAGGTGGTCTTCGACGGAAAGCGGATCGATACGCTGCCGGCGCACGAGATCGCCCGGCTCAACATCCGCATGGTTCCGAGCGGGCGCGGCACCTTCCCCTCCATGACCGTGGTGGAAAACCTTCAGGTCGGGGGATACGGGCTGTCGAACGCGGAGGCGGCGCGCCGTATCGAGCGCGAGTTCGAACGGTTCCCCCGCCTCAAGGAGCGGCGGACGCAGCCGGCCGGCATGCTGTCTGGCGGTGAGCAGCAGATGCTCGCCATCGGCCGTGCCATGATGAGCGATCCGCGGATTCTGATCCTGGACGAGCCGTCCCAGGGTCTGGCTCCGATCATCGTCGACCAGATTTTCGAACTGATCCCGCAGCTTGCCGGAAAGGGCATGCAGGTCCTGCTCGTGGAGCAGGATGTCGGCCGCGGCCTCGAGGTCAGCGAACGCGCCTTCGTGATTGAAAAGGGCCGGGTCACCATGGGTGGCCCGAGCGTCGAGCTCGCGAAGGATCCCCAGATCCGCGAATCCTTCCTGGGGATTGCCTGATGCAGGACGCTGCCTCCCGCGCCGCGCTGATTACCGGGGGGACCTCCGGTATCGGCTTTCAGACGGCGCGACGACTGGGCGAGGCCGGATTCGGCGTGCTCGTGATCAACGGACGCAATGCCGAACGCGGCGACGCGGCTGCGGCCCGGCTCCGGGAGGAGTTCCCCGGGGTGGTGGTCGTGTTCGCGCAGGCCGATGCTTCAACGGCGGAAGGCGCGGCGAGGCTGGCGCAGGCATGCCGCGAGCACGCGCCGCAGGGCATCGACGTGCTCGTGAATTCGGCCGGCGGCGATCTGATGCCGAAGCTCTTCCACCAGCTCTCGCCGGAAGAGATCGAGGCGGTCGTACGGCACTGGCTGTTCAGTGTGCTCCACGTCTGCCACGCAATTCTGCCGCTGATCCGCAAGGGCGGGGCGATCGTCAACGTGGCATCCGATGCCGCGAAGGTGCCGACTGTCGGCGAGACCGTCATCGGCGCCGCGCTCGCCGGCATCACGATGTTCACGCGCGCGCTTGCCATGGAGGCCAAGCGCAACGGCATCCGGGTGAACGCCGTCACGCCGTCGCTCGTGGAAGGCACCGCCACCACCGAGAGGATCTACGCCGATCCGTTCAGCACGAAGCTTTTCACGAAGGCCAAGGCGGCGGCGCATCTCGGGGTCCCCGAAGCTGGCGACGTGGCGGACACGATCGCCTTCCTGGCAAGCCCCAATGCGAAGCTCGTCACTGGCCAGCTGGTCAGCGTCAATGGCGGTATCTCCGCCTGACATCTGGAGGAAACGTCGGATGGCCTACCCTGAGGCAGGCGACCTCTACTTCGAGGATCTCTTTCTCGGCCGCAGCGCTGAACGCCGCCACGTCATTACCGACAAGGACATTCAGGTCTTTGCCGATCTGACCGGCGACTACAGCCCGCTGCACGTGGACGAGGAGTTTGCCGCCCGCTCGCGGTTCGGCCGCCGGCTCGCCCACGGCCTGCTGACCTCGTCCTTCATCACCGGGATCCTCGGCATGGAGCTACCGGCCCGGAACGGAATCTACATGGGCCAGACCCTGTCCTTCCGTAAGCCCGTATTCATTGGCGACGAAGTGACCGTGCGGGTCGTCGTGGCCGAGCGTGACGAGGCGAAGTCCCGCATCCGGTTCGCGACGCAATGTCTCGTCGAGGACACGGTCGTCGTCGACGGCGAGGCGCTGATCTTCGTGCCGCGCCGGCCGCAGCCTGCAGGAGAGCCGACACAATGACTGGAACACCGTCCAGCCAATCCAATCTGACCACGCCGCTGACACTGCGAGGCGTGATACTGCGCAACAGGGTGATGATCTCGCCGATGTGCACCTACAGCGCAAAGGAAGGGATGCTCGACGATTTCCATCTCGTCCATCTCGGCCGCTTTGCCATGGGCGGCGCGGGGCTGGTTTTCGTCGAGGCGACGGCCGTCAGTCGCCGCGGCCGCATCACCCACGGTTGCGTCGGCCTGTGGGAGGATGCGCAGATCGAACCCCTGCGCAGGATCGCCGACTTCCTTCACCGCCACGGCGCCGCCGCGGGGATCCAGCTCAATCATTCAGGCCACAAGGGATCGTCACAACGCCCGTGGGAAGGGGGCGGTCCGCTGGGCGAGGCCGATGCGCAGGCGCGCGGCGACGCTCCCTGGGAGCCGGAAGGCGTGGTGGATGCGCCGTTCGACGACGGCTGGGCCACACCACACAAGATGACAGAGCAGGACATCGAAGCGCTGATCGGCCAGTTCGCGGCCGCCGCTCAACGGGCGAACACCGCGGGTGTCGACGTCGTCGAGATCCACTGTGCCCATGGCTACCTGCTGCACTCGTTCCTGTCGCCGCTCTCCAATACGCGGACCGATCGCTGGGGCGGGGATCTTCAGGGTCGCATGCGCCTGCCGCTCGAGGTCGTGCGCGCGACGCGAGCCGCCTGGCCGGCCGACAAGCCGCTCTTCGTCCGGATTTCCAGCGTCGACGGCATCGATGTCGGATGGAGCATCGAGGATTCGGTCGTCTTCGCGCGCGAATTGGAAGCGCTCGGCGTCGACGTCATCGACTGCTCGTCGGGCGGAATGAAGCTGCCGAAGCTGCAGAACTTCCTCTGGCGCGGCCCGGGTTTCCATGTGCCGTTCGCCGAGAGGGTCCGCCGCGAGGTCGGGTTGCCCACCGTCGCCGTCGGGCTGATCCGTTCGGCCGAGCAGGCCGAGGCGATCCTTGCGGAAGGCAAGGCAGACATCATCGCGGTCGGGAGAGAGGCGCTGTTCCATCCCAACTGGGCCGGCGAGGCTGCCCTGATCCTCGATGGGGCAGATGCCTGGGCGACGTGGCCGGAACAATTCGGCTGGTGGCTCGTCAGGCGCGCCAGGCAGGAAAAGGACGGTTACGGCGAACGGAAGACCGCTGGCTAGAAGACGGAGAGCAGGTTCATGGCGCAAGGCAAGATCGTATTTCTGCACAAGCGGGCGTCGGGGCTCGACGTCGAGGCGTTTCACAAGGCGCTTGCGACGCTGGCGGAGTCCCTGCAGGAGATCGACGGGCTGACGGGCTACGTCCAGTCCCACACGCTCCTGCGTGGCTATTCAAAGGGGGAACTGCTCTTCGACGCGGTCGAGGANTTCAGCTTCGCTGACGATGCGTCGCTCAAGCGCTTCGCCAGTGACGTCGAAGCCCGGCTCGGTGCGGCNCGTGCGGANCTGGTCGATCCTGCTGCNTCGCACCGGATGCAGGTCGAAGTCCACAGGGTGAAGNACCTCGAGGTCCCGGAAGGCGCGGTNAAGAACATCGAGTTCGTCAACCGGCGGCCGGGCATGGAACTTCATGCGTTCCGCGACTACTGGCGCAACGTTCATGGACCTATCGGCTCGCACATCNCGACGATCCTCCGCTACGAGCAGAACCATCTGGCGCTTTCGGAATACGAGGGTGNAAGCGAGCCCCGCTACGACGGGCTGGCGATCACCTGGTTCGAATCGACCGCGGCAATGCGCGCCGGCGCGGAGACGGAAGCCTACCGCATCACGCGGGAGGACGAAGTCAACTTCCTGCCCGACGGCCATCTGCCGATCATCATCGTCAACGAAGTCATCAAGCGG
>Ga0065721_10051986_pt1 | contig 12998 bp, 9 predicted proteins | sample Mesricmetagenome_FD_59108 | JGI IMG/M metagenome (GOLD analysis project Ga0065721, IMG submission 59108) | Mesophilic microbial community from rice straw/compost enrichment Sample: eDNA_1 v2 (version 2) | ecosystem: Engineered > Solid waste > Grass > Composting > Bioreactor | place: USA: Davis... | reverse complement strand
CGCGGCGACCTGGGCCGCGGCCGCCCGGGCCGCAGCTTCGGCCGCCAGCGAGCGTGCGCGCGAGGCCTCGAGTTCCTGTCTGGCGACCACGCCCTGGGTCACCAGCGCCTGGTCGCGCTGGTAGACCAGCCGTGCCGCTTCCGCTTCGGCGCGTGCCGCATCCGAGTTCGCCCGCATAGTCGCCGCTTCGCCGCTGACGATCACCGCGAGCGGCTGGCCGGCACGGACCTGGGTGCCGGGTGCCACGATGACGCGCTCGACGCGGCCACCGATGGCGGCGGCGACGGCGGCGCGTGCGCCGATGGCGGGCTCGACGCGGCCGTTCAGGCGGGTCTCGCTGCCGCCACCGCGGCCGACGGCGGCGACCTGGATGCCCGACGCTTCGATCTGTTGCTGCGTCAGGGCAACGAGTCCTTCCTCTTCCTCGCCTTCTTCTTCGACGTGCCCGTCCTGTCCGCTCTTTTCGTCGCGTCCGGCTTCCGCGCCATGGCCCGCATGGCTCTCCTGCTGTTCGTCGTCGCCGTGGGATTCATGGCCGTCGCTGTCGGAATGGCCCGTCTCCCCGGACGCTTGCGTCGCGGATCCGGAGCCGCCGGTGAGCCTGGCCAGGCCGAACCCGGCCAGGAGGGCGGCAAGCAGCGCGCCGGCGAGGATCAGCCGGCTGGTATTGGTTTTCATCGGGATTCTCCGAACGGGGCGCGGCCTTCCAGGCGCGCCAGGTCGATTTCGGCAAGGACGCGCGCGATCCGCGCGTCCACGGCGGCATTGCGCGAGGCGATCAACGCCGAGCGCGTGCTGCGAAGTTCGAGTTGCGAGATCCGGCCGGCCTCGAAGCCGATGCGGGACAGGCGATAGGCCTCCTCGGCGGCCGCAACGCCGCTGTCGGCGGCGCGCGTGCGGCTGTTCGAGGCGGCGAGCGCGGCCTCGGCCGCCAATCGCTCCGCCTGCGTTTCCTGCTTCTGCGCGATCAACCGGGCCTCGGCGGCCCGCTGTTCGGCATAGGCGGCGCGGATGCCGCCCCGGTTGCGATCGAACAGCGGAACGGTCAGTTCGACGCCGATCGTGAACGCCTCGTCGCCGGTTTCCCGGAACCGGCGCATGCCCACGGCGGCACTGACGTCCGGGAGCGCGCGACGCCGCTCGACCGTCACCAGCCGGCTGGCGGTCTCGAGCTCGGCCTCGGCCACCTGGACGGCGAGGGGGTCGTCCGCCCCGGCTCCGGTTACGCTTGGCGCACGATCCAGCAGGCTCGCAGCGATGGCCTGGACGGGCCGGTCGAGCATGGCGATCGCCGACAACCTCGCGAACGCGCCATCGCGCAGGGCCCTGGCTTCGTCGAGTGCTGCCCTGGCGGCCTCGACCTCGCTCTGGGCCTGGACGCCGCGCAGGGTGGCCTCGCGGCCCTGTTCGACCATGGCCGCGACCCCGCGCGCATCCTGCTCGGTCAGCGCCAGCGCTTCGGCCGCGAGGTCGTGGCGCCGCGCGGCGGCTTCGGCTTCCGCATAGGCCAACGCCAACCGGCCCGCGACCTGCCAGCGGGTCTGCACGCGCCGCAGCCCCGCAGCGTTGGCCTCGGAACGTGCCGCCTGGATCCGGGCGCTGCGCTGGCCGAACAGTTCGAGGGGCTGGTTGATCGACAGCGTCGTTTCGCCGTTGCCGGTGCCGTTGTAGGGACCGGTGCCGTAGACGTTCTCGCGGTCGTACGCGATCGAGGGGTTGGGGAGGGCGCGCGCCTGATCGGCGCGGGCGGCGGCCGCGTCGTAGACGGCATCGGCCTCGAGCGTCGACGGCAGCGCGTCGAGCCGGACGATCAGATCTTCATAAGGCGGGGCGGTCTCGATAGCAGGATCGGTCGCCATCGAGGGCGACGCAAATGCCAAGACAGCCACCGCGAACCCGACCGCGACGAGCGGTCGGCCAAGCAGCGTGAGCATGGGAACTCCGTAGGCGTAAGTGGACGTGGGAGCCCGTCATGACGGGCAAGGCACGTCAGCTCCGCGGAGGCCTCATGAGTCCTTCGGATAGTCCGGATGCAAGAGCAGTATCGTGGAGGGAAAACCGTACGACACGTGGGGTGTCGTAGCCCACGGCCGCGTTGTAGGCCAGGTTGGCCGACGAATGATGGCAGTGGTTGTGGGCGCACACGCCGTGCGAGCCGTCCGGAGCATCGCCCTTTCCGGTCTCGTCGTGGGGCGATGATGGTGAATGATCATCGGCTGCGGCCGCTACGTGCTCGGCTTTCGATTCGAGCGAGCACGCGAATGCATCGACGACAGGCACGATCACCAGCACTGCGACCAGCAATGCGGCAATGGTGCTTCTCAGTCTGGCGAATGCCCGATGCATCGCTGGAAAATAGCAACTACTAGCGCTCGGATACAATAACAATGTCCCCGTCCAGCATCCTCGTCCGGCACCGCTACTCGCTCCCGTTCAGCAAGTGGCGCACGCCGCACGGTGGCGCGTGGGTTGCTCGCGCCCTGGGTGTCCGTGCCCCGTCGATCCTCCTGGAATCACCGGAACCCTGCGTTGGCATAGTGTCCCGATGCGCCGGTTCATCCAATGCCGCACGACATGTCGGCAGAGCAACCCTCGCCACCAGGAGTCCTTAGCGATGTCATCGTCATCAGCGTGCTACAAGTCATTGTTCTAGAGAATAAGCGTGGACGGTTACGGACCTGATGGGCAGGGTTCGCCCCTGTACCGGAGCCGCTCCCGGAACGAGAGGTATTCTTAGTCTCCGTACCAAGGTACGGAGTTCGGTAACGACGCGCGGGGCTTTGTCTGATCTGGGCGATTAGGGAGATTTATCGGGGATAGGGCATGGGAGTTTCCGCCCCAAAGGCGCCATCCACGGATGGGTCAACAACCAGTTCTGTTGGCTCGGGCCTGCCTTCTCAAATGTATTCTTGAGAAGCGGGGCGTCGAAGGTCACCACTTCGCCCCACCTGGACCCATTCAGATGCCTGACTGAGATGCACCAGAGGCGGGAGTAGTAGTGTCCGCAGGATCGCACAGGCCCGTTCAACGCCGGTCCCGCTGCCTTGGCACCTGTCTCAGTCCGTGCGACGGGCCCCCGGCTATATTGGGTTAATAACGTTAGGGGAACGCCCAATGTGGCGCGGTGCTTTGAGGGTTCAAGGAGCGGGGTAGAGAGCATGAGGAGTCATGAGTACGTCCTGCTGGACGGGATCAGCCGAGCGAAGATTGGCCGCTACTTGGGGACGGCGGCGGCGGCCATTTCAGCGGGCATTGTTTACTTAGTCCTGCGTGTGATCGATCTAGCTGGAAGATACGGCCTACATGCGCATCTGACGCCCTCGGTGATGGCGCTAATCGGAGCGGGCACCGTGTACCTGATCCTCTATTGGTTATTCGACCGCCATCTCTGGCGCATACCTTGGTTGGCAAGCTTGCTAAAAGTCCCTGATCTGCAGGGGCAGTGGCGGTGCGAGGGTACTTCGTATGGCGGGGCAGACGATGCGTCGGCCCGAGACTGGACCGGTACCGTGTCCATCGCCCAGAGCTGGGATCGATTACGCATCCGCTTGACCACAGAGCAATCGGGGTCTGACAGCGTGGTCGCAGCACTGATGCACGATGAGGCTGGTGGCTACCGGCTGTTCTACAACTATCGCAATGATGCACGCATCGATCAGCCTGGGCTTGCTAATCACGTGGGCTTCTGCGACATGACTGTGAGCGCGGACCAGCAGCAAGCCGAAGGCGACTACTTCAATGGACGGGGACGTGCGACCTACGGTCGAATGCGCTGGAGGCGCCAGCCATGACCACGATCGATCAACGGCTCCAGAAGCTACGCGCCAGGCGATCGGGCGCTGACCGCGCCACCGCAGTGGCCACGGATCAGCAGATCGAGATACTGCGCAAGCAGGTGTTGGGGGAGGCCTATGAGCGACGGGCCGGGGGCAAACCATTCACCCGCTACGCCTTGGGCGCCATGCAGGAGGTCGATCCCGACTATACACGCATCAGCGTCGAGACCGCCCAACGTGTAGAAAACCAACTGCGGCAGCGGTTAGCGGCCGATGGGCTCGATACCACCTACCGATTGCAGGGTTCGGTGCCGCTGAATGTTCACATTCGGGGCGTTAGCGACGTGGATCTGCTGACGATCGGGCTAGGCTCATTGTATTACGCACCGGCCGGTGTGCGGGCCCAGCGCGGTGACTACTCACCACCGCTGCGCGACACGTTAGTGTTGCTGCGCGATCTACGTCGCATGAGTGAGCCAGCCTTGCGCGCCGCCTTCCCGGCGGTCGACGTGGACACGACCAACGCCAAGGCCATCAAGCTCAGCGGCGGCTCGCTGGCTCGTCCTGTCGATGTCGTCCCGTCGGTCTGGTGGGATACGGTGCAGTACCAGCTCAGTGACTTGGAACATGATCGCGGCGTCTCGATCTACCACAAGTTCGACAATGTCACGATCGATAATCTGCCATTTCTCCATATCAAGCGGGTGTCAGACCGAGATGTTGTTGCGTTCGGCAGCCTTCGCAAGGCTATCCGGTTGTGCAAGAACGTCAAAGCCGATTCAGAAGAGGAGGGCACTGTGATCGGCTTATCCAGCTTTGAGATCGCCGGCTTGCTCTATCACGCGGACCTGACCGCGCTGCGCGCCGGTGCGCAATGGGAGCTGGGCATCCTGGCAGAGACGCAACGGCACTTGGATTGGTGCTATCACCATCCCGCAGAAGCTCAAGCGCTGATGACGCCCGATGGCTCGCGGCGCATTCTGGACACGCCCGAGAAAGTCACGGCGCTGAGGCGACTGTCGATGGAGATGGACAAACTGTTGCGGCAGGTAGCGCGGGAACAGAATGCGGTTCTGTACTTGCAGGAGTCTCCCAGCCTGGAAAGCAGCCGCCGTGCGGTGGAGCAACTGATCGTCCAATGAGAATATCGCGTCGCTGCCGTAGTGTCCTTTAGGACCGAGGCCCGGAGCGCGACCATCAAGCAGGTGTGCGGCCGGGTTGGTGGTGACAGCGCCGGCTCGAAGTTGCCCACCACGCTGCTCGCGGCCCGAAGGTCGGTCATGGTCATCAGCGCGGGCAGCCACTCCATTCGTGGACACTTCGGAAATGCAGAGCCGCCTTTCCGGGTCCTCATCGGGTCGTCTACTTGCAAGCCGCTTTGCGACGGTGGACTACCCCCGCGATCGCGGGGAATAACCCGATGGATAGACATTAAGGCATTCGTTCTAGCCGTCAAGTAGATGAGTCGAGGCCTTATGGGAGCAGGCGGCAGGGGTCCCTAGATGGCGTCATGATCGCAACAGCCGAGCGCGCGCGCGTCGCGGCAACATGCAAATTGAAGCGTGCTGACCGCTCTGAGTCAGCACCATGATTGCGAAGATATCGATTGTATAGATCCTCGAATACAAGCACTTCGTCGAATTCCTTTCCCTTGGCCTTGTGGATCGTCATGACGATGACCCCTTGCTGATTTCGTGAGCTAGCCGCGAATTGATCCTCTACCAGAGCGGCGCGCAGAAGTTCTCTTGCATTGAAGTAAGAGCCATGAACGCGCCACGTCTCCGCTAGGCGAGTCTCGATCTGTGTTCCGCGGCGCAATAGCCTCATGTGTCGCGCCTCTGTGGCTACTGCTTGAATTTCCGGTCTAGCGTTACCTGCCATAAGGTTGCGAATGGACAGCCAGTCAGAGAATGGGTCACCGCTCAACGCGAAAGCTTCGACCTCAGAAATCAGTTGGCGGACGCCGGCTCCAACTGCTTGGCCATAGCCGGCATCACCGCGTTGGCGAACTCTTGTGGCTCGGTCGCGGAGCTTGCGAGCTGTTTCGATTGCCGTCGCGGATGCCCGTTCCTTGCGACCAGTTTCCAAAAGTGCCATCGCTTCCAAGACGTCAGCGCCTACGGATCCATTCGCGACCCGTGGTTCCAATAGCAACGCAATGACCATGCCCGCAAGCATTGGTCCTTCCATCGATACTGCGATGTCAACCGGATAGCTCGGTAGCCCGTTGGCCTCCCTTCTCATGTAATCAAAGACGTTGACTGCGAGTTTGTTGGTCGGAACAAGCACCGCGATTGACCATTCAGTGCGGCGACGATATCTCCCTGCGGTGCGGAGGACGCGCTCTTTCAGCGGGTGGATACTTTGACCGCCATAACGCACAACGGAAACTCCGGCATAGGGTTCAGCTCGGTAGTTCCCGCTGATGACTGCATCGGCGAATAGCGTGATGTCTGTTCCCGCGCTACGGTTGTTCTCGCTTTGAAAGTCAAAGATCGACGGCCGAAAGGATTCGATGAAATCATCGAAGCGTCTTGGATCGGCGCCCTTGAAATCATAGATGCGCTGCTTGGGGTCACCAAGTGCGATCAGGGTGCTGTGCCGTCCCAAGCGATTAATCATTGCCCACTCCTCGGCGTTCGTGTCCTGGAACTCATCGAGGATGATCACTGGATAGGCGTCGCCAATGGCGCTCGCAACCACGGGGAGCAGATCGAGTAGCTCAGCGAGGAGGATTGGAAAAAGATCAAATGCGACCAGTCCCTCTTCTTCGAACAGGCGTCGTAGCTCGTGTGCACGGTTCTGTTCCGGGACACCCGCTAGGCGCGACCGCTCGTGAGCTGGAAGAAGTAGCGATACCCCAGGGCGTGTGCCAAGCAGATACGCATGACTTCGCAAGATCGACCAAGCGAAGCCGTGGTAGGTATTGATTTCGATGCGAGCCAATTGGTCGCGCGGCAGCGAGGCGGTGGCTTGCTCAGCAACCCGCGCCACAGTGGCGCGCGCGAAGCTGACGAACAGAGCCTTACCCGTGTTCCCCAGTCGACCGGCTGCCAAGTCTTCGCAGGCCTTGGCGAGCGCAATGGTGGTTTTGCCTGAGCCGGCTCCACCTCGCACCGCGATATGCCCCACAGTCGTGAGAAGGCGCCGCCGTTGATCGCAGAGGACAATGGCCATTGCGTTCCCTAATGTTCGCTATGCCACTGGCGGCACAATGAAGGGAAGGGGCAGAACCGGACGCACAGCCGGGCGTTCAACCATCTCGCGCAGGCTGCGTAGGATGTGAACGATGGAGGCCGGCATATGTCCAACCTGACACTGATCAAAGAATAGTGTCAGGTAGTCGTCTCCCTTTTTATGGCGCATCAGTGTCATGAATGGCTCTATGTAAGCCTCATTCGCACTGCCTTCCGGGGGAACAATGCCTGCCAGCGCATGCGGCCACTCCTGGTTGCCAACTAGCCATCTGACGAACCAGCTCTGCATATCGGTTTGAACCTCTGCTCTTAGCAAATGCTCGAAACCTGCATAGGGTTGCTCGAAGGCCCGATCACATGACCCCACGATCGCCGCGCGTGCACCTGCTAACTGCTGATCGAAGATGGTCGCGACTGTCTTTCCTAGCTGACGGAAGAACGCAGCGAATGAGGCTACGTTCGTCTCGCCGCCAGCGTCGAAAGGCACCCAGCCGAGCGAGTCAAGCCGCTTGAACTCGTCGGGTGCGAGGAACGCCAATCGCCGGGAGACTGCGCTGTATGCGACGAACTCCGTCTTTCCTTCAACAACAACGACTCGGCGGGCGAGTAGTGCTTCGCAGAAGCGGGTGCGGAAGCCGTCGCGAAAGAGCTTCAATTTCAGATTGGCTGGGAGCGAGACAGGTGTTGCAGACATCACACCGGTAGGATCCCGTCGCATCACCGTCATTTGATCTGGCTCGAACTGCTCGATCACGTAGGGCGAGTGCGAAGTGAACAGCGCCTGGGAGGCAAGTCCCCGGACCTTGTCGACAACACGTTGCTGGACATGAGGTGGTAGCGAAAGCTCAGGCTCCTCCATAGCAAAGATCACGCGTCCCCGGCGGCGCTCTGCGATGAGACCAAGCATCGAGAGAACCAAGGCATTGATCGTGCCGGAGCCCTGGTGCTGAAACGGGGCGGCGTAGCCCTCGACACCCGTTGCCAGGAATGATTTCAGCACTCGCCTAAGATCCTCGCGTGTCAACTCTGAAACACGCAGATGCGGAGCATGTGCCCATTCTCCGGGCACAATGTCTCGCATGGCTTCCTGAATGGCATTGAGAATTCGTCCGAACTCCTCATCTTCGGCGCCGACAACATCCAGGGGACGGAGCTTGTCGAGCAACCCCTCCCACATCTTCGTCCGGACTTCGTAGGTTCTCAGGATGATGTCGAGAAGCGATCCGCGTTCCATCGAGAGCGCGCGCGAACCAGTGCGTAGGGCCCGCAGGTGCAAGAAGCCGAATTCGCGCTTGTCACCGGAGCGGCATTCACTCGTAGCTGTCCCATCCTCCGACCTGGGCACGGCAAACCAGGTTTTGGCTTCGAACTCGTCTCCTTCCGGATCGTATTTCCCCTCAAATCGGACGCGGACTGCGGGCACGACGCCCTCCTGGGCAACTTGCCGAGCTTCGCCAGGTCCCAGCAGCTGCTTATCTGCCTCACGCCAAAATTCGAGGTTTGCCCGGAAGCGCTGGCAGTGCTCGGCGTCCAGATCGGCGATTACAACCTCGATCACGATTTTGGGCGCTGGTTGATCGCCTGCGGCCTGGTAGGCGCCGCCGAAGAAGTCGTGCTCGTCAATCACCTGATGCCGGGCCAGTCGATCAGCGCCAATGGCCAGTTCGATTGCCTCGAAAACGGTGGACTTGCCGGTGTTGTTGTCGCCGAGGAGGACCGTAGTCCCGGCGAAGTGGAGGGTAGCGCTGCGGATGCCGCGGAAGTTCTCAATCTGGATACGTGCAACGCGCATGGCTTCTCCTTATCCCTAGTCGCCCGGCAGTCCGTGCCGCCGTCTTCACTGGACAGAATATGCTAGCGCAGGGTATCCGTCCTCTTGCCGTCGCCCTCTGGCTGAAGCTACGTCTAGCGCCTCAAAAGGTATGGTTTTAGGTATCTTTTTCACTGAGCTGCTTGAGATACTTTTTCGCAATTCAATAGCTTGCGTATGCTTGGCCGGACCTTAGGGGTGTTGTCCTTCAGCCCTCAAGCAAGCGAGCAGCGGGATTAGCCGTGGCACCGCCCGTCTGGAAATACCCCAAAACACTCGACACCGACCTGTGCTCGGTCAGCTGCATGATCGCCGGCAGCGCCACCCCTTGGCGGCTGGCCTCGGTCACGAACCCCGAGCGCAGACTATGCCCGCCAAAATCCCCTTCCAACCCCGCCATGCGGGCCCGCCGCTGCACGATCTCGCCCACCGCAGCCGGGGACAGGGCAGGGCCCACCCGCTGTTTCCAGAGCCGCCGGAAGATCGCCCCTTCGGTGATCCCGGATGCCTCCAGCCAATCCTCGAGGGCGAGGGCGGCCCGATCGAGCACCGGCTTATCGGGGGTGGAGGATGCGGTGACGCCGGCCTGCTGGGTCTTGCTGTACTCCAGCCGGTAGATGTAGCCCTTGTCGCCGATCCGGCGCAGATCGCGCAGGTCGGCGGCCGCGATCTCGCTGCGCCGGCGTCCGCCGCTGGCGAATCCGAAGCAGAGCAGGGCACGGTCGCGCAGCCCCTCCAGGCTGTCGTCGCAGGTGGCCAGCATCGCTTCTAGCTCGGCCAAGGTGATCGCGGTCTTTTTGCGGGGTCGCTCGCCGCGTTTGACCGAAGCACGGGCCGCACGGCTGAGCACGGTGCGAATCGCTGGCTGCTCGCAGGGATTGGGCTGCTGCTTGAGTCGGTGCGCGGTGGACAGCACCGCCACCCGATGCCGGACGGTGGACAAAGTCCAAGGACCCAGCTTGGCCTTCAGACCGGCGGCCACCAAGGCCTGGTCAACCGCAGGCGGCAGTTCCCACGTCAGCTCGCCGTCGGCGTTGCGCCGGACCACATGGTCGACCACGAACTGCAGCACGGCCGCCTCGGGCACCGGCAGGGTCAGTTCGATCCCATAGCGCGCCGCGTGCCAGCCGGCCCAATAGCGCAGCGCGCTGGTGTAGCTGCGGGTCGTGTTCTCGGCGGCCGCCTCGGCGAGCAGTTCGCGCACCGCGTCGGCGGCCTGTTGGGCCAGCTGAGCGGGCAGGGTCAGGCTGGCCGCCGGTTGCGCGAGGGTCGGAATCGCGGGAATATCTTTCATAGTATGTATGTTTTACTACGATAAGTGGATTGTAGCCACGATAATCATCACTTATCGCGGGTAATGCAATAGCAGAGTAGGGCGCCGTAGTAGGAGGACAGTTGATGGCCCGTGGAGTCACCGAAGAACAAGTCCACCGTGCCGCTGATGCCATAGTGGTGAGCGGCGAGAGGCCAACGGTTGAACGATTGCGCCAGCATTTGGGCACCGGCTCGGCAGGCACCTTGGCCAAATGGTTGGACACCTGGTGGCAGACACTCGCCACGCGCCTGGTTGCCCATGAGCGGCAGATGGCGCTACCGGAAGCACCTCAATCGGTTGCTGCGCTGGCCGGGCGGCTGTGGCAAGAAGCCCTTACACGAGCGCAGGACATTGCAGAGGCGCAGCTGGAGGAAGTCCGACAGACCGTAGAGAAGGAACGGGGGGCCTTAGTCGAGCAACAGCGACGTTTGGAAGTGCTTGAGCAGGCTGCCCAGTCGGCCGCGGCATTGGCTGAGACGGAGCGAGACATAGCTCTTGCCCAACTAGCTGAAGGCCGCCAGCTAATCGCGCAGCTGCAGCATCAAGCGACTGATCTAGTTGGACAGCGGGATGCGGCGCAGGCACGTGTCGGACGCCTTGAAGCTGAAGCGACCGGGCTCGCCCATCGAGTCGAGGAGCTACAAGTCCAGGCTAGACAAGCACGGACCGCATTCGAATCGGAACGCCGCGCCTTCGAGGACCGTGCCCACCAGGAAGTCGACCTCGCACGGCAGGCGGTCAAGGCACTTCGATCGGAAATGGGAGCCGCCCTGAAGGCGGCCGAGACGTCGTTGGCCGCGGCCAACGACACCCGCGACGCGGCCGTGCGGGAAACCGCTCATTTGCGAGGGGAGGTGGCCGCGTTGCGCGCGCGGGCTGAGGCGCTTGAGGAACAGTTGAACGCACAGCGGTTAGCCTTTGCTGCGCTGCCTTCCCCCAAGAGTGTCGCTGGGCCAAGACGGCGTGGGCCCCAGCGCGCTCGCCCTACCAAGAAGGACCTTTGAAATTCCCAAAGTCCAGCCTCGTCTACGGCTCAGCGGCGGGCCGATCTAGCGTTGTCGCCCAAACCCGATCTAAGGATGGGTGCGCTCGCATAGCTGCCGCTAACTGTCTTTGGATCCTTCAGCACCGCTAAGACGGTCGGCCCAGCCGCGAATGAACTCTTCTTGCTCTTTCGTTTCAATTGCACCTACGCGGGCCTCCCGTACGGCCTTCATCACAGCCTGGGAATCCTTGTATTCACCGGTCTGCAGCAACAACATTGAGGCCACGGTGCCCGCGCGCCCAAGCCCGCCTTTGCAATGCACGACGACGCGCCCCCCAGATAAGATGCTCTCCGCAAGCTTCTGACCCACGTCTCGCCAAGTCCCAAGCCACCGCTCATCCGGCGCGGCGCCATCGACGATAGGTAGCCCGTACCACTCCAACCCCTGCTCAGCGGCTCGATGGGGGAGCTTCTCAATACGCAGCTCCTCAAATTCCCATGGCTCGATAAGTGAGACGAGGATCGTGGCACCCCAGGCCTTGATGGCTCGTAGGTCCTCGTCTAGGTCCCGCGACCAAGAACCGGTCATAGCGGCTGGCTGATGTTTACCCGGCGCGAAGGTGACACCCACAGCGCCCCCTTTTTGACCGGCAGGTAATTCAGCGATCCTAAGGGGATGGGTCAGACTTGTGCGGCTTGGGCTATTGGCTGTGTCCACGGCGAATCAATGGCGTGAGGTTGACGCGGCCTAGGTTACGCCTTCAGCGGGCTGGAACATCCGGTTTCCCGGACGCCAAGACGTATCAACTCGATGCTGCGGACCTGCCCGACGAACAAAGCTGGTGGATCCGTTGGCTGAATTGCCGAATTCGGGACGGTTTGTCGGCGACTCAACGAACTTGGGGCATCTGTCGGCACGAAAGCGGGCGTTTGTTGGTTGCCGGAGGAGACAGGCTTGTGCGGTCGAAACGTATATGTGCACCCGCGAGTGCGTAGGATGTACGCCGAAGTGTTGACACCGCACATCGAAGAGTGGGTGTCCAATGACGAGGCACAGTGAGCAATTCCGTCGGTCAATCCTTGGAAGGTAAGGGTGGCAGAACGCTGTTCTCTAGATCGCGCCAGAGCTCGGCATCCGAAAGATCCGCCTCATACCCGCTGGCTGCATCTTTGACCTGGTCTGCGCAAACTGTCTGCCCCTCAAGCTCCATGTGCCGAAAAACTGGGCCCATCTGGGCTTCGGCCATGAGCAACCGCTGTCGCTCGACCAGTTCTTCTAAGGGTTGACGGGGCACCATCACTACTACGAGCTCGCATCCCAATGCGCTGGCCACTCGTCTCAGCGTGTCGAGCTGGATAGTGCCGTTACGCTCACTTTGTTCGAGCTTGTTGATGGCGCTGGGATAGATTCGTAGACGTGCGGCGAGATCCTTCTTGCTCATCCCCAACGCTTGGCGAACGGCCGCTATCCATCCAGCAGGCGGTTGAAGCTGAGGATCCACCCGCCACCAGGTGAAAAGGCGATCGAACTTCCGCCTAGCTAACCGGCGCATGGAATTTTGGCTGGAACCAGACAGCGGAGCAGGCATGCGAGTTCGTGACTTGGGTGCTCACTCTAATTTACACCTGTAGGTGAATCATGTCGCCATCAAAATTCACCTATAGGTGTACTCGCTGGCCCGTATGATTTACCGACGGGTGTTCCTTCGGGGGGCAAGAATTTCCGCGACGAACACGGGACGCTTTTCAACCGATTCTTTGCTTAGTTGGCCTGACAAAACAAATTGGGGGCACCTGTTGGCTGATCCGGCGAGCTGTGGGCGGTTTGTTGGCGCCTTAGCGAACTTGGGGTATTTGTCGGCGGGAAATTGGGCGTTTGTCGGTTGCTGCAGGGGCATTTCTTTGGCCGCAGACA
>Ga0065721_10005914_pt1 | contig 13002 bp, 10 predicted proteins | sample Mesricmetagenome_FD_59108 | JGI IMG/M metagenome (GOLD analysis project Ga0065721, IMG submission 59108) | Mesophilic microbial community from rice straw/compost enrichment Sample: eDNA_1 v2 (version 2) | ecosystem: Engineered > Solid waste > Grass > Composting > Bioreactor | place: USA: Davis... | reverse complement strand
GCAGCGAGACGGATGAGGACCCCGAAGCCGCCGATGCGGTAGCCGCCATGATCGACGCGCCGGTGCAGCCGTTGATCCCGGTCGATCCCAAGCCCATGGTCAACTTTGTCGAAGCGCTCACCGCGCTCAAGACCAGCCTGGACCGGGGTGAGCCGCTCGATCCGGAACTGCTGGAGCAACTGGAAAGCGCCCTGACGGACCTTGCCGAGGCACTCGGCCTCAAGCTTGAAAAACTGCCCGTCCCGGAAGACTTTGCGGCCCTTGTTGAAACCACCGGGACCGACGGGGGCGGCCTTGCCGGCACCCTCACGCAGTTGCTGGCGCCGCTGGCGACCTCGCTGGCCGCCGCCCAGCCGGCATCCGATGCTGATGCGATTGCCCAGCTGCCCGCCGTCAATGCTCAGCTCAAGGCGCTGGGCGACAAACTGGCCGCCGTGCTGGCGGCGCTCGAAGATGGCCAGGTGCCACCCGAAAAGCTGACCGCGATCGGCATGCAGCAGGGCCAGCCGCTCGATCCCGAGATCGAGGCGGCGCTGGCCCGTTTTGCCGCCGCCGATGCAGCCCTCGCCCCTGCCGTACCGGAAGAGCCGGTGCTGGCCACCCCGGCCCTGAAGCTCACCGAGCCGGTGCTCACCGGCAAGCCTGCAGAAATGGCGTCCGCGCCGGACACGGCAGATGCGCCCGAACCGGTCAAGCCCGTGGTGAACCGGACGGAGCAGCGCGAACTTCTCGGCGACCAGGACCAGACCAACGACACGGAGCAGGGCCCAGGCCAGAGCATGGCCGAGCGTGGCCGCGAGCGCGCCGAACCGGTCNCGCGCGAACCGCGCGCCGCCTTTACCGCCGCGCCTGCGGCCACTGACGCCTCGAACAACCCTGCCCCTTCGGCTGACGCGAGCGTGCAGCAGCCGGTGAATGCCCGGGTCGATGCATCGGCCAATCCGCGCATCATCCAGGCCGGTTACCAGACCAGCCAGCAGCAGCTGAACCTGCCCCAGCTGGCCTTCGAGCTGGCCCGCCAGGTGCAGGACGGCAATACGCGCTTTCAGATNCGCCTCGACCCGCCCGAGCTGGGACGCATCGATGTACGGCTCGACATCGACCAGTCCGGGCAGGTCAATGCCCGGCTCGTGGTGGAAAAGGCCGAGACTCTCGACCTGATGCAGCGCGACCAGCGCGGGCTGGAACGCGCCCTGCATCAGGCCGGCCTCGACAGCGCCAAGACCAATCTCGAATTCTCGCTCAAGCAGAACCCCTTTGCCGGCCAGCAGGGCCAGTTCGACGAGGGCAAGGGCGAGAGCGGCCAGGCCGGCGGCCTGTCGGCCAATGACAACGGGTCCGGCGCCGGCGAGGTCGAGGAGACCCCGCCCATGGTCAATCTCTACCGTGGCGCGCTGCAGGCCAGCGGCGTCAACATCATTGCGTAAGGAGTAGCGGCCATGGCTGTCGATGGCGTTTCAGCAACCGGATCGACCAGCGCGCTGAGCGGATCGCGCCAGACCATCGCGCAGAACTTCGACACATTTCTCTCGATCCTGACGACGCAGCTCAAGAACCAGAACCCGCTCGACCCGCTCGACACCAACCAGTTCACCCAGCAACTGGTGCAGTTCACCGGCGTCGAGCAGCAGCTCAAGACCAACGAGTTCCTTGAGGCCTTGCTGCTCAACACCCAGACCAGCTACCGCGCCGATGCCGTATCCTATATCGGCAAGCAGGTGACGGCCTCGGGCGAAACGGCCGAACTCAAGGATGGCGGCGCCTATTGGGCCTACAATGCCGAGGCGAACGTGGCCAACGCCACCGTGACCATCAAGAATGCCGCAGGCCAGGTGGTTTACACCGAAACCGGCTCGCTCAATGCCGGTCCGGGCGCCTTCCTCTGGGACGGCATGGGCAGCGACGGCAGCAAGAAGCCGGACGGCGTCTATACGATCGAGATCAAGGGCACCAACCTGGCGGGCAATACGGTCAAGGTATCCACGTCCTCGGTGGGCGTGGTCACCGGCGTCGACTTCTCCGGCAAGGAACCCATGCTCATCGTGGGCAAGAACAAGGTCGCCATTTCCGACGTCACCGATGTGCGCCTTGTGGCTGACGCGCCAAAAGATCCGCCGCCGGCCGGGAATCCGGACGAAGAGGAGCCCGAAGAGACCTGACGCTCCCCGACCTGCCATGTCACCCGGCGGCCCACACGGCCGCCGGACCCGTTTCTGCCCCCACAATTGATTGAAACCGCTGGCGTTTCTTAACCTGTTGTAAGTTTCCCCTTAGGGGTATTTTAAGGTCACTACCCTACTCTCAGGCTCATATGGTCAGGTTTGAGTAGAGAGTAAAATGACCGTACAGATGCGTCCTCGCGTGAAGTACGTAATTGGTCCCGACGGCAGCCCGCTTACTATTGCGGACCTCCCTCCGGCCAATACGAGACGGTGGGTTATCCGCCGCAAGGCCGAAGTTGTCGCCGCCGTACGCGGGGGTCTGCTGAGCCTGGAAGAAGCCTGTGAGCGTTACACGCTCAGTGTCGACGAATTCCTCAACTGGCAGGCCGCCATCGACAAGCATGGCCTTGCCGGTCTGCGCACCACCTGGATCCAGCACTACCGGGAGGGATGAGCGGCGACGGGCGCGAGCCCGTCATCGAACATGCCCCGCGCTTCGAAAAGAGGCCCGCTGGACGGCAGGTACAACCAAACGAACCCGCTGGAGCAATCCGGCGGGTTTTGCTTTACCCATAATCGTCCGGCATCCAGCGCGCGCCGGCCGGGCGCTGGCGCAGCATCTGGTAGTAGCGGCTGACAGCCGGGAGGTCGGGCCGGTCGATCGTGGCCTTGAACCAGCGATGGCAGGAAAGCCCCAATGCAATATCGGCAATGGTCAGGCTATCGCCGGCGATGAAACCCTCGCGCCGCGCCAACTCGGCCTCAAGGATGCGCATCTTGGCCCACCACGCCCCCACGGCCTGTTCGACCACGCCAGGCTCGTCGTGGCCCGGAGCGCCGCGCTGCAGGGCCTGCACCCCCTTCCAGGCAAAGTTGAGATCGGTTGCCTGCCAGCCCAGCCATTGCAGCGCCCGGGCCAGCTCCTGCCGACCGCTGGGCAGCAGCGCGCCGCGCGTCTGGGCGAGATAGATGAGGATGGCGTTGCTCTCCCACATCGTGGTGCCGTCCGCATCGATCAGCACCGGCACCATGCCATTGGGATTGAGCGCAAGGAATTGCGGTACATTGGGATCGCGGATCGGCAGGCCCCAGTCCTCGCGTTCATAAGCCTCGCCCAGTTCGTCCAGCGCCCAGAGCACCTTGCGCGCGTTGATCGAGGTCTCCCGGCCCAGCACCCGCACCTTGTCCATTCATCCCTCCTTAACCGAACCCGGCAGTTCTTGCCCAAAATCGCAAGCTGCAACAGCCGGTTAATACATTGTTTACCATCCGCTAGGTAATTTTTGCCCATCGGTCCTGGGGGCAACCATCGACCGCAACATGGGCACAGAGTAGCGGCGTGGAAAGTATCACCAATCTCATCAACCGGATCGGCCTGCCCCGCATTGCCGCCATGGCGCTGGTGGCCGTCCTGATGCTCGGTTTCTTTGCCTTCCTCATTCTGCGCTCACAGACGCCGAACCTGGCCCCGCTCTATTCGGGCCTGAGCCTCGAGGACTCCTCGGCGATCATCAGCGAGCTGCAAACGCTCAACATTCCCTATGAATTGCGCGGTGATGGCGACACCATCCTAATCCCGCGCGACCAGATTACCACTGTGCGCATGACCCTGGCGGGCGAGGGACTGCCCACGCGCGGTCAGGTGGGCTACGAGATTTTCGACCAGCAATCGACCCTGGGCGCCACCAGCTTTGTCCAGAACATCAACAATGTGCGGGCGCTCGAAGGCGAGCTGGCCCGGACCATTTCCTCGCTGACGCGAATCACCGGCGCACGCGTGCATCTGGTGCTGCCCGAGCGCGAACTGTTTCGCCGGGAGCGCAAGGACCCTTCCGCTTCCATCGTCCTGACCACGCGCGGCGAACTGTCTACCGGCGAAATCCGCGCCATCCAGCATCTTGTGGCCTCCGCCATCGAGGGATTGACGCCCAGCCGCGTCTCCATCGTCGATGACCGGGGCAATCTGCTCGCATCGGGCACCGGGGAAGATGCCAATGGCATCATGACCGCACAGAATGACGAGCGCACCCTGGGCTTCGAGAACCGGCTGCGCACCCGTGTGGAAGACATGCTGGCCAATGTCGTGGGCGCCGGCCGCGCCCGCGTCGAGGTAGCTGCCGAGCTCGACTTCAACCGCTCCACCACGACCCAGGAAATCTACGACCCCGAAAGCCAGGTTGTCCGCTCGACCCAGATCCGCGAAAGCGAAAACCTGTCCGGCGGCAACAATGGCCAGGTGACCGTGGCCAACGAGCTGCCCGGCGCCAGCCAGAACAATGGCGCCGACGGCATTACCGAGCAGGGCACCTCGACCGAGGAAATCATCAACTACGAGATTTCCAAGACGACCCAGACCGCCGTGATGGAAGCCGGTTCGGTCAAGCGCCTGTCGGTGGCCGTGGTGGTCGACGGCACCTATGTCGATGATGGCGCAGGCAACCTCGTCTATTCGGCCCGCAGTGCCGACGAAATCGCCCAGATCCTTACCCTGGTCCGCTCCGCTGTGGGCTATTCGGCTGAGCGCGGCGACACGGTCGAAGTGGTGAACATGCAGTTTGCCGAGCGGCCCAACCTGAGCCCGGCAGGCAGCGATGCCAATGGCGGCCTGCTCGACTTTACCCGCGACGACCTGATGAACGGCGCGGAAATGGCCGTGACCCTGCTCATCGCCCTGGCGCTGATCTTCTTCATCATGCGCCCGCTGCTCAAGCGTGCGCTCAAGCCCGAGACCGAACCCCTGGCACTTCCCGCTGCCGCCGAGCTGAGCCATCACGGCGTGCTGGGCGCCGATGGGCAGGTGATGGTGGAAGAGGAAGTGGTGGTCGAGCGTGACAAGACCCCCGCATGGGTCGCCAATGCCAAGTCCATGGGCGAAACCCAGCTCCAGACCCTCAAGACCGTGGGAACCCTGGTCGAGGAAAATCCCAAGCAGGCCGCACTGATCGTGCGTGACTGGCTGGGCAGCGCGGCATAACGGCAATGGCACTGGTATCCCAATCCGGCAACAACACCGAAAGCGCGGCGACCCCGGCACCGGCATCTCCGGTGCCCATGGGCGCCCAGCTGCAGGTCGGCGGCGAACAGCGCGTCCTCAAGGGCGACGAAAAGGCCGCCGCGCTGCTGCTGGCCCTCGGCCCCGACTATGGCAAGCCCATCTTCGACGAACTGGACGAGCTCGAGATCAAGCAGCTCTCGCGCGCCATGGTGCGCCTGGGGCCCATCACCCAGGAAATGCTCGATGACCTGATGATCGAGTTTGTCACCACCATTTCCTCGAACGGATCGCTCTCGGGCAATACCGACTCCACCGAGCGCCTGCTGCTGAGCTTTCTGCCGCAGGACAAGGTCGACGCCATCATGGAGGAAATCCGCGGGCCGGCCGGCCGCAACATGTGGGAAAAGCTCTCCAACGTGCAGGCCGACGTGCTCGCTGCCTATCTCAAGAACGAATATCCCCAGACCATCGCGGTGGTACTCTCCAAGATCGCTACCGAACATGCCTCCAAAGTGCTGGCCGTGCTGCCCGAGGAGCTGGCCATGGACGTGGTACAGCGCATGCTCGGGCTTGACCCGGTGCAGAAGGAAATTCTCGAAAAGATCGAGAACACCCTGCGCACCGAGTTCATGTCGACGCTCAACCACACCAAGCGCCGCGACAGCCACGAGCAGATGGCGGAAATCTTCAACGCCTTCGATCGCCAGACCGAAGCGCGCTTCATCACCATGCTCGAAGAGATCAACCGTGACGATGCCGAGCGCATCAAGCAGCTCATGTTCACCTTCGAGGATCTGGCCAAGCTCGAAATGTCGGCCATCCAGACGCTGCTGAGCAAGCTCGACAAGCGCGAGCTCGCCCTGGCCCTCAAAGGCGCCAACGAAACGGTCAAGGAAAGCTTCTTCAAGAACATGTCGAGCCGCGCCGCCAAGCTGCTGCAGGACGACATGGCCAGCATGGGCCCTGTGCGCCTCAAGGATGTCGACGAGGCCCAGACGCGCATGGTCGCCATGGCCAAGGACCTGGCCGCCAAGGGTGAGATCATCATCCTCAAGACCAAGTCCGACGACCAGATGGTGGCGTGATGTCCATGGCCAGCCCTGCCCGCTTCACCTTCGACCTCGATCTTCAGCCCCGCCCCCAGCGCAAGGTGGAGGCGGCCCCGCCGCCGGTGCCCTCCATTCCCGAAGATGTGGTGGCCCAGCTGATCGCCAATGCCCGCGAGGAGGCCTATGCCGAGGGCCTCAAGGCCGGCGAGCAGAACGCCACCTCCATGGCCGCCCAGACCATTGCCGCGGCAGCCGGGAGCCTTGCCACCCAGACCGCCAGGATGGCTGCGGCGCTCGACGAAGCCCGCGCCGCCCATCACCAGGAAGCGGTAGAGCTGGCGCTGAGCGTAGGTCGCAAGCTCGCCCTGCATCTGATCGCCCGGTTTCCGCTGGTTGAGCTCGAGGCGCTGGTCAATGAATGCCTGCCCAGCCTCAGCGGCGTCCCTCATCTGGTGATCCGCTGCCACCCCGACCTGGCCGATGGCATCCGCGACGCGGCCACCGCGCAGATGGCCCATTCGGGGTTTTCCGGCCGGCTCGTGGTCATGGGTGATCCCGATATCCGCATCGGCGACGGCAGGCTCGAATGGGTCGATGGCGGCCTCGTGCGCGACATCGCCGAAACCTCCCGCCAGATTGACCTGCAGATTGCCACCTATCTCGCTGCGCGCACGCGCGGACAGCACAAGGAGAACGGTTCATGACCGATCCCGAGGACGACATCACCGCCGCCGAAGGGCTGAGCCTGGATGAAATGGATACGCCCGAGCGCGAGCCAATGGCCGAAGGCTATGTCGAGCGCACTGCCGCGGACCTGGAGGCCGTGTTCGACGTGCCCGTGCGCGTATCGGTGGTGCTGGGCCGCACCAAGATGCCCGTCTCGTCCCTGCTCAAGCTCGATACCGGCACGGTGATCGAGCTGGACCGGCAGGTCGGCGAGGCGGTGGAGATCTTCATCAACGACCGCCTGGTCGCCCGCGGTGAAATCGTGCTGGTCGAAGACCGGCTCGGCGTCACCATGACCGAAATCATCAAGCCGCAATAAGGGGGAGACGATCATGCGCCTGCTCATCATCGGGGCCCTTGAGGGCCAGCTCTCCACCGCTACCAAGATGGCCATGGACGGCGGCGCCAAGGTGGCCCACGCGCCTTCCATCGAGATTGCCCTGTCTGCGCTGCGCGGCGGCAAGGGCGCCGACCTGCTGCTGGTCGACGTGATGATGGACATTGCCGGGCTGATCGCCGGGCTCGAAGCCGAGCGCATCGCCATTCCGGTCGTGGCCTGCGGCGTCGAGACCAATGCCGCTGCCGCCGTCAACGCCATCCGCGCCGGCGCCAAGGAATATATCCCCCTGCCTCCCGATGCCGAGCTCATTGCGGCCGTCATCGCCGCAGTGGCGCGCGAGACCTCGGATTTCCTCTATCGCGACCCTGCCATGGAGCGCGTCGTCAAGATGGCCGAGCAGGTGGCCGGCTCGGAAGCCTCCATTCTCATCACCGGGGAAAGCGGCACCGGCAAGGAAGTCATCGCCAAATATGTGCATGCGCGCTCCAAGCGCGCCAACAAGCCATTCATCTCGGTCAATTGCGCCGCCATCCCCGAGGCGCTTCTGGAAAGTGAACTGTTCGGCCACGAGAAGGGCGCCTTTACCGGCGCCATCGCCCGCCGTATCGGCAAGTTCGAGGAAGCCTCGGGCGGCACCCTGCTGCTCGACGAAATTTCGGAAATGGACGTGCGCCTGCAGGCCAAGCTGCTGCGCGCCATCCAGGAGCGGGTCATCGACCGGGTCGGCGGCACCAAGCCCGTGCCGGTCGACATCCGCATCCTCGCCACCTCCAATCGCAACCTCAACGAGGCCGTGCGCGAAGGCAGCTTCCGCGAGGACCTGCTGTTCCGGCTCAACGTGGTCAACCTCAAGCTGCCGCCGCTGCGTGAGCGCCCGGGCGACATCGTGGCGCTCTCGGAACACTTCGTGGCCAAATATGCCAAGGCCAACGGCCTGCCGCCGCGGAGCCTCTCGGCCGAAGCACGCGAGGCGCTGGTCAAGGCGCCATGGCCGGGCAATGTCCGCGAACTGGAAAACACGTTGCACCGTGCCGTACTGCTCTCCTCGGGCGATGTCATCGGTCCCGATGCCATCGTCCTGCCCGATGGCATGGGCCTGCACGAGGCCGCCCGCGCCCATTCACCCGCGCAGATGGCGGCCCAGACCGCCGAGGCCATGAGCCGGGCGCTGGTCGGCCGCACAGTGGCCGACGTGGAACGCGACCTCATTCTCGATACGCTCGACCACACCTTGGGCAACCGCACCCACGCGGCCAATATCCTGGGCATCTCGATCCGCACCCTGCGCAACAAGCTCAACCAATATGCCGAAGAGGGCATCCACGTGCCCGAACCGGGCGAGCGACGCGGAGCGGCTTGAGGTTCATGCCAGTGACGGCCACCCCCTCATCCGGCGTAACGCGCCACCTTCAAAGCCGGGTCGGTGAGGGGGCTATCGACGTGACCACCGGATTATCCGCATGACAGACATCCCAACCGGCAGCGGCAAGGGTTTTTCGCTCCCCAGCGTCAAGACGGTGATCGACACCCTGCGCTCGGGCGATATTGCGCTCGCCGTGGGCGTGATGGGGCTGATCGTCATCCTGATCGTGCCCATGCCGCCGCTGCTCGTGGACATGCTGCTGGCCATCTCCATCGTCTTCTCGGTGATGATCCTGATGACGGCGCTGTTCATCCAGAAGCCGCTCGAATTCTCCTCCTTCCCCACCGTGCTGCTGATTGCCACCATGCTGCGGCTGGGCCTGAACCTGGCCACCACGCGCCTGATCCTGTCGGATGGTCACAACGGTCACAGCGCCGCCGGCCACGTGATCGAAGCCTTCGGCAATTTCATCACGCGCGGCAATTTCATCATCGGGACGGTGATCTTCATCATCCTGATCATCGTCAACTTCATCGTCATTACCAAGGGCTCCGGCCGTATCGCGGAAGTTGCGGCGCGCTTCAGCCTCGACGCCATGCCCGGCAAGCAGATGGCCATCGACGCCGATCTTTCGGCGGGGCTCATCGACGAAGACACCGCCAAGAAGCGCCGTGCCGAACTGGAAGGGGAAAGCGCCTTTTTCGGCAACATGGACGGTGCGTCCAAATTCGTGCGCGGCGATGCCATCGCCGGCCTCATCATCACCTTCATCAACATTTCCGCCGGCATGCTCATCGGCATCATGCAGCAGGGCCTCAGCTTCCAGGAAGCGGGCAACGTCTATACCCTGCTCACCATCGGCGACGGACTCGTCAGCCAGATTCCGGCACTGATCGTGTCGACCGCTGCCGGTATCCTGGTTTCCAAGTCCGGCGTCACCGGCGCAGCAGACAAGGCGTTGACCGCCCAGTTCACCGGCTATCCGCGCGCCCTGGGCATGTCCTCGGCCGTCATGGGCGCGTTGGCTTTCCTGCCCGGCATGCCCTTCCTGCCCTTCATGGCCCTTGCCGGGGGCATCGGCTATATGGCCTGGCGCGCCGGCAGGACCAAGGCCGTGAGGCAGGTGGAGGAACGGGCCGAAGAAGTGGCCAAGGCCGCGCCAGCCCCGCAGGCGAGCGAACCGCCGATCACCGACAGCCTCAAGATCGATGATCTCAAGCTTGAGCTTGGCTACGGTCTGCTGAGCCTGGTCAAGGAAGACGCCAATGGCCAGGACCGCCTGACCGAGCAGATCAAGGCCCTCAGGCGCCAGCTCGCGCTGGAACTGGGCTTCGTCATGCCGCCTGTGCGCATCCTCGACAACATGCAGCTCGAGCCCAACGACTACAAGGTGCGCATCAAGGAAGTGGAAGCCGGCTCGGGCCAGATCTTTGCCAACCAGCTCATGGTCATGGACCCCTATGGCAACCCGATCGACCTGCCGGGCCACCACACGACCGAACCGACCTTCGGGCTTCCGGCCACCTGGATCGAACCGGCCCTGCGCGACGAAGCCGAGCTGCGTGGCCTCTCCATCATCGATCCCTCGACGGTCATTTCCACGCACCTGACAGAAGTGCTCAAGGCCAATGTGGCGGACCTCTTGAGCTACGCCAATGTGCAGAGCCTGCTTTCGGGCCTGCCCAAGGATCAGCAGAAGCTGGTGGAAGACCTCGTGCCCGGCCTGATCACCGTGTCCGGCCTGCAGCGGGTGCTGCAATCGCTGCTGACCGAGCGCATCTCCATCCGCGATCTCTCCACCATCCTCGAGGCAGTGGCCGAAATCGCCGGCAACGGCCGCTCTGTCCAGACCATCACCGAGCATGTTCGCTCGCGCCTGGCGCGTCAGATTTGCGCCGCCAATCTCGGGCCCGACGGCAACCTGCCGCTGCTGACCCTGTCGCCGCAGTGGGAACGGGACTTTGCCGAAGCCATGGCCGGAGAGGGCGAAGGCCGGCACCTGGCCATGGCCCCAAGCAAGTTGCAGCAATTTATCGGCGCGGTGCAGTCGGCCTTCGAACGCGCGGCCCAGCAGGGCGAACTGCCCGTCTTGATCACCTCGCCCGCCATCCGCCCGCATGTGCGCTCGATCATCGAACGCTTCCGCCCCCAGACCGTGGTGATGAGCCAGAACGAGGTGCATCCCCGCATTCGCCTCAAGACCGTGGGTAGCGTCTAAGTCCAGCCGAGACTTAAACACCTATCAGTACAAGTAATATTTTCCGATCTGCAAAGATGATGTGCCTCCACCCGGCCCCCAGCAGGACGGCTGTGGCCATCATCGGATTAATACTGACCTAACCGAACATTCATCCAGAAGGCTGCAAGACTTAACCTATGTTACAATAGAGGTTCTTTCTGCGTCTGGAGGCGTCGATGGCAGACACAGCTGGTTCGGCCAACCGTATGCGGATCCCGCTGCGCATCTTCCTCAGCCTGGCCATCGTGGCAGCGCTCATGCCGCCTTTCGTACTCCTGGCCATGGTGGTGGTTCGCACGGCACAAAGCGACCGGGCCGCAGCCGAAGCTTCGCTCATCGAGAATGCCAAGGTCATTGCCTCCATGGTGCACGGCTCCATCGTGTCCGATACCGAGGTCCTGCGCACCATTGGCGGCCACGTGGCCGGGTCCGCGCTGCATCCCGACGAGCTCGACCTGATCAACGAGCACTTCAGGGGCAATTCGGTCATCGTGACGCTGACGGGCGGGGACCGGCCCGAAGGCGAATGGCGCGTCTCCAACCTTGTGGACATAAATCCCGGCGAGCGCGCCAACCTNGTTTTCACCATCCCCCTCGGCGACGGCACCACCGANGTCCTCCAGGTGACTGCCGACAGCACCNCCGTGTCCAACAAGATTTCCTTCGGNACGCTTGAAAACCAGATGCTCGTGGCCGTGGTCGATGGCAATGGCAACATCATCACCCGCTCGGCCGCAGCCGAGGAGAACCTGGGCAAGCGAGTCCCGACCTGGGAGGCCCTGCTCGCCGTTGGCGGGTCATCGGGCGCCTTCAACGCCATTTCCTTCGATGGCACGGAGATCAGTTTCGGCTTCGCCAGCGTGGAGGAAACACCCGGCTGGGTCGTGGTGGTCGGTGTTCCCAAGGCCATGCTGGACCTGCGCTGGCAGTCGCCCCTGATTGCCTTTGCCCTGGGCATGGGCATAGCCATCTTCACCGCCATCCTGCTCTGCTTCCTTATGGCGCGCCGTATCACTCAGCCCATCGAGGCCATGGTGAAGCGCTCCGAAGCCATTGCCCGTGATACCGAGACGCAGCTGCCCCCGGCACCCGAGACAGTCGTGAGCGAACTCGAAACGCTCTACCGGGCGCAGGAAAATTCGCACCAGCGCCTGACCCAGCGCGCCAGGGAACTGGCCCTCTCGTCGCAGCGCTACTATGCCGTCTCCAAGGTGGGCGCCATGGTCACCTGGCAGGCGGACCGGTTCGGTAACCTGCTGTCCGCTGAAGGCTGGACGGAGTTTACGGGCCAGCATCTCAAGACCGCCCTGGGGCGGGGCTGGGTGGCACGCGTGCACCCCGACGACATGCCGCAACTGACCGAAACCCTGGTCACGGCCGCGCGCGAGGGCCAGGCCACCGCCACTGCCGAGGTGCGCGTAAAGACCGACGAGAATGGCTGGGTGTGGGTCAATTTCCGCGGGGCTCGCATCACCGATGCCGCCGGCAAGGTGATCGAGTGGGTGGGCACGCTGGAAAACATCAACGAACGCAAACGCCTGCAACTGCGCATCAGCCACATGGCCTATCACGATGCCCTGACCGGCCTGCCCAACCGCATCCGCCTGGCTGAACATTTCGAGGAACTCTGGCAGCCCGAAAATGCGGGCTTGAACTGCGCCCTCCTCTATATCGACCTCGACCTGTTCAAGCAGGCCAATGACACGCTGGGCCACGCAGCCGGCGATGCGCTGCTGCGCGACGTGGCCGACCGGTTGCGGAACATGCTGCGGGCCAACGATCTGGTGGCAAGGCTGGGCGGGGACGAGTTCGCGGTGGTACTGGGCGCCTTCGACAATCTCGACTACAGCACCACCGTGGCGACCCGCATCGTCAAGACGCTGGCCCTGCCCTACGAGATCGATGGCCATATCGTGCAGATCGGGGCCAGCGTCGGCGTGGCCCCGTTCACGTCAGGCGCNGTGTCGATCGAGCTGTTGCAGTACCAAGCCGACAGCGCCCTTTATCGGGCTAAGTCGGAAGGCCGAAACCGCTTCGCTTTCTACAAGGCCAACGACGCCATGCCCTACCGGGCCTAGCTCAGCCTGCCCGGCACCACTGGCGGCAGATCGAGCGCGGCCGCTTCGGC
>Ga0065721_10005534_pt1 | contig 13002 bp, 17 predicted proteins | sample Mesricmetagenome_FD_59108 | JGI IMG/M metagenome (GOLD analysis project Ga0065721, IMG submission 59108) | Mesophilic microbial community from rice straw/compost enrichment Sample: eDNA_1 v2 (version 2) | ecosystem: Engineered > Solid waste > Grass > Composting > Bioreactor | place: USA: Davis... | reverse complement strand
CCAAACCTCGATGAGCGAAAACATTAACTGTTGGAGGGTGAGATCATTTGATTCCATAGCTTTGATTTTTTCTCAAAGCTATAGCTGCCACCATCGTCAGAAAATATGTACTTTACGGGACGGATACATCTGAAGCTTCAGGAGTCGCGATTGCAACAACGCGGTGTAACGCTCCTAAGGCTCTGGGAGGAATATCATGTCGCGCATCCCGATGGATTTAAGACAACGGCCTTCTACCGACATTACAAGCTATGGAAGCGTCGTGTGCATCCCAGCATGCACATTGAGCATAAAGCCGGCGAAAAGATCTTTGTGGATTTTACAGGCGAAAAACTTTACGTTGTAGATCCCATCACCGGAGAGTTGACTCCTATGGAGGTCTTTGTTGCTATCCTCGGCGCCAGTCAACTCACTTATGTAGAAGCTGTTGAAAGCCAGCGCGTCGAAGATTTTATTGCGTGCTGTGAAAATGCACTTCACTACTTTGGTGGCGCTCCCAACGCCATTGTACCGGATAATCTAAAATCAGCGGTTATTAAAAGTAATCGCTATGAACCGAAGCTAAATGATAACTTCGAAGCGTTTGCCGATCACTACGGAATGGTTGTCCTTCCGGCACGAGCGTACAAGCCAAAGGATAAAGCGCTGGTTGAAGGAGCAGTAAAGATTGCATATCGCCGCATATTCGCCTCGTTACCGAAAGAACCGATCACGTCTCTGGCACAGTTGAACTCGCTTATCCGCCCACTCCTGGAGGCGCATAACGAAACAGCTTTTAAGGGCCGCAATTACTCCCGCAGACAACAATTCGATGAAATGGAGAAAGCCACGTTGCAACCACTACCCACGCGGCGGTTTGAACTGCGTAATTCCGCCTCCGCTACCGTGATGAAGAATGGTCATGTATGCCTGAGCGTTGACAAGCATTATTACAGCGTTCCTTACGGACACATCAGCAAAAAAGTCCGCGTTCTATACAGCAAGTCCGTTGTCGAGATCTTCTACAAGTATGAATTGATTGCCTCTCACGAAAGAGTGCGAAGTGCCCACAATTATACCACAGACCCTTCTCATATGGCGACGCAACATCAGGTTCTGTCGGAATGGAACCCTGACTACTTCTTAGTGCAGGCTCGTAGTATCGGCAAAGAGGTCGAGTACTTCATAGCCCAGGTACTTCAGAAGAAACCACATCCCGAGCAAGCCTATAAATCTTGTCAGGGAATCCTATCCTTTGCGAAACGAGTTGGCCACGCGCGACTTATCAAAGCCTGCCAGCGAGCTCATGCTTACGGCTTATACCACTACCGCGCCGTTGAGGACATCCTGCAACGCGGCCTTGATCAATTTGATCTTGATGAGGAAAAGCAACTTCCTATGCCTGAACACACCAATATCCGGGGAAAAGATTACTACAGATAATCAATACTTCACTTTAAAATCTAAATACTATGAATGAACAAACACTTGAGAAAATGCGAACAATGAAGCTTTATGGTATGGTACGGAACTTCCGTACCAGCCTTGAATCAGTAAACAGTGAAAAGTATACTCCTGACGAGTTTATTGCTATGCTGATTGATGCTGAGTGGGACGATCGGTATAACCGGAAACTCTCCCGTAGCGTCAGGAACGCGAAGTTCCGTTAGAAAGCCGCTGTGGAGCAAATCAACTTTGACGATCAGCGACTTGCCGTTAAGAACCAGGTACTGCGCCTGGCTGACTGTGGCTTTATCGACAAAAAAGAAAACGTGCTCATCACGGGGAGCACTGGCGTTGGAAAAAGCTACATCGCCTCCGCTATTGGCCACCAGGCTTGTTCAATGAGTTACAAGGTGCTTTACGAACACAGCTCTAAGCTCTTTGCACGCATGAAGAGTAGCAAAGCCGACGGAACTTATCTGAAGGAAATTACCAGAATCGAAAGGCAGGACCTACTAATCATTGATGACTTTGGTATCCAACCCCTTGATCAACAGAGTCGCACGATTCTCATGGAAATCATTGAAGACCGGCACGGAAAGAAATCAACTCTTCTCACTTCGCAAGTACCGATAAACCTTTGGCACGAAGTCATCGGCGAACAAACCATCGCGGACGCTATACTAGATCGCATTATCCATGACGCACAAAGGCTGGAACTGACCGGCGAGTCGATGCGAAAAAAAAGAGTTAACTTAACCCAAGAAACAACACAAAAAGACAACTGAAAACAACGGCCTTGATCACCGAAAAACTCAATGCATTTTTTACATTAAATTGTGAAGTAACTTTCAGTGGTCACTTTGATGCGAAAACTGGTGGTCACTTTGCGCGGAATCTCCAATAACCCAGCTATTCAGGAGATCGATGATATCTGGCTGGAAGAATTTCGCGCTTACTTACTTGAAGTTGATAAGCGAAGCGGTAAACCAAGGCTCAGTTCAAGTACAGCACTCTCTTACTTCAACAGAGTTCGAACCGCATTGACGACTGCATACGAGCGAAGAATCATCGAACGTAATCCAGCGAATCTCGCTAGACCCATTCGTGCAGAAAATGCTATGCGTGAATTTCTCACACTAAACGAAGTGAAACGACTCGTTGAAACAAGATGTGACCAACCTGTTTTGAAAGACGCATTTCTGTTTTGTGTGCTAACTGGACTTCGCTGGTCCGACATCGCACATCTGACCTGGGAGGAAGTGAAAGGTAATGATGTCGATGGCTTGTATCTTCATTTCAAACAACGTAAGACAAGGCACTATCATGTTCTTCCCATAACGCCACAGGCAAAAGAATTACTAGGTGATCGTTCTGAATCTGACAGACTAATCTTTAAAGATCTAAAGTATAGCTCGAAAACTTCAATTGAACTTTGTCGGTGGGCAATCGCGGCTGGCGTGGCGAAGCGGATCACGTTTCACTCCGCTCGACATACCCATGCGACTCTCCTACTTTCGCACGGGGTTGACATCTACACGGTTTCGAAACTTTTGGGGCACAAACATATCGTCTCCACGGAGCGATATGCCCATTTGATTCCACGAAAGCGGATGCTATTTCAAAACTGAAAGACATCAAAACTCGATAACTGCTAATTACCATCGCCAATCACCGACTTAATAAACGCCTCTGAAGAATTTCCGATGTTCTTCTTACTCGCATCAATGGCTTTCCTGAGTCTAAAATATCGAATGAGTCCCAGCAGCATGATGATCAGGCCTACAACAATGAGTGGCGGTCCGGCAATGTTCCAAAATGCGCTCTCGACAATGTGCCCCAGGGTCGAACCAGCCACGAGGAAATACAAACCAGTTGTCTTATATAGGCGAGTAATGTCGTTTCATTTGCCAGCCTTGTTCGCTCAATAGCGAGGTATTCCCTAAGTACTAAGTCTTTGTTCATTGTTATTGTTGTATTTCAAACAGTTAGAATTCTTATCAAATAGCCAATCTCGCGGCAAAAGGCGTGGAAGCGTCCCTATTTTGAATTAAGTTTACAAAAATCGTGTTCTCTAACCTGATTACGCAATATATGACGACCGACATTAATCCAGCCGAATTTTCAATTAGCAACACTCTTCTTGATAAACTCAAAAAAGAAGGTACTATCAAGACGTTTAGTCCTGATACCGTGCTTATTGATGAGAACGATTATATCAAGTTCGTGCCTATTGTTCTGAATGGATCAATAAAAGTCTTCAAAATGGATGAAGACGGCCGCGAGATGTTGCTATACTACATTAAGCCTGGGGAGAGTTGCGTCATGTCATTTCTCGGAGCCACGTGCAATGGAACAAGTAAAATAAAAGCAGTCGTGGAAGAAGAAGCAGAAGTTTTGGTGTTGCCGGTACATAAAGCGACTGATCTAATCCGAGAGAATCCGCAGTGGATTCAATTCATATTCGAACTATACAACAGACGTTTTGAAGAGCTGCTTTCGGTTGTCAATGCCATTGCATTTCAGAAGGTCGATGTTCGTCTTTGGGACTTGCTGAAGACCAAGGTTAAAATGCTAAAGACTGAAGAGCTCAATATGACACACCAGCAGATTGCTGACGAACTCGGCACTGCCCGCGAGGTGGTCTCTCGCCTACTCAAGCAACTGGAACGTGATAAAAAAATATCACTTGGAAGGAATAAGGTGAAAATTCTGGCGGCTATGTGACTATAGTTACTGATCGCCCCTGACAGCTAATCTAATTTTGTGGTATAATTAGAAATGCTGTTATGGAGATCGCTGGCTTTATTGCTTCTGTCCTTATGGGACTTTCACTTGGATTGATTGGTGGTGGTGGGTCGATATTGACTGTTCCTATTCTTGTCTATCTTTTCGGGGTTAATCCCCTGCTTTCAACTTCCTACTCACTTTTCGTTGTAGGATTAACAAGTCTTATCGGATCGTATTCGCATTTCAAGAAAGGTAATCTTGACCTTAAGACAGCATTGATCTTTGGTCTTCCGTCAATCGTAGCTGTGTATGCGGTCCGGAAGTTTGTCGTTCCGATCATTCCCGACCCCCTTTTTTCAATCGGAGACTTACTCGTTACAAAAAGCATTTTCGTACTCATGGTATTTTCTGTTTTGATGGTGCTGGCTGCACTGTCAATGATCAGAAAAAGCAAAAGAGAAGTACTGGATTGCGAACAGAAGATCAGCTACAACTTTCCGCTCATTCTCGGTGAAGGTATTCTTGTCGGGTCGATTACCGGCCTTGTTGGCGCGGGTGGTGGCTTTCTGATCATTCCTGCCCTTGTCCTTTTTGGTGGGCTGTGCATGAAAAAAGCTGTCGGCACTTCCTTGCTTATCATCGCGTTAAAATCATTGATTGGCTTTACAGGCGATCTGGGCTCAGGACTTCAACTCGACATTCCGTTCATGTTAATGTTTGCAGGTTTTGCAACGATCGGAATCATAGCTGGAACCTTGATATCAAAATATATCTCGAATGAAAAACTGAAGCCCGCCTTTGGATGGTTTGTGCTGGCCATGGGTCTCTACATTATCAGCAAAGAATTACTTTTTACATTTTAATTCGATACGATCATGAAACATCTTAAATGGATAATAGGAATTATTGCAGGTGCTGCTATTGGATTTAGCTATTGGTACTTCATCGGTTGCAATACCGGCACTTGTGCCATAACGTCTTCTCCAATCAATAGCACAATATATGGAGCGCTTATGGGAGTTCTTCTTGTCAACTCGTTTTCAGGTAGCCGAAAAGAAAAGCCAGAAAATAAATCGTCACTGTGATATTAGTTACGGAAGACATCTTATCAAACATTTAATCTTGTATTCTTTTTAAAAACCATATGTTAGAAATTATTCGTCAACCCTGGCCGTGGTATGTAGCTGGAGCATTGATCGGGCTTACGGTCCCGGCATTATTATTAATTGGGAACAAACACTTCGGGATATCCTCATCACTCAGACACATTTGTGCCGCCTGTGTTCCGGGAAACATCTCCTTTTTCAAATACGATTGGAAGAAGGAGATATGGAATCTGTTTTTTGTTGTCGGCATTTTAATTGGCGGGTTAGTAGCGACTCAGCTATTGAGCAATCCGGAACCAATTGTTGTCGCATCCGAAACTGTGAGAGATCTCGAAGCATTGAATATTCAGGTTGATCACAATTTAATGCCTTCCTCAATCTTTAACGTTGACAATATTATGAGTCTGAAAGGTCTCGTCTTCTTCGTAGTTGGTGGATTTCTAGTAGGATTTGGAACGCGCTACGCAGGAGGTTGTACATCAGGGCACTCTATAATGGGTCTCTCGACCCTACAGTGGCCATCACTCGTAGCTACTTGCTGTTTCATGGTTGGAGGTTTTGCGATGGTACATCTTGTGTTTCCGTGGATCATGTCAATCATTGCTTAAAGAATTTAAAGATGAAAAATATAGAATCTAACAGACCTGTTCAGCCATCACATCCAATTGAATGTGAAGCTCCGAATGACCAGCTCGAAAAGGAAAGCCTGGTCATTTCAAACCTAAAGTATCTGGTTCTAGGCGCACTCTTCGGAATAGTATTCGTTAAAGCTGAGATCATTTCATGGTACCGCATCCAGGAAATGTTCAGGCTCCATTCATTTCACATGTACGGAGTAATTGGAACCGCTGTCATCGTCGGACTGATTTCCGTCTGGCTTATTAAGAAATTCAAAGTGAAGACTGTTCAAAACGAAACCGTTGTATTTCATGAAAAGAAATTTCATTGGGGCAATGTTATTGGCGCGTTAATCTTCGGATTGGGCTGGGCATTAACAGGCGCATGTCCGGGGCCATTGTTTGCGCAGATTGGAAGCGGATTTCTGGTAGTGGTCGTTACACTTTTAAGCGCCATTGGCGGAACATGGGTGTACGGATTGTTACGAGACAAATTACCACACTAATCTAAAGCAACATGTCGCAGATTTTGTTTGAGAATAAGAATCTCACAATCATCTTTTACGAGGATAAAAATTACCTGTTCCTCAAATGGAATGGCTTCATTCCAAGTGAAGACTTCAAAGCGTTGGCAAATCAAGTTCTTGCTGCAATTGAGAAGACAAAAGTGGAAGCAATTCTTTCCGATAATTCCAATTGGAAGGTTATCAGCCCGAACGATCACGGATGGGCTGCAAATCATTGGTTTCCAACTGCAGAAAAGAAAGGCGTTAAGAAGTTAGCCACAATCTTGAGCCGGGACTATTTCAATCGCGCGGCTGAAAAAAACATTGAAGGAATGGCTGATGTCAGCTGCATGGAGATAAAAAACTTTACGGACTATGAAGATTCATTGCGCTGGTTAAGTGCTGCTACGCCTCTGACTTGCCTTTAGAGATCAGAAACTCTTATTAAGATAAGCATATGTACTTTAAGGGAGGTGCAATGGCTATGCTATTGCTTTTCGGAAGCAGGGCCTTTGTGCTTGCACAGCATCCAACACATGCGATGGATTCTTTAAGCAAGCATGACAGTCTCGGAGCCACGCTGCATAAGTATGGCATGTTTGAAGGCCATTTCAGAAGTTATTCAATGAGCACAATAAACCATGGCCACGCACGGGATTATTTCGCGCAAGGTGTTGGAGGTGGTCTTGCGTACTACTCCCCAATTATCAAGCGTTTTCAAGTCGGTCTTTCCGGTTTCATTATATACAACGTACACTCATCCTCTTTGGAAATTGAGGACGGATACGCGAATCGGTACGAACTGGCGTTGTTCGACATTACCGATCCGGCCAATCACGAAGACCTCGACCGATTAGAAAATCTTTACTTACGGTATTACCTGCGGAAGCATGACCTCTCCTCTTTTATTCAAATCGGAAAATTTCAATTAAACACTCCGCTTCTGAATATGCAGGACAGTCGGATGCGCCCAAATCTTCAAGAAGGTTTGTGGAGTGAATTCACGCTAAGCAAGTCAGTTCAGTTCAAGGGAGGATGGCTATGGGAAACGTCTCCACGAAGCACGATACATTGGTACGGAGTCGGTGAATCCATTGGTATCTATGGAAATGGAAAGGCTGTTGACGGATCTGCTGCCAAATACCACGGACATGTGAAAAGCAATGGGATCGGCATCGGACATATGCAGTGGAGTCCCAAAGAAAAATTTACCTATCAGTTCTGGAATTATTATACTCACAATCTATTCAACCTTGTTCTTCAAAAGTTTGAGGTCAAACGAAATCTGAACAGTTCAACAATCGTTGCGGGTGTGCAGCATCTTTGGCAGCACTCAATCTCGAAAGAAAATATTGAACTTTCATCCCAATACATCGGACCAAAAGAAAAATCACACGTTCTGAGTTTTAGATTGNGTATCTCTACATCGATTAAGAAGAACTCATGGACATTAAATTATACCAGGATCACCTCACATGGGCGCTTTCTGTTTCCAAGAGAATGGGGAACTGAGACACTCTACACATACATTAGTCGTGAAAGAAACGAGGGCAGCGGTAATGTGCATGCATGGATGATCGAGAACACGCGATTTTTTGGCAGGAGAAATAACCTGGCTGTGCAGGCTTTGGCAGGAGTATATAAGATGCCATCATTCGATAATTACCGATTGAACAAGTATTCGGTGCCATCATATTACCACCTGGCCCTTAAAGGTCGATATAAATTTGATGGGTTTTTATACGGACTGGAGGCTCAGGTTCTCTACGTTTACAAAGGAACCCTTGAAGAACCTCCCGCTGATGCCGCGCTCACGCACAATAAAGTAAAAATGCATCACGCTGCTCTCGTGTTAGATTATCACTTCTGAATATAATGAGTCACAAAAAAGGGCTGTCGTTAGACAACCCTTGAAATGTTGATGATTCTGTCTCTATAAGTCGACCTTCTTAAAACCGTCTCGCTCAAGTTTCAACGGTTCCAGTATTCCGTTTTTTACCGTGGGAACGCCCTTGGGAAGAGTGTTAACATCCACATGCATCTGTTCTAGTGACATTCCACACGCGTAAAGTTTTATTTTGGGGTTCTGCAAAGCCTTCTTTACAATTGGTTTTTCTTCCGCAAGTGCCTTGACAGATTCGCCACACAGTATTACTCGCGCCTCCGATAATTCGAGACCCTCGGAGCTCGATTGAAGTACTGCGTCTTCGATCGCCTTGAGATAATTTACCTTGGAGATGACAAACACATATTTGCCCTCGTTCTTTGCCTGCGCGTTCACAAACAGAACAGACATGATCAGCAATAACCCGGTAATTAAACTAACTCTTCTTGTCATAATTGATTTGTCTGTTATCGTTAAATTGATTTTTAATAAAAAACAACAATGCACCTCCCTACTTTATTAAAAACATTGGTGGTCTTAAGATTGGTTTCATCGGATACAATGATCCGCTCACACCGAAACGTCAGTCACCGGCATATAGTGACGGTATCATCTTTACACATCCTGAAAAGAATGTTGCTAAGTACATCGAAACCCTAAGGACATACGAAAAATGTGACATGGTGATTCTTCTTACGCACATGGGACTCGCCCAGCAGGTTGGCTTAGCCGATATGCCATTCGTGAAGGGAGTCGATTATATTCTCGGAGCCGATACACATGAACGGGTAAGGCAACCGCTGCAACGCGAGTACGCGAAAGTGACTGAGCCAGGAGCATTTGGATCGTTCGTTGCAAAACTTGACATCGCGATTGAGAATGGACAAGTGAAAGAACATTCTTACCAGCTTCTCGATGTTGACCCGGATCGCTACAAGGAAGATGCTGAGATGAAAGCGTTTGTTAAAAAGGTTCGTGAACCATACAAGGATAAGGTTGATCGCGTCATAGGTAAAACCAAAAGTCCGTTATTGAGATACTATGTAATTGAAACTCCAATGGATAATTTCCTTACGGATGCGATCATGTGGAAGTTCAATCCAGACATCGCGTTGAGCAACGGCTTTCGTTTTTGTCCGCCTCTGGTACCAGATCCAAAAACAGGTGAAGCCGACATAACTGTTGATTTTCTCTGGAGCATGATGCCTGACGACAGCCAGGCAAAGCAAGGTAAAGTAACCGGGAAGCAACTCTGGGATTACTTCGAAACGGAATTGCATAACGCATTTGCTGAAGATCCGGCAAAGCGTTTCGGAGGATGGCTTGTCCGGTTTCAGGGGATGGAACTCAACTTCACAATTCAAAATGAAAAAGGAAAGCGAGTGAATTGGATAAAAGTTAAAGGAGCCCCAATTGATCTAAAACGAATTTATACAGTAGTTGCCTGTGAACGAGATGGCGATCCGGAAACAACACTTTGCCGGATAGAGAATGTAAAAGAACCAAAAGTTCTGGGCATTACACTTCACCAGGTTATTGAAGAATATCTCGCTGTGCACTCTCCTATTTCACCAAAACTCGAAGGTCGGGCAACGGCAACAGATGCACCCGCAACTTTGCTGACACAGCTCACAGGCGTGGGATACGAATTCAGATAAGAATGATTGCGCAGGTTTTTTTCGTTGGCTTGGTCTTCAGTTTTGTCGGCTCCATCCCTCCGGGCACACTCAATATTTTAGTTCTCCAGCTCGGGCTTGAGAATAAAGTCAAGACAGCTTTGCGTTTCGCGTTCGCAGTTGCCATAGTTGAATATCCGTATGCGTGGATCGCTGTCATGTTTGAAGACTGGCTGACATCATCTCCGGCAATCGCCCAAAATTTCCAATTGACAGGTGCATTGGTGATGACCGTCATAGGAGGTATCAGCCTATGGTCTGCCAGGCAGCCTTCAAAGCTTTCCGTCAAGTTTCAGGAAAGCGGATTCAGACGAGGGTTTGTTCTGAGCGTTATAAACCCTCAGGCAATTCCTTTCTGGATTGCGGTCACTGCCTATCTAAAAGTTGAAGGTTGGATCGATCTCGGATCTCCCTGGCTAATCCACAGTTATGTATTGGGTACATCCGTTGGCGTGATGATACTGTTGACCATCCTTGCTGTGATGTCGCAAAAGGTCTCCGGTGTATTCCAGCATAGCAAGCTTATCCGAATGATTCCCGGGGCGATGTTGCTGGTCTTAGGAACTATCGGCCTTATTCGGTATGTGAGTAACTAGAGTACGCACATTTGTGACCTTTATCACAGAATTGTTGCTCACCCCCTTTCGTTGTATTGACAAGTTCGATATTTCTAAGTCGATGGCTTTGTGACCGGTGTCACTGAATCACGGAAAAACGAAAGCGAACTTTGTAATAGAAAAAATAAAAAAACTAAAGCAACAGAATATGTTTAACCTGTTTTCAACCGAAACAAAGGCGTACAAATCGCTCAACGGAAAAGAGTTCAAAGAAGAATATTCTAAAAGCAAGCAGCCGGTACTGATCGATGTTAGAACGGCAGCAGAGTTCGCTTCCGGCTCCATTAGCAACGCCAAGAATATTGACGTACTGTCTCTCGATTTCAAGAAGCAGCTCAATTCACTCGACATGGAAAAAGAGTACTTCCTATTCTGTCGCAGCGGCAACCGCAGTGGTCAGGCTTGCAGTATGATGGCGGAACAGGGATTTAAGGTCTATAACCTTAAGGGCGGTATCGAGGCTTGGCCAAAATAAAAGTCGCTTGTGTAACCGCAGTCACTGAAGTCACCTTTTCTATTCGCGAACTTTGATAAAAATTAAATCAACTAGATATGTTCTTTCAACATGTATATGACAAAAGCCTGGCACAGGCCAGCTACTTTATAGGATGTCAGAAGTGTGGTGTTGCTATGGTGATTGATCCTAAGCGGGATGTAGACACCTATTTGGAAATTGCCAAACAGAACAACATGCAGATTACGCACGTTGCCGAGACTCACATCCACGCAGACTTCTTGTCTGGATCGAGAGAGCTTGCGGCCCTCACAGGCGCAAAACTTTATCTTTCAAATGAAGGAGGGCCAGATTGGCAATACCAGTTTGATCACGTTGGATTGAAAGATGGTGATGAATTTAAAGTTGGAAACCTCAAGCTCGAGGTGATTCATACACCAGGTCATACGCCTGAGAGTATCAGTTTCCTTCTGACAGATGTTCCAGCATCCGATAAGCCTGTCATGTTGTTCACCGGAGATTTTGTTTTCGTGGGCGACATCGGACGTCCAGATCTTTTAGAAAAGGCTGCGGGCATGATTGGTACGCAGGACGCTGGGGCAAAGCAGATGTTTAAATCTTTGAAACGATTCTCGGAATTACCTGATTACATCCAAGTGTGGCCTGGACATGGAGCTGGTTCCGCATGTGGTAAAGCATTAGGCGCAGTTCCAAGCTCAACGGTGGGATATGAGAAGATTCGTAACTGGGCATTCCAATATGACAGCGACGAAAAAGGTTTCGCGAAGTACCTGCTTGAGGATCAACCTGAGCCACCAAAGTATTTTGCGATGATGAAGAAACTGAACAAGATCGACAGACCATTATTGACTGAAGTTCCAAAGCTGAATAAGCTTTCCACAAAAGATTTGAACGATGCTTTGAAAAAAGGCGTGAAAGTTATTGATACGAGAATGAAGGCAGACTTCGCGAAAGGTTTTATTCCTGGCACTATAAACATCCAAGGCAATAATGCGTTCGCAACCTGGATGGGATGGTTTGTCTCTTACGAAGAACCGTTTATACTCATTGCCGAAGAGTCAAAGCTCGATGACCTTACAAGGAAGTTGATGCGAATTGGGATGGATAACATTATGGGATATGTTGATGGTGTTCAGACGTGGGTAAGCGAAGGTGGAGAGCTTTCGAAGAGTGATATTGTGTCAATCGATGAGTTTAAGAATATTCTAAAAACAAATCATACCCAGATTGTCGATCTTCGAGGTGCTTCCGAATATAAATCGGGTCATATCAAGGGTACTGACAACTTGTTTGTTGGCACTTTGGAAAAGAACCTTGATAAGATTAAGAAGGATCAGCAAGTAGTCATACACTGTCAGTCTGGTGATCGCGCAACTATCGGATATTCCATTCTTGCCAAGCATGGTTTTAAGAATGTGAAGAACTATTCGGGGGGGATGAATGAGTGGAGTCAATCCGGAAATGAAGTTGTAAAGGAGAACTAGTAAGCTGCTAGGTTGTGTTAGCGAAAATATAAATGCCAAAGCATGGAGACCAAGCTGCATTGGGAGCGCATCTACACTTCCAAAAAAAGTGAAAAGTTTAGCTGGACTCAAGATAACCCAACAACATCAATCTCTTTTCTACAAGGATTCAAAGTTTCAAAAAGCGCCCCCATCATTGACATCGGTGGAGGAGAAAGCAAGTTGTAGATTACCTTTTAAATGAAGGATATACTGACGTCACAGTATTGGACATTTCCGAAAAAGCTCTTGACCGTGCTAAAGCCCGATTGGGTAACAATGCTTTGAAAGTCAATTGGATTGTTTCTGATATTACGGAGTTTGTCCCGACACTGCCGTGAGCAAATCTTTGGAAACTCTTTTTCTTTTTCCCTAAAAAAAGTATGGGCTATCCTGATAGAGGAAGCCCAAAACTTTTTTCAGTGCAAGTCCTGCTTGTTCGCTGAGGTTTCCAATCGCAGCCACG
>Ga0065721_10051985_pt1 | contig 13004 bp, 9 predicted proteins | sample Mesricmetagenome_FD_59108 | JGI IMG/M metagenome (GOLD analysis project Ga0065721, IMG submission 59108) | Mesophilic microbial community from rice straw/compost enrichment Sample: eDNA_1 v2 (version 2) | ecosystem: Engineered > Solid waste > Grass > Composting > Bioreactor | place: USA: Davis... | reverse complement strand
TTCCGCCAATCAACATCAAAGCGGATGTTGACCTCGCTGGCGAGTTCCGCGCCATCCGCGACATCAATCTGGAAATCCGCCGCCTCACTCTGGCCAGTTATGCGCCGCTGCGCTATGTCCTGCCACACAAGCAGGCGGCTTATGACGCCAAGTACAGCACTCAGGTCCGCGGCGGCGAGGGCTTCTTCCGCCAGGTGGACCGCGAAGAGAGCCTGATTCACCTGCTTCGCGTCAATGTGCTCAAGCGCATGGAAAGCGCAGTGTCCTCCTTCGCGCTGACGGTCCAAAGGCAGCTCAGGGATGTGGAAGCCACGCTGGCCCATATTGAATCGCACACACACGAGCTCGAAGAAATCGACATTGCCGATGTAGACATAGACGATCCGGCTTTTGAGGCGCTGCTCGTCGGGCGCAAGGTCAAGGTGTTGCTCGGTGACGTTGACCTGATTCGCTGGAAGCAGGATTTGATCGAGGATCGCAACCGGCTGGCCACACTGCTGGCGGCGGCGAAACAAGTCGATGTCACCCGTGACGCAAAACTGGCCGCACTGCGCCAGATGATCGAAGACAAGTGCCGCCACCCCATCAACACACTGGATGGCAAGAGCAACCAGAAAATCATCGTCTTCACTGCCTTCTCGGACACTGCGCACTATCTCTACGAGCAGCTCGCTCCCTGGGCCAAAAGCACGCTGGGCATTGACGCCGCGCTAGTAACTGGCAGCGCCGGCATTCAGACCACCGTGCCCGGCTTGCGTAAGAGCATGAGCGGCGTGTTGTCGGCGTTCGCCCCGCGTGCCAAGGAGCGTCCCGAAGAGCTCGCTGCTGAAGGCGAGATCGATTTACTCATTGCCACCGACTGCATTTCCGAAGGTCAGAACCTGCAAGACTGCGACTGGCTGATCAACTACGACATCCACTGGAACCCGGTGCGCATCATCCAGCGCTTTGGCCGTATCGACCGTATTGGCTCACCCAACCAGTGCATCCAGCTGGTCAACTTCTGGCCCAACATGGAGCTGGAGGAATACATCAATCTGGAGCAGCGCGTCAGCGGCCGCATGGTGCTGCTCGACATCTCCGCCACCGGCGAGGAAAACCTGATCGAGCAGCAATCCGGCAACCCGATGAACGATCTGGAGTACCGGCGCAAGCAATTGCTCAAGCTGCAGGACACGGTCATCGACATGGAGGATCTGTCCACCGGGGTATCGATTACCGACCTGACCCTGACCGATTTCCGCATCGATCTGGCGCAGTACTTGAAGGCACACCCCGGCAAACTCGACACCCAGCCGCTCGGCGCCTATGCCGTCACGACCACCCTGGATGCCGATATTCCACCCGGCGTGATCTTTTGCCTGCAAGCCTGTGGTCCGGCGGCCCACAAAGCCAAAGAGTCTGACTACCCCTTGGCACCGCATTACCTCGTTCATGTCGGTGACGACGGCGCCGTATTGCTGCCTTACCCCCAGGCCAAGCAGATTCTCGACCACCTCAAGCGTCTGGCGCTCGGGCGCGAAACTCCCGACATGGGCGCTTGCGCCCGGTTCGACAAGGCGACCAGGCAGGGGGAGGACATGCGTCATGCCCAGAAACTGCTCGCCTCAGCGGTCGCATCGGTTGCTGGCAAGAACGAGGAACGCGCCGTCGCCAGCTTGTTCACGCCGGGCGGCACCCACGCCCTTAAAGGTGAGTTCGCCGGCAGCAATGATTTCGAGGTAGTGGCGTTTATGGTGATCCTGCCGGAGAGCGAGACGCCATGACGGTCAGTCCCGCATCAACGCTTTCGGCGCAAACGCTTATCCAGGCCTTGCACTTGCCCGAGAGTTGCCGGGTGGATCAGCGCGTCCCCAAGAAATTGCTGCTGGAACATGGCGCCCCCACGGCGGCAGACAAGCGCCTGATCACGGAGGCCATCGAAGAGATCCAATGGGTCGCTGCGCTCAAGCCCAACACCATCGGTGTGCCCGACTACCGGGATACGCTGCGTGAGTACCTGGAGATCGCTGTGCTGGCAGTGACTGTGCGGGGCGTCGTCAAACCTGCAAGTCACTCGCGGCTCGCTGAGCTGTTGCATCGAGCCGTGCCTTATCCGGTGCTGTTGCTGCTGGTAGCACCACAGATGGAAGGGCAATCGTTGACCCTGTCGCTGGCCCACAAACGCTGGGCACAGAACGAGGCCGCCAAAGTAGTGCTCGACGGCAGCCCCATATCAGTAACGGTAGCGGTGCCAACATCAAACACAGCGTCGACCTCGCTGTCCGATGGCCATGTTTCCGGTTCCTCTCACCTCGATCCCACGGCCGTTGCCGATGTGGAGAATGCGTTCATCCAGTCGCTGTCAGTCACGCGCCAACCCCAGGCCACGCTGCACGCCCTCTATCAAGGCTGGGTCGATTGCGTGCAGGCCTTGCTCGCCGCCCGGCTGACGGGCAGCTACCAAGTCCCGACAACCCCGGAACAGGCCGCAAAGCGTCGGCGGGCCCTGGCTAATTGTGAACGGCTTGAGGCCGAGGTCAGCCGCCTTCGGGCGCAAGCGGCAAAAGAAAAACAACTGGCACGTCAGGTCGAATTGAACCTGAGGCTCAAGCGCGTGCAGGCCGAACTGGCGGCCGCAGGGGGGGATCTGTGACTCCACGTCAGCAAATCTATGCCCGGCCGGTCTTGTGCTGTAGGCAGGCATTGCCTATACTTCCAATTAATACACCCGCCAAGCCTATGGCTGCCTCGGCAGACACGCTCAAATCGTGCGGGTTTTTTATTGCCTATAGAAAGCGGGTGGTGGGATGAAGCCATTCACCAAACCCGCCACCACCGTTGCCGAACAGCTGGCCCTGCTTAAAGCGCGTGGCCTGATCATCCGCGATGAAGTTCGAGCAGCGCACTTTCTCGAGGCCGTCAGCTTTTTCCGTCTTACCCCCTACATGCGGCCATTTCAGGTGGCGGATAACCCAGATCATGCGTTTCTGGCCGGTACCGGCTTTCGACAGCTCAGTCAATTGTATGACTTCGACCGCCGCCTGCGACTGTTGGTGATGGATGCCATAGAACGGGCTGAAGTCGCGGCCAGAGCGGCTATTTCCAATCACATGGGGCCAGCGCATGGCGCCCACTGGTATCTGCGGCGTGACCTGTTTAAAACCCGCTACGACTATCCCCGCTTATTGAGCACGATCGAGAGCGCACAACAAAAAGCCCGGCAGGACTACCAGCGCGAGGTGGAGCGTATCGACCGGCTCGCCCATGCCGACGCGGCGCGTAAAACTGCATTAAAGCAACGGCGTGCCCAAGAAAGCTACGCCCGCCACTATGCCCTGACTTACAACCATCCTACCCTGATGCCCGGCTGGGCCATGCTCGAAGAGTTGAGCCTGGGTGAACTGTCTCATCTGTACCAGGGACTGGCCAAGGATAGCGACCGCAAGGCGATTGGTCATCGTTTGGCAGTACCTGCCCCTTTGCTGGATTCCTGGCTGCATACCCTGACCGTAGTGCGTAACATCTGCGCGCACCATGCTAGGCTTTGGAACCGTGAGCTGGGCATCAAACCCGAGCAGCCAAAACAGGCGAACTTCCCTTGGCCGGGCTACCTGCATCAGGGCAGCCAACACACCCGCATTGCCGTGGTGCTGGCCATATTGCACCACCTGATGCAGCAGGCCAGCCCGCATACCCGCTGGCACCAGCGTTTAGCCGAGCTACTGAATGAATTCCCGGAAACACCCAAACAGGCGATGGGCCTGCCGGACAACTGGCAGGCAGACGCCTTTTGGCAGACTGATTAAGGAACCATCATGAAAAAAATCGACATCAACAGCCCCGAGGCCCAGTCCGCCGATCTGGTGGCGGGCAATATCGAGCAGCTCAAGGCCCTGTTCCCGGACCTCATTACTGAAGGTCCGAACGGAACGGCGGTAAACGTGGATGTGCTCAAGGCGCTGGTGGGTGACCATACCGTCACCGATGCCGACGAGAAATACGGCCTCAACTGGCACGGCAAGCGCCGCGCACGGCAACTGGCGCTGACTCCGAGCACCGGCACCCTGCGCCCCTGCCCCGAGGAGAGCGTGGATTGGGACACCACCCAGAACCTGATGATCGAGGGCGACAACCTCGAAGTGCTCAAGCTGCTGCAGAAAAGCTATGCCGGCAAGGTCAAGCTGATCTATATCGACCCGCCGTACAACACGGGCAAGGATTTTGTGTACCCGGACAATTTCCAGGACAACATCAAGAATTATCTGGAACTGACCGGGCAAGTGGAAGGTGGGCAGAGGATCAGCAGCAATACCGAAGCTAGTGGTCGGTTTCATACGGACTGGCTGAATATGATGTATCCGCGCTTAAAGCTTGCAAGAGGGCTGCTAAAGGACAACGGGGTCATCTTCATATCAATTGATGAAAGAGAATACTCAGCATTACGCATCATGTGCTGCGACATTTTTGGCGAAGAAAATGTTGTTGGTACCATCGTGTGGAAAAATGCTACCGATAACAACCCTACCAATGTAGCGACCGAGCATGAGTACCTATTGGTGGTTGCAAAGAAGAAAGATTCACTTGATGCAGAATGGAAGTCATCCATTTCAGACATTAAGGATGTTCTCATCAATATAGGCGAAGAGCTGACAGCCAGACTGGAAGGGCAGGAACTAAAGGACGCTTACGAGGAGTGGTTCAGGCAGCACAAGGCAGAGCTGTGGCCGCTTGATCGCTATAAATACATCGATAAGGGCGGAGTATATACCGGTAGCCAAAGTGTCCATAACCCAGGCCGAGAGGGCTATCGATATGATGTTATACATCCAGTAACGAAGCTTCCCTGCAAACAGCCGTTGATGGGTTATCGATTTCCAAAGCAAACAATGGATGATCTGCTTGCTGCCAATCGAATACTGTTTGGGGAGGACGAGTCGAAGATTATTGAGCTGAAGGTCTACGCATCTGAGTTCAAAGAGAAACTGTCCAGCCTATTGGAATTGGATGGACGTTTGGGGGCGTATGATCTAAAGGAAGATTTCCCTGCTGAAGGAAAAGTTTTTACCAACCCAAAGCCAGTGCGCTTGTATGAGGCATTTCTGCCGTTTCTTCTTAAGGATGATGGCGATCTGGTTTTTGATTTCTTTGCTGGGTCTGGCGCAACAGCCAAAGCCATCTGGAAGTTGAACTCGAAGGATTCCATTAGACGGAAGTTCTGCCTCGTTCAGCTTCCAGAACCATTGAGTGCAAGCGATAAGGATCAGAAGGCTGCTGTTCAACTATGTGACGCACTTGGTGTTCCTCGCAATATCGCGGAAATTACCAAGGAACGTCTCCGTCGAGCTGCCGCCAAGATCAAAGCCGACAACCCGATGTTCACCGGAGACACCGGCTTCCGCGTCTTTAAGCTAGACCACTCCAATATCCGCGCCTGGAACCCCAATCCGGAAGATCTGGAAGCCTCGTTATTCGACCACCAGGATCATTTGCTCGAAGGTCGCTCTGAGGCGGACGTGCTATACGAACTGCTGCTCAAGCTAGGCCTCGACCTGTGCGTGCCCATCGAGCAGCGCACCATCGCGGGCCGTGAGGTGCATTCCGTGGGTGGCGGCGTCTTGATGGCCTGCCTTGCCGAGCAAATTACGGCTAAGCAGGTGGAGCCGCTGGCCCAGGGCATTATCGACTGGCACAAGGAACTGGCGCCCGCCGGCCCTTCCGGAAAAGAAACCACCTGCGTATTCCGCGACAGCGCCTTTGAAAACGATGTCGCCAAGACCAACCTCACCGCCATTCTGGAGCAGCACGGCATCCAGAACGTGCGCAGTCTGTGAGGCGGTATCAACCGTGACGGAGCTCAACGCGCAAACCAGCGGCGAATTTCTGCTGTACCAGACGGAAGATGGCCATACCCGGGTGGAGTGCCGGCTCGCCAACGAAAGCCTCTGGCTGTCGCAAGCGGGCATGGCGGAGCTGTTCCAGACCAGCAAACAGAACATCGCCAAGCACCTGAAGGCCATATTCGCCGAGAGAGAGTTGGCCGAGGAGGCAGTTGTCAACTCCTGGTTGACAACTGCCTCCGACGGCAAGCGCTACCGGGTGCTGCACTACAACCTGGCGGCCGTGCTGGCAGTGGGCTACCGGGTGCGCTCGTTGCGTGGCACCCAGTTTCGCCGCTGGGCCACCGAGCGGCTGGAGGAATACCTGGTCAAGGGCTTCGTGCTGGATGATGAGCGCCTGAAGAACCCTGATGCCGATGTGTACTTCGAGCAGTTGCTGGCGCGCATCCGTGACATCCGCTCGTCAGAGAAAGTGTTCTGGCGCAAAGTGCTGGACATTTACGCCACCAGTATTGACTACGACCCCCGGGCAGAGACGTCTCAACAGTTGTTTGCCGGTATCCAGAACAAAATGCATTGGGCAGCCCACGGCCATACCGCCGCCGAGGTGATTGTGCAGCGGGCCGATGCCAGCAAGCCGAATATGGGGCTAACCAGCTTCAGTGGCGCGCAGCCCCGTCGTTCAGACGTAGCGATTGCCAAGAATTACCTGAACGACGAAGAGCTGGATACGCTCAACCGGATTGTGGTGGCGTACCTGGAATTTGCCGAGTTGCAAGCCCGTAGCCGCCGCGCCATGACCATGCAGGATTGGCTGCGCAAGCTGGACGATTTTCTGAAACTGGGCGACCACGAGGTACTGAACCATGCTGGACGCGTCTCCGCCGAGGCGGCACGGCTGAAGGCCGAAGCCGAGTACGATCACTACCGTCGGCAACTTGATGCACTGCCGGCACCGGTAGAGCACGACATGACCAAAGCGTTGGAGGCGGCGGTAAACAAGCTGCCCAGACCCAAGGGGAAGAAATAGATGAAACTTCACTTCGAGCCCAACCTCGACTACCAGATGCAGGCCATCGAGGCGGTCTGCGACCTGTTCCGTGGCCAGGAGGTGTGTCGCACCGAGTTCACGGTAACGATGAAGGCGCCGATGCCGGTGGGGTCGGACCTGTTTCCCGGGACCCAGCCTGAGCAAATGACGCTGGGCATGGCCGAGTCGGATCTGGGTGTCGGTAACCGACTGACCTTGCTGGACGATGAACTGCTGAAGAATTTGAATGACGTGCAGTTGCGCGGAGGCTTGCCGCCTTCCGGTTCACTGACTTCCGGCGACTTCACCGTGGAGATGGAAACCGGGACGGGCAAGACCTACGTCTACCTGCGCACCATCTTCGAACTGAACAAGCGCTATGGCTTCACCAAGTTCGTGATTGTGGTGCCGTCGGTGGCCATCAAGGAAGGCGTCTACAAGACCCTGCAGATCACGGAGGATCACTTCAAGGGGCTCTACGCGGGCGTGCCCTTCGATTACTTCCTGTACGACTCCGGTAAGCTCGGGCAGGTACGCAATTTTGCCACCAGCTCGAACATCCAGATCATGGTGGTGACAGTGGGCGCCATCAACAAGAAGGACGTGAACAACCTCTACAAGGACAGCGAGAAGACCGGTGGTGAAAAGCCCATCGATCTGATCAAGGCGACCCGGCCCATCGTCATTGTGGACGAACCCCAGAGTGTGGATGGTGGCCTCGAGGGGCGTGGCAAAGAGGCCCTGGATGCGATGAATCCACTCTGCACGCTGCGCTATTCCGCGACCCATGTGGACAAATATCACATGGTGTTTCGCCTCGACGCAGTCGATGCCTACGAGCGCAAGCTGGTCAAGCAGATCGAGGTGGCCTCGGCGACAGTGGAGGATGCGCACAACAAGCCTTTCGTGCGGTTGGTATCGGTGGCCAACAAGCGCGGCACCATCAGTGCCAGGGTCGAACTGGATGTGGCCACGGCCAGCGGTGTGAAGCGGCAGGAGCTCACCGTATCCGATGGCGACGATCTGGAGCAACTTGCCAAGCGCCCGATCTATGCCGATTTTCGCGTCGGCGAGATCAGCACGGCCAAAGGGCATGAGTTCATGGAGCTGCGTTACCCCGGTGGTGAAGTGTTCCTGAAGCCGGGTCAAGCCCACGGTGATGTGGATGCGCTGGCCGTACAGCGTGAGATGATCCGCCGCACGATTCGCGAGCATCTGGACAAGGAAAAGCGCCTGCGACCGTTGGGCATCAAGGTACTGTCTCTGTTTTTTATAGATTCGGTGGACAGGTACCGCCAGTACGATGCGGATGGCCAGCCGGTCAAGGGTGTGTATGCCCAGATATTCGAGGAGGAATATCGCCGTGCCGCCAAGCTTCCGGCCTACCAGAGCCTCTTCGCCGAGATCGACCTGGACTCCGCCGCAGAGGAAGTGCACAACGGCTATTTCTCCATCGACAAGAAAGGCGGCTGGACCGACACCGCCGAGAACAATGCTGGCAACCGTGAGAATGCCGAGCGTGCCTACAACCTGATCATGAAAGAGAAGGAAAAGCTGCTGTCTTTTGCTACGCCGCTCAAGTTCATCTTCTCCCATTCGGCCCTGAAAGAAGGCTGGGACAACCCGAATGTGTTCCAGATCTGCACCCTGCGAGACATCCAGACCGAGCGCGAGCGACGTCAGACTATAGGTCGCGGACTAAGGCTGTGCGTTAATCAATCTGGCGAGCGGGTGCGGGGCTTCGACGTCAATACGCTCACTGTGATTGCGACCGAGAACTACGAGCAGTTTGCAGAGAACCTACAAACGGAAATCGAGGCAGACACCGGTATACGCTTCGGTATCGTTGAGCAGCACCAGTTCGCGGCCATTGCAATACCGGAGGCTGACGGTCAGGTCGTGCCCCTGGGAGTCGAAAAGTCGAAGGCACTCTGGGAGCATCTGAAGGCCGCCGGCCACATTGATGCCAAGGGTAAGGTGCAGGATTCGCTGAAAAAGGCGCTCAAGGAAGGCACTCTGGCGCTACCTGCCGAATTCGAGGCCCAGAAGGGCCAGATTGCCGAAGTGCTGCGCAAGGTGTCGGGTCGCCTGGAGATCAAAAATTCCGATCAGCGCGAACCAGTCCCACTGCGCAAAGGCCAGGATGGCAAGGCAATATACCTGAGTGACGAGTTCAAGGCGCTATGGGATCGCATAAAGCACAAGACAACCTATCGCGTGCAGTTTGACAACGACAAGCTGATCACTGATTGCATCAGCGCTCTGCAAAAGGCACCTGCGATTGCGAAAGCGCGCCTGCAATGGCGGAAGGCTGATATCGCAATTGGGAAATCTGGCATTGAGGTCAAGGAAAAGGCCGGCGCCTATACCGTGACACTGGATGAGTCTGATATTGAATTGCCAGACCTGCTTACTGACCTGCAGGACCGCACACGGCTGACACGCCGCACGATCACCAGCATCCTGACCGGAAGTAAGCGCTTGGACGACTTCAAGCGTAACCCCCAGCAGTTCATCGAGCTGGCTGCCGAGACCATCAATCGATGCAAACGGATGGCCTTAGTCGATGGCATCAAGTACCAGAAGTTGGGCGACCAGCACGTCTACGCGCAGGAGCTGTTCGAGAAGGAAGAGCTCACTGGCTATCTCAAGAACATGCTGATGGATACCCAAAAATCGATCTACGAGCATGTGGTGTACGACTCGACGACGGAGCGGGACTTTGCCGACGCGCTAGAGAAAAACGACGCGATCAAGCTGTATGCAAAGCTACCGGGCTGGTTCAAGGTGCCAACCCCGCTGGGTAGCTATAACCCCGACTGGGCCGTGCTGGTGGAGGAAGACGGCGCGCAGCGTCTTTACTTCGTAGTGGAAACCAAGAGCAGCCTGTTTACCGATGACCTGCGGGACAAGGAGAGCGCCAAGATCGAATGTGGCAAGGCGCATTTTCACGCGCTGGCAGTTGGCGAGAATCCGGCACGCTATGTGGTCGCGCGTTCAGTCGGCGACCTGTTGACGGAAGCGGCCGAGGGATAAGCCGGGAGGAAGAACATGGTGTTGAATCTACGACAGGCAGTGGTCGGTTTCCTGAAGGATCGTGCGGAGCAGAAGTTCACTGCACGGCAGATCGCGGAGTGGCTATTCGAAACCCTCCCCGAGGAGTGTCAGAAAAAGCGGGCCAACAGCCGTGGCAGCTACATCAAGTCTGATGCGGATTTGGTGCAGCAGCTCGTCGCGGAGATCAGCTCGCAGCGTCCGCGTATGCAAGCGTCAAGAATCCTGTCTTTTGCAACATGGCGACTGCGGCTGGATAGTTGGGCTTCTCCACAGCTAAACACTCCGCAGATGCCCGCGTTTGATCTTCGGCCGCACCGGCGTTTTGACCGCCGGACGATTCAGCTCGTGGTACAGGAATTGGCCCTGCCACGCGCGAGGGAGGGGCAACGGAACAACTTCTGCGCTGAGCATGCCCGCTGCTGACAACCGACACCACCAGTTGGTCGGGATGAACGTTAAGACGAACCCGCAGTGCCGCCGGCGAACTCTGCTGCAGCGACGACTCAGGACGAATCAGAAAGCACAGCCCGTCCGCCTCCAAGCTCTCCAGATGTAGCTTACGTAGCTCGGTATACGACAGGCATTGTTTTGGCTGCCAAGCCACCACGACGGCGCATGCGCTGGTCCGCATGAGGCTCAGGTAAGCCATCATGAAATCCGACTTTTGGGCAGCTTCGACGATAACCAGACGATCAAGATTGGCCCCAGCCTGAATAAGGGCGGGAACGAACGGACGTGTCGGCGGGTTAAGCGGCACCATCACTCGATTGTCGTCGTTCGTCAGAACGGCTCGTAGCAGTTGCCACTCCGCGCTTGCCTGACCACGCCATACTTCAACTAGACTTTTGCGAGGCCATCCGGAATGGAGTAGTGCTGCATCCCCAGCTTGGACGTGCAGGAGGTTAAGTCATTCAAGCAAGCACAGCCGACTTTCCTGGAAGCAGACAACGCTGCCGGAGCTGAGGCAGATATAGGGTAATGGGACCGAGTTGCACTTACTCTATCAATGTGGGTGTCTGTCGGCCGTATGGTTGATGGCAAATATCCTACAGAGTTTGTAGACTTATTCTGATGGTCCATTTTCGCGGAAGTGGGTATTTTTGCAGAACGCAAATAGTCTAGGGATAGAGAAGAATGTTATCGCTCGCGAGACGTGAAAACGAAACACTCCATTTTTACACGTCAGATGGCTTGATTGCCGTTACCGACAGGGTGATAAAGGGCAACCAAGTTAAGTTATCGATCGATGCCTCGGATATCGTGAACGTCATTAGATCAGAAATTGACGTTTTACACACTGATATCAACAACATCGTCCAGGTCAATCTGGCATAGGAATACGCTCTTGGAAGGTTTCCCGGAAATTTGGCATAGCGTATTCAAACGTTGAGCTGTGTCAGCTTGTGGGTGGAGTTCCTGAAGAAGAGCATGGATCCTCGCGGGAATGCTTCCGTATGATCTACGGCGGATTCATGAGATCTCGCAATTGTTTGGCAATGCCCCGACGGCTTATGAGTAGGGAGTTATGCGGGATCAACGCCTCCGGTTGAATCGCGCCTTTTCTTTCGTGCCGCCAGTCAAGTTCCGCTTTATCTTCATTTTAAAGTTAAGCGATGGTAAAACCCCGGAAAATTGGTTTTTCTAATCGGATTTGCAAGTTGTCATTAATCGGAATATCAAGGTATCTAGGATGATTAGATTTTTGTTTCACGGCGGTACTAGAGAGAAAAACGCCGACGGATCGGCTAGAAATACGGGTATTGCTCATAACAGCGCCTTTTACTTTGCTGCTCAAAACGTAGCCAACGATTATAAAAATGGTGAAAAGCATTCTATTAAAATCACCACTGCTGCCGATATGGTCAAAAAGATTAATGCCTGTAAAGCCAAATCGGTTGCTTCATTGGACGTGTTTTGTCATGGCACACCGTACTCGCTCAATTTTTCCATCAAAGAAAATGAGAACTGCGGTTTAGTTACGGGTTGGGTGGCTAAACAAGGCCTGCGTGCCTATTACTCAACATGGGATGACGGTATCTACAACTTTTCATCAGATAGTCGTTATGTATCAGATATCGACTTTAAAGTCTTTACCGATGATGCACGTATTCAGATCCACGGCTGCAATACCGCTCGTGGTTCAATGCCAGGAAACACCCTGGTTGAAGAGTTCTCAGAACAGATCTATGAGGCTGGCAGGAAGAAAGCTTACGTCATTGGCCACACTGACAAATCAAATCCCAACATAAATGGCCCTAAAACAACCATCAAACAGCAGGATTACCGTCATGGTGAGCGTTCCATATACCACAATGGAAATTTGCTTAAGAAGACTACTCAGAAGGGCATCATCCCCCATGACGAAATACAAGGGTTGATTAAGCTATGAAAGTTAGACTCGTGCTGTTGGGCATTGCCGTCCTGTTGGCTGGAGCATGGTTCATCACCTCGACACTGCAACGCGAAGAAACGATCCTAAGTGCTCGCTACGAGATGTTGGCCTGCGAAGACTGTAATCATATGACAGTCGAAAAGAGCAAAGATCAAAGCCTCGTCGGTAAAACGATAATTCCAGTTTCCAGCGCCTTAGATGTCGGACAAATGATTGAGAGTATTGCTTTGACAAAAGAGCCGCTATGCCTTCGCGGAAAACCTTACCGTTTTAACTGGAACGTGTTGGGTATCAACCCCGATGGAGTACGCTTTGAAGTAACGGCCAAAGAAGACCTTCAGGTTTGCAGCGGTTTGTGATCAGCCAACCCTCTAAAGCGATCGTGTGTCGATGTGAGGATATTTGGAAACCAATTTCTTAGGGGCAAACCGGCCCAATTAGCTAATTGAACAGCCTCACAAATGCGCCTTGCAGCTCGTGGCTTCGGCTGATGCTGTAAAGACGATCATAGGCAACCGGCATTAAGCTCGCTGGCAAGCCGCAGCGTACCCATGGGCCTCAGGACTGCGCCCCGCCGGGGGACCCGACGCCCAAAAATGTTCCGGACATTTTTGTGAACCCTGCGCTATTGATTCGAAATCCCGCCGCCCCCACCAAACCCCACGCAAAAAAAAGCCCCGCGATTAGCGGGGCTTTGTGGGGTTTG
>Ga0065721_10051984_pt1 | contig 13005 bp, 11 predicted proteins | sample Mesricmetagenome_FD_59108 | JGI IMG/M metagenome (GOLD analysis project Ga0065721, IMG submission 59108) | Mesophilic microbial community from rice straw/compost enrichment Sample: eDNA_1 v2 (version 2) | ecosystem: Engineered > Solid waste > Grass > Composting > Bioreactor | place: USA: Davis... | reverse complement strand
CATGGACGCGGCGAAAGCCGTGGCAGATGCCGTTCCGCTGGTCAACAACACCATGACACAACAAGCGCAGGAAACCAATGAAGCGTTTGCGGCAGCCAGCGATGTGAACCCCTATTGCAACATGTTTATCGACAAGGATATGTCGAAATACAAAGAAGTGCTTTTGTGGAAAGACTATGACCTGGGCCTGGGCGTGTCTAATGCCATCCCGAACGTGATACAATCGCACCGCGACTGGGGATACACCCGCGGATACATCGATCGTTTTGTAATGGCCAATGGACTGCCTGTTTATGCGCCGGGATCGGGTTATGCAGGAGACGATTCTATTCACCTGGTACGTAAAAACCGCGATGGCCGGCTCTGGCTGTTTTTGGCGGAGCCCGGTCAGATCAACATCCTGCGTCCCTCACCTTTAGGTACGCATGCAACACCCGTTGTTACCTATCCTGATATCCTGAACCTGCTGGGCAACCACGATGCGCCCACCGGTTACCAGGCACGTAAAGGCAATTGCTACGACGGCGATCAATTGGGCAATGGCAGGGGTGATGTGGGCAGCATAGTGTACAGGGCCGTAGAAGCCTACCTGAATTATATGGAAGCCTGCTATGAGAAAAACGGAAGCCTCGACGGAACTGCGCAATCGTATTGGGTGCAGATCAGGAACAGGGCCGGCGTGGATCCCGATTACCAGAAAACCATAGACGCAACAGATCTTTCAATAGAAGCCAACAACGACTGGGCCGTTTATTCGGCTGGTGTAATGGTAGACAAGACCTTGTACAACATTCGCCGCGAGCGCAGTTGCGAATTGATGGGAGAAGGATTGCGTTATATGGACCTGCGCAGGTGGCGTGCCATGGACCAGATGATCACCACTCCCTATCACATTGAAGGATTTAAATTGTGGGGCCCCATGCAGCACTGGTACAAAGCCTCTTCGCTCACCTACGACATTGGTGATAAAAGCACCGTGTCGGCGCCTTCGTTAAGTCCCTATTTACGCGTATACCAAAGAACGCCCACGCAACTGGCGTATAATGGTTATAGATGGACCATGGCGCATTATTTCAACCCGATAGCCGTTCAGCATTTCCTGAGCACGTGTGAGAACAACGACGTTACTACTTCACCCATTTACCAAAACCCCGGATGGCCTATTGAAGCCAATGCAGCGCCCTTCGGATTTTAAAGTATACAAATGACAACGAGAAGAAAGTTTTTGAAGCATACCGCTTTGGGCAGCACGATGCTTTTAATCAGACCATCTGATCTTATACAAACCTATGCGCCAGGTACAGCAACCGGCAGCGGCAGTTCGATGCTGTTGTCGGGCAACTGGCACATCAAGCTCGACCCCGACAATAAAGGCATCAAACAGCAATGGTATAAAAGCAGGTTTACCGATCCCGTGCAATTGCCGGGCTCGCTGCAAAGCCAGGGTCTTGGTAATGAAGTATCGCCCGATACAGCCTGGTGGAATGGGAAGCTCAACGGTGTGTGGGCCACCAGCCCTGTGTATGAAAAGTACCGGCAGCCGGGCAATTTTAAGAACTACGAATTTTTACAACCGAAAAAACATTACCTGGGTGCGGCCTGGTATGCGAAGGAATTTACGTTGCCCGCCAACTGGAAAAACAAGAGGATCGTTCTTTTCCTGGAGCGTGTACACTGGCAAAGCACCGTGTATGTGAATGGCCGCGAAGCAGGCACACAACAGTATTTGGGTGTACCCCATGAATACGATATCACTGATCTGTTGGTGAAAGGAAAAAATGCGCTCACTATTCGTGTCGATAATTCCAGGATTATCGATGTGGGCGATATGCCGCACAGTATTTCTGAACAAACCCAGGGTACCTGGAACGGCATCGTGGGCAAGATACAATTGCAGGCTACGGACAAAATATGGATGGATGACGTACAGGTTTATCCAGATATCATGGGAAAGAAAATAAAGATCGTGTTGAGCACGGGAAACAGTACAGGCAAGCACGTCAACACTACAATCGCCTATTCCATTGCCGGTATATTCGAACACGCAGAAAAACTAAACATTCCTGCAGGTATTGCCCGGTTTGAACATACGTATTCGATGGGCAACGACCTGCAGTTATGGGATGAGCACCATCCGCATTTGTATACTTTACAGGTGCGGCTGCTTAGTAATGAACTGACGGTGCGGTTTGGCATGCGTTCGTTTGGAAAGCAAGGAACGCAATTCACCATCAACGGCACACCTACCCACTTGCGGGGTAATGTAGACTGCGCCATTTTTCCTATACATGGTTATCCCGAAACAGACCTGACCTGGTGGAAAAAGATATGGCAGTTGTACAAAGATTGGGGCATGAACACTGTGCGTTTTCATTCGTGGTGCCCGCCTGAAGCAGCATTCGCCGCTGCGGATGAAGTGGGTTTATATCTGCAGCCGGAATGTGGCGACTGGAGCAGTATACAAACGCCGGAACAATTTGAATTTTATGTAAAGGAAAGCAAAGCTATTCTTAAAAAGTACGGCAACCATCCTAGTTTTGTAACGCTGGCCGTAGGCAATGAAAAGAACATCAAAACAACCTACCTCGAACAGCTATTCGCACAATGGAAGCCAGATGGCCGGCGCATGTACAGCGGTAAAACCGGTGGTAAACCATTGCTGGACAGTTGTGATTTTTATGCAGGCGGCAGTACGCAAAATGGCGTGCGGGCACGATATTATCTTGGATGGCCCCCTCAACCCCGCCCCTCTTATTTCTATCAATTTGCGCCTTCTACCGACCGCAATTACACCGATGGCATTAAAGACGATACCAGGCCGTTTATTGCGCATGAAATTGCGCAACGTTGCGCCTATCCCGATGTCATAAACCTGCCCGCAAAATTTACAGGTAGCCTGCAACCTGCTTACCTGGATATTGCGCGCGAGCAGTTGAAAGAGCGCGGTATGCTGGAACAGGTACCTGAATTTGTGCAGGCTTCCGGTAAATGGCAGGTACAAATGTACAAGGAAGAAATAGAGGCGAATTTGCGTACGCGCGGCATCGGCGGTTTTCATTTATTATCATTGCAGGATTTTCCCGGTCAGGGTACCGCGCCGGTAGGCATGATGGATTTTTTTTATGATGTAAAACCTTATGTTACTGCCGCCGACTTCCGGCAATTTTGCCATCATACCGTATTGTTGGCGCGCATGAAAAAACGCACCTGGTTTTCGAATGAGTTGTTCCATGCCGATATGGAGCTGTACAATTTTTCGGGAGCGGCCGTACATCCTTCCAAAACAATATGTACCATCCGGTCGGCAAATGGACAAATCGTTCACCAAAAAGAACTGGATGCCCAACAATATGACAGCGGTTCCGTGCACCACGTTGGAAACTTCCAGGCCGGCTTAGAAAGTTTGGCAACGCCTGCCAAATACACGTTCGACGTGTTGATGGACGGGTTACGTAATAGCTGGGATTTTTGGGTATATCCCCAAACGCTGCCGGCCATAGCGCCTACAGGCATCATCGTTTCCGATACGCTCAACGAAGCAGTGGTGGCGGCACTTGACAGCGGTAAAACCGTATTGTTGCTGCCTGCCCGCGACCAGTTGAAAGGAAAATTGGTACAGTGCTTTGGCACGTTTTACTGGACGGCCTTTGATTTTCATGGCGGCGAATCATCCGCCTGCGGTTTACTCACCGATCCCCGGCACCCTGTGTTCAACCATTTCCCCACCGATTTTCATGGCAACTGGCAATGGTGGGAATTGCTTACGCAGGCCAGCCCCATGATACTGGATGATTTTGAAGCCCGGCATCCGTGGCCGAAAGATTACCGGCCGCTGATACAAATGATTCCTTCGTGGAAGCTGAACAGGAAACTGGCGGTGCTGCTTGAGGCCAGGGTAGGCAAGGGCAAATTGATGATCTGCAGTATGGATATCACCAACAATTTGGCTACTCGGCGGGTTGCTGCGCAGTTCAGGTATAGTTTGCTTTGTTATATGCGGTCGGAAGCGTTTGAGCCGAAAATGGGGATAGGGTATGATTCGATAAGGGAGTTGTATGCGGGGTAGTAGTAGGTGAAGTTGTTGGCGGCGGGTATGAGCCCGGACCTTTTTCCTTCCATTTGAAAGGGATTGCCCGATTGCTTTTGTATGATCGCTGCCTCTTTCATGTTTACTTTTTATTACTGTTTACAATTCGTAAACAACTAATAAATGTAGATAAAACTTTTCCATTATAACGTTATTACAGAATCCCATCCTAAAAAGAAAAAAATGATGAATATCAATCAGTTACGACTTTTCACAGACTTATTCACGATTCTTAAGCGGAATGAGAGTGTGAGCAATAGACGTTCATCGGGTATTTACCGGATAACTGCAAATAAGCTTACCCGAATTTTGGATTGCTGAATGGTTCCCACCCTCCAGACCTCCCATCTGGTCTGCATCATTTAAGCAAGTGGTTGCCTGTGACCCTTGGCTTTTACTATTTTTCTCGTACACCATAGTGTTTTTGTTTTTTATATTTACCATATGAATGATTTCCGCGATTTACTAGAAAAAATAATAGCTTTCAGGGATGCTCGTGATTGGAAGCAATTCCATAGCTCGAAGGACCTGGCATTGGCATTGAGTGTGGAAGCCGCAGAATTATTAGAATTATTCCTATGGAAAGATAACGAAGGTGCGAATCCCGAAAAACTGAAAGAAGAACTGGCTGACATCTTCATGTTTGCATTCTTATTAGCCGACAAACATCAACTGGACATCCGGTCAATCGTAGAGGAAAAATTAAGAACAAACGAAGCTAAATACCCCGTTGACAAATCAAAGGGCAGCGCAAAAAAATACAATGAGTTATAATGGTTAAAGATTATTCTATTGTAGAATATCCTTTCGACAGGCAGCTCTATCTAAAGCTAATCGAGAAAGAACGGGATTATCTGAATTGGCCAATTGTTTACCTTTTATCCAATCTGTCTAGAAAAGAAGCATATGTGGGGGAAACCACAGATATGCTTGCGCGGATGAAAGCCCATCGTAAAATAAGTCAAAAAAGCATTCATCAGAAGGTATCCCTGATTCGCAGTAGCCTGTTCAATAAATCTGCCACCCTCGATATCGAGGCCAACCTGATCAAATATTTATCTGCAGACGGCGAGTTGAAGTTGCAGAATGGAAATCTGGGTATCAGCAATCATTTATTTTATCAGAAGAACGAAATCTATTGGAGAATATTTAAAGATCTTTGGAACGATCTGAAAGCGATTGGAATCGCCAGACATTCCCTGGAATACATCGACAACTCAGATCTTTTTAAATATTCGCCTTATAAAAGTTTGTCGCGAGAACAAACAAATGGCCTCAAGATGATATTAGAATGCTTGCTGGACGATCGTACTAATGTCAGTTTAATTCATGGTGGGGCGGGTACAGGAAAATCAATTTTAGCAATTTTCTTATTTAAGCTATTAAAGACTGACCTTCACGATTTTAATCGCTCTGAATTTGAAGATAAAGATGATCAATTGTTTGATCTGGTGGCAAAGGTCCGCGATAAATACGGGGACCTGGAGATGGGATTGGTAATACCGATGCAATCATTTCGAAAAACGATCTCCGGAGTTTTTAAACATATTAAGGGTCTGTCGTCTAAAATGGTAATAGGGCCATCGGAAGTTGCCAATAAGAAATATGATCTTTTGATTGTTGATGAGGCGCACCGGCTAAGGCAATGGAGAAATTTGGCGGCATACTTTGGAACCTTTAAAAAAACTTCCCGTAAACTGGGGTTTGATGAATTAAAATGCACAGAGTTGGATTGGATACTGAAGCAATCCCAGCAAACCGTCCTATTTTATGATGAATTTCAGTCTATAAAACCATCTGACGTAAATAGGCAGGTTTTTATAGACCTGCAATCGAAACAAACCACTCGTATTGAAAGACTGCATAATCAATTTCGGGTAAAAGGAGGAGAATACTATATTGAGTTTATACATAAAATATTTAGTGACGGGTGTGACATCGAACAGCAGCCATACTTGAGCACAGTGTATGATTTCAGGATTTTTTCCGACCTGAAGCAGATGGTTGATTTGATTAAGAAAAAGGATAGCGAGGAAGGTTTGTGCAGAATGGTCGCCGGATTCGCCTGGGAGTGGGTATCGAAAAATGATCGGACGCGTAAAGATATTGTAATTGATTCGGTAGCATTACAATGGAATAGTTCGGATGTGGATTGGGTTAATTCCCATAATGCCATTAATGAGGTTGGATGCATTCATACCATACAGGGATATGATTTAAACTATACTGGAGTCATCGTTGGTCCGGAGTTGGATTATGACTTTACAACCAACTCCTTTGTAGTGGATAAAGATCAATATAAGGATAGAAATGGGAAAAATACAATAACCGATGCAGCAATTCTGAAGGAATATGTTTTAAACATCTATAGAACGATGTTATTCCGTGGAATTAAAGGCACCTTTGTTTATGCCTGTAACCCTAATGTAGACAAATATCTTCGCCGGTATATTTCATCTGCAATCCCAGAAAATAAAAAAAAGGATATCCGGGTATATAATCAGGACGGCCCCGGGCGTATTTCATTATATGACCTGAAAGTCGCCGCCGGGAATTTTTCAGCAGTCCAACAGGCAGGGAACATTGGTTACATAGAGGTTGAACCTGCTTTTGCCAAATCCGGGAACTACTTCGCGTGTAAGGTGATTGGTGAATCCATGAATAAGGTTATTCCTGACGGATCGATATGCCTGTTTGAGAAATATGAAGGTGGAAGCAGAAATGGACTTATTTGCCTCGTTGAACTTCAAGATTTCATTGATCAGGAATTCGGGGCAAATTATACTATCAAAGAATATTCAAGCAAAAAGCTAATTTCAGAAGATGGATGGGTGCATCAGGAAATTTCTCTGATACCCAGGTCTTTTGACAGCACTTTTAAGCCCGTCCACCTCAGAGAAGAAGAAACGGTAAATCTGAAGGTTATTGGGATTTTCGTTAAGGTGCTGGATGGTAATATTTAAACGGCAATTCGCTATTTGCAGAAACAAGTGTGAAAAAAGTAAAAGCGCGCACTTTATGTGCAGGTTTTCTAAAAGTGTTGAATATGAAAATCTCTGTTCGAAATTGTCTGTTTTAATTACTTGAATGCTCAGTAATATGATATTGCCGTAAAAATTCAATCAGCTTTGGATAGTACTGCCGGAAGGTGGGGTACCGGTCACGATGACTTAGAAAATCCTTTACGAATTCATGTAGCGGCCGCGCCAGTTTATAATTACTCGATTGCACGTTGATCTCCTTTTCGCCGGCTGCTTCCCCATATTTGACACCAAGGATATGTGCCACACATACCCTCACCAGCAATTCGTCCATTTCATTTTCCCATTCTTCTTCTTTCAGTTTTTTGAGATCGGGTGTTTCCAGGAAGATTTCCTTCAGGCTGTCTAATTGTGATTTATAGGTTTCCATAAATCCTTTCAGGTATACATGCGAGGCTTCATGCGCCACGATATTTTCATGAACGGTGAAATGAATTTCGCTGGCATCTGTTCTTTGCAGGCTATCAATGTCAAGGTATGCCAGCTGGATGCGGCATTGATCTTTAAAAACCGGATTTTGGGATACGATGGCATTATTGCCGTGATTGTTCAAAAGATCGATGTACACCGTAAGGGATCTCAGATCATTACTTCCAAAAAAACGCCAGGTGTCTTCAATGATATGGCTTTGTTCAACGGAATCTTTAATGGCCTGTGTAACTTTTTTATAAAAAGGCTGATGCGCCCTGTAAAAGGACTCATACCGGAAGTCGCGGCAAAAACTATTCACGGAATCCAGGAAACGGTCGGGAGCTGAACTCCTGATATAATCATTCTCTGCCGGGTAGCGCAGGCGGAAAGGCACATGGCAGGATAAAAACGTTCCATAGCTTGCCACCGAGTAGCCATCCCACCGGTCGAGGTTCCGGTACCAGCGGATAGCCGGATGGTTTTCGAATTCGCGGAAATATCGTTTTACGTCGCGGTAGTATATGGAAGGTACAGGTTTTACATCCACGGTGTCTGTGATAGATAGGATATAGAAGATGCTGATAGCTTCTAAACGGTTGTCGATTTTTGCGGCCAGCGTGGGTGGTTGGGCGGGGCTGGGATTACCAAAGCGAAAAAGGCTAATGGCCATAGGAGATTTTTTTTCATAGTCATAAAGTCCGATGCGCATGGAGGTTATAATTAAGCTAAAATATAGGAAAAGGAGGATAAAAGGATCCGTGTTGGGGTGTATTCTTCTAATCAGGTTTCCTCTTCGCCCCACAAGAAAACTTTAATAGGAAAATCCGAAATATTCCTACTTACTATTATAAGAGCTGCCGGCATGGCTGTGTCATATATTATCTACCGGCCAGCGCCTCAGATCATATGGTGATTTTTTTAGAAGCCCGAAGTCTATTACCGATCCCACTTCTTAGCTATCGCCTAATCGTTCTTGTAGGTCTTTTCCGGTAAAACAAAATATGGCTATCGTTATAGTTCGTTGTTTCTTTATCACGTAAGGTATTTAGGTCGCGACATATAACGCTTTTCACCTTCTGAGCAGCGTATTAATTTAAGATTCTTAAGAATGGTTGGCGTCTTTTCGTATTGTTGCTTTTTTTCGTCCCGGAGGCTGGCTGCCGGCCAATCTTTTTCATTTTTAAATTATTTTCAGAATGATGTTTTTGGCAAGGCAGGTAAAGAAGAATCCATAAAAGAACCTTTTGCCCCTCAGTACAGGCCTGTATTGCCTTTTTCCCAGGTTTTCATCAGCTCCGCTACCAATGCAGGTTGCGTGGCCGCAATATTTTTGTTCTCGAATGGGTCCGTCTCATGATCGTACAGTTCAACGACCGGCTGGGCTTCCCGGAAATATTTTGTAAGCCGGTAACGGGGCGTACGCGTCGAAATACCCTGCCGGAAATAGCTGTAAGCCACATCCCGCCAGCCTTTACTGTGCGGCGTAGTCAGCAATTCCACAAAGCTGTCGCCGTCGGTTTCAACCGGCGAGTGGAGGTGGCAAAGCTGCATCAACGTCGGGTAAATATCGGCGGAGCTGATCACGCGGTCACAGGTAAACCCTTTCTGCATGCCAGGCGTTCTCACCAGCAATACGCTGCGCAGCGACCATTCGAAAAGCGTGTGTTTGCCCCATACGCGGTCATCACCCAGGTGCCAGCCGTGATCTCCCCAAATAATAACGATGGTGTTTTTATCCATCCCGTTCTGCTTTAAAGCATCGAGCACTTTGCCCACCTGTGCATCCACATAGCTCACGGCGGCATAATACGCATGCCGCAACTTCCGGGCATATGCATCCGAAACGGAAATTTCTAGCGATGGATGCTCATCGCCTGCTTTGTAGGAGGCGAATTCCGAACTCCGGTGCAGGCTGGCGGTATCGACATTTTCGGGAATCCCCGGTGAGGGAGTAAGCGATATTTTTGATTCATCGTACAGGTCCCAATACTTTTGGGGTGCATTAAAAGGCAGATGGGGCTTGAAAAAGCCTACGCCGAGAAAGAAAGGCTGGCCTTTTGCAGACAGCTCCTTTATCTTTTGCACCGCCAGCGCGGCCGTCAGCCCGTCGGGGTAAGCTTCGTCTGCACCCTGCCCGGCTTCATAGGGCTTTACATCTCCATTCCTGCTTTGACGGTTAGAGCCGTCTGCATAAGCGAAAAACGCATTCCAGCCGGTTTTCCATTGGCCTGGGTCAAACAGCATTTCGTCCCAGCTATTGGGCAATTCCATCTGATTGCTGCGAGGCGCCGTATAGGGATACACATATCCATCTGCAGAATGGCTGATCTTCCCAATGCCGACGGTATAATAGCCATTGCGACGCATATTTTCAATGAATGTTTCGGGCTTTCCATTACGCGGCACATTCATGATCAGCTTTTCAGCAGCATCGTTGCTCAATGCGGCCTTCGTGCGGGGATAACAACCCGTGAGCATGCTTGCCCGCGAAGCGCCGCAGGTAGGCACCGTCACGTACTGCTTTTTGAATAAGACGGCTTTCTGCGCAAAGGTGTCGATATTAGGTGAATGAATTTCCTTGTTGCCATAACAACCGAGATCGGGCCGAAGGTCGTCGATACAAATAAACAGTACGTTCGGCCGTTGTTGAGCTTGTACAGTACAGGCGAATGCAATTGGCAGGAACAGACTAAAAATCGTTTTATAATTCATAAGTTAATTGTTTGGCGTAGTAAATGTCAGTGCCGGCTGATTTTTATCTGCCTTCATAACGTTTAATTAATTAAACATATTTCCAGATTTTGTTTAATTTATTAAACATTATTAACCATCTTTTGATGCTGCACCTGCCACAGTAGGCGCTGTATGTTCTGCAGGTACCGGGGGATGTAACAAATTGATAGTATTAAACCAATAAAATAGGGCTTCGCCACCTTTTACAAACTTTACTTTCTTGTTTAAAAAATTATATTCCCGGTGAACAATCAAGTAATCTTTCATATCAAAAGTGGCTGTATCAAACCGCTGCAATAGCCCGGTCTCTTTTTTTAATATATAAGCTGCCAGGTACGCAGCTTTCGCGGTAGAGAGTAGCGCATCTTCCATCTTATATCCTTTCTTGTCGAATACAAAATGGGTAAATTGACCAATGCCAGTAATTAGTTCCTTTAACTTTTCCTCATTGCCTGGTGCGCTTTTCGGGGCATTTGTCAGCAACAAGGCCGTATCTATGGTGTCCTGCAATACCTGCTCAACAGAAGTAATTCCACGTTCAGCCCTATATCGCATTTCAGTTGTAGCAGCAGTATGATAGGCTTTGCGTACCAATTCTACATCATCTATCTGGTCAAACAAATTACCTACGTCAAAAAGTTGCTTGATGATTTCGCGTTCTTTCCTGGCAAAATAAGGAACTCCAGTAGTACAGGGAGCAAAGGCCACCATTGTAAATTCCGTTGATGGTACCCCCTTGTAACGATCATGGTAACCCCCTTGCAACGAAGGCCCAAAAAAGAAAGAGCTGATTGAAGATTTCAAAGATAAGATTTGATGGTACAGGAGTATTATTTTTTCTTTCTCCTGGATTCTCCCTTAAGTTCTATACGGTGGCACCGGGCTGTCAATCTGTCCATGATGGCATCGGCCAGCGTAGGTTCATCGATATAATCATACCATGCCGACACAGGTAGCTGTGAGGTAACAATAATCGATTTTTTTCCATAACGATCTTCCAGTATTTGTAGTAATGCCAGCTTTATGTTTTTATTGATATGTTGGATACCAAAGTCATCCAGTATGATGAGGGGCGTTTTCTCCAACTGGTTTAACAGCTTCATATACGTGCCTTCGGTTTTGGCCATGAGGATGGTCTCGATCAACCTGTTCATGTTAAAATAACGGGTTTTGATGCCCATCACGCAAGCCTGGTGGCCAAGCGCACAGCCAATGGCGCTTTTACCGCAGCCCGTAGCGCCGCAGATCAGGATGTTTTCACCGGCTCCCAGGTAATTGCTTTCCAGCAAACTGTTCCAGGTTGCTTTTGTGAGACCACGTTCGGGGGTACATTCTATTTCCTGGGGCGTAATAGCAAAACGGAACCTGGCGGTTTTTAGAAGAGATTCCATGCGCTCATTGGACCGGTGCAGTTGTTCTGCCTGTAGCAGGTGCGCCAACAGTTCATGTCCTTCGAGTTGCTGATTAACGGGTAGTTCAAGTTGTGAACGGTAACTGGCAGCCATGCCGGCTAATTTCAGGTCTTGCATTTGCGTGAGGGTTTGTGTAGTGTTCATACTTGTATGTTTTTAAAAAGTGATAATAAAAGTCTGGCGCTGGAGGGAGCATATGATTGGTTGATTAGCGCATTTATATCCTGCATGCAGCAAAATCATATGCTACCGCCGGTGCAAGCCCGCGGCAGGCGTCGACGGGCCGGCCTTGTGTAATGATGGTAACATCATGATGAGTTTTATTTATAATTGCCGGCGCCTCTGATGTTACCGTGTCCAGGTAGTTGCTGTTTTTGGTCGTCTTCAAAAAGCAAGGGCTGCTTATCAAGTCCTGTTTGCAGGATGTGACGGATCATCCTGAGCGTGGGCCGGGGCACAGTGGCCGCTCTTCTGCAAGCCGCTTCCAGCCGGTCTTTTCCGTACTTGTCCTGCAGCCGGATCAACGCATGACAGGTCTTGTAGTTCTGCTCCGGCCATATACTGCCATGCAGGATACGGTCGGCAGCCTGCCGGGTATATTCACCTACCCATCCGGCTTTCTCGAGCAGTTGCTCTACTGTCCAGCCCCGCTGTTCCACCATATGCTGGTGGTTGGGTGGCATATGTTCATGCAGGCGGTTAAATGTAGGCTCATCGCTGCTTCGAACATGGAAGGCGATACGTTCATTGCGATAGTATACTTCCACGGTCTTACTATCGTAACTCACCCACACTTTACAACCTACATACCGGTAGGGCACCGTATAATAGTGCTGGTTGTCGGGAAGCCGGATGGCATAGTTCTGCTGTACCGTTACCTGTTTGCCTTTTTTGATGCGGTATGGCTCCGGGGGAAGCGCCTTTAGTACCGGCAGTTCCTGGCGCAGGAAGATATCCATGCGGCTTTCAGCACTGTTCTTATACGGCTTTTGATTCAGCGCATCCAGCAGTGGACGGATATGATGGTTCAGTGACTCGATGCTATGGAATACCTGGTTACGCAGCGGGGCATAAATGTTTGCATAGACGATATTGACCGCTTTTTCTACCATCCCCTTATCGGTCGGTTCCGCCGGCCGGGTGGCGCTGAAGGTGGTATTATAGTGTTCAGACAACTGGTAACACAGGTCTGTAAATGTGGGTTCGTATCTGTCGGCGCGTATGACGGCGGTTCTGAAGTTATCGCAGAGGATGGTTTTGGTAACGCCACCGGTATATTTAAACATCTCATTAATGCAATGGGCAAAATCGGCCGTCTTTT
>Ga0065721_10051983_pt1 | contig 13006 bp, 10 predicted proteins | sample Mesricmetagenome_FD_59108 | JGI IMG/M metagenome (GOLD analysis project Ga0065721, IMG submission 59108) | Mesophilic microbial community from rice straw/compost enrichment Sample: eDNA_1 v2 (version 2) | ecosystem: Engineered > Solid waste > Grass > Composting > Bioreactor | place: USA: Davis... | reverse complement strand
CGCGGCCGCCGCACGGGACCCGCCCCCGCCGCCACCGCCGCGCCCGGCCTGTCGGCAGACGGCGACGACCCGCTGGCGATCGCGCATCCGACGCTGGCCGCGGTGGTCGCCGAGCGGCTGCGGCAACTGATCATCGACGGCACGCTGGTGCCCGGGGTGTGGCTCAACGAGCGCGATCTGTGCGAACGGCTGCGCGTCTCACGCACGCCGCTGCGCGAGGCCTATCGCATCCTCGCCGCCGACGGCCTGGTGATGCTGCTGCCCAAGCGCGGCGCGCAGGTGATCGCGATGTCCGAGCGCGACGTCGCCGACCTGTTCGACGTGCTGGCCGTGCTGGAAGGACTGACCGGACGGCTCGCCGCGGAGAAGGCCAGCGACGAGGAACTGGCGCGGATCGCCCGGCTGCATCGCGCGATGCTCGACGCCTATGCCGCGCGCGACCTGCACGCCTACTACGAGGCCAGCATGGGCACTCATCTGGCGATCAGCGCGGCCGCCCATAACCCGACGCTGGCCGACACCCATCGCCGCCTCAATCTGCGCGTGCAGAACCTGCGCTTCCGCTCGAACCAGGACCGGGACGAATGGGCCCACGGCGTCGAAGACCACCAGCGCTTCGTCACCGCCTTGCTGGCGCGCGACGGCGCCACGGTGGAGACACTGATGCGCGAGCACGCGCTGCAGAAGAAGGCGCTGGCGATGCGCGAGGCGCGAGAGCGCGAGGCCGCCGCGACGCGATAGCCGCAGCGATGGACGCCGCGATCGTCGCAAGCAGTTATTTCGGCTGTAACGCCGCATTACGCGACGAACGCGGCCGCGCTGGCGGCAGTACGGGCGGCAGCATGACGGGAAGGCGGGCGCAGCGGCCGCCAGCCTCGCCCCGGCAAGGGCCTGGGCGCTCTCCAGCGTGTGTCGAAGCCGGTCTCCAGCGCCCGCCCGCTTGTGAGACGGCCTTACAACTGCATCCGTCCGAGAGCGCGACGCATCGCTACAGTCGAGCCATGTTCAACGCGCCGCCAAGCCGGGCAGCGCATCAGGAGAAAAACATGACTCGCCAATTGCTGATCGCACTCGGAACCCTGGCCGCCGGCGCCCTGTTCGGGCTGGTGTCGCCCGCCCAGGCGCATTCGGACCGCCACGACCATCGGCATGGCTACCATCGGCACGAGCACTACCGTCCGGCGCCGCCGCATGTGCGGCGCCACCACTACCGCCATGACCACCATCACCATCGCTACTACGCCCGTCCGCACCATGGCCACGGCCACTACGTGTCGCGCCCGGGACACCGCTACGTGCCCGAGCGCTGGGTCAGGGACTCGCACGGGCATGTCGTGCGGCGTCCGGGGTATTGGACGCGCTGAGCAATGGGACCGCGGTCTTGCGATCGCTGCCAGGAAATGCCGGCCGGTTTGGCCGGCATTTTTCTTGTGCGCTGGCTGCTTGCGCGCCGGCTCCTTATGGACCGTCTCCTTACGCGTTGTCCGCTTGTGCGTTGTCCTTGTGCGTCGCGGCAGCAGAATCGGCCTGCCCGGGCACAGAACGATCGGCGCGCGGCCGCAAGGTCATCAGCACGGCCAGCAGCACGGCCAGCAGCGCTGCCAGCGCGCCGACCATGAACACGCGCGCATGGCCGAAATGGTCGGCGATCCAGCCGGCCAACGGCCCGGTCGCGCCGTAAGCCAGATCCTGGAACGCCGCGAAGCCGCCGATCGCGGTGCCGCGCAAATGCGCCGGCACGCGCCTGACCGCTTCCAGCCCCATCGACGGAAACACCATCGAGCAGCCCATGCCGGTCAGCAGCGCGCCGAGCATCGCCACGGCGGGCCCGGGCGCCAGCCACAGCAGGCACTGCCCCGCGGCCTCGATGAGCAGCGAGACCAGCGCCACGGGCACGCCGCCGAGCCGGTCCGGCAAGGTGCCGCACAGCAGGCGGACCGCGACGAAGCCCAGGCCGAAACAGGTCAGCCCGTAGCCGGCGCCGTGCCAGCCGTTGGCCAGGAAATACAGCGGGAAGAACGCGCCGAGCGCGGCGAAGCCGATGCCTTGCAGGCCCACCACCGCGCCCGGTTGCCAGATGCGCCCGAGCACCTGGACGAACGGCGGACGGCGTCCCGCTTGCGGCGGCGCCGCCGGGGCGGTCCGCCACAGCATCAGCGCGCCGAGCAGCGGCATCGCCACGCAGACCAGCATCAGCCCGGCGAAGCCGCAGCGTTGCAGCAGCCATAGACCCAACGGTCCGCCCGCGGCGAACGCGCCATACATGCCCGCGCCGACCAGTGCCATGACGAGGCCCGAGCGCGCCGGCCCCATCGCCCCCATGCCCCACGCCAGCATGCCGACCAGCGCGGCGCTTTCGCCTAGCCCCAGCAGCAGCCGGCCCGCGAGCAGTACCACGTAAGAGGCCGTGCCGCTGCCGAGGGACGGCCAGGAAGACAGCCAGCACAACAGCGAGGCCAGCGCGTACAGCGCGAGACCGCGGAACATGGCGGCCTTGCCGCCGCGTTCGTCCGCCAGCCGTCCGGCCCAGCCGCGACTGAGGATCGTCGACAGGAAGGCAATGCCCACCGCCAGGCCGGAGGCGACATTGCCCATGCCGAGCGCATCGGAGACGTGTATCGCCACGGCGGGCATCGCCATGGCGACGGCAAGGTAAGTCAGGAACAGCGCCACGGTCATCCAGACCAGCCGGCGCAGGGAAGAATCTTGCAGGACGTTCGACATCGACCGCCGCTCCTTCAGAGAGAGGGCGGCACCGGAACGATCGACAGGCGGGGAACGATGCAGACGCGAGGCATGACGCAAGCGGTCGACACACACCGCCAGCCGGCCGGAGGTGCCGCTGGTGATGCGTTGGTTCACGTGAACGCTTACGGCCGCGCGCCCGGGACATCGTTGGGCATGCGGCGGGAGCGATTCTAACCGCCCTGGGCGCGCGCGCAATAAAAAACCCTCGCCTCAACGAGGCGAGGGTTTTGCATGCCGGCGCGGGAGTCGCGCCGGCGCAGCGGCAAACGCAGGCCGATTACAGCGCCGCGTCCTTCAGCTTCTTCAGCGCGCGGACCTTGACCTTGACCGACGCCGGCTTGGCAGCGAACCACTGCTCCTGGCCGGTGAACGGGTTCTTGCCGAAACGCTTCTTGGTGGCGGGCACTTGCACGGCGGTGACCTTCAGCAGGCCGGGCAGCGTGAATTCGCCCGCGCCCTTCTTGTTCAGCGCGCCGATCATGGTGTTTTCCAGCTGGGCCAGCACGGTTTTGACCGTCTTCGGATCCAGTTCGGTCTGCGCGACCAGGTGCGACACCAGGCTCGACTTGTTGAAGGTGTCCTTCAGCGGCTTGGGCGTCGGCGCTGCCGGCGCTGCCTTCCTGGCGGCCTTCACCGGAGCGGCGGCCTTCTTGGCGGGCGCCTTGGCGGCGGTCTTGGTTGCTGCAGTCTTCGCGGTCGGTTTAGCTTTGGTGGCCATATCGATGTCGTGAACAGGTTCAATGTTGGAGCGCAGTACCGTCGGAAGCCGCCGGGCAGCGCCGCGCACAGAATAGCAAAACGCGCGAACGGTGCCTATTTTCAAGGGGTTTTCGGCGCGATTTGGCGGTTGGACCGTGCAATGTGTCGCGCGGATGCCACCATCTTCGCGATCGCCGCTGTCGCGATGCCCTGCTCGCTGCAAACCGGTGCGCCGATCAGCGGCGTTGCGCGACCCAGATCCCGGCCACGATCGCGGCCAGTCCGACGCCGTGATACCAGTTCGGCCACTCGCCCAGCAGCAGCGTCGAGAGGATCGCGGCGAAGGCCGGCGTCAGCGTGACGAAGAACACCGGCAGCTGCGCGCCGGCACGCGCCACCGCGCGATCCCAGGCGAAATACGCCAGCAGCGACGGAACCGTGGCGACATAGGCGAGGATGCCAACCGTCTTCGTGCTCCAGACGATGGCCTGGCCGTCGATGCCCAGCTCCCAGGCGACGAAGGGCACGCTGACCACCACGCCGGCGACGATCTGCGCGTACAGCAGCACGATCAGCGGCAGCGCCGGCCGCTGCTTGCGCAGCAGCCACGTATAGCCGCTCCAGGCCAGCGTGGCCGCCAGCATGAACAGGTCGCCCGGCACGAAGTCGAGCTGCGCAAGCCGGCCCAGTTCGCCGCGCACCAGCACGAAGGTCACGCCGACCAGGCACAGCAGCGCGCCCGCGATATGGCTGCGCGTGGCCGGCTCGCGAAAGAAGGTCACGCCGACCGCGAGCAGGAACAGCGGCATCGAGGCGCCGATCAGCGTCACGTTGATCGGCGTCGACGTGGTCAGCGCGAGATATTGCAGCGCGTTATAGCTGGCGATCGACAGCACGCCGAGCGCGAGGATCAGCCCCGCATGGCGCCGCAGCGCGGCCGCGTGCTCGCGCACGCCGTTCCACGCCAGCGGCGTCAGCAGCAGGCCGGCCAGCAGCCAGCGCAGGAAGTTCAGCGTGATCGGCGGCACGGCGCCGGCCGCCAGATGGCCGACGATCGCATTGCCGGCCCAGCTCAGCGGCGGGAAGGCGAGCAGGAGGAGGGTCAGCCAGCCGGCGCGCGAGCCGGCGATCGGAGAGGAGGACATGCGGTCGGAAGGCGCGCGGGCTCGGGCGTCGATGTGGGCGACGCGGGCCCGAAGCAGTGGTACCGCCTCGGGGCAGCGTCGCCAATGGCCCTTGCCGCGGACGCGGCGGCGTAGCAAGTGGAGCGCGCATTATGCCGCCTGCCGCGGCACAGCATGGGGCCGGCCCTGTTTTCCGCGCGGGGATTGCGGCTCGCAACCCTACCGGCGTGCTACCCCCGATCGGGGATGGCGTATTCAACCCCGGTTACCGCAGAGTGCAACCGAAATCAGTACGGCGGCGCAGCGTTAGGGCATACCATGTCCGCTTTCCGCCGGTCTGGCAGCTCAAACGGTCACGCCATGTACGCCATCCTGCCCGCCTTCGTCTCGTCGATCTTTCTCGGTTACGGCCTCTACGTGCTGGTGACGAAGGGCGTCACGCGCCTGACCACGTCCTTCTTCCTGATGTGCGCCACCACGTTCGCGTGGCAGGGCACCTGGGCCTTCCTGTTCCAGACCGTGCATCCGGATGTGGCGCTGCTGCTGGCCAAGGTCGGCTATCTGTTCATCCTGTTCCTGCCGACCACCTTCTATCACTTCATGACAGAGGTGACCGAGCGCCGCGGCGAGCGGCCATGGCTGCTGGTGTCGTACGGCATGTCGCTGCTGCTGGCGGTGGTATTGCTGACGTCGGATCGCCTGGTCTCCGACTACTACCTCTACAGCTTCGGCAATTACCCGCGCGCGGGCGTCCTCCATCCCCTCCATGTCGTGCAGACCGTGCTGCTGGCGCTGCGCAGCGGCTGGCTGCTGCGCGACGCGCGCCGCAGCGCGGTGGGCGAGAAGCGCCAGCGCCTGACGCTGTGCCTGTGGAGCCTGGGCCTGTATTCGCTCGCCGCGATCGACTATGCGGCCAACTATGGCCACGACTTCTACCCGCCCGGCGTGGTCTTCATCGCCGTCAGCCTGGGCCTGATCGCGCTGTCGATCGTCCGCTACGACCTGATGCATCCGTACTCGCTGGCCGCGACCGTGGCGCACGAGGTACGCACGCCGCTGGCGACGATCCGCATGCAGACGCAGGAGCTGGCAGTGGCCTGGCCCACGGTGCTGGACGGCTACCGCCGCGCCGTCGAACACGGCCTGATCGAGGACCGGCTGCGCCCGGCCCAGCTCGAGCGGCTGCCCACGCTGCTGGCGGCGATCCGCAGCGAGGTCGACGGCACGCAGGCGGTGATCGAGATGGCGCTGGCCTCGATCACGCTGGAGCGGCTGGACCGCGGCAGCTTCGTGCCGCACGGCGTGGCGCAATGCGTCGATTCGGCGCTGGAGCGCTACCCGTTCCGCGCCGGCGAACGCGAACGGGTCTCCGTGCATGCGATTCCGGCCGGCTGGCGCTTCCGCGGTTCCGACACGCTGCTGGTCTACGTGCTGTTCAATCTGCTGAAGAACGCGCTGCAGGCCATGCGCGCTCATCAGGGCGCGCACCAGGGCGCGCACCAGGGCGCGAACCCGGCCGCGCGCGAGGACGGCGGCCGCATCGAGATCTCGGCGCGCGAGTCGGGCGGCTTCTATCAGCTGCGCGTGCGCGATACGGGGCCGGGCATTCCGCCCGATGTGCTGCCGCGCATCTTCGATCCCTTCTTTTCCACCAAGCCGCACGGCAGCGGTGCCGGCATGGGCCTGGCCTTCTGCCGGCGCGTGATGGAGGCCTTCGGCGGCCGCATCGAGTGCGAATCCGCGCCCGGCCGGCATACCGTCTTCACGCTGCATCTGCCGGTCGCGCTGGCGGCCGAGCCGCCGGCCTCGGCGAACGCGGCCACGTCGATCGGCCCGCTCGGTCCACTCGAGACTCTGGAGCGGATAGATCCGATCGAGCCGATGCAGTCGCTCCAGCCGATGCAGCCGCTGGGCCAGGGCACGGCCGCCTGACGCGGCGGCCGTGCCCGGACCGGCTCGCATGGCCGGCCCGGCTGGCACTGGTTGGCGTTAGTTGGCCAGCACCGGCGCGCTCACCTCATACTCCTTGACCCGCTCGACGATCTCCTTCGGGAACCGCGCGATCCGCTTCTCCTTGTCGGCGAACACGATCTGCTGGTAGCCCAGCGAGACCGGCCGCTCGTCGACGCAGAAGCGGAACAGCAGATACGCCGAGCACTGCTTGACCTGGAACGTGTTCAGGTAGCAGTCCACCCGCTGGAACGGGAAGGTTTCCTCGACATATTCCTGGTGCGCGCGCTTGGTCACGAAGACGCCGCCCGCGGCCAGCAGATTGCCGTGGATGCACTCGTGGAACCAGCGCTCGCGGCAGATGCCCTGCCACTCGAAATAGCGCGCGAAGTAGGTGTTCATGAAGGCGTTGGAATCCTTCAGATAGATGTCGATCGTGTGGTGGAACGTCTTGCGGGGTGGGGTCTCGACCTGATCCTGCGCCAGCTGGCCGGTGCCGCGGTTCAGGATGTGGGGGATCACGTCTCGCATCAACATGGAAAAGCTCCTGGATCAATGGCTGCGAGCGGCAGCCGCGCTTGCCCCGGGGGGAGAGGGGGGCATGCCGCATTCTGGCCGGAGACCCTCCACGAACGTCACCCACCTTTGCGGGTAGACCAGGGGCCGGCACACGTAAGCGGAACTTGCCATTGCCGGGCCTTCGTTGACTGCGGGATGCCGCACCAACCCGCGGTAAACCCTAGTGGTATAGGTAACTAGACCTTATTACAGTGGCAGTTCGCCGAACCCCCATTTCGAGGGACGCACGGCCTTCGTTTGTCTCGCGTCCATCCGCGGCACGGCGCCGCGCACCGGTCCCTTCGCCTGCCGCCATCGATGCCCGCATCCCTGTCCTCGACCGAACTGCTGTCGCGCAGCCGCGAGCCGGTCTATCTGCAGCTGGCGACCATCTTTCGCCGCCGCATCGAGAGCGGCGCCTGGCGTCCCGGCGAACGCATTCCTTCGCTGGAGGACCTGTGCCGCCAATACGGCGTCGCCCGCATGACGATGCATCACGCGCTGTCGGTGCTCGATGACGAAGGGCTGGTCGCGCGCTCGCGCGGCCGCGGCACCTTCGTCAAGGGCGGCGGCAAGCGGCGCCGGCCGGTATCGCTGCCGGTCACCTGGGGCCAGGCGGTCGAGGTCGGCGAGCAGCTTGGCACCGAGGCGCTGGTCGAGTCGGCGGGCAGCGTGCCGCTGCCGGACGAGCTCGGCATGCCGTGCGAGGCCGAGCGCGCGCCCGCCTACCATTTCCTGCGCCGGCTGCACCGGCTCGACGACCGGCCCTTCGCGATCGGCGAGGTCTATATCGAGGAAGGCCTGTTCGCGCGCAATCCGCGCGCGTTCCGGCAGGGCGCGTCGGTGCCGGTGCTGGACCGCTTTCCCGGGCTGCGGGTATCGAGCGCGCGGCAGCGGCTGTCGATCATCGCCGCCGGTGCCGAGTCGGCCGCGGCGCTGGCGCTGCCGGTCGGCGCGCCGGTCGCCGAACTGCGCCGCCATGCCTGCGCCGACGGCGTGATCGTCTACTACGCCCGCATCGAATTTCCGACCGAATACGTCTGCCTGGACTTCGACCTGCTCGACCCGGGCGGGCCGGCGGGCTGAACGGCGGCGCATCACGAAGCCATCACGAACGTATCACGAACGATCGCCGACGCATCGCCAGCGCTGGCACAACCGAACCCTCACCCGATTTCGAATCGACCGACCCCAGACCAAGGATGCGCGCATATGCAGACCAACCAATCCCAGCAACCCGGGCAGACGCTCAACGGCGCCGAGAGCCTGGTCAAGACCCTGCTCGCCTGCGGGGTCGATACCTGCTTCGCCAACCCGGGCACCAGCGAGATGCATTTCGTCGCGGCGCTCGACCGCATCCCCGGCATGCGCTGCGTGCTGGGTTTGTTCGAGGGCGTGGTGACGGGCGCGGCCGACGGCTATGCGCGCATGGCCGACAAGCCGGCGGCGACGCTGCTGCATTGCGGACCGGGTCTGGCCAACGGCCTGGCCAACCTGCACAACGCCCGGCGCGCGCAGACGCCGATCGTCAATATCATCGGCGACCAGGCCACCTATCACCGGCCGCTCGATGCGCCGCTGACCGCCGACACCGAGGGCTGGGCCCGTCCCGTTTCGGTGTGGACCCGCACCGCGCAGCGCGCCGATCAGGTCGGCGCCGATGCCGCGGCGGCGGTGCAGGCCGCCTGCGCCGCGCCTGGCGGCGTGGCGAGCCTGATCCTGCCGTCGGATGTGTGCTGGGACGAGGGCGGGCAGGTTGCCGCGCCGCTGCCGCCGCTGAGCGCGCCCAAGGTCTCGCCCGATGCGATCGAGCAGGCCGCGCGCTGGCTGCGCTCGGGCCAGCCGACGCTGCTGGTGCTGGCCGGCACGGCGCTGCGCGAGGCGCCGCTGGCCGACGCGCATCGCATCGCCGCCGCCACCGACGCGCGGCTGATCACGCCGATGTCCAATGCGCGCGTGTCGCGCGGCCGCGGCCGTTTCGCGGTCGAGCGCGTGCCCTACTCGGGCGATGCGGCGCGCGCCAGGCTGGCCGGCATCCGCCAGGTGATCCTGGTCGGCGCGCCGCCGCCGGTGACCTTCTTCGCCTATCCCGGCAAGTCGCCGCGCCCTTATCCCGAGGACGCGCAGGTCCATGTGCTGGCGCGCCCCGAGCAGGACCTGGCCGATGCGCTCGCGCGGCTGGCCGACGCGCTCGGCGCGCCCGCGGTGCCGGTGCCGGACGCCGTCGCACCCGCCGGCATCGCCAAGGGCGCGGTGACCTCGGAAGCCGTCGCGCAGACGCTGAGCGCGCTGCTGCCCGAGCAGGCGGTGGTGGTCGAGGAGAGCGTCAGCTTCGGCCGTGCCTTCTATCCCGGTACGGTGCATGCCGCCCCGCACGACTGGCTGCAGCTGACCGGTGGCGCCATCGGCGCGGGCCTGCCGCTGGCGGTCGGCGCCGCGGTGGCGGTGCCGGATCGGCGCGTGGTCGCGCTGCAGGCCGACGGCTCGGGCATGTACACCGTGCAGTCGCTGTGGACGATGGCGCGCGAACAGCTCGACGTCACGGTGGTGGTGCTGGCCAATCGCAAGTACGCGATCCTGCTGGGCGAACTGGCCGGCGTGGGCGCCAACCCCGGCAAGACCGCGCTCGACATGCTCGATATCGGCAATCCCGACCTCGACTGGGTCAAGCTCGCCGCCGGCATGGGCGTCCAGGGGGCGCGTGCGGTCGATATGGAGAGCTTCGCCGATCTGTTCGCGATGGCGAACAAGCGCAAGGGGCCGTTCCTGATCGAGCTGGTGATTTGACAGGGGCGATGAGGCGCCGCTTGCCCTCTCCCCCAGCCTCTCTCCCGCATGCGGGAGGGGGAGCAAACCGCCGCGCCGACGAACGACCGGTGGTGTTCTGCCTCTCCCGCTTGCGGGAGAGGGCCGGGGAGAGGGCAAGGGCGGCCCCATTCGCGATTGAATAATCCACCCTTCCGGACAAGCGAATTGTGCAGCCGCCAAGACTGCGGCAAGCTGCCCCCGGAAGGCACCGAGCCAGGAGACAGCATGACAACACCCACCACCGAGGCGCAGGCCGAGCAGGGGCCGGACCGCCTCTACGCGGCCTTGCTCAACGAAGGGCGCTTTCGCATCCAGCACTGCCGCGACTGCGACCGCCACGTGTTCTATCCACGCAATCTCTGCCCGCACTGCGGCGGCGAGGCGCTGGACTGGACCGATCCGAAGGGCACCGGCACCGTCTATTCGACCAGCGTGGTGCGCCGCAAGCCGGACGCCGGCGGCGACTACAACGTCGCGCTGATCGACCTGGACGAAGGGGTGCGCATGATGAGCCGGGTCGAGGGCGTGGCGCCGCAGGCGGTGCGCATCGGCATGCGCGTCAGGGCGCGCGTGGCGCCCGCCGCCGGCGACGGCGTTCCCGCGATGGTGGTGTTCGATCCGATGGAGGGCTGACGCGATGCCAGCACAATCGTTGCGCGGTGGCGTCGCCATCGTCGGCGTGGGCCAGGCCGGACTCGGCGAGGCCCACGGCAAGACCGAAATGGAAATCCTGGTGGAGGCGGCCAAGGCCGCGGTCAAGGACGCCGGCATGTCGATGCGCGAGATCGACGGCATCGCCACCGCCAGCGTCGGCGCCACCATGTGGGTGATGCCGGTGGCCGAATACCTCGGCATCCATCCGAAGTTCGTCGACAGCACGATGATCGGCGGCTCCAGCTTCGTCGCGCATATGCTGCCCGCGATGCTCGCGCTCGAGGCCGGCCTGTGCGACGCGGTGCTGGTCTGCTACGGCAGCAATCAGCGCACCTCGACGGTCGGCCGCGCCGGCATCGCCAAGGTGCGTTCGGTGCTGGACCCGCAGCCGTACGAGAACCCCTACCAGCCGATGCAGCCGATCACCTCGTACGCGTTGGCGGCCGCGCGGCACATGCACCAGTACGGCACCACGCGCGAGCATCTGGCCGAGGTGGCGGTGGCCGCGCGCAAGTGGGCGCAACTCAATCCCGATGCGCTGATGCGCGATCCGTTGAGCATCGACGACGTGCTGAACGCGCGCATGGTCTCCGACCCGCTGTCGGTGCGCGACTGCTGCCTGGTCACCGATGGCGCCGGCGCCTATGTGATGGTCCGCGCCGAGCGCGCCAAGGACCTCGCCAAGCCGCCGGTCTATGTGCTCGGCAACGCCACCGCGACCTGGCACCGGCAGATCTCCAGCATGCCGGACCTGACCGTCAGCGCGGCGAAGGAATCGGGCGAGCGCGCGTTCGCGATGGCGGGCGTCAAGCCGGCCGATGTCGACGTGCTCGAGCTGTACGACGCCTTCACCATCAACACGCTGCTGTTCCTCGAAGATCTTGGCTTCTGCGCCAAGGGGGAGGGCGGACCCTTCGTCAGCGGCGGGGCCATCGCGCCCGGCGGCAGGTTGCCGGTCAATACCAACGGCGGCGGACTGTCGTGCGTGCATCCCGGCATGTACGGCATGTTCATCACCATCGAGGCGGTGCGCCAGTTGCGCGGCGAATGCGGCGAACGCCAGGTCGGCGGTGCGGAGATCGCGCTGGTGCACGGCAACGGCGGCACCTTGTCGAGCCAGTCGACCGCGATTCTGGGAACCGCGGCGGCGCTGTAGCGGCCCCGGCTGCCGAACCGATGCTGCGACGACATGCCGCAGCAGGCGTCAGGCAGGTACGCAAGCGCGCAAGGCAATGCGGACGGACGATTAACGCGTTCGTCCGCATTTTTTCGTTTGCGACACCAGGTCCCGTCGAAGACTCGCGAAGTCGGCATTGGCCGTCAACGATGGCGCCGCGCCACTCGTCTAGAGAGTGCGAGGGCGAATCGCGGACCGGCAAGGCGCTGCCGCTCGGCCCGTGGATCGTTCACGCTGCCGCTAGGCCTGTGGTTCGCCCACGCCCCTGCCTTGTCCTTTTGAGCCTGCCCGCATCATGACGCTGTCCGCCCGTCCCATCCCATCGTTCCTTTCCCCAACGCCACGTATCGGAGACCCGCGATCCCGCGCATGGCAGGCGCCGCTGCGGCCGCGCGATGCCGCGCAGGTGGCGCGCACCGCGGCCACGCTGTTTCTCGGCGAAGGCAGCATCGACGTCACGCTGGCCGCGGATCGAGGCGGACGCTTGCGTTCGGTCTTCGCCGACATCGAGCGGGAATACCGCATCGGCGGACGCAGCTGCGACCGCGCACCCGATCCCGAGGCAGCCCATGCCGCGCTGGAGCTCGAGATGGGCATCAAGGTGCTGATGCGGCTGAGCGATTGCCTCGGCGCCCTGTTCGGGGCGCAGGACGGCGTACGGAACGGCGTACGGAGCGACGTACGGGACGACGCAGGGGGCGCCGCACAGCGCGACGTTCAGCGCGACGTTCAGCGCGACGCGCATGGCGACCATATCGCCCGCCGCGCCGCGCTGCTCGAATGCGCGGCGGCGATTGCCGACGAGGCGCTGATCTGCCGCGACGAGCGTGCCGTAAAGGCCGACGCTGCACCGGTGCAGCGCTGCCTGTCGATTTGCGCGGGCGCAGGCGGCGAGATTCGCCTGCACAAGTTCACACGCTGGCAGCGGCAGCCGGAGCGGGGGACCGATCGCACGGGTGGCACCGGCAGGCCGGATAGCGCCGACGGTGCCCTTGGTGCGGGTGCAGACGGAGCGGATGGTCCGGTGACACAGGCTACCGAGATGGACGCGTGCCTGGCCTTCCGGATCGAGCCGTGGCGCCGGACGGTGCGCCCGCGCCGCGGCGATCCACGGCGTGTGCTGCTCCGTTGCCGCATCCGGCCGGTGCGCGTCGGGGATGCGCGGCGCATGCACGAGGCCGTGCCGATACCCGGCCCCGGTGTACGCGATCGGCTCGCCGCCGGCGACTGGCGCGGCGCGTTGCTGATGCTGCTGATCCGGCTGTTTCGCCTGCCGATGCCTCGCCGC
>Ga0065721_10051982_pt1 | contig 13006 bp, 14 predicted proteins | sample Mesricmetagenome_FD_59108 | JGI IMG/M metagenome (GOLD analysis project Ga0065721, IMG submission 59108) | Mesophilic microbial community from rice straw/compost enrichment Sample: eDNA_1 v2 (version 2) | ecosystem: Engineered > Solid waste > Grass > Composting > Bioreactor | place: USA: Davis... | reverse complement strand
CAGCCGGGTGGAGATGGGGTTGCAACGATCAACCGTCCGGCGACAGTCGGGAGGCCTCTGCATCGTTAACGGAGGCTGGGTCCGGGGATGGGAAATTCCGGTGAGAGCCGGCCCTAGGAAACCCCCTGCCAGAAATCCCGACGCCCCGAGGCGGATTGCGTCTCGTTTTTAAATTCTGAGGCGGAATCCGCCTCGGGGCTTCCATCGACGTTTCAAACCCGGAGGTTTTTTGACCGTCCGGCGCAAAGACCTGCCCGAAAGGATCAGCCACGCAGCCCGATCAGCGCTTCCACCACGGCCTTGCCGTCATTGCTGTGCCATTCGGCCGGTCCCTGCAGCACGGCGAGTTCGCAGCCTTCGGGATCGAGCAGCAGGGTTGCCGGCAGGCCCACGGCCACCGCCTCGCGCTTCAGCCGCTCGAAGGCGGCGAAGCTATTGTCGGCATAGAGCGGCAGGTTGGCGAACCGGCCTTCGTCGAGAAAGTCCTGCGCCTTTTCCTGTCCGCCCGCGCCGATATCGAGATTGATCGGCAGGACCATGAAGCGGTCGGAATTATATTCGGTGGCAATGGCGTCGAGCGCCGGCATTTCCTCGCGGCAGGGCACGCACCAGCTGGCCCAGAAATTGACCAGCAGCGCCTTGCCCTTGAAATCGGCGATGGTCATGTCGGTGCCGCTCGCATCCTTGAAGCCCATGTCGGCATAGCCGCGGCCCTGGCCGGTGCCGTTGAGCGCCGCCAATTCGCCCCTTGCGGCCGCGTCGATCACCTGGGCCGGCATGGCCTGGACCGGGCAGGCGCTGGCTTCTGCGGCATTGCCGAGATAGAACCACGCCGCTATAGCTACGCCCAGACCAGCAACCCCGATCACGACAGGAAGCTGCCAGCTTTTCCGGTGCTTTGGCGGGAATGCTTGAATGTCCGACATGGGTTCTCCGAAAGGCTAGAGATGAGCAACAAGATGTGGGGTGGACGGTTCGCTTCCGGCCCCGACGCCATCATGGAAGAAATCAACGCCTCGATCGGATTCGACCAGCGCCTCTTCCGCCAGGATATTGCCGGATCGAAGGCCCATGCGACAATGCTCGAGGCCACGGGCATTTTGACGCGAGAGGACCGTGACGCCATCCTGGCCGGTCTAGACGAGGTGCTGGGGGAAATCGAGGGCGGCACATTCACGTTCTCGCGCGCGCTCGAAGACATCCATATGAATGTCGAATCGCGGCTGCGCGAAAAGATCGGCGACGCCGCCGGACGCCTGCATACCGCGCGCTCGCGCAATGACCAGGTGGCCACCGATTTCCGTCTCTATGTGCGCGACAGCATCGACCATCTGGTCGCCCAGGTGGAGGTGCTGCAACTGGGCCTGGTCACCCGGGCCGAGGAGGAGGCCGAGACCATCCTGCCCGGCTTCACCCATCTGCAGAACGCCCAGCCGGTGACCTTCGGCCATCACCTGCTCGCCTATGTGGAAATGCTGGGCCGCGATGCCGGCCGCCTGCGCGATGCCCGCCGGCGCCTCAACGAGAACCCGCTGGGTTCGGCCGCCCTGGCCGGCACGCCTTACCCGATCGACCGGGACATGACGGCGGCCGCGCTCGGCTTCGATCGGCCCAGCGCCAATTCGCTCGACGCGGTGTCGGATCGCGATTTCATCCTCGAAACCCTGGCGGCCGCGGCCATCTGCGCCATGCACCTGTCGCGCTTCGCCGAGGAAATGGTGATCTGGTCCTCGGCGCAATTCGGCTTCGTCCGGCTGAGCGACAAGTTCACCACCGGCTCCTCGATCATGCCGCAAAAGCGCAATCCGGATGCCGCCGAGCTGGTCCGCGCCAAGATCGGCCGCATCCTGGGCGCGCTCAACGCCCTGCTCGTGGTGATGAAGGGCCTGCCGCTGGCCTATTCCAAGGACATGCAGGAAGACAAGGAGGTGGCCTTCGACGCGCTCGATGCCCTCTCGCTGTCCCTCGCCGCCATGACCGGCATGGTCGCCGACATGGTGCCGAACCGGGAGCGCATGCATGCCTCGGCCGCGGCCGGCTTTTCCACCGCCACCGACATTGCCGATTGGCTGGTGCGCGAGCTCAACATTCCCTTCCGCGACGCCCACCACATTACCGGCCAGATCGTGGCCCTGGCCGAGCAGAAGAATTGCGGGCTGGAAGGGCTCACCATCGAGGACTTCAAGTCGATCGACCAGCGCATCGACAGCCGCATCCACAAGGTGCTGACGGTGGAAGCCTCGGTGGCCGCGCGCCAATCCTATGGCGGCACCGCCCCGGCCAATGTGCTGGCCCAGGCGGCGCGCTGGAAAAGCGTGCTGACGGGCGAAAGCCACCAGGCACGTCCCCTCGGCCGGATGGCGCATGGCGCCCATGGCGATGGCGGGATTGAATAAGGCGGGCGAATAGGCGAGGCTTGCCGGCGTGCGGGACCTGTTCCCGGCACCGGCAGGGACGGCATATTGGCCGTCCCGCCGCGAACGGCGCGAGACGGGGTAGGCCTTGCTTTCGAAACGGCGCGAAATGCGATTGACCGAGCGCCACGTCGCCTATCTCCGGCCGACCGAGACCAGCGAGGACATGCCCGCCCCGCCCGAGGGCATGCATGCCGCCACCGAGGAGGATCACCGCGCCACCATCGCCCGGCTGATGGCCCAGATCGAGGATCCCGGCGAGATCTGGTTCTTCGCCTATGGCTCGCTGATCTGGAAGCCGGCCTGCGATTTCGTGGAGATGCGCACCGGCCTGATCCGCGGCTGGCACCGCGCCTTCTGCCTGGGCTGGAACAATCGCTGGCGCGGCAGCGATGACAATCCGGGCCTGATGCTGGCGCTGGACCGGGGCGGATCCTGCAAGGGCGTGGCCTATCGCCTGCCGCCGGACCGGGTGGAAGACAATCTCATCAAGCTGTTCGAGCGCGAAATGGCCTGGCTGCCCTCGGGCTTTCCGCCGCGCTGGGTCAATGTGCAGAGCGGCGAGCAGCGGATGAAGGCCATCACCTTCTGCATCGACCGCCATTCGGGCCGCTATGTCACGGGGCTGAGCGAGGCGCAGGTGGCCGATGTCCTGGCCCGCGCCGTCGGCTCGCGCGGCTCCATGGCCGAATATCTCTTCGCCACGGTGGAACATCTCGAGCGCATGCATATCCACGATCCGCATCTGTGGCGCCTGCAGCATCTGGTGGCCGAGCGGATCGAGGCCGCTTATGAGGCGGATCGATAAGTCTGGCTTTCGTTTTCTGCGCACCTGCACTAGAGGTGCCTGCAATAGCGGCCATGGAGATTGTCCCCGCCTCTTCCGGCGGTGCTATCCTGGGCGCGACGATCCAGCGGGGCATTTATCGTGGTCCACCACTTCCAGCAGCGCGACGGCGTGCTTTTTGCCGAAGACGTCGATCTCAACGACCTCGCGCGCGATGTCGGCACCCCTTTTTACGTCTATTCCAGCGCCACCTTGCGTCGCCATGTCCGGGTGGTGAAGGCGGCTTTCGAGGGCATTCCGACCCTGCTCGCCTATGCCATGAAGGCCAATTCCAACCAGGCCGTGCTCAAGCTCATGGCCTCGGAAGGCTGCGGGGCCGACGTGGTCTCGCTGGGCGAATTGGAGCGGGCGCTGGCCGCCGGGATCGCCCCGGAAAAGATCGTCTTTTCCGGCGTGGCCAAGACGGTCGCGGAAATGCGCCGGGGCCTGGAAGCGGGCATCAAGTGCTTCAACGTGGAAAGCGAGCCCGAGCTCGAGCGGCTCTCCATGGTCGCCGCCGATATGGGCCGGACCGCCCATGTCTCGGTGCGCATCAATCCCGATGTCGATGCCCGCACCCATGCCAAGATTTCCACCGGCAAGTCCGAGAACAAGTTCGGCATTTCCTATAAGCGCGCGCGCGAGGTCTATCGCCGCATCGCCGAGCTGCCCCATGTCGAGGCGGTGGGCGTGGACATGCATATCGGCAGCCAGATCACCGATCTCGAACCCTTCGGCAATGCCTTTTCGCTGATGGCCGAACTGGTGACGGCCCTGCGCGCCGATGGCCACAGCATCGAGCATGTCGATGTCGGCGGGGGTCTCGGCATTCCCTATAATCACGATCAGGAAGCGCCGCCCCATCCGGACGCCTATGCGGCCGTGGTGCGCGACAAGGTGGGGCAACTCGGCTGTACGCTGGTGATCGAGCCCGGCCGCCTCTTGGTCGGCAATGCGGGCATCCTCGTCACCAAGGTCGAATATGTGAAGGAGGGGACGAGCAATTTCATCATCGTCGATGCGGCGATGAACGATCTGATCCGCCCCACCCTCTATGAGGCCCATCACGATATCGAGCTGGTCAACCAGTCCAACCTGCCCCCGATCACCGGCGACATTGTCGGGCCGGTCTGCGAAACCGGCGATTACCTGGCGCGGGGCCGCACCATTCCGGGGGTGAAGGAAGGCGATCTCCTGGCAATCATCAGCGCCGGCGCCTATGGGGCCGTGATGGCCTCCACCTACAATTCCCGGCCGCTGATCCCCGAAGTGCTGGTCGATGGCGCGCGCTGGCACGTCGTTCGCCCGCGCAAATCGCTCGAGGACCTGATCGCGCTGGACAGCGTGCCCGACTGGCTCTGATTATTGCAGGGTCTGTCGGCCGAGCGACACCACCTCCACCGGGCGCCCGTGCAGCGCGTCGTCCACCTTGGTCAGGAGATCGGCGAGGCTGAAGGGTTTGGGGATGACGTCGTAGATCAGCGCATCGAGCCCATGGGCCCGCTCGCGCTGGTCGGCAAAGCCGGTCATCAGCAGGATGGTCAGGTCGGGGTAGCGGGCGCCGACATGGAGCGCGAGCGCGATCCCGTCCATCACCGGCATCTTGATGTCGGAGAGCAGGAGGTCGAACTGCCCCGCCTCCGCATCGGCCGTTTCCGCGGCCAGGCCGCCATCCTCCTCGGCCACGACATCATAGCCCTTCATGGTGAGGGCACTGACGACAAAAGCGCGGACCGAAGGATCATCTTCGGCGACGAGGATGCGGGCCATGGGCTCTCTCCTATTGGTGTTCTATCGGAGCGGGCGCCGGCGCCTGCCCGGCGTCTGCGGCTCCGCTGCGTTCGGTCTGGACGCCGTTGCCGCCGGCGAAGCTGAGCCGCACCCGCGTCGCCTCGCTGGGCGGCAGCGAGAGGCGCGTATCGAAGGTGGCGCGTTCCCCCGCCATCAGGTCGCGCACCCGGGGCGTGACGCTCCATTCGTAGACGGCATGACCATCGGCATCGAGCAGGCTCACCACCACCGGGGGCACGCGGACCGGCTCGGCGGTCAATCCCACGATCTGGGCCGAGACCATCAGCACGTCATTGCCGCCCGACAGGGTCTTGAGCGTTTCGAGGTTGGAAAATTCGAGTCCCACCACATTCACCCCCATGCCCACGGCGGCATAGAGCCCGGCCAGATCGGGATAGCGATCGACGATGTGCACGCGTCCGAAATAGGCGGTACTGAGCAGGGCGGCGAGCCCGACCATGCCAAGGACCCGCGCCGCGCGGCGCACGCGCGCCAGGGGCAACCGGGAGATCATGGCATTGCGCCTTCTGCTGAAATCGGCCTGGCGCTTTTTCATTTCAGCGGCATTGAGTCCCGGCAAGGCGGCGGCGCCGGCTTGCGAGGCGCGGTTCAGCGCCGCTTCGACGGCGAAGGATTTTTCCTCGCTGGCCATGGCCTCGTCGAGCTGATCCTCGGCCATGGCCGAGAATGCCTGGTCGGCATCGGGCGGGGGCGGCAGGTCGGCGCTCAGCGGGTGCTGGTCCCAGGCCTGATGGCAATGCGCGCATTGCACCTTGCGACCGGCCGATCCGATGGCCTCGTAGGTCACCTGATATTTGGTCTGACAATGCGGGCAGGTAATGATCATCAGACGCTTGGTCGGTTTCCGGGCTGTGGGCGAACTTATCGTCGGGGGGTTAAAACTCCTCAAACCGCAGCGATATCAAAATTGTGCCGCTTTCCTCGGCCCAAAGGCTTGGCATGCCACAGGCCGGCCCCGTCGCTGCTATGATGCGCCGATGCTGATTCGCCCTCGCAACGCTGCCGGACCAATGGGGAGCAGACCTTTTTGATCGAGTTTTCCGATGTGGGCCTGCGCTATGGCAATGGTCCCGAAATCCTCAAGGACCTCACCTTTGCCATCGAGCCGGGGTCGTTCCACTTCCTCACCGGCCCCTCCGGTTCCGGCAAGACCAGCCTGCTGCGGCTCCTGCTGCTGTCGCTGAAGCCCAGCCGCGGCAGGGTCACCATGTTCGGCGAGGATGTCGGCAATCTCGACCAGGACCGCCTTCTGCAGATGCGCCGGCATATCGGGATCGTCTTCCAGGAATTCCGCCTGCTCGACCATCTGACCACGTTCGAGAACGTCGCTCTGCCCCTGCGGGTTCTGGGCCAGCCGGAAAGCGAATACAGGCCCAATGTGACCGAGCTGCTCGAATGGGTGGGGCTGGGCGAACGCATGCATGCCTTGCCCACCTTGCTCTCGGGCGGCGAAAAGCAGCGCGCCGCCATTGCGCGGGCCGTCATCGCGCGGCCCAGAATCCTCCTCGCGGACGAGCCGACCGGCAATGTCGATCCGGAGCTGTCGAGCCGGCTTGTGCATCTCTTCGCCGAACTCAACCGCACCCTGGGCATGACCATCATCCTGGCCACGCATGAATTGCCCCTGCTCGACCGCTTCCCCTATCCGCGCATGGTGCTCAACAAGGGGGAATTGACCATTCATGATTAGGCAAGCGCTTTCCCTGCTGCCGCGCCGCGGCGGCGCCGCGCCCATCGTCCCCGAGAAGAGCGTTGCCGGGCGCACGCTGTTGCTGCTCATCACCATCATGGCCTTCCTTTCGGCGGTGACGCTGGGCGGGGTGATGCTGGTGCAGAAATCGGCGATTGCCTGGTCGGCCGATGTCGGCCGCGAGTTGACCATCCAGATCCGGCCGGTCGAGGGCGAGGTCATGGACAGCAATCTGCGGACCGCCGTGTCGCTGGCGCAGTCGACGCCCGGCGTAGCGGGCGCGCGCGCCCTGACGCTGGAAGAAAGCCAGGCGCTGCTCGCCCCCTGGCTGGGCGCCGGTCTAGACCTGTCGGCCATCGCCATTCCCCGGCTGATCGTGGTGCAATTGGCCGATCCGGTCGATGCCGATATCGAACAATTGCAGCGCAATCTGCAAGCGGTGCGCGGGGCGAGCCTGGATACCCACGCCGCCTGGCGGCAGCAGCTCAACACCATGGCCGGCACCATGGTGCTGTCGGGCCTCTTGGTCCTGAGCCTGATCGGGGTGGCCACCGTGCTGGCCATCATCTTCGCCACTCGCGGCGCCATGGCCTCCAACCGGGAAATCGTCGACGTCCTGCATTTCATCGGCGCGTCCAACCGCTTCATCGCCGGTGAATTCCAGGGGCGCTTTCTCTCCATCGGCCTGCAGGGCGGGCTTTTGGGCACGGTTCTGGCCATTCTGTTCTTCGCCCTGATCGGCGCGGCCGCCGGCAGCGTGCTGCCCACCGAGGCGACGGCCCAGGTCGGCGTGCTGTTCGGCCAGTTCCTGCTCGGCTGGGATGGAATTTTCGGTATCGCGCTGGTCATTCCGGTTATCGCCGCTCTGACCGCGATCACCTCGCGCGTCACCGTGCGCCGCTATCTCAGCGAGGCCTCGTGACCAATTTCCTCGCCAGGCGTTCCGCGCCTCGCTAGAGAAGGTGGCAAAGCGCAAGGCGCGGGGGACATCATGCCATTCAAGACCGCCATCCAGGCGATCCGCACGGCGATCTTCTATGTGGTCTTCATCGGCCAGACGATCGTCCTGGCCATACTCGCTGGCACGGTCGGCATTCTGGCGGGGCGCACGCCGTTCGGCTGGGCCATTGCCCGCTATTGGTGCTGGTCCAATGTGCGGATATTGCGGTTCCTGACCGGCATGCGCACCCAGGTTGAGGGCGACGAAAACATTCCGCCCGGCGGTTGCATCATCGCCTCCAAGCATCAATCCGACTGGGACATCTTCGCCATCTTCCCGCATACGGGGCGTCCGGCCTATATCGCCAAGAAGGAATTGATGCGCATCCCCTTCTTCGGCTGGGCCGCGCGGTCGCTGGATTGCATCGAGATCGACCGGCAAAAGGGCGCGCAGGCCATTCCCGAAATGATTGCCCAGGCCCGCGGCGCCATCGGGCGGGGATGCCGCATCGTCATCTATCCCGAAGGCACCCGCCGGGCGCCGCTGGCCGAGCCGGATTATCGCCAAGGCATCGTGCGCCTCTATAGCGCGCTCGACGTGCCCGTCGTGCCGGTGGCGCTCGATTCGGGACTCTATTGGGGACGCAACAGCCCGATCATCTGGCCGGGTCTCGCCAAGGCGCGGTTCCTGCCCGCCATCGAGCCGGGCCTGGCCCCGGCCGTGTTCATCGAAAGGCTCAAGGCCGTTATCGAAGCCGAATCCGATCGCCTGGCGCTTGATGCCGTGACGCAGGGCCTGGAGCGTCCGATCGATGCCCGCCTGGCAGAACGGATCGATCGCCTGCACCAGCGCCAGAACCACTAGATATTGACGTTTCTGCCGAACGAAATCATACATGTAGACATCGCATGGAAATGAGCTTGACGCTGCGTCGAGTTTGTTCTATTTTTGTTCCTCTCTGGACAAGCAGGGGATGGATATGGTGTCGGTCGGGAACGGAGTGCAGGGGGCTAGCGGACGGGCCGACTGGTCCATGGACTGGCAGGGTGGTTCCGGACGCCATTACCGGCTTCACGCCGAGCGCCTCGATTCCTTCGTCATGCGCGAGGACGACCTCTATGTGGTGGCCAAGGGCAATCATGTGCTCTGGGTCGGCTCCGCCCAGGACCTGATCGCCGACCCGGCCAGCCGGGTGCGGTTTCGGCTGGCGCTCGATTGCGCCACGCAGGCCTTCAGGCTCGATGCGCCTGAGGATCGGCTCGCCGCCATCTGGGATCTTGAAGACGCCATGCCCGCCGCCTTCACCTCGCATACCGCTCAAGCGGCATAATCATCGGCCTGAAGGGCCCGCGCCAGCGCCATGAGCGTGCGATCGCGGATGCCCAATTGCTCGAGATGCCGGGCAGTATTGAGCACATAATCCACATTCGGCCCGGCAATGCCCACTCCGGCGCGGACCATGGCCAATTGCCGGTCGAGGCTGAGCGGGCCCGTATATTGGGCATGGCTTTCGTCCACCATATAGGTCAGGGCGGAAACCCGTCGCCCATCCGCCAGGCTGACCGGCCGCGCCACTTCCCGATAGACCGAGGTCACCAATTCGCGGGCCTGCAGATAGGCCAGAACCTGTGGCCAGTTTTTTCCCTCGACCTCGAAAACCATGCCGCGGCAGGACCCGCCGCGAACCAGGCCGAACACCAGTCCCGGATTTTCCGGCGTGCCACGATAATGGTGCGAGATGATCGAGAGGGATCGATGGGCGCCATGGAGCACGCCCAATTGCGCGTCGATAAAGGCAAAGCCCGGATTCCAGATCAGCGATCCGTAGCCGAAGACCCAATATGTTTCGCTGTTGCTCGCCATTGCCTGCGTCATCGTCATATCCAAATCAAACCCAGCCTGCCCGAGCCGGCGCCGGATGCAAGGGAAACCGGACCGTTCTGCGCATCTCGAATAAGTCGCAATCCGCCGACAGTTTGAAAACCCGCTTCTGACCGGCCAGCAGCGGCGATAAGAAGAAGCCATGAAGAAGCGAATCATCATTCTCGGCGCCATCGTGCTGTTCATCGTGCTGGCCTGGACCGGCGCCTGGTATTTCGCGGCAGGCCAATTGCGCCAGCAGGTCGAGGCCCTGGCGCTGGCGGATGGCGACAGCGCCCCGCAATTGAGCTGCCAGAACCTGGTCATCGGCGGCTTCCCCTTCCGCCTCGATCTCGAATGCCTGGGCGTGGCGGTGGTTTCGGGAGACGTGCTGGTCGAATTGCCCTCCTTCCGGGCCAGCGTCATGGTCTATCGACCCAATCATATCCTGGGCTCCGCCAATGGGCCGGCGCGCATTTCCGACGCCTTTACCGGCCTGCGCCAGCAGGTGTCCTGGACCGATATGGAGGCCAGCCTGCGCTTCGAGAACTGGCGCATCGCCCGCATCTCCGTCATCGGCAATGATTTCGCCTGGACCGACAATCTGTTCGGCAATTCCCTCATCGCCCGCAGCCCCCATGCCGAATTCCACCTGCTCGACATGCCCGAACAGCATGACAGCGCGGCGGGCCGGGCCGGGCTGGCGCTGTTCGCGCGGGCGCAGGATGTGGAAGCGCCCGCCATCGAACTGGCCCCCACCAATGCGGAAATCGAGGCCGAGATCACCCGGTTGCCCGACGATATCCGCAATTGGGGGGCAATGCCCATTCTAGCCGATTGGCAGCAGGCCGGGGGCAAGTTGCGCCTTGCCGCCATTCGCGCCGATGACGGCAGTGCCGATCTCAATGCCAGCGGCGAACTGGGCCTGGACCAGCAGGGCTATCCCACCGGGTCGATCAGCGTGGACTCGCTCGGCGTCGCCGAACGGATCGGGCCCCTGATCGAGGAGCCCTGGCGCACCCTGGTGCTGGGCGTGCCGGGCGAGAATGGCCGGCATCACAACCAGCTCAATTTCGCCGGCGGCGGCATGTCCTCGGGCCTGGTGCCCATCACCGCGGTGCCGCCGCTGTTCTGAGGCTTTGCGGCCTCAGGCGTCGTCCCCGCCGCCATGCTCGCGGATGAAGGGCAGGTCCGGGGCGGGCGGAGCATCATGCGGGCGACCGAAATCGGGCGCCTCGGTTTCCTGGCCGGCATTGATGATCGAGCGGCGGATGGCGCGGGTGCGGGTGAACAAGTTCTCCAGCGCCGGGCCGTCGCCGGTGCGCACCGCCCGCTGCAGAACGGACAAATCCTCGAGGAACCGGCCCAGCATTTCCAGCACCGCGTCGCGATTGGTGAGGAAGACGTCGCGCCACATGACCGGGTCGGAGGCGGCGATGCGGGTGAAGTCGCGGAAGCCCGAGGCGGAAAACTTGATCACTTCCGACTTGGTGTCCGCTTCCAGGTCGGCGACCGTGCCCACGATATTATAGGCGACCAGATGCGGAATATGGCTGGTAATGGCCAGCACCATGTCATGATGGGCCGCATCCATGCATTCCACCATCGAGCCCATGGCCTGCCAGAAGCCGACCAGCCTGTCGGTGGCCGCCTGCGGCACGTCCGGCCCCGGCGTCAGCACGCACCAGCGGCCGGCGAACAATTCGGCAAAGCCGGCCGCGGGCCCCGAATGCTCGGTGCCGGCAATGGGATGGCCGGGAATGAAATGGACGCCGGCGGGCACGTGGGGCCCCACGACCTTGACCACATGTTCCTTGACGGAGCCGACATCGGACAGGATGGCGCCGGGCTCCAGGGCCGGGGCGATGGCGGCCGCCAGGGCGCCATAGGCCCCGACCGGGGCGCAGAGGATGACCAGGTCGGCGCCGCGCACCGCCTCGGCGGCGTCGAGCGTATAGATATCGCCCAGGCCCAATTCCCGCGCTTCATCGAGCGTTTCCTGGCGCCGGGTGGCGATGGAAATGACCTCCACCAAGCCCTGCCGGCGCGCCGCCAGCGCGATGGAGGATCCGATAAGGCCGATACCGATCAGCGCCAGCTTGCGAAAATGGGGACTCATTGGGCTTCATCCATGGATTTGAGCACCCGGGCCACCGCGCGCATCGCCTGTTCGGAGCCGATGGAAATGCGCAGGCCGTTGTCGATGCCGTAGGAGGGCCCGGTTTCGCGCACCACATAGCCGGCATCGAGCAGGGTGGCGAAGGCGCGGGCGGCGATCTCGGGGCTTTCGAACAGGACCAGGATGAAATTGGCCTGGCTGGGCAGGACGCGCAGGCGATTGCCGGACAATTCCGCGCTCAGCCAATCGCGCCATTGCGCGTTATGCGCCCTGAGCTTTTCGGTGAAGGCGATATCCCGGGCCGCCGCCGCGCCGGCCATCTGCGCCGGCAGGTTGACGTTGAACGGCCCGCGGATGCGGTGCACAGCGTCCACCACATGATCGGGGCCGACCATCCAGCCGATGCGGGCGGCGGCCAGCCCCATCTTGGAGAAGGTGCGCACCATGACCACGTTCTGCTGCGCGCGCACCAGGTCGAGCCCGACCGAGTAATCATCGGCGGTGACATATTCGGCATAGGCGCTGTCGATGACCAGAAGGATATCGGGACGCAGCCCGGCATGCAGGCGCCGCAGCTCGGCCTCCGGCAGATAGGTGCCGGTGGGATTGTTGGGATTGGCGAGCCAGATCACCTTGGTGCGTTCGGTGACGGCAGCGAGCAGGGCATCGACATCGGCCCGGTAATCGGGCTCGTCGACCATGACGATCCGCGCGCCGGCCGCCCTGGTGATGATCGGATAGACCGAGAAACCGTAGCGGTTCATCACCGCCTCGTCGCCCTCGCCGAGATAGATCTGCGCCAAAAGGTGCAGAAGGTCGTCCGAGCCATTGCCGCAGACGATGGCAGCGGGGTCCACGCCATGCACCTCGCCCAGCGCTTCGCGCAACACGCGGGAGGAGCCTTCGGGATAAATCTCCAGATGCGCCGCCGCTTCGAGCATGGCCGCCAGCGCCTTGGGGCTGGCGCCGAGCGGGGATTCATTGGCCGAAAGCTTGACGGTCTGGCTGCCCGGCTTGCCGGACTTGCCCGGCAGATAGGGCGCGATATCGAGAATGCCGGGCTGGGGAATGGGGCGGATCGGGTCGGACATGACGGTCTTCATGGAAGGCGGAAAAGCCGCGCGGACCATAGTGAAAGCGGCGGGGAAAGGCAAAACTTCTATGCGGCAGGCAGGCCCTTTCGCCGGACGGTATAAAAACCTCCGGGTTCGAAACGTCGATGGAAGCCCCGAGGCGGATTCCGCCTCAGAATTTAAAAACGAGACGCAAACCGCCCCGGGGCGTCTGCCATTCGCGCATAGCGCTCATGGCCTTCTCCCCTCAAATCTCTCCACTGGAGAGATTT
>Ga0065721_10006184_pt1 | contig 13007 bp, 7 predicted proteins | sample Mesricmetagenome_FD_59108 | JGI IMG/M metagenome (GOLD analysis project Ga0065721, IMG submission 59108) | Mesophilic microbial community from rice straw/compost enrichment Sample: eDNA_1 v2 (version 2) | ecosystem: Engineered > Solid waste > Grass > Composting > Bioreactor | place: USA: Davis... | reverse complement strand
GCCCATACCGAGCCACGCCCATACCGAGCCACGCCTATTCCCGAGCACGCCCATACCGAGCCACGCCCATACCGGAGCCACGAACCTACTCAGCCACGGCTATTCCCAAACGCGCGCCATCCCGAGCACGGAAAAAAACCGGCCCCCGCACGGGAAGCCGGCTCAACTTTATTTGATGACGGAAGAACGATAATGCCCGGAATCGATCAGCTCGTCGACCGTGACGAGCTCGTAGCCCTGATCGCGCAAATCCTTGATGATGGAAGGGAGAAGCTTGACCGTATGCTCGAGGGCGTTCTTGCGCCCGCCGAAAGAATGCATGAGAACGACGCCGCCGTCCCGCGAGTTGTCCATCACGTTCTTGTACATGTCCGCCACGGAGCTGCCGGCCCAATCCTTCGTGTCGACGGTCCAGGCTACGTGGAGCAAATCCGAGTCGTGCGCGGTTTTCAGCACGTCCTCCGAGATCGCGCCGTAAGGCGCCCGCAGCAAGCGAGGGGCCGTTCCGGTCGCCTCGACGATCGCTTGCTGGGCTTTGGCGATCTGCCGGGCGGCCGCTTTGGCGGACAGCTTGGTCAAGTCTTCGTGAGACCAGGAGTGATTGCCGATGGAGTGGCCTTCTTCGACGATCCGTTTCGCCGTGTCCGGATACTTCTCGACTTGCGTGCCGACGAGGAAAAAGGTCGCTTTCGCGTCGTACTCCTTCAAAATATCGAGGATCTGCGGCGTATACTTGTGATCGGGGCCGTCGTCGAACGTGAGGGCGATCAGCTTGCGTTGATCGTCTGGCCCCGGCTTCGCAGGCTTGGACGGCTCGGAGGAAGGCGGAACGCTTTCCTTCGGAGGCGGCGTATGTCCCGCGTTCGTCCCCGTTCCGGAGCCGTCCGAACCGCCGCCCGCATTCGTCCCCGTTCCGGTGCCGTCCGAGCCGCCGCCCGCGTTCGTCCCCGTGCCGGAGTCGCTGGAGCCTCCGCCGGTGTGCGCCCCCGACCCGCTATCGCCCGGCTCGCCGCCCGCGAACGTCGCGTCCGGCGTCTCCGAGGGCGCTCCTCCCGAAGCCTCCGCCGCTCCCGCGATTCCGACTCCCGCCGTCCAACCGGCGAAATTCCACTCCCGCAGCAGGAAGAATCCGCTGATTCCCGCCGCCAGCAACAACAAACCGAACGTCCCCGTCCAGAAACGCCTTCTAGCTCTTCTTCTTTTTCCCCGCATGGCCCTATCCTCCACGATTCTTTCCAGCCAGAAAAGAGAGGCGCTTGGGGATGACCCGCGCGGAGGGGATCCCCATCCCCCGCCGCTTGGGCCGACATCGCTTTCAGTTCTTTTTGGTACTTTTATAGACGGAAGAAGGAGCGGAAAAGTTAGCGGATTTTCGTCGATTTTTTTGCTTTTTTGTCCCAATTTCCCCGATCAGAAAAAGGTTCTGAACAGCTTCCGTTTGCGCTTCGGAAGAGCGGGTTCTTCCGGGAGGGCGGGAGCGCGAAACGGCTCGCTCTCCGGCAGGGCGGCGTTCGCCGGAGGCGGCGACCGAAGCGTCTCCACGGCCGCCGCCAGCTGGGCGACGGAGCGGCGCAGCTCGTCCAGCTCGGTCCGGTGCTGCCGGACTTGCGCGGAGACGACCTCGTCGGCTTTCTGCTCGAGGGAACGCTCGACTTCGGAGATGCGCCGCTGCAGCTCCCGCGCCTCCGCGGCGTATAGGTCGGCAGGCGCCGGATCCCGCGCGGCTTCTTCCGCGGGAGGGCCGGGGAGCGCGATCTGCTCCAGCGTCGCTCCTTGCTCGATCCGGCCTTTGATATATTGGAGCAAAGCGAATTCGCGTTGGGAGAAGACGTAATGGCCGAGAGGGGTTTTGCGGAAAGAGGACGGATAATGGGAAGCCCAACGCTTGATCGTCGTCTGGCTGACGCCGAGACGTTCGGAAGCGTCTTTCGTTTTCAAGGAACTCATGGCACTCACTCCATTCGCTATCTTTACTATCCCTATTCGCGGTCCTTTTCGCGCCCCCTGCCCGGGCGACAAAGGTAGTGCCGGTTCGGCAAACAAAGTGCAAACTTTACAAGCATGAAGCAGCCCGATCATATCGGGTTGAAAAAACAGGGTATAATAGAGCTATACGTTCAGATAAAGGAGTCGCAAGCCATGTCCAACGATCAACTCTCGCATTTCGAGAAAAAGATCATCATTCGCACCATCAACCCCGGCGATTTTCCGAAAATCATCGAACTGCAGAACATCTGTTTTCCGAACATGGATCCGTGGAAGCTCGATCAGCTGGAGAGCCACGTCCGCATTTTTCCCGAAGGGCAAATCTGCGTCGAGCTGGACGGAGAGATCATCGGGTCTTGTTCGAGCCTGATCGTGAACTTCGACGATTACTTCGAGCAGCACACCTACATGGAAATCACGGACCGGGGCTACATTCGCAACCATAATCCGAGAGGCCGCAACCTGTACGGGATGGAAGTGATGGTCCACCCGAACTACCGCCGGATGAAGATCGGACGGAGGCTGTACGAGGCGCGCAAGCGGCTGGCGGAGCAGCTCAACCTGAAGAGCATCATCGTCGGCGGGCGCATTCCCGGGTACCACAATTACAGCGACAAAATGTCGCCGAGAGAGTACGCGGAGGAAGTGCTGCAGCAGAATATCTACGACCCGGTGCTCACCTTCCAGATGATGAACGGGTTTACGCTGAAGAGAATCATCACGAACTATCTATCCGACGACGCCGATTCCAAGAATTATGCCGCTCTGCTAGAATGGAATAACATCGAATACAAGCCGAGCATCGACAAGCTGCATTACAAGATGTCTTTTCCGGTGCGCATCTGCGTCATACAATATATGATGAAAAAAATCGATTCCTTCGAAGAGTTCGCCACCCAGTGCGAGCACTACGTCGACGTCGCCTCGGACTACAAATCGGATTTCGCCGTATTCCCGGAAAATTTCACGATGCAGCTGCTTTCCTTCCTGGAGGAGCGCTCCCCGAGCTTGGCGATTCGCAAGCTGAGCACCTTTACGTCGCAATACGTGGAGCTGTTCTCGGACCTGGCGGTCAAATACAACGTCAATATCGTCGGGGGCTCCCATTTTATCGAGAACAACAACCGAATGTATAACGTCGCGCACCTGTTCCGCCGGGACGGGACGATCGAGCAGCAATACAAGCTGCACATCTCCCCGAACGAGCGGAAATGGTGGGGCATCAACGGAGGCTCCGAGCTCGGCGTATTCGATACGGACTGCGGCAAGGTGTCGATCCAGCTCAGCGGGGACATCGAGTATCCGGAGCTGTCGCGGATCGTGGCGGAGCAGGGGGCGCGGATCATCTTCGTGCCGTTCTGCACGGAGGACCGGCAGACGTTCCTGCGGGTCCGATATTGCGCCCAGGCCCGCGCGATCGAGAACCAGGCGTTCGTCGTGACGTCGGGAACGGTCGGGAATCTGACGCACGTGGATAACGTGGATATCCAGTACGCGCAGTCGGGCATCTATACGCCGGCGGACTTCTCGTTCCCGCGGGACGGCATCGCCGGGGAGTGCAGCGAGAACACGGAGACGGTCATCATGGCCGAGGTGGATATGGAAGTGCTGGAGCGGTATCGGAAGTCGAAGGATACGCTCTCGTTCCAGGACCGGAGAACGGATCTCTATTCTTTGCAAATTCGCGAATGACGTAACGTGAAGGAGTGTCTATGAAAAAGCTGACCATCGCCACGACCCAATACGGGCTGACGGACATCTCGTCCGAAGAACAATTCTGGGCCGGCATCGCGGACAAAGTCCGGGAGGCGGCCGCGCAAGGGGCGGAGATGATCGTCTTCCCCGAATATTTGACGGCGCATCTTCTGAGTCTGGAGCCGCCGATGCTGCACGAAGAAGCTTGCGCCTATTTGGAACGGAAGACCGGGGAGTACTTGCGGTTTTTCGGGGAGCTTAGCCGCGAGGCGGACATCGCCATCCTGGCGGGGACGCATATTTGCCGCGTGGACGAGGCGGAGGACGGAAAAGAGGAGACCCCGCTCGGAGACAGGGAATACGCGAACCGGGCTTATCTGTTCTTTCCCGACGGCCGAATCGAGTTCCAGAACAAGGTACATCTCACGCCGGAGGAGCAGATTCGCTGGCCGCTCGCGTCGGGAGAGGACTTGAACGTGTTCGAGACGCCGTGGGGCAAGATGGCGATCTTGACCTGCTACGACATCGAGTTCCCGGAGCTGTCCAGAGCCGCGGCGTTATGCGGGGTGGAGACGATACTGTGCCCGTCATACACCGACAGCGCGTACGGCTATCATCGCGTTCGCCACTGCGCCCAAGCGAGGGCGGTCGAGAATCAGCTGTTCGTCGTCTTGAGCGGGCTCGTCGGCGCGCTGTCCGAGGATCGGCCGCAGGTCGATACCGGCTTCAGCCAAGCCGGCGTGTTCGCGCCGTGCGACTTCCCGTTCGAGCCGGACGGCGTCGTCCGGGCGGGGGAGACGAACCTGGACATGACGCTGCTGGCCGAGCTCGACTTCCACCTGCTCCGCGAGAACCGCGCCCGCGGGGCCGTCGCTCCGTTTTACGACCGGAAGCCGGAGCTGTACGAGCGCGAGCTTCGCAGGTCGGGGCATTAGCTTGGCGGGGAGCGCGTCGTTACCGGTTTTACTGCCCGCAGAATTGAATGCCAGCGGCAAGTTTTCACGGGGAAGCAGCTCAACTGGGAGAGCGCATCGCTGGCAGCGACGAGGCCAGGGGTTCGATCCCGCTTAGGATCGCCCAATCAACATTTAACGCAGCCTAACAAGGCTGTGTTTTTGCATCCTGGACCGGGACTGGAGATAAACCCGACATACGCGGCAGTCCGTTCTTGCATGTCGCCGCTTAGATCAAGCCCCATTCCTTTCCTCGGCGAATCGCTTGGACGCGGCTGCAGACGTCCATTTTTCGATACAAATTTTTCATGTGCGTTTTCACCGTGCCCGCCGAGATTTTCAATGCTGCGGCGATCTCCTTGTTGGAGAGTCCGTCCTGAATATACCGCAACACGGCCTTCTCCCGGGCGGTCAGCGGAGATTCGTTCGATGGCCCGCCTCGGTCCGGGATTGCGGACAGCAGCTTCATTGCGTAAGCGACCGAAACGGCGTCGTTCGCCATTCCCGCGCCGTTCCGGCGTTTGTGAATATATTGCTCCAACAGAACGGCAACGGGCCTTCCTTCGTCGACGATGCCGCGAACGTAATTTTCCGACTCCGCGATTTGCAGAGCTTCTTCCATGCAAGCGTCTGCCTCCCGATCGTCGCCCGATTGGTGGCTGACGAGGCTGATCAGGACAAGCGCCTTCAGCTTGTACCTTAATCGGTTCTCTTCGTTCAGCCGATGATACATGCGCCGCAGCAGCTCGAGAGCGCCCTCGGGGTTCCCGGTTGCCGCCGCCGTTCGGGCCACCTGAAAATATTCCCGAATCCGGCTTAACGGGACAGCGTCGCTTGTCCGCAGCCCGCTGGCCTGCAGCCACTTCCCGGCTTCCGCTACCCGGTTTTGCTTGATCGAGATGAACGCCCTTTCGGCGCGCAGCTTGGACACGAACAGGGGGGAATCCGGGGAGCGGATGCCGTATTCCGCTTCCTCCAGAAGCTTCGTCGCTTCCTCCGTTCGTCCGAGCGCCCAATACGCGCGCGCCGCCGCGATGCATCCGTGAACCGTGATCCGAGCGTACGGCCGCATCTGGTTTTGCCGGAACGTCAATTCCGCATACCGAACGGCCTCGGGAAGCTCGTCCGCCTCGTACAACAGCTCCGCGTAAGCCAGATAGAGGTAACCGACGAACGGATAGCGCGGTTTCCGTCCCCATATCTCGATCCAATGCCGCAGAAACCGTTCGGCCGGCTCCCGGCCGTTCATGAAAGCCATATAGCTTTCGTATTCCATCCCCGTTACGGAATTCGCTCCGATCATGAGCATATCGCTTCCGTCCGGCATCTCCCGTTCGTATTCGGCCAAATGCGCCCATGTTTTCTCCAAATCCCGCTGATAGAGGGAGACCTCGGCAAAGAACAAATGATAGATTCCTTTCCAAGGCTGCCAGTTCGATTCGGGAAGACGGTCCCGGACTCGGAGCAGTTCGGTCTCGGCGGCGCGTAGATCGAAAGCCTGGGCGAGAAGGCTGATCCGGAAAAAACGAAGTTGCGGCTTGTCCTCGTAGCTAGTCGGAGGCAGCTCTCGGAACCATGCGGACGCTTCCGAGCGGGACCACTCTTCGCCGGAGCGAAGCACCTCGTCCAGCGCCTTCTCAATGACGCATGCCGCCTCCTCCGCGCATCCGGCCGCCAGCCAATGACCGACGGCTTGCCCCTTGTCCCCTTTTTCCTCCCACCATCGTGCTGCGGCTATTTGAGCTTCCTCCCATGCGCGGGCGTCCGAGCGGCGAAGACGGCTCCGCAGAAAGTCGGCAAACAGATGGTGATACCGATACCATTCCCGTTCCTCGTCCAGCGGAACGAGAAACAGCATCGAACGTTCCATCTGGTCCAGCAGCCGAAACGCATCGGCTTCCCCGCTTACGGCGAGGCAGGCGTCGCCGCTTATTCGATGGAGAACGGAGATACGCATCATGAATGCCTGCAGCTTTGCCTCCTGACGAACGAATACTTCCTCCAGCAGGTAGGACGCGATGTTCCTATGGCTTCCGCCGAGTCCGCGGGCAAGCGCTTCGGGGCCGCTCTTTCGAAGGGAAAGGCCGGCAAGCTGCAATCCGGTTACCCAACCTTCCGATAATCGGACAAGCCTCTCCACCTCGCCATTGGCCAGCGTCAGTTCCATGCACTCCCGGAAAAAACACGCCGCGTCCGCCTCGGAGAACCGCAATTCCGCAACCGACAGCCGCTCGAAGTCTCCTGTCGCCAATAGGCGGGCGACTGGAAACGGCGAATCTTCCCGGCTGGCTAGGACGAGATGAACGTTGCAAGGCAAGCCGCCGACGAACCTGGACAAGGCGCTTAAGATTTCTTGCCCTCGAATGTGATGAAAGTCATCCACTAGAATTGTAAGCGGACGGCCCAAGTTTCCCAGCTCGTCCAGCAACACGTGAAGCGCAGGTTCGAACCGGTCCGGGAAGAGCAGGGATGCCCAGGAAGTAATCCGGGCTTTCAATTCCGGAACGATATATGCGATCGAAGCGAACAGGCTGCTCCAGAAAGTTCGGAAATCATTGTCCGTCTCGACCAGCGAAAGCCAGGCCGTCGGCTTTTGCCGAGCGTGCGCCCAGTCGAGCAGCAGCGTCGTTTTTCCGTATCCCGCGGGAGCCGCGAGGAAGGTCAGCTTTCGCTTCTCCCCCTCGTTCAGCGCCGCGTGCAGATGCGGACGCGAGACGAGCTTGCCGTCTCTAAGAGGGGGGATTTGAAATTTGGTCCGCATGCTCATTCGGGTATTCCTCCCTGATTACTGGAATGGACGCCTTTCCGCGCGCGGCGGAGAACGAAAGCGCCCCTGTTTCTTCCATCCTATCACGGATAATCGACTCCTGAAATGCCGCGGAAGGACGGAATCCTCCCTTTCCTCTCCCAAAAGGGGGATTTTTTTCGTTTTTCGACAACCGTAATATAGGGAGTAGAAAAGGCTGCGGACAATTCCGTCGAGTAGATAATAAGCGGGAGGGCGTATCATGTTACGGGTTTTGTCTCGTAAATTCGTTCAAGTCATCATACTCGTCGTTATGGTGCTGAGTATCGCGATTCCAATAGATTCCGAATCGGTACAAGGAGCGCCGGCGGCAAGCGAGAGCCATGCTTCGGCCGTGAAGATTGCCGCCGGAAATCATCATACCCTGGCGCTCGAACCGGACGGATCCGTATTGGCCTGGGGAGATAATAATTACCGTCAAAGCACCGTGCCAACGGAAGCGCATTCCGGCGTAGTGGCGGTCGCAGCGGGAGGGTATCATTCCCTGGCGCTCAGATCGGACGGTTCCGTTGTCGCTTGGGGAAGTCATTTAGCCGGCGCAACGACCGTGCCAACGGGAGCGCAGTCCGGCGTAGTGGCAATCGAAGCGGGGTCGGACCATTCCCTGGCGCTCAGATCGGACGGTTCCGTTGTCGCCTGGGGATATAATGTTAACGGCGAAACGACCGTGCCGGCGGGAGCGCAGTCCGGGGTAGTGGCGATCGCTGCGGGAGGGAGCCATTCCCTGGCGCTGAAATCGGACGGCTCCGTCGTCGCCTGGGGATCAAATTCGAGCGGTCAAACGACCGTGCCGACGGAAGCGCAGTTCGGCGTAGCGGCGATAGCCGCGGGATGGACCTACTCCCTGGCGCTCAAAACAGACGGCTCCGTTGTCGCTTGGGGGAGCGGTGGAACGACCGTGCCAACGCAAGCGCAGTCCGGCGTAGTGGCGATCGCTGCGGGATATTCCCATTCCTTGGCGCTGAAATCGGACGGCTCCGTCGTCGCCTGGGGATCCGATTCGAGCGGTCAAACGACCGTGCCGACGGGAGCGCAGTCCGGCGTAGTGGCGATAGCCGCGGGATGGGACTTTTCCCTAGCGCTGAAATCGGACGGCTCCGTAATCGGTTGGGGAAGAAATAATAACGGCCAAACGACTGTGCCGGCCAATATAGCTTCTCCTATCAAAGCGAACAGGATTGCCGCGGGATTGGATCATTCCATGGCGCTCAAAACGGATGGTTCCGTCGTCGCTTGGGGGGGTAACGGCAAGGGCCAAGCGACCGTGCCCACGGGAGCGCAGTCCGACGTAGCGGCGATCGCGGCGGGAATTTATTTTTCCCTGGCGCTCAAAACGGACGGCTCCGTCGTCGCTTGGGGATTTCATGATTTCGGACAAACGGCCGTGCCCGCGCAAGCGCAATCCGGCGTAGTGGCGATCGCCGCGGGAGGGGCTCATTCCCTGGCGCTCAAATCGGACGGCTCCGTTGTCATGTGGGGAAATCAATCGAGCGTGCCGGCAGGAGCGCAGTCCGGCGTAGTGGCGATAGCCGCGGGAGGGAGTCATTCCCTGACGCTCAAATCGAACGGCGCCGTCGTTGCCTGGGGACGTAACGATTCCGGACAAGCGGACGTGCCAACGGGAGCGCAATCCGGCGTAGTGGCGATAGCCGCGGGAGAAAACCATTCCCTGGCGCTCAGATGGGACGGCTCCGTCGTCGCTTGGGGAAACGACGATTACGGTCAAAGCGCCGTACCGACGGAAGCGCAGTCCGGCGTAGCGGCGATAGCCGCGGGATTGGATCATTCCCTGGCGCTCAAATCGGACGGCTCCGTTGTCGCTTGGGGGGAAAACGGTGACGGTCAAAGCACCGTACCGCCGGGAGCGCAGTCCGGCGTAGCGGCGATAGCCGCGGGAGGAAACCATTCCCTGGCGCTCAAAACAGACGGTTCCATTGTCGCTTGGGGACTCCATGCCAATGGTCAAACGAACGTGCCTGGCAGCTCCGATCTGATCGCTCTTTCCATCGATACCGGTGCTTTGAACCCGATTTTTAACGCTAATACCGTCAGCTATGCAACTTATGTTAGGGGTTCGGTGTCCAACGTTAACGTGACGGCCACGTTGACGGACACTTCCGCCAGCTTATCCATAGGCGGTCAGGCTAAACCGAGCGGCACGGCTTCGGCGGCAAGCTTGACGGGGACTTCAACCGTCATTCCTGTTCGGGTGTCTCCTTATCTATTACCGGACAGGCTTTATTCGATTACTGTTATTAAAGATACGACGTCGCCGGACATCGCAATCGCGATGACGAAGGCCGACGGAAGCGCGTATTCGGATAACGCGTGGACGAATCAAGCCGTCACTGTAAGCATAGAAGCGGCGGATGACGTCAGCGTAACCTCCGTNGCGTATTCGCTGGACGGAGGAGCGANTTGGAGTCCCTATTCCTCCGAGCTCCAACTGANCCGCGACAAGGTCTACTCGCTGNGGGTCAAAGCGATTGATTNGGTAGAGAATGAAACGATAGAACGGCGGACGGTAAAAATCAGCACAAGCGGACTCCGATTGACTCCGACACTGACATTGGCCAACGGAGCCCCCTATACGAGCGGAGCTTGGACGAATCAGAGCGTAATTGCAAGCGTCTACGCCGAGTCAGATGCAAGCGGAGTTGCCGCCATGAGCTACGCGATTGATGGCGGGGCGGAACAAGCCTACGTGAACGAATCCCCCATTGAATTCAGTCGAGAAGGGGTACAATCGATTATTTTCAATGCGACGGATATCGCGGGCAACACGTTAAACGTTCCGTTATCGGTCAACATCGACAAGACCACGCCGGTCATTGCTTTAATAGGACCTTCAAGAGTGACGCTAACGACGGGCCAAACGTATTCGGAGCAGGGTGCCGACGCAACGGATAATGTTGGGCTCGCAGGGGCCGTAGCCATTACCGGAACGATCCATACGAACGTGGCCGGAACCTATACGTTGCGGTATAACGTAAGCGATCTCGCCGGGAATTCGGCGGCGGAGGCTGTACGGACGGTCGTTGTCCAACCGCCGCCAACGTCAGAGCCAGCGAGAGCACCGGCTTCACCCGTTATCGATCTAAACGGCAGCATGGTTAATCCGGCCAACATCGACGCCACGAAGCCATCCGTTACCCTTGATGTGACGCCGAACAAAGACGGCATAACCTATGCCAGCATTCCGGCAAGTGTTTTGACCCGTTTTGAGGGCACGAATGCCACCTTCTTTATTGAAATCAGGGCGCCTTACGGCAGCTATAGGATACCTGTCCATCTGGCGTCCCTCATTCCGGGGTTGAACGGCTTGCTGGCCGCCAACAACCTGAACGTCGAGGATATCAGCTTCAAGATCACCCTGACCGACAAGTCCGGAAGCAAGGATATAAAAGCGGCGTTTGCGGGCGGCTTGCCAGCCGGCAAAGTACTGGGCGCGATTGTCGATTATCACATGGAGATCGTAAACGCCAAGACGGGAAGGCCGATCGGAACGGCCGACCGGTTCAGCGAGGCGATTACCCGAATCATCCCCATGCCGAAGGACTTGACCCGCATGCCGGAGCCATGGGGCGCGTTCCGCTATAACGAAACGACCAAGAAGTTTGAGTTTGTTCCCGCCCGGACGATGCAGATCGACGGCGCGCGGGCGGTGACGATCCGCTCTTATTCCAACAGCGTGTACGTCGTGGCGCAGCACGAGGTAAGCTTTGCCGATGTGCAAACCCATTGGAGCCGATCGATGGTCCAGCTGGCCGCGGCGAAAGGACTCGTTGACGGCATCGGCGAGGGAAGGTACGCTCCCGACCAATCCGTGACCCGAGCGGAGTTTGCCGCCATGCTGGTCCGGGCGCTGGGGCGCGGCACGTCGGCCGGCGGCAGCGCAGCGCCCTATGCCGATGTTCAGCCCGGCTCGTGGTATTTTGGCGCGGTGGCCAAAGCGAAGGAGCTGGGGCTGCTCGGCTTTGCGAACGGCGAACGCTTCCTGCCCCTCCAGCCGCTGACCCGCGAGGAAATGGCAAGCATGCTGGCGGCGGCGATAAAACTTGAAAAGCTGCCGATCGCCGCCGAGTCCGTAAGCTTGAACGGCTACAAGGATATAGGGGACGTAACCTCGGCATTTCTGGAAGACGTTCGTAGGATGGTCGAACTTGAAATCATGACGGGCACGAGCGCGGTCACGTTCAGTCCGAAGGGCGAAACGACGCGCGCGCAGGCGGCGGCCGTGCTCATTAGAACGCTGCAAGCGCTCGGATGGGTGGACGAATCTTCATTTAAGTCGTGACAAGCGCACAGCTGGAAGCGATGCTCTCAGGGGGGGGCCATTACCGCCGTAACCGTGGAGTAGATAGGCTTGCCTTTTCCTCCGCAAATGAAAATAACTGTATTTGTACATTTATTTTCCTGAAGACGGAGCTGAATTTCACGGATAAATGGAAATCTACAGTTAATTTATGTTATGAGCCCTCTTTACGGGCTTAGGGGTGCGGAATAAATGTGCTTTTCCAGTTATTTCGGTTTTCAGGCCGGCGCGAGAAAAAATAGATGTACTTTTCCAGTTCATTTTTGCGGTGGGTGGTGGGTTGAGAAGAAGCCGATCCTTAGACGCGCCGACCGATGCGTGACCCGGGCGGAATTCGCCGTTATGCCGGCCAATGCGCTGCGGGCGCCCGTCGAGACCGGCGCATCGCCGCCGTTCTCCGATGCCGGGACGATCCCGGCTGGGCAAGAGGAGCGATCGCTTGGGCGGTTGACAACGGCATCGTCGAGGGATATCCCGACGGCGCGTATCGGCCTGACGCGCGGATCTCGCGGACGGTGTTGGCGGCAATGTTGGCCCGGTCCCTGAAGCTGAAGCCGGGGAATGACAAGACCGGCTTCGCGGACGACAGCGACATCCCCGCATGGGGCAAACCGTACGCAGACGCGCTATACGCCGAGCGCGTCATCGTCGGCGACGCGCAACGATTCCTGCCTCATCGACCGACCACGAGAGCGGAGGTGGCGGTCGCATTGCTTTGGATCAAGTCGCTCCTCGAGGCGCGCGATTGATCCGATATCCCCGAGGGGAGTTGACGGGCGCGACCTCGCTTTAGGCCGACCGACGGGTCGGCTTTTTGCATGGCGTAAATCGGGGCATGTATACTGTTATCAAACGAACGGAGCCCGAAAGGGGAAAGAAGATGGCGAAAGCGGACACGATGCTGGCCATTCTATGGCTGCTGCATTCGCGGGGGAAGATGGCCGCGAACGAGCTTGCGGAAGAGCTCGAGGTGAATATCCGCACCGTCTATCGGTGCGTGGATTCGTTGTGCGCGAGCGGCGTTCCGGTGGCCGCGGAAATCGGGCGCAACGGAGGCTATTACATTCCTAAGCACGTCAAGCTCAACCCCTTGTTTTTCAGCGCCGATGAGCAGAAGTCCCTCCTTCATGCCGCGCAATTCGCCCGAAATTCCGGTTACCCGCATGAAGAGGCGTTAGAGAGGGCCGTAACCAAGCTGAAGCGATACGCCCGTCCGGAACAGTTGAAGCGGCTGGAGCGGCAGGAATCGAGC
>Ga0065721_10051981_pt1 | contig 13008 bp, 9 predicted proteins | sample Mesricmetagenome_FD_59108 | JGI IMG/M metagenome (GOLD analysis project Ga0065721, IMG submission 59108) | Mesophilic microbial community from rice straw/compost enrichment Sample: eDNA_1 v2 (version 2) | ecosystem: Engineered > Solid waste > Grass > Composting > Bioreactor | place: USA: Davis... | reverse complement strand
CCTGCCGATGCTGGCGCAGACCGGCTCGCGCCAGGCCGTGCTGCCCTTCGTGCGCGGCGTGGTGCTCGCGCGCCTGCTGCTGCTGGGCGGCTGGGCCGCGGCACTGGCGCTGCTGTGGCCCGCGGTGCTGGAGTTCCTGGGGGTGCAGCGGCAGGAGCTGGGCCACGCCCTGGCGGTGGCGGGGGCCATCGCCGTCATCTGCAGCGTGCCGGCCTTCCGTTTCGTGAGCGAGCTGCTGGAGTCGCTGCTGGAGCAGAAGTGGTCGCAGTTGCTGCACGCCGCGATGCCGCTGCTGCGCATGCTGGGCGTGGCCACGCTGCTGCTGTCGGGCCGCCTGGAGTTGGGGCTGCTGCTGCTGCTCGACGCCGGCATCGCGCTGCTGTTCCTGTTGGCATCGCTGGCGGTGCTGTACGCCAAGCTGCGGGAGATCCCGGAAGGCGCCTCGGCAGCGCTGGAATTCAAGGAAGTGTTCTCCTTTTCCTGGCACATGACGGGCGTGAACCTGCTGCAGGCCACGGCCAGCATCGGGGCGCTGCGGCTGCTGGTGGTCCGCACCCTGGGCCTGGAGGCCGCGGGCATGTTCGCCTTCCTGCAGCAGCTGTTGCTGATGGTGGGGCGCTACATGCCGGCACAGGTGCTGGGCAGCGTCGTGCGGCCGGTGCTGGCCGCACGGCATGCGCAGGGCGAGCACGCCACCGTGATCGGCGCGCTGGAGCTGCTGTGGAAAGCCAACCTGATGATGCTGGTGGTGTGGCTGGCGGCGGTGGGCGTCAGTGGCGACGAGCTGATGGCGCAGGCCAGTGGCGGACGCTTCGCCGATACGGGCCAGGTGATGTTCCTGATGCTGCTGGGCCTGGGCGCGACCACCCAGGGGCAGAACATCTCGATGTGCATGCAGCTCTACGGCATCACCAAGCAGCTGCGGGCGCAGAGCGTGCTGTTCCTGCTGGTGCCGCTGGGCGTGGTGCTGGGCAGCCGCTATGGCCTCGTGGGCGTGGCGGCGGGTATCGCGATCACGCATGGCTTCAAGAACGTCTTCGCCACCTGGTGGCTGCGGCGCCAGGGCATCCACCTGGCCTATGACCTGCGGGCGCTGGGACGTATCTCGGCGGGCATGGCCATCGCCGTGCTGCTGGCCGCGGCGCTGCATGCCGCGCTGGGGCCGTGGGTGGCGCTGGCCATGCTGGGCCTTTTCACCGTGGCGGCCATGGTCCTGTGCAAGCCCCTGCGCGAGAGCGAGTTCCAGCTCATGTCGGGTTTCTTCAAGGGCCGCAAGGGCCGGCTGGCCTCCTGGCTGCACGCGCTGGTTCACATCGATCGCAAGGGGTTGACATGAGTTTCGATGCAGGTCCGGTTTTCGTGGTGGGTGTCAACGGCTCGGGCACCACCATGCTGGCCGACGCGCTGGGCAACCACCCGGCCTTGTACATGCTGCCGCGCGAGACGCGCGTCCTGCCCGGGTTGCTGCAGCGCTACGGTGTGTCGGCGCCGCTGACGGCCGAGGACCGCCGCGGCTTGGTGGACGAACTGCGGCGCAGCAAGGCCTTCTGGCGCGAGAACGGCGACCAGGCGGTCGTGCTGGACGAGCAGGAATACCAGGGCGCGCGCAACGCGCCCGACGCCATCGCCGCGCTCTACCTGCACATGGCCCGGCGCGAGGGCAAGCAGCGCTGGGGCGACAAGACGCCGATGTACGTGCAGCACCTGTCGCTGCTGGCGCACGCCTTTCCCGCGGCCCGTTTCGTGCACGTGGTGCGCGACGGGCGCGATTGCGCGCAGTCCTTTCACCGCCGCTGGAAGCTCTCGCCGCTGCGCTCCGTGTGGCGCTGGAAGAAGGCCGTGGCCACCGGGCGGCAGCAGGGCCTGCTGCTGGGCCCGGCCCGCTACCTGGAACTGCGCTACGAGGACCTGACCGCCGACCCCGAGCACTGGATGCGCCGGGTCTGCGGCTTCCTGGAGTTGCCTTTCGCGGCCGAGGTGCTGAAGTCCCGCATGCGCTATTTCGATCCGAATTCGGAGCGGGCCGGCGCGGGCGCGATGGTGCCCAACTCGCAGCGCTGGCGCAGCTATTTCGATGCGCGCCAGATCGCCCGGCTCGAAGCGGTGGCGGGCCGCATGCTCCACGAGAGCGGCTACCCGGCGCAGACCCTGGGCGACGCCGATCCACCGGCCTGGACCCTGGCCGCGCTGAAGTGGACCGACTGGGCCCGCATGACCGGCATGCACCTGGCGGGCACGCGGCGCATGGCGGGCATCCAGGCCCTGGCGCTGCGCGCCAGGGAAGCCATGAGCCAGGACCGGGTCAACCGCTACTGAGGCCCTGGGCCGCGCGGCCCGCGCCGTCTTTCATTCGCAGATCGTGACCGGAGCATCCATGACACTGCCCAATTTCATCATCGGCGGTACCGAGAAAGCCGGTACCACCTCGGTATTCACCTATCTGCTCTCGCATCCGGAGGTTTGCGGCTCCAGGGTCAAGGAAACCGATTTTTTCCGCCACGACGATTGCGCCGACCTTGCGCGCAGCGCCGAGGCTTATGCGGCCCATTTTGCGCACTGCAAGGCCGAGGGCGCCCGGGTGGTGATGGAAGCGTCGCCAGGTTATCTGGGTGAATCCAGCGTAGTGGCGCCCCGTATGCGGGCCATGCTGCAAGAAGTGAAACTGCTGTTCATCCTGCGCCATCCGGTGGACCGCATTTATTCATCCTTCAATTTCCACAAGGCCCGGCTGGAACTGCCGCAGGACTTGAGCTTTGAGGATTATGTGGAGCGCTGCCTGCAATTCGACCGCGGCGTGCCGGCCGAGTCGCTGGGTATCGGGCGCTGGTTCCTGCAGGTGCTGGACTATGGGCGCTACGCGCCACACCTGGAGCCGTTCCTGCAGCGCTTTCCCGCGTCCTGCATCAAGATCATGTTCTACGAGGATTTGCAGCAGGACGAGCGGGCCTTCATGCAGAAACTCTGCGGCTTCCTGGCCATCGATCCGCATCATTTCGATGCTTATACCTTCCAGGCGGCCAACGTGACCTTTTCCAGCCGACACGCGGGCTTGCATCGCTGCGCGCTGAAGCTCAACCAGATGATGGAGCCGGTGCTGCGCGCCCGTCCCGGGCTCAAGCGCGTGCTGGTGTCCTTGTACAAGCGCTTCAACCAGGCACAGCAGGGCTATGCCGCGATGCCGATCGCCATGCGCCAGAAACTGCAGGCTTACTACGAACCCAGCATCCGGCAACTGGCGGGGTTGGTGGGCGAGGGCACCTTGCCGCCCGGCTGGCTGGACGCGGCAGCCGCTTCCGGCGCGGGCTCCCTCAAGATCCAGCCTGCACGCTGAGCCGGGGCGGTTTCAACGTTTTGAGGCCGGTATGGAAAAGCTGTATTACCTGTCGCATTACCTGTACCGGAAAAAGGTGCCGGTGCTGCCCAAGGTGGTCGAGTTGATGATCCGCTTCTTTTTCCACTCGTCCATTCCCTACCAAGTGCAGATCGGGCCCGGCGTGACCTTCGGGCATCGGCAGGGAATCATGATGGGCAAGCGGGTGAAAATCGGGGCGCGGTGCAAGATTCGGCACCAGGTCACGATTGCCGGCGGCGCGGGCGGCGGCGCCACGATCGGGGACGACGTGCAGATTGGCGCCGGCGCCAAGATCATCGGCCCGATCCGTATCGGCAACCGCGCGCGCATCGGTGCCAATGCGGTTGTGGTGAAGGACGTGCCGGACGACGCCACCGTGGTCGGTATTCCGGCGCGGGTGGTCCGGATCGCGGGGCGGAAAATCGTGGGCCCGAATCAGGAAATGCCGGTGCCTGAAGAGCTTTTCTGATTCAAATTCTTTTGGGCTTGGGCGGTATTCCCGCCCACCTCTCGATTCGGTCGAAGGGCAGGCGCCCGGTTATCGGCGCAGGGGCTTCGACGAGCCTGGCCCGAACGGGTGTTTATTCCAGCGCTAACGAAAAAGCTGGAATCCCAGCCCTTCCAGGCTTATTGCGTTCTCAGGCACACGGCCCGCGTGGCGGGATCGCGGATCCAGCGCAGGGCGTCCGACCAGAACAGGTAGTCCTCGCGCTGGCCGATCCCGGCCTGGTCCAGCGTGGCCGTATCCGCGAGAGCGCGCTGGTCGCTGCTGAGGATGCGCACCTGGCGCCCTGACTCGGGATGTTCGAGCAGGGCCTGCCGGCCGGCCTGGTACTCGCTCAGCTCCCAACCCTGCTGCATCAGGTACACCGGCAGCCAGCCCCAGCTCCATTCGTTGTGGCCGTACTTCGGCACGGGCGACATCAGCACCGTGACGTCGGTCCGGCAGAGGTTCACCACGTCGGAAAGCTCCTTGTAGAAGCGCACGCTGGGTTGAGGGACCTCGAACTGGCGCAGCTGGTGCAGGAAACCCAGGTACGCGCCGGCCGGCCGGGCGCCGTCATGCGTGCCCACCACCATGGGCTCCAGCGCCCAGGCCGTCAGCGGGCGCTGCTTCAGGGCCTCCGGTGCGGGCATGCCGACCAGCACCAGGGCGGCGAGCAGGGCGGCGGACAGCATGGCGCCCCGCTGCAGGCGCAAGTGCGCGAGCCGCTGCGGCGACACGCCCTTGAGCGCGCCGAAATTGCGCGCCACCGCGTGCGCCACCAGCACGGTCAGGCCAAGGAAGAAGGGCAACAGGTACTTGCCGGAGTAGAGGTTGCCCAGCGGGGCCAGCGTCGGCGCCAGGGCGGCGAGATACAGCAGCCAGGCGCGATTCCACTGGGCTGGCGCCCGGCCGCCGCCAGACTCCCCGGGACACGAGGCCCACCACAGCAGCGGGAAGATGAGCAGGGCCGGTCCCATCGAGAACAGGACGATCTTCAGGCGATAGTCCAGCGTCACGCTGAATTCGCCCTCGCCGTAGCGGTGCAGGATCGCCGCCGCGTCGGCGATGAAATGCGGCTGCCAGATCAGGAACAGGGCCGCGGTAGCCAGCCCGCCGGCGATGAAGGCCAGCAGGCGCTGCATCCGGGCCTGTTCCGCCCACAGCCAGGGCAGCACCAGCACCGCCGGGACCAGCGCCAGGAAGTCGAGCCGGAACAGGCAGCCGGCGCCCAGCACCATGCCCGCCGGCACCATGCCGCGCACCGGGGCGCCGGGAGCGCAAGCCCGGTGCACCAGCAGCAGCGCGCCGGTGATGAAGGGCAGCGCCAGCGCGGAGGTGTTGAGGTAGAGCGTGGTGATCCAGAGCTCGGGGAGGCACAGCGTCAGCACCAGCGCCAGGGCACGCGCGTAGGGGACGTTGCGCAGGATGCGCGCCAGCAGCAGGTACAGCAGGGCCAGCCCGGCGCCGCCGAAGGCCTGCGCCACGTAGCTCTGCGCGAAGGGCCGGTCGAACAGCGGCTGCAGCGCCGCCGCCAGCTCATAGGACAGCGGCTGCCAGTGGTAGCGGTAGACGCCGGCACGCCCCAGGGCCTCGAACTGGTTCATGCCGAAGAGGACAGCCAGGCCGTCGCCCTCGAAGCCCTGGCGGTCGCCGACCAGCACGGGTAACAGGACCAGCGCGGCGACGATGAAGGAAGAGATCCACCGGGTGTCGCCGCGCCACGCCAGGGTGCCGGTGTAAATGCTCATGACGCCACCCTTGCAGCGGATTCGGGAACGCTTCAAACGCTCAAGCGGCCAGCCAGATCAGCACCACCGTCACGAGCACGATCAGCCGGCTGACCCAGTCCCGGGCCGCGAACACCACGGGGTCGTCGTGCAGGTTGCGCCGGTTGGCCTTGAGCCACAGGCGCAGCAGCCAGAACAGCAGCATCGGCCCCAGGATCCAGAGGTACTCCGGATGCCGGAAGCGCTGCGCCGTCAGCGGGTCGTTGAGGTAGAGCAGCAGCACCACCACGGCCAACTGGCCGGCGGCGGCGCCGGCGGCGATGACGAAGGTCTGGTCGCCGATCAGGTAGCCCCGCGAGCGCAGCGCGGCCGTGTCGGTGGGCAGCGTCATCGCGATCTCCACGTAGCGTTTGGCGAAGGCCAGGCTGAGGAACAGGAAGATCGAGAAGCTGAAGATCCACAGCGACAGCGGCACCCCGAGCGCTGCGGCGCCGGCCACGATGCGCAGGGTGTAGAGGATGGCCAGCACGCACACGTCCAGCACCGCGCGCCGCTTCAGGCGCATCGAGTAGGACAGGCTCAGCACCATGTAGACGATCAGGCAGAGGCTGAAGCGCCCGGGCAGCAGCGTCAGCGACAGCAGCAGCGAGCCGCCGAACAGCGCCGCGCTCATGCCCAGCGCCGTGGGGATGCCAATCAAGCCGCTGGCGAAGGGCCGATGACGCTTGCGCACGTGGCGCCGGTCGGCTTCCAGGTCCAGCAGGTCGTTGATGACGTAGATGGCCGAGGCCATCAGCGAGAAGGCCAGCATCGCCAGCGGCACCCGCAGCAGGGCGGCGGTCGGTATCTGCGAGGCCATGGGCAGCATGGGCAGCAGCGGCAGACCGATCAGCAGGTTCTTGAGCCACTGGTGCAGCCGCAGCCCGTACAGCACGTCCATCAGCCGCGCGCGCGGCGGGCGGATGGCGGTGGTGGCCGGCGCCACCGCGCGCGCCGAGGATTCGAGCCCTGCCGAGCGCGTGACCAGCAGCGCATGCGCCGTCTCGCGCCAGATGGGCAGGTCCACCCGATGGTCGCCCACGTAGGCGAAGGCGCCGTCGCCATGCGCCTGGGCGTCGGCCTGGATGGCCGCGAGCTTCCTGGGCCCGTTGAGGTTGCGCTCGCCGTCGGAGGCCAGCACACCGTCGAAGAGGCCCAGGTGCCGCGCCACCTCGTGCGCGAGCCGGGCATCGGCGGCCGTGGCCAACACCACGCGCCGGCCCTGCGCGCGCGCCTCGCGGACCAGCTCCAGCACCTCCTTCCGGTAGGGCAGGGTGGTGGCGTCGAACTCCACCCGCTGCGCCACCTCCTGCTTGAAGCGGGCCTTGCCCTGCAGCAGCCACTGCGGCAGCTGCAGCAGCGCGGCGGGCTGGCCGCGCAGCAGCCGCAGCAGCGACTCGTGCAGCAGGTCCGTGGCGATGAGGGTGCCGTCCAGGTCGACGTACAGCGGCAGCGGCGGCGCCTCGGCCTGCGGCGCGGCATTCATGGCGGGCTTAATGGCCCACTCCTGCGCCCGTGGCGGGCTGGGCCCGGACGCCCTGAAGATGGCGCGCGGTGTGGCGCGCGATCAGGGCGTTGTCATGGCGCGGTTGCCAACCCAGCGCCAGCGAGCGCTCGATGTCCAGCACATGCGGCCACGTCAGCATCAGCACCTGCTCCCGCGCCAGCAGCCGCCAGCCGCTCAGGGCGGCCAGCCCGCGCAGGGGTGTCAGCGGCAGGTGCACGATCCGCGTCGGAGGCGCCTGCAGTTCCTGCTCGATCTCGTGCACCCAGTCCACGATGGACAGCGGTCGCGGTGCCGCGGCGTTGTAGAAGCCCAGCGCTCCCTGGCGCAGCACCACTTCCACCAGCCGCGCCACGTCTTCCACGTGGACCATGGCGGTGGGCTGCGTGCCCGCGCCGGGCACCAGCACCGGCCGGCCCTGGGCGATGGCGCGCACGAAGCCGCGGAACAGCCCTTCGCGTCCGGGGCCGCCGATGATGCAGGGGACCACCGTGGCCCAGCGCGCCATGCCCTGCTCCACCAGCGCCTGCGCCTCCAGCTTGGATTCGCTGTACACGCCCTGGCCCTGCATGCGGCTCTGCGGCCCGTACTGCGGCGAGCCGTCCTGCGCGTACATCATGCTGGTGCCGATGTTGACGAAATGCGCGCCGCTGCCGCGGTAGCGCTCCACCAGGTGCCGCGTGGCCTCGACGTTGTTGCGCCTGAACCAGGCCCTGCGGCCCAGCAGCGGCAGGCTCGGCGTGACGTACTGCACCGCCGCGGCATGCACCACGGCATCGGCCTCCGGCAGCGTCTGCGCGAAGCCCGGGTCCGCCAGGTCGCCACGCAGCGTCACGTCGCCGGCGCGGTCGGTGGTGCTCACGATATGGCCGGCTTCACGCAGGCGCCGGGTGCATTGGCGGCCAAGGAAACCATTGGCGCCGGTCAGCAGGATATGCATGCCGGCCTCACCCGCGGGACAGAATGACCACGCCGACCATGATCACGCCTATACCCACCAGGCGTTGCATGGTCAGGGCCTCGCCCATGAATTGCCAGGCAATGAAGGCGTTGACCACATAACCGATGGACAGCATCGGGTAGGCCACCATCACGTCCACTCGCGACAGCGCTGCAATCCAGAGCGCCACGCTCACCACATAACAGGCCAGCCCACCGACGATCCAGGGCTGCGTACCTATATTGAAAGCCAATTCGACGGGCCCCTGGTGCCCGTCCAACCCTATAACCCCCAATTGCCTTGTGCCGGCTTTGAGAGACAGTTGTGCTGCCGCGTTGAGCAACACGCCGCAGAGAATCAATGCAAATGTGCTCAGCTTCATGGCGGATCCTGACATCAGACCAGTATGGGGGTTTCCCAGCCCCCGCGCAGCTTTGCAAGTGCGATTTTCCCTTGATTGCGGCCCACCCGATGGCGGGTGTAATTTCCTAATTCGGCCAACGGGTCTTGGTGGTTGGTTAAATTTCGGTCATCACTGTCACCTTATATGGCTTGACAGGGTTTGTTTTTATTGGCGCCGTGCGTCGAAGGTTGACAAGAAAAAGGCCGCTGCAGCCTGGGCTGCAGCGGCCTGGAGGCGAAGGCGGGAGGGAATCAGCCGATGAATCCCAGTTCGCGCAGTTTGGCGATCACGACGTCGGCCGCCTGTTCCGGCGTGGTGTGCACAGTGTTCAGGCGCAGCTCCGGCGCCTCGGGCGGCTCGTAGGGGCTGTCGATGCCGGTGAAATTGCGCAGTTCACCGCGGCGGGCCTTGCGGTAAAGGCCCTTGACGTCGCGCTCCTCGGCCACCTCCAGCGGCGTGTCCACGTGGATCTCCACGAACTCGCCCTCGGCCAGCAGGCTGCGCGCGAGCTGGCGCTCGGCGCGGAAGGGCGAGATGAAGGCGGTCATGACGATCAGGCCCGCGTCGGCCATGAGCCGCGCCACCTCGGCCACGCGGCGGATGTTCTCCACGCGGTCGGCCTCGGTGAAGCCCAGGTCCTTGTTCAGGCCGTGGCGCACGTTGTCGCCGTCGAGCAGGTAGGTGTGGCGCCCCAGCGCGTGGAGCTTCTTCTCCACCAGGTTGGCGATGGTGGACTTGCCCGCGCCCGACAGGCCCGTGAACCACAGCACCGCCGGCCGCTGGCCCTTGGCCAGCGCGCGTGCCTGCTTGTCCACGTCCACCGGCTGCAGGTGGATGTTGTGCGCGCGGCGCAGCGCGAAGTGCAGCATGCCCGCACCGACCGTGGAGTTGGTCATGCGGTCGATGAGGATGAAGCCGCCCGTGTCGCGGTTGCTGGTGTACGCGTCAAAGGGCAGCGAGCGGTCCAGCGCCAGGTTGCACACGCCGATCTCGTTGAGCTCCAGCTTCTTGGCCGCCAGGTGCTCCATCGTGTTGACGTTGACCTTGTACTTGGGCTCGGTGATGGTGGCGCTGACGGTGCTGGTGCCGAGCTTGAGCAGGTACGGACGGCCCGGCAGCAGCGGCTCCTCGGCCATCCACACGACGGTGCACTCGAACTGGTCGGCCACCTCCGCGGGCGACTCGGCCTTGCAGATGACGTCGCCGCGCGAGATGTCGATCTCGTCTTCCAGCGTCAGCGTGATCGACTGCCCGGCCACGGCCTCGCTCAGGTCGCCGTCGGCGGTGACGATGCGCGCCACGCGGCTCTCGCGCCCCGAGGGCAGCACGCGCACGCGCTCGTCCGGGCGGATGGAGCCGCTGGCGATGGTGCCGGTGAAGCCGCGGAAGTCGAGGTTGGGGCGGTTGACCCACTGCACCGGCAGCCGGAAGGCCGCCTCGTGCTGCGCCGTCTCGTCGATCTCCACCGTCTCCAGGTAGCCCATGAGCGTGGGGCCGCGGTACCAGGAGGTGTTGTCGCTGGGGTGCAGCATGTTGTCGCCGCGCAGCGCCGACAGCGGGATGGCGGTGATGTCGGTCAGGCCGATCTGGCGCGCGAACTCGCGGTACTGCTCCTCGATGTCGCGGAAGGTCTGCTCCGAGTAGCCCACCAGGTCCATCTTGTTGATGGCCAGCACCACCTTGCGGATGCCGATGAGGCTCACCAGGTAGCTGTGGCGCCGCGTCTGCGTGAGCACGCCCTTGCGTGCGTCGATCAGGATCACGGCCACGTCGGCGGTGGAGGCGCCGGTGATCATGTTGCGCGTGTACTGCTCGTGGCCCGGGGTGTCGGCCACGATGAACTTGCGCCGGTCGGTGCTGAAGAAGCGGTAGGCGACGTCGATGGTGATGCCCTGCTCGCGCTCGGCAGCCAGGCCGTCCACCAGCAGCGCGAAGTCGATTTCGCCGCCCTGCGTGCCCCACTTGCGCGAGTCGGCTTCGATGGCGGCGAGCTGGTCCTCGAACAGCATCTTCGATTCGTACAGCAGCCGCCCGATGACGGTGCTCTTGCCGTCATCGACGCTGCCGCAGGTGATGAAGCGCAGCAGGCTCTTGTGCTCGTGCTGCTTGAGGTATTTCTCGATGTCGTCGGCGATGAGGTCGGAAACGTGGGCCATGGATGTGTCCTTGTCAGAGTGAAGGGGGCTTCAGGCAGCGGGTGCGCGCGCAACGGGCGCGGTGGCACGCTCGCTCAGAAGTAACCCTCCTGCTTCTTCTTCTCCATGGAAGCGGTGCTGTCGTGGTCGATCATGCGGCCCTGGCGCTCGGAAGTGCGCGCCAGCAGCATCTCCTGGATGATGGCCGTGAGCGTGTCGGCCTCGGACTCGATGGCGCCCGTGAGCGGGTAGCAGCCCAGCGTGCGGAAGCGCACCTTGCGCATGGACGGCACCTCGCCCGGGCGCAGCGGGAAGCGCTCGTCGTCCACCATGATCAGCGTGCCGTCGCGCTCCACCACCGGGCGTTCCTTGGCCAGGTACAGCGGCACGATGGGCACGTTCTCCAGGTAGATGTACTGCCAGATGTCGAGCTCGGTCCAGTTGGACAGCGGGAACACGCGGATCGACTCGCCCTTGTGCTTGCGCGCGTTGTAGAGCTTCCACAGCTCGGGGCGCTGGTTCTTCGGGTCCCAGCGGTGCTGCGCGGTGCGGAAGCTGAAGATGCGCTCCTTGGCGCGCGACTTCTCCTCGTCGCGGCGCGCGCCGCCGAAGGCCGCGTCGAAGCCGTAGTGGTCCAGCGCCTGCTTCAGGCCCTGCGTCTTCCACATGTCGGTGTGGATCTGCGAGCCGTGGTCGAAGGGGTTGATGCCCATCGCCTTGGCTTCGGGGTTCTGGTAGACGAGCAGCTCCATGCCCAGCTCGCGCGCCATGCGCTCGCGCATGGCGTACATGTCGCGGAACTTCCACGTCGTGTCCACGTGCAGCAGCGGGAAGGGGGGCGGCGCGGGATAGAAGGCCTTCTTGGCCAGGTGCAGCATCACCGCGCTGTCCTTGCCGATCGAGTACAGCATCACGGGCTTGTCAGCCTCCGCGACCACCTCGCGCATGATGTGGATGCTCTCGGCCTCCAAGCGTTGCAGATGGGTCAATTTCATGGATGGCTCTCTCTTGGGGGAGGGGAAAAGGAGTGCCGCGGTGGGCGCGACGGGTGAGGACGCAACCACGGCGACCGGCGCGGTGGGTCTGGAAACGGCGGCGGCGCGTCCAGCCGCGGCGTCGAGAAGGGACGAGGGCGCTGCCGGGCCGCGCACGGCCGGGGTCGCCAGGGCGGGCGCGGGGGACAGGTGGCTCGGGCTCGCCGGCACGGGTGCCGAGGCGAGGGGCGCGGCGATGCCGGCACGGCGCAACGCCACGGGGCACGGGCGCAGCGTCACGCCCGCGGCCTGCATCCGCTGCTGCAACGCTGCTCCGGCAGTGCTGTCCAGGTCGAGGCCGTGCAGCAGCGCCAGCACCGGCCCGCCGGCGGCGCGTTGCAGCCGCAGCAGGAAGTCTTCGTGCACCGACGCGGTCTTGGTGGGCCAGGGCAGCCACTGCAGGCTGCCGCGCAGGCTCAGCGCCACCAGCAGCCGCGACGCCGTGCCGGTGCCGTCGGCCACGCGCAGCTCGCCACACCAGTACAGCGCCGCCTGCTGCTGCCGCGCCTGGCGTACCCGCTGCGGCAACGTCTCGCGCAGCCACGCCTGGTGCTGCGGCGTATCCGCTGCCTCCTGCAGGCTGCACAGGCGCAGGCCCCAGCGCTCCAGGTAGCGCGTGAGGGTGCGCTCGCCCAGCTGCAGGCCGAGCTCCCGCTGCACGCAGGTGCTCAGTGCGTCGCGCTGCCACAGCGGCAGCCCCGGCTCGCCGGATTCGGGGGGCTGTTTGAGCACCAGGCGGCGCAGCGCCTGCTCCTGCTCACTGCTCAAGGCGCGGCCTTCGCCCTGTTGCCGGCCGCGACCCCGCACCGCTACCGCGTTCCACCCACCGGCCAGGAAGGCCTTGTGCGCGGCAATGACGGTGGGCGCGCTCAAGCCGGTCTCGCTGCGGATCTGCTGCAGCGAGCGACCTTCGAGCCTCAGCTCCACGGCACGGCGTCGCCGCGCATTGAGCTGCTCGACGCTCGATTCAAGGACGATGCGATCTTGAGACACTGAAATTTAAAAATGACTTTTAGTCATTAAGCATTTAATGTGCATCATTATAAAGAGCCTGACTTCCCCGTTTTTGCGGGCGCGTGTTCATGGGGTCTTGCATGGGCGCCGGATGCCGCATGCGTCAGTGGAGCGCTCGGCGTGCCCACTCGCGCCGCCTTGGTACCAAGGGCTCGCGGCGCCGACCGCGGCCGTTCAGCAGGAAGGAGGCAGGGCGGACGAATTCGCGTGGCGCCCAGGCCCGTAGTGGCTGGGGGTCCGCGCGGTACGTATTCAGCCCACCCCTGGCGGTCAGGCCGACAGCGGCGGCCTAGCGTGTACACATCTTCACGCCATGTGCTGACGCTGCAGCGGCAACATTGCAGGCATGAGCGAGGCTGCCAACGCCCCCAAG
>Ga0065721_10051980_pt1 | contig 13009 bp, 17 predicted proteins | sample Mesricmetagenome_FD_59108 | JGI IMG/M metagenome (GOLD analysis project Ga0065721, IMG submission 59108) | Mesophilic microbial community from rice straw/compost enrichment Sample: eDNA_1 v2 (version 2) | ecosystem: Engineered > Solid waste > Grass > Composting > Bioreactor | place: USA: Davis... | reverse complement strand
CCTGGCGACGGCGGGCCTGTTCGGCGACAGCGATGGCCGTGAATGGGGCGTCAGCCACTATCGACTTCGCGCGGCCTGAGGGAGGATCTGATGCGCTATCTGCTGGCCTATGTCGGAACCGGCGTGATCATGGGGGTGCTGGACGCGATCTGGCTGACGGTGATGAGCCCCCGCCTGTACAAGCCGGCGATCGGCGAATTGATGGCGGCCAAGCCCGACATGCGCGCGGCCGTCGCCTTCTATCTGATCTATGTCTTCGGCATCGTCTTCCTGGCGGTCCTGCCCGCGCTGCGCGAAGGGTCCGCAATGCGGGCGGCCCTGATGGGGGCCGTGCTCGGCCTGGTCGCCTACGCCACCTACGACCTGACGAACCAGGCCACCCTGCGCGTCTGGCCGGCGCACGTGACCCTGATCGACTTGGCCTGGGGCGTCTTCGTCACCACCGCCGCCGCCCTGGGCGGCTACTGGCTGGCGGCCCGGTTCGCGACCTGAGCCGGGGCCGCATCGGCCGGAAGGACGCGGCTGACAAGCCTGTCGGACCGCTCAATTCGGGCTGGAATTCCCTAAGGGTAATTGGTCTTCGTTGAACAGTGAGTTCAGTGGAACTGATGCCGGTGGTCCACTTTCGCCGCCCACTGTTACAGCCACAGGCCACTGAATGCGGTCTCGGCCGTCTTGCGGTGGTTGCGGACGCGCATGGTCAACGTGTAGACCTTTTAAGCCTCAGGCAGCGCTTTCCCGTGTCGCTCCCCTGACGCAACTCCTGGCGGCTCAGGCGCAATGAGGTTGAAGTGATCGTCCGCATTGTCGCTAGAACGCTTCTTGCAGCTGTCCTTCTACAAATCTCCTGCACCGCTGGCATCTCGTCCCCCTCAGAGCGCGCGACGTTCGATGTCGTCGCGAAGAGGGTGCGAAGCGAATATTACGGATACGAATCGCGGCGAACGGAAATCGACACCCGCCTCGAACGCTATCGCGCCATGGTCAGCGATAATACAAGCGAGTTCGATCTCTATTTTCGCATCTTGACCCCGATGCTGGACGAATTCGGCGAGTCTCATAATTTCGCAGAGCCGCCAGCCGGAGCCAATAAAGACGCAGTCCCGCAGCAGCGGGAAGATGCGTCAATCGCCGCTATTCCAGCCGAAGAAATCGTAGCAGGGCTTGGTCTCTCCGTAGGGTGGGTCTCGCATCGAGGCGAGGCCGACTACGTCTTCGATGTGCGTCGCGGTTCCGGCGCCGACATCGCCGGTGTCGAGCCGGGCTCGCACGTTAAACGCTTGCAGGTCTCATCAACGGCCACCGGAGGACGCGCCGAACTGGACGCCGTTCTGTCGAACGGCGTTCCGCATAGCTATCGCTTCGATTTCCCGCCGATGAACGTGGAGGCTGCGCGCAGCGCCTACGATCTGCCATCCGGCTACCGCGTCATCCGGTTCGACACGTTCAATCGTGAGAATGTCGAATGGTTCAGGCAACAGCTCGGGGAATCAAAGCGGGGGGCGATAATAGACTTGCGCAGGAATTCTGGCGGGCGCGTCGTCTCGACCAATCAGATGCTAAGTTCGCTTCTGCCTGCAAGATCGATCATTGGAGAAGCCATCGAAGATGGCCGCCGAACGCTCGAACGCACCGATAGGTGGGGAAGCACTTTCCACCTCCCGCTGGCTGTCCTGATCGGCCCAGAGACGCGGAGTTCCGCCGAGGTGTTCGCGGCTGCGCTTCAATATCATAGGCGAGCGATACTTTTAGGGAAGACGACAGCGGGGGAGGTCATGACCTCTCGAACGTTCGGCTTGCCAGACGGCGGCGCCCTGACGCTTGCGGTCTCAGATTTTGTCGGCCCGGACGGTCAGCGGATCGAACGGTTGGGTGTCCGGCCTGATACCGACCTGCTTCTAACCCTCGCCGACATTCGTTCTGGGCGCGATGTCATTCTCGAGGCTGCCGTCGCTGCGCTGAGCCAACCCTCGCCGCAGGAGAGATCAAACCCATCGGGGTGAAGGGCGAAGCTGCTAAGAACGCCGCCTAGGCGCGGTGTTGGTCGTCGATTTTGATCATGTCTTGGCCCGCGTGCTGCCGGATATCGTCGCGGAACCTCAGCCAACCGCCCCGTGAGCCAGCTTCAGCTGGCTTTGAGCCAAAGCTAAGTGGTCTCAACAAGCCGTGGCGACCCCGGGAGGACTCCAACCTCCGACCTCGGCTTTAGGAAAGCCTTGCTCTATGCAGCTGAGCTACGGGGCCGTGCGACAGCCCCTAGCGGTTCGCGGGCCGGGGGAAAAGGTGCAAGCGCATGCGGCCCTCCAAAATGCGGCGGTCCGGGCGGCCCTGGTCGTGGCGCTTTGTGTCGGTGTGAGAATCGGATACCATATCTAGCGATGAACAAACAGCGAATCGGCGCGGGTCGCTGATTCGGTCCTGATTCGTTTTGCCCTTGTTCCGGGTGCCTTCCCGACGACGTTAACCTTCGCCGTAGGCCTCAGCGGGCCTGGTTCAGGAAGGCATGAGAGCAGGCAGGGCTCAGCCCGGTTTGCGGGCCATGGCCTCGCGTCGGGCGTAGGCGCGGGTGACTTCGGCCAGATTGTCGGCGCCCCAGGTGCAGAGGGGGACCAGGGCCTGGGCCAGGCTGAGGCCCAGCGGCGTCAGGCTGTAGTCCACGCGCGGCGGGACCTCCTGATAGTCGGTGCGTTTCACCAGACCGTCGGCCTCCAGCTCCTTCAGCTGCTGGATCAGAACCTTGTCGCTGACATCGCGAATTGCGCGGCGCAGCGCGCCGTAGCGGGTCGGACCGTCCTGGGCCACGAAGTACAGGATCAGCGGCTTCCACTTGCCGGCGATCACCTTGAGCGTGGCGTCCAGCCCGCAGGTGAAGCCCGGCAGGGTCGGCGTGCAGCCTTCCGTCGAGGGGGCGGGTGTTGGCGGGTTCAGGGTGTCGGACATTTCTTTGGCGCTTACCAAAAGGTGCATACTTGTCCATAGGTGGGCGTCTCGCCAGCTGTGTGCAACCTCAATGAAGGAGCACATCATGAGCGGACTGAAGGGCAGACTCGAAGGCAAGACGGCCGTCATCACCGGCGGCGGCACGGGCATCGGCCGGGGCGCCGCACGGCGGTACATAGAGGAGGGCGCGTTCGTCTATCTGTTCGGCCGTCGCCAGGCACCTTTGGATGCGGCCGCGGCGGAACTGGGCCCCAACGCCCGCGCCGTCGCCGGATCGGTGACGGACCTGGCCGATCTGGACCGGCTGTACGACATCGTCAGGACCGAGCGCGGCGGGCTGGACATTCTGTTCGCCAACGCCGGCACGGGCGCCTTCGCCAAGCTGGGCGAGATCACGCCCGACCACTACGACCAGATCTTCGACGTCAATGTGAAGGGCACGATCTTCACGGTCCAGAAGGCCCTGCCGCTGATGTCGGACGGCGGATCGATCATCCTGACCGGCTCCAGCACGGGGGTGATGGGGACCCCGGCGTTCAGCGTTTACAGCGCGACCAAGGCGGCCATCCGCAACCTTGCGCGCACCTGGGCGCTGGACCTCAAGGGCACGGGTGTGCGCGTCAACGTCCTGTCGCCCGGACCGACCACAACCGAACTGGCGGCCGAGGTCCTGGGCGAGGAAGGCCTCGCCGCCATCGGCGCCTCGACGGTGCTGGGCCGCATGGGAGACCCGTCCGAGACGGGCGCCGTCGCCGCCTTCCTGGCCTCATCGGACTCAAGCTTCATGACCGGCGGCGAGGTCTTCGTCGACGGCGGCCTGGCCCAGGTCTGACCCCGGACGCGAGGGCTTCGGCACGATGTCGGAGCCCTCGATCAGGCGTCGATGAGGCGGCCCGGGGCCGTCGATCGGAGGGAGAATGGCGGAGAGGGGGGGAGGAGTGGGGCATTCTGACATTCTCGATAAGCTATTGAAAATTTAGCGTAGCAATGAGGCGAGGTGGAACAAGATGTGTCTCCCAGTGTGACTCCTCGCCAACTTCTTTCTGGGCGCTCTGTCCCAGATCAGCCCGCCACCCCTCAGTCCATCTGCGCGCGTTTATGCAAGGTCGCGGACTGGGCAGTTGAAGCATTGTCAGCCACCGCTTCCCCGACAGCTGGAAATGCCGTAACGCGGAGTATGCGAGGGGCAACGACGTGACCGTTGCCACCTACGCCATTGCACATCAAATCACATACATCAGCCGGCGTGGCAGCGAGATTTACCATGTGACCTGTGACTATCGGTTGTTCAAATCGAATCCGGAGGGCGGCACCGACGCCGTCCCTTTGGTGGTCCGGAAGATCTCGGACTTCAGCCAGATCCGCGATGAGGCAGGGTTTGTGGCCCTCTGCACTGCTCTGGGACTGAATCCGAAAGACCTCACCAACGGCAAATACGACACGTGGACAATATGCTTGCTTGAGGCACTGAAGCCAAAGGCTGCTGACATCAAGCTCGGCCGACTGAATTGGGTAATCAGGACGGCGCTGCCGCTCCGGGTCGACTTTAAGGTCTACTTGAACAGCTCTGAGGTCGTCAGCGCAAAGGAAGATATCGCAACAGTAGTCAGCTTCGCCCCCGGCGACATTGCGACCAACCGCATTAACGCAATGAATGAACGGTGGGGAAACGATCCGCTCTTTCGAAAGGTCCCGCTGTTCAGCGATTTCGAGATCGGGGTAGGGGCCGGTCGGGATGAAACCTATGCCAGCCGACCGCTCCATGTCTTGGAAAGCCTGCTGAAGAAGGCCTTGAACCTGGGGTTTGGTCAGGGCGGTGGTTTCCAACATGTCGAACACCTCGAGCACGCGCGCGCTTAGCTTCAGGGCCAAGCGGCGTGCTATTCGAGGATGGTTCACATGCAGCGATCGCCGCACCTCGATAGAGCCGACCCGATCCTGATGACGAAGAGGCACCCGCACGCGCAGGTAATAGGTGCCGCCTCGGCAAAAGAGATACGAGGACGTGCTCCGCGACGGGCGGCGAACCTCAACCCCGGACAATGGGGGTGTTCCCATGCAGACGAGGGAACGGCCACAGCGTCGCCGCTGTGTACCAGAGTGTGTACCAAAATCGGAGGTGGAGGGGTAGCCTGAACCCTAGTCCATTGGGATTGGGGCTGTTTTCGGCGGAATGGCGGAGAGGGGGGGATTCGAACCCCCGGTACCCGTAAAGGCACGCCGCATTTCGAGTGCGGTACATTCAACCACTCTGCCACCTCTCCGCGAGGCCGTTTCCATGAGGCATGGTTGAGCGAGCGGCTTCCTTAGTCGGACGCGCCGATCATCGCAAGCGCCCCGTGAAAGAAATCCGGCGTCACCGCTGGGCGGGCAGGGACAGGCCCGGGGGCGCGCCGGTCTGGGGGTCCACGCCCCGGAAGCGGAACAGCTCCGCAGGGCGGCCGCCGGTGGCGGAGGAGAGGCGGCCGGTGGGCTCGACAAGGCCGGTGCGCTCCACGCCGCGGCGGAAGTTCTGCTTGTGGAGCAGCAGGCCCGAGACGGCCTCGGCGGCGGCCTGGAGGTCCGAAAGGGTGAAGGTTCCCGGGGTCAGCTCGAACAGGACCGGGCGGTATTTCAGCTTGCTGCGCAGGCGACCCAGGCCCGTGGCGAGGATGCGTCGGTGGTCCGAACTCATGGGCAGCCCCGGGGCGTCGGGCGGGGCGGGCTCGCCACGGTCGCGGAAGGCCTCGGCCACCAGACGCGCCTCGTAGAGCAGCTCGTAGCGCTCCAGCACCCGCTCCTCGTTCCAGCGGTGCTCGGGGGTTAGGGCGAACAGGGCGCGGGCGCGGGCGGACCGCCCCTCGTCGGCGCCGGCCCAGGCCAGCAGGCCGTCGGCGAGGCGCGCCAGAAGCGGGGCGGCCGGCGCACGACGGTCCTCCCACGGGAAGAAGTCCAGAACGGCGTCCCAGCGGGAATCGTGGGTCTGGCCCTCGGCGGCGTCGGCGGTCAGGGCCAGGTAGCCGACCGAGACCTCGCGCCTCTGGTCCGGGCCGGGCGTGGCGCGGGGCGAGGAAGCGCGGCCCGCGTCGCCGAAGGTGTAGAGCTGCTCGACGAAGCCCAGGCGAAAGCCGGTCTGGGCCGTCACATAGTCGCGCAGGGCCCGCTCGAAGGTGCGGTCGCGGGCGGGGTCGAAGGGGCCGAAGGGCAGGGCGCGCGAGCCGTCCTCGGCTGCGGTGGTCAGGACGACGGCGCGGCGGTCCTTCAGCGTCATGACGACGACCGACAGGCCGATGCGAACGCCCTGTTCCGTCGGCCCGACCATGGCTACTCCGTGTGCCAGGCGTCGTCGGCGGGCAGCAGCCCCACCGCCTTGGCCAGGATCTGGTAGCGCTCCAGGTAGCGCGCCTGGGCGACGGAGGCGGGCTGGGGCTCGATCTTCAGGTCGTAACCCTCGGGCGGGGCGCCGAAGAAGCCCAGGGCCTCCTTCGCGCTGAAGCCGGCGAGCTGGGTGGCCTCGAAATAGGCGCAGGCCTTGTCGGCCTTCTTGATCAGGGTCTTGATCGTCTGCGGCGTCTTGGGCGGCAGGCCGTAGCGGACATGAATGGCCGCCTCCAGCCGCGCCTCGAAGTCCTTGTAGCCCGAGCCCAGGGCCGCCTTGAACGGAGAGATCATGTCGCCGATCACGTATTCGGACGCGTCGTGCAGCAGGGCCGCCAGGCGCCACTTCGGATCGAGGCCGGGGCGGATGTGGGCGGCGATCTCCTCGACCACGACGCTGTGCTGGGCGACCGAGAAGGCGTGTTCGCCGATGGTCTGGCCGTTCCAGCGGGCGACGCGGGCCAGGCCGTGGGCGATGTCCTCGATCTCGATGTCGAAGGGGGAGGGGTCGAGCAGGTCCAGGCGCCGGCCCGACAGCATCCGCTGCCAGGCGCGAGGTTCGGTCTTCTTTCGGGCGCGTTCGGCCAAGTCGTCCGTCCTGATCGCTTTCGGGCCGGTCAGGTGGACCAAAGCGCGGCTCCGATCAAGGTGAGCCGGTCGGAGGGGCGTGGAAAACCCCTACTCCCCGACGTTCAGGGCGACCAGTTCCTTGGCGGCGTCGAACACGCGGTCCTGGCGGTCCTTGGAGCGGACGGTGGCGACGACCAGGGGGCCGCCGGCGGGGCCGCGCGCCTCGAAGCCGACCTGGCGCCAGGCCCCGGGCCGCACGGAATCGTCGGCCAGGACGAAGGTCATGCGCGTGGCGTCGCCGGGCGCCTGGGCGCGGACGCGGGTGGTGTCGCCCGCGGAATCGACGCTGACGCTGGTCTTTTCGGTGCGGACGCCCTCTCCGTCGCGAGAGCGGATGTTGATGCCGGCGATGCGGACCGTGGCGCTGTCGCCCTTGGTCTCGATGTGCAGGCCCGGCATGCTGACGCTGGCGTCCTCGCCCTTGGCCTGGATGTCGACGCCGGGCGCCTGGACGGACGCCGTCTCCTCGCCCGGGGCGGCGGTCTGGCGGGCGTCGACGCGGACGGCCGCCTGGGGCATGTCGGCGGAGACCTGGCGTTCGAGATCGCGCAGCACGACCTCGGCCGGCCGGTCGTCCAGCGAAACCAGGCGCAGCACCACCTCCGAACCGCGCGGTCCGCCGTAGGTGCAGGCCTGGCCGCCCGGATCGGCCGATCCCTTGCGCGTCAGGGCGCCCAGGGTCTGGGGGCATTGCAGGGCGTCGACGACCTTCAGCACGCCCTTGGCGGTGTCGTCGGACGAGGTGGTCGTGGTGATCCGAACCGCGTTCTCGCCGTCGCAGGCCGAGACGCCGGCCGCCATCAGCAGGGGGATCAGGATGTGTCGCATGGGCGAAACCTCTTTTCGACCGCCATTGTGCGCCGGGCGGCCGGTCGATCCAGTGAAATCGGGGTAATGCCGGCTCAGCCGCCCGGACGCGCGCCTTCGCGACGGTTCAGGAAGGCCAGCCGTTCGAACAGATGGATGTCCTGCTCGTTCTTCAGCAGGGCGCCGTGGAGGGGCGGGATCAGTCTGTTCGGGGACTTTTCGCGCAGGGTCTCGGCGTCGATGTCCTCGACCAGCAGCAGCTTCAGCCAGTCCAGCAGTTCCGACGTCGACGGCTTCTTCTTCAGGCCGGGCGTGTCGCGGATCTCGTAGAAGGTCTTGAGCGCCTCGGAGACCAGGCGGGGCTTGAGGCCGGGGAAGTGGACCTCGACGATCTCGGCCAGGGTCTGGGCGTCGGGAAAGCGGATGTAGTGGAAGAAGCAGCGGCGCAGGAAGGCGTCGGGCAGTTCCTTCTCGTTGTTTGAGGTGATGACGACGATCGGGCGGATTTCGGCGCGGACGGTCTCGCCCGTCTCCTGGACGAAGAACTCCATCCGGTCGAGTTCCTGCAGCAGGTCGTTCGGGAACTCGATGTCGGCCTTGTCGATCTCGTCGATCAGCAGGACGGGGCGGGCGGGAGAGGTGAAGGCCTCCCACAGCTTGCCCTTCTTCAGATAGTTGCGGACATCGTGGACGCGCGCGTCGCCCAGCTGGCTGTCGCGCAGGCGGCTGACGGCGTCGTACTCGTAGAGGCCGTTGTGGGCCTTCGTCGTCGACTTGACGTGCCAGGTGATCAGGGGGGCGTCGAAGGCGCGGGCGATCTCATAGGCCAGGACGGTCTTGCCCGTGCCCGGCTCACCCTTGATCAGCAGGGGCCGCTCAAGCGCCACGGCGGCGTTGACCGCGACCTTCAGGTCATCGGTGGCGATATAGCGATCGGTGCCTTCGAACCGGCCCATGAAAAACCCGCTCCGTGGTTGCCCAGGGAGCGGGTTAGCGGATCGCGGCCGCTGTGAACAGCGATCAGGTGATGTGCTTGGCGGAGACCGGGTCGCTGGCGGGGAAGGTCTCTTCCACGCCCTCGTCCAGCAGGGCCTCCTGGTGATCCTCGGCCTTCTTCAGATCGTCCTTGCCTTGCTGATCGGGAGCGATGCGGCGGGCGTGGGGCGTGTCGACGGGCTCGTTCTGGCTGCTGGCGCCCTTGTGGTCGGGGGTCGGGGTCATGGGGTCTTCCTTAAAGGGGTCGGGAATCGTCTTCGGGCGCGTAGCCCAGGTCTTCGATGTCGTCGTCGGACAGGCGGCGCGATTCCCAGTGGGCCGCGCTGGCCTGGGCCCCGCGTTCGTTGTCCAGGAGGCCGGCGTAGACCAGCTCGACCTCGTCGTCGGCCTCCAGGCCGTCGCTGTCGGCGTCGGACTGGTTCAGCCGTTCGCCATCGACGCCGAGCAGGGCGTCGGCCTCGCGCTCTATGCCCGCGGCGCCGAGGTTCTGGTCGAGGTCGATGTCGTCCTCGTCGAACTCTTCCTCGTCCGCGTCGCCGTCGGCCTGGGTCACGTCGAGCACCGGATCGGCCTCGTCGAGCAGGAACTCGCCGTCGCCCTCGTCGTCGAGGTGGGTCTCGTCGAAGACCTCGGACTGTTCCTGATCGTCGTCAAAATCGATGTCGGCCATTGGCGCCTCCTCTGTCGCCTCAACAACGTCGCGGGCGGAATAGGCGTTCCCCCGCAGCCGGCGCACAAGGGATGGTTAACCCTGTCTCTTTAGCTTGGATTCGGTCTGGCCGGCCTATTCCGGATACGATCTCGGCCGGACCCTGGGAGCCCATCGCCGATGCCTTTGAAGCTGTCCCTGAAGCCGGGCGAGAAGTTCGTCCTGAACGGCGCCGTGGTGCAGAACGGCGACCGGCGCGGCGTGCTGATTCTCCAGAACAAGGCCAGCGTCCTGCGCGAGAAGGACATCATGCAGGCCGAGGAGGTCACGACCCCCGCGCGGCGCATCTATTTCCCGATCATGATGATGTATCTGGACGAGGGGTCGGCGCCCAAATTCTATGACGAGATGGCCCTGCGGATCACCGAGTTCATGGGCGCCACCCGCAATCCGGACGTCCTGGCCGAATGCGTCGCTGCGTCACGGCACGTTCTGGCGCGGGAATACTACAAGGCCCTGATGTCGGCCCGGAAGATTGTCGATTACGAAGAGAGAGTGCTGAATGTCGCTTCAGGCGTACACGGCGGCGGCGACGCGGACTGAGACACCGCGCGACATGGAGCTTCGCCTGTTCGCCCAGGTGACGCGCGCGCTGGTTCACGCCTCGTCCACCGACAAGGCGGACGTGGCGACGCGTATCGACGCCCTGGACTGGAACCGCCGGCTGTGGTCGACGCTGGCGACCGACTGCAGCCATCCGAACAATGCGCTGGGTCAGGCGATGCGGGCGCAGATCGTGTCGCTGAGCCTGTTCGTGAACCGGCACTCCTCGGCCATCATGCGCGGCGAGGAGGATTTCCAGGACCTGATCGAGATCAACCGCATGATGATGCAGGGTCTGGCCGGGGGCCAGCAGCAGGCGGCCTGATCCGGGCGGACTTCACGAAATCGGGAAGGGCCTTTGCACCGAGCCTTTCCGGCGCCTACCTTCCTCCTCCCTGTTCAACAGCTGAAAGGAGGTGATCCAGTGTCTCATTGTCACCCATCGCGTACGGCGGCTTCGACCCTGGTCCTCGCGGAGGTCCGGGCCTGATCCTTTCAGGCTGAGTAGTTGCAGCCGGGCCGTACGCGGTCAGGCAATGGAGGGCCGTCGTGGCGACGCGGCGGCCCTTTTGTCTGGCGGGCCGTCGGGCTCAGGCCGCGAGGTGGGCGAACCAGCCCGCGACATGATGGGCGACCTCGACCACCGTCGCCCAGATCAGGAACAGATAGAGGCCGCAGGCCGCGGTGGCGAGCACGCCCAGAAGGATCGCCACCCCGTCGCGCTGCATCATGCCCATGGCGAACAGGACCAGGGCGATCCCGGGAAGCGCGTCGCCGAAAGGGATCGGCAGCGCCATGACCAGCGCCAGCAGCACGCAGACCAGGCCGGTCACGACATCGGCGATCTCGCCGGTGAGATAGTGGAGGCGGGGCCGGGTCAGGGCCTCGACCCGACGGATCATCGGCATGATGCGCGACACGCCGGCGCGATAGGCGGTCCGGCTGACGGAGGCGCGCAACGCCCAGCGGGGCAGCCAGACGGAGGCGCGCTGACAGGCCAGTTCCAGCGACAGGAGGATGATCGGCAGGGCGAACACCGCCTTGCCTCCGGGCGGCCACGGAAGCAGGGCGAGCAGGGACAGGACCAGGATCAGGGCGCCGAAGCCCCGCTCTCCAAAGGCCGAGACCAGCTCCTGAAGCGACAACTTCGGTTCTTCCGCCCGCCCGAGGTCCTCGATGACGTCGGAGAACCGTCTCACGGCGTCGGTCTGATCGTCGATTGGAGGCATCGGAACGGCGCTCGGCTGGGGGTGCGAGCCATTTAGTCCGCCGTGACCGTCTCCGCCACTTACGGAACGGAAAGCTTGACGGAATTCCGCCGGGCGTCGCGCCGCCGCCTCAGTGCTTGACGTGCTCGGGCTTGCCCTTGCGCCTGGTGTGGGCGAATTCCTCGAGCTGCTTTTCGCTCATCGACAGCATCGACTTGGACGCGCCCTTGAGTTCGGACTTGGGCGTGTCGCCGCGCTTGGCCGACAGGGCGGCGCCGGCGGCCTTCTGCTGGGCTGCGGATTTGGCGGGCATGGGACGGTCTCCTTCCTTTGGGAAGGAAGCCGTCAGCTTCCCAGCAGTTCCCGGCCGATCAGGAAGCGGCGGATTTCGTTGGTGCCCGCGCCGATGTCGTAGAGCTTGGCGTCACGGACCAGGCGCTCGACCGGCCATTCCTTCGTGTAGCCGGCGCCGCCCAGGGCCTGGATGGCTTCCAGCGTGACCTTCACGGCGTTTTCGGAGGCCAGGAGAATGGCGCCGGCGGCGTCATAGCGGGTGGTCTTGCCTTGGTCGCAGGCGCGCGCGACCGAATAGACGTAGGCGCGGGCGCTGTTCAGGGCCACGTACATGTCGGCGACCTTGGCCTGCATCAGCTGGAAGCTGCCGATCGGCTTGCCGAACTGCTTCCTGTCGCGGACGTAGGGCAGGACGACGTCCAGCGCGGCCTGCATAATGCCCAGCGGCCCAGCCGACAGCACGGCGCGCTCATAGTCCAGGCCGCTCATCAGCACGGCCGCGCCGCGCCCTTCGCCGCCCATGACGTTCTCTTCGGGGACCTCGCAGTCCTCGAACACCAGTTCGGCGGTGTCGGAGCCGCGCATGCCCATCTTGTCCAGCTTCTTCGAGACGCTGAACCCCTTCATGCCCTTTTCGATCAGGAAGGCGGTGACGCCGCCGTTGCCGTCGCCGGTGCGGGCGTAGACGACCAAGGTCTCGGCGTGCGGGGCGTTGGTGATCCAGAACTTGGTCCCGTTCAGGACGTAGCGGTCGCCCTTCTTCTCGGCGCGGGTCCGCATGGACATGACGTCCGAGCCGGAGCCGGCCTCCGACATGGCGAGCGAACCGACGTGTTCGCCGGAGATCAGCTTGGGCAGATATTTCGCCTTCTGCTCCGGCGTGCCCCAACGGCGGATCTGGTTGACGCAGAGGTTCGAGTGGGCGCCGTAGCTGAGGCCGATCGAGGCGGAGGCGCGCGACACCTCTTCCATCGCCACGACGTGCTCAAGGTAGCCGAGGCCGAGGCCGCCGAATTCCTCTTCGACGGTGATGCCGTGCAGGCCCAGTTCGCCCATCTCCGGCCACAGGTCGCGGGCGAAGGTGTTGGTCGCGTCGATCTCGGCGGCGCGGGGCGCCAGGCGCTCGGCGGCCCAGCGGGCGGTCGTGTCGCGAATGGCGTCGGCGGTCTCGCCGAGGCCGAATTCCATGGATTGCGGCGCGAAGGGAATGCTCATGCCGAAAGGCCTAGCATCACGCACGGCCGTTCGCCAAGCGCGGCATTCAGCGGCCGGGACGGCCCCAGCGCTGATAGAGATTGTAGGCCGCCGTCACCACGCAGGCGACCGCGATCAGCGCCAGGGCGATCCCGACCAGGCCGGTGTCGCCGCTGCCGGGCTGCACGGCGCGGCGGAAGGCGGCGGCGGCGGCGCCGAAGGCCACCATGCCCATGGCCCCCAGGATGATGAAGGGCCAGGCGCTTCCGGGCGCGGGCGCCTTGCCGCGGCGGGCCGGGGCGGAGCCGGTCGGGGCGGGCGTGTCGGTCGG